>Ga0209257_1000496_pt1 | contig 70291 bp, 62 predicted proteins | sample AraplaCvi_mCL_r2_FD_184277 | JGI IMG/M metagenome (GOLD analysis project Ga0209257, IMG submission 184277) | Arabidopsis root microbial communities from North Carolina, USA - plate scrape MF_Cvi_mCL_r2 (SPAdes) (version 2) | ecosystem: Host-associated > Plants > Roots > Endosphere | place: USA...
ACCGCCGCATCGATGGCCCGGCTCTCGGCATCCGGCAGATGGCAGAGATCGACGATCGCCTCCGGCGCACCCTTTGCGGCCAGCACGTAGCCATCCTTGGGATCGACCGGATCGGCATCCCAGACCCGGGTCATAGCCAGGAAGCCCGGCTGCAGCTCATATTCCCGCACCATTGCCCAGAGCGGGTGCAGATGCTCGGTGCCGCCGAGCGCGCCCTGCCCCAGGCGCTGCATCGCCAGCTCCATCGGATCGAACGGATGGCGCTTGCTGGCGAGGATCGCGAACTCGGCGACACCGTGGAACGGCTCCGGCAGCTGGACGGCCTTCGCGTCCACGTCGTGGAACTGTCCGCCGGCATAGAGGCAGGCGACGGTCATCCGGTTCTCGGTCAAGGTCCCGGTCTTGTCGACGCAGAGGATCGACGCCGCACCCAGGCTTTCGATCGCCGCGGCGCGCCGGGTCAGCACCTTCTGGCGCGACAGCCGTAGCGCGCCGAGGGCCAGGAACACGGTCAGCACCATCGGGAATTCTTCGGGCAGCATCGACATGGCGACGGTGAGACCGGCCAACACCCCGTCCAGCCAGCCGCCGCGCAGCATCATGTAAAGCAGGAAGACCAGGACGCTGACGCCGATGCCGAAGACGGCGAAGCGCTGAACCAGCATTGCGGTGGCGCGCTGGATCAGCGTCGGCTCCGGCGCGAGCGCTGCCAGGCGCGTGCCGATGCGGCCGATCTCCGAACGCGCGCCGGTGGCATGAATCTCGGCGAAGCCCTGCCCCTTCACCACGAGGGTCCCGGAATAGACGAAGGGCAGATCATCGCCGCCGGGAGGCAGCGCATCGGCAACGCCGGATCCGGCCTGCTTGCGCACCGGCACGGATTCTCCGGTGAGGAGCGATTCATCGATCTGCAGGTCGCGACAGGCGGTAAGGTGTCCGTCGGCGGGCACCCGATCGCCTTCGGCGAGCAGGACGAGGTCGCCTGGAACGACGTCGCGACCCGCGATCCGCTGCTCGTATCCATCGCGGATGACCAGCGCACGCGGGCTCGAAAGGTCGCGGAGCGATTCCAGCACGCGCTCGGTGCGCCATTCCTGCCCCGCGACAAGGCTGAGGTTGACAATGGCGAAGGCGCCGAGCAACAGGCCTTCGCCGAGATCGCCGAGCAATAGGTAAAGGCCGGCGGCGGCGACCAGCATCAGGAACATCGGCTCGCGCAGGACTTCCAGCACCAGCCGCGCCAGGTTCCGATGATCCGGATCGGCGAGGGCATTCGGCCCGAAGCGCCGCAGCCGCTCCGCCGCTTCCGCGCTGCTCAAGCCGGCGGGCATGCCGTCATCAGCCCTTCTTCGGCAAGCGCATGAGCAAAGGATCCACCACTGCCGGCGACAACGCGCCAAGCAGCCAAGCGAGAAAAGCGGTCTGCCATGGAAAAGCGATCCGCGCCCGGTTGTGCTCGAGCCCGCGCCGCACGATCGCGGCAGCCCGCTCGGCCGGCATCAGGAAGGGCATCGGAAAGTGATTGGCATCGGTCATGGCGGTTTTGATGAAGCCCGGCATGATAACGCTCACACCCACGCCGCACGGCGCGACATCCCCGCGCAGCGCCTCGCCCCAGACCCGGACCGCCGCTTTCGAGGCGCCATAGGCCGGGGCACCCGGAAAGCCGCGATAGGCCGCGAGCGAAGCCATGATGCCGATCTGGCCACTCTTCCGTTCCAGCATCGGCTGCAAAATCGGAAAAACAGTGTTGAGCACGCCGTCGATGTTGATCGCGAAAATCTGCCGCGCTTGGTCCTCGCTCTCGGTCCCCTTCAAGGTCCCGCCGGAGACGCCGGCATTGGCGATGAGCAGATCGATCGGCCGTCGGCGGTCGGCATCGATGATCCATTCCGCGACCGCCGCGCGCTCCACCACGTCGACGGCGGTGGCTTCCACTTCCGCGCCGCGCTGGCGACAGGCTTGGGCGACGGTGGCAAGGCGCTCGTTGGAGCGGCCCCCCAGCACCAGGCGCACGCCCGGCGCCGCGAAGTTCTCGGCGAGCGCCGCGCCGATCCCGGAGCTCGCACCGGTGATCAGGATCGAATGGAATCGCTTCACGGGAGCCCTCGCTTGCCTTAAACCGCTGCAGCGGCGAAGATAGCCGCTGCAGCGGTAAGGGGGAATGTCGTTTGTCGATCGCCAGCATGACCGGTTTCGCACGCGCCGAAGGCGCCGTGGGCGATTTCGGCTGGACCTGGGAATTGAAGAGCGTCAACGGCCGCAATCTCGACATCCGCTGCCGCTTCCCTTCCGGTTACGAGAACCTCGATTCCTTCGTCCGCAGCCGCGCGACCGAGACGGTGAAGCGCGGCAATCTTGCCGTGACGCTCACCGTCGATGATGCGGCCTCGCAGGGTCGGCTGACCGTCAACCGCGCGGCCTTGGAGCAGATCCTCGGCATCGCTGCCGAGTTCGGTCCCAAGCTCTCCGCCGAGCCGCCGCGGATCGACGGTCTGCTCGCCTTGAAAGGCGTGCTCGACGTGGCACTACCGGAGATCGACGAGACGGAAGCGGCGAAGCGCACGGAAGCCCTGCAGCGCGGCTTCGGCAAGGCGATCGACGGATTGGCCGAGATGCGCCGGGTCGAAGGCAAGCGACTGGTGGAGCTCGTGCTGGCCCATCTCCAGGAGATCGAGCGCTTGTGCAAGGCAGCGGCTGCCAGCGCCGGCGCGCAGCCGCTGGCGATCCGGCAGAAGGTGGAGAAGCAGTTCGCCGAGCTGTTGCAGGGTCTCACGCCTCTGAACGAGGAGCGCCTCGCCCAAGAGGCCGCGGTGCTGGCCGGCAAAGCCGATGTCCGGGAAGAGCTTGATCGCCTCGCGGCGCATATCGCCGCCGCACGCGATCTCGTCGGCAAAGGCGGTGCGGTCGGGCGCAAGCTCGACTTCCTCTGCCAGGAGTTCAACCGCGAGGCCAACACGCTCTGCTCCAAGAGTGCCGATATCGGCCTCACCAATATCGGAATCGAGCTCAAAGCCGCGATCGAGCAGCTCCGCGAGCAAATCCAAAACATCGAGTGACGGGGACTTTCGGGGCATGAACGCATCGGCCGGATCATCCGGATTCATCGAGGTGAAGCGCCGGGGATTGATGCTGGTGCTGTCTTCCCCGTCCGGCGCCGGCAAGACCACGATCTCGCGGAAGCTACTGGGGCTCGAACCCAATCTCGCCATGTCGGTTTCGGCCACCACGCGGCCGAAGCGTCCCGGCGAGACCGCGGGCGTCGACTATCATTTCGTCGATCCGACCGAGTTCGGCCTGATGATCAACCGCGGCGATCTTTTGGAGCACGCCAAGGTATTCGACAATTACTACGGCACGCCGAAGACGCCGGTCTTCGATGCCTTGCGCGCCGGCAAGGACGTGCTGTTCGACATCGACTGGCAGGGCACCCAGCAGGTGGCGCAGAGTGCGCGCGACGATCTGGTCAGCGTCTTCATCCTGCCGCCCTCGACCCGCGAGCTGGAGCAGCGCTTGAAGTCCCGCGCACAAGACAGTGCCGAGGTCGTCGCCGGCCGCATGGCCAAGGCCGCCGACGAGATGAGCCATTGGGCGGAATACGACTACATCATCGTCAACCATAACATCGAAGAGAGCGTCACCCAGGTGCGCGCGATCCTCACCGCCGAACGCCTGAAGCGCCAGCGCCAGGTGGGCCTCCCTGAGTTCGTGAAAGGTCTGCGCGAGGGGCAGTAGCCGTCACGGCCACTGGATCGGCGGCACCTTGGCGAGCTTGAACGGCCCCCAGGAGAGATAGCTGCCCTGGACCGTGATCCCCGTTGCGACTTCCTTGTACCCGTCCTTCGTGTCGCGCTCGGCCCCTTTGACGAAGAGCTTCATCTTCAGCGCATCTTCCGGATAGATGCGGCGCTGGCTGGCCAGGAGATCGATCGTCGGGCCGAGGCCGCGGGCGTTCACATTGGCAGCCACGATCGGCTGCAGGTTGTCGTCGAGGGCGATGGTCGCGGAGCCGGACAGCGCCAGCGTAGCCTGAGCCGCGGCGAAGCTCTTGATCTCCACCGTGCCGCCGGCGTCGCGCCAGGACACGAGCGCTTGGCGAAGCGGCAGCAGCGGAAACGGTCCTTTGACCGCGCCGGCGATCTTCGCTTCGCTCAGCGGGTCGGCGGTGAGCAGCACCGTGCCCTCCGGCAGCTTCAGTTCCTGGGCGGCGGCGTCGAACTGCAGCAGCGGATCGGCGTCGGATTTCGGCGGCGAGGGTGCCGCTGACAGCGAAACCGTACCGGACGCCGCAACGACGGTTCGATCGTCCGGAAGCGTCACATGCAAATCGCCGAGGGTCACGGCGAGCGACGACACCTGCCCGGCCCCATCGAAGGCCAGCCGCACTGTGAGATCGCCGGCGTCCAAGGTCGCGGGTCCGCCGCCGAGATCGATGGTGTGGTGCCCTGGACCGGAGAAGGTCATCGTGTGCAGGTTCAGCGGCGACACACTTCCGACCACGTCCGGTCCCTGCCAATCGATGTCCTGCCCGGCCGTTGCTCCAGCGATATGCGGCTTGCGGAAGGTGGTGCGAAACTCGAGCGGGAAGCCGGTTACCGGCGTGCGCTCGAAATCGACAGTCAGTCCGGCCTGGCGCTGGAAGGCGACCCAGTTGTCGATGCCCCTCTCGAGCTGGGCGGCGACAATGAACCAATAGACCGAATAGCCGCTTAACAGCGCGACGGCCACTGCGACCGCCGCAAGGATCCTCATGCGATGCATCGTGGTCGGTCAAACAATCCCTTGATCGGACGCGAGCCGAGGCGGGTTCGCCGAAACGGGCATGCGATCCTTGTTGAGGCGCCGTTCAAGCCAATTCAGCGTCCGTGTCATTCCGTAGACGATCACAAAATAGACGATGCCGGCGCCGATCAAGGTGTCGTAGACACGGTAGGTATCGACCCGGATCGTAGTCGCCGTGCCCATCACCTCATAGACGGTCACCAGCGATGCGATCGACGTCGCCTTCAGGAGCAGAACGGTTTCCGTGCTCATCGCCGGCAGACAGATCCGTACCGCGCGCGGCAGGGTGATCCGGAAGAAGACCTGCCGGCGGTTCATGCCGAAGGCGCGGCCGGCCTCGATCTCGCCATGCGGCACTGCCATGATCGCGCCGCGCAGGATCTCTCCGGTATAGCCCGCAGTGTTGATGCTGAAGGCGAACAGGGCGTACCAAAGCCCGTCTCGTAAGAAAGGCATATCCTGCATCACCCAGCGAGGAAAGACCTGCCCAAGTCCGTAGTAGACGAAGTAGAGTTGGATCAGCAGCGGCGTGCCCCGCATGGTGAAGATGAATGCTCGCGCCGGAAGCGACAGCAACGGACTTGGCGAGAGCCGTGCCACCGCGACGGGAACGGCCAGAAGATTCCCGATGATCGAGGAGGCAAAGGTCAGGAACAGCGTCAGCGGCACCGCCGCGATCAGCTGCGGCATGACAACTGTGATCATGTAGTAGGGGTCGAATTTCATCGCCGCGCCGCCCCTCTCAGACCCGTCGCACGCCGCGATTGGCACGCTTTTCGAGTCGACTGAAGAGGAACATGGAGGCTCCCGACAGCGCCATGAACACACCTGCCGTCGCGCCGAAATAGAAGATGGGGTGATGGGTTGTGTTCGCCGCGCCCCGACCGACTGACATGATTTCGCCGACCGCGGCTACTACACTGACATACGCGCTGTCCTTGGTAATGTTGAGCCACTGATTGCCGAGACCCGGAATCGCATAGCGGATCATTTGCGGAAAGATGATGCGGACGAAGCGCTTCGAGCCATGCATGCCGAACGCCTTCGCTGCCTCGATCTGCCCCTTCGGCACGGCTTGGATGCCGCCGCGCAGAACGTCCGTCAGATAAGCACCGTAAATCAGGCCGAGAGCCGTGATGACCGCGGCGAAGGGGTTGATATCAAAACCCTGTCCAGCAACACCCAGCATCACGAGCAAGCTGACCAGTGCCCTGGTACCGGCATAGAAGATCAGAAAGATCAGCAGCAGCTCGGGCAGCGATCGAACCACCGTGGTGTAGACCTCCGCGGTGCGATTGAGCGCCTTGATGTGGCAGAGCTTGGCCCAAGCGCCCAGCATCCCGATCGACGCACCGATCGCATAGCCGCTAAAGGAAATGAACAGCGTCGTCCCGATGCCTTTGACGAACTCGTCGCCATAGCCGGAATCCCCCCAGGCCAGGCTTGCCCATAAGGAATGTGCGTCAGCGGCCATCAGCCGTTCCCATAAACGCCGTCCCCCGACAGAAGGCCGGGTTCGCCCGGCTCATCGTTGCCGAGATCGTAGTCCCGCCGACCCGATCCGGCAAAGAAAAACCGCCCGGTCCTGCGACCGGGCGGCTGACAAACATCCTGTCGGCTTTAGAGATCGGAAGGCTCTTTCAGCTTGCCGACCAGCCCGTACTTCTCCTCGAGCTTCTTGTAGGTGCCGTTCTCCCAGACCGTCTTGATGGCGGCATTGAGCTTATCGAGCATTTCCTTGTCGTCCTTGCGGACCGCAGCGCCGACACCCTCGCCCATGATCGGATCATCGGGGACGACGGCCTTCTGCTCGAAATCCTTGCCGGCGTCGGTCTTCAGGAACGGCTCGATGGTGAGGTAGCTCTCCTGCACGTAGTCGACGCGGCCGGCGCCGAGATCGGCCAGGGCCGTGTCGAGGCCGTCATAGGTCTTGATCTCGGCGGTCTTGCTGAAGCGGCTCTGCAGGAACTTCGAATGGATGGTGGCATTCTGCGCGCCGAACACCTTGCCCTTGACCGAGTCCGGGTTGTCGAAATCGATCTTGGTCGTGTCCGACTTCGCGCCGACGATGACGGTCTGCGTGTCGTAGTAGAAGTGGGTGAAGTTCACCTGTTGCTTACGGTCATCGTTGATCGTCATCGAGGCGAAGATGAAGTCGATCTTGCCTTCCTGCAGCGCCGGGATGATTCCGTCCCAGGCCGTCGGGAAGAGTTCGCACTTGATCTTGGCGGCTTCGCAGACCGCGAGGCCGAGCTCGACTTCCCAGCCCGTCCACTTGCCGGCCGTGTCCTTGGTGGCGAACGGCGGATAGTCGGTCTGGTCCATCCCGAGCTTGTAGACCTTGTCCTCGGCCTGGGCCGAGAACGCAGTCAGCGTCAGCATGGCGCCCGCGAGCAGGCTGCCAAAAATGGTCTTCTTCATGTCTGTCCCTCTTCGTCATTCGGCCGATGAGCGGCCTAGCTCCCTGTGCCGGACCGGGGCCGGACATTGAAGCGTCCGGCCTTCTCGGGCCAACCAGGCGACCAGACTAGCATAGCGATTTCCGGCTTGGGTAGACTTCAGCCGCAAGCGCTTGGAATGGATATCGTTTTTTTGATGCGGCCGGAGCCCGCTGCCCGGCGCTATCTGATCACCGGTCAGACAGGAACTTGGCCAGTCGGTCCATGGCGAGGCGGATTCGTTCCGGGCTCTGGGCATAGCAGAGGCGGACATAGCGCTCGCCCCCGGCACCGAAGGCGGTCCCCGGCGCGAGCCCCACCCTGCCGTCAACCACCAGGCGTTTGCAGAACTCGGTTGCGTCGCCCATGTCCTCGATCCGGAGCATGAGATAGAAGGCGGCCTCGGCCGGAATGACCTGCACCCGGTTCATCTGTGCGACGCGGTTCATCACCACGTCGCGGCTCTGGCGACAGCGCTCGACCATCCACCTGACCCAGTCCTCGCCCTGCTCCAGCGCCGCCACGCAGGCGCGCTGGGTGAAGGTCTGGCCGCCCGAGGTGTTGTACTCGATCAGCATCTCGAGCTTGTGGGTGATGGCGCTGGGCGCCACGATCCAGCCGACCCGCCAGCCGGTCATCGCCCAGGTCTTGGAGAAGCTGTTGACCACGAAGAGCGGATCGTCGGGCTCGGCGATCTCCAGGAAGGACGGTGCCACTTTCCGGCCGTCATAGATCAGCCGGCCATAGACCTCGTCGGCGATGATTGCGATCCGCTTCTGCCTGGCGAAGTCGAGCAGCGCCCGGCGCTGTTCTTCAGGCATCACCCAGCCGGTCGGATTGCCGGGCGAGGCGAGGTAGATCGCCTTGGTGCGATGATCGCAGGCGGCGAACAGCTTCTCCATGTCGAGATGCCAGCCCCGCTCGTCGCCGGTCAGCGCCACCTGGCGCGGCTCCGCGCCCATGACCTGGATCGCCGCGAAGATGTTCGGCCAGACAGGCGTCACGCAGACCGCATTGTCGCCGGCACCCAGCAAGGTCTGCACGATCAGCACCATGGCGTTCATGCCGCTGGAGGTGACGATGATCCGCTCGTCCGAGACACCGATGTTCCAGTGCCGCCGGTAATAGGCCGAGAGCGCTTGGCGGAGCTCCGGGATGCCACCCTTGTAGGTGTAATAGGTCTCGCCGGCGGCGAGCGACTTCGCCGCAGCGTCGCAGATGAAGCGCGTGGTCGGAAGATCGCCCTCGCCCACCCAGAGCCCGATCACGTCGGGCACGGTGAAGCCCATCTTCCAAACTTCGACGATGCCGGAATCCGGCAGGGTCTTGATCTCCGGGCGCAGCTGGAACGGAAGCGTATCAAACCGCGGCGTGGTGTTCATTGGGCAGGGCCTTTCTGGAGCCGCGGCACGGGGGCCGGAGCGCGGCGCCGCAGCAGCAGGATGAGATTGCCGGAGAGTACCAGCACGACACCGGCGACCGCCAGCGGGGTCCAATGATGGTCTTCGAGGACCGTCGAGATCGAGAGTGCCACCAGCGGGAACAAGACCGAGGAGAAGGCGGCGCGGCCGGCGCCGATCTTCTGCACCAGGGTGAGATAGGTGCCGAAACCGATCACCGAGGCGAAGACCGCAAGCAGGACCAGCGAGACCGTATAGGCCGTGCGCGGGTCGTAGTTGAACGTGGCGCCCGAGACCAGCGCGAAGCCGGCGCAGAACAGCGCACCATAGGTCATGCCCCAGGTGTTCGCCTCCACCACCGGCACGGCGACCTTCTTCAGCTTCACCGAGAGCACATTGCCGAGCGAGGCGAGATAGGTCGCGATCATCGAGAGGACGAAGCCGACCGCTGGCGAAGAGCCCAGGCCCTTCTCCATGAACTCCGGCAGGAAAACCAGCACCAGGCCGGCAAGACTCACCAGGCTGGGCAAGATGACCTTGCGGTCGACCGGTTCCTTGAGAAAGAACGCCGCATTGAACACGTTCATCAGCGGGATGGTCGAGAAGCACAGCGCGAGCAAGCCGCTCACCACATGGAACCCAGCGTAGTAGAACAGGATGTAGTTGCCGCAGAACAGGCAGAGCGCCTGCAGCGCCATCCAAAGATGGCTCGACGCCGGGAAGCGCAAGGAGCGCCGCGTGACGGTGCAGAACACCCAGAGGATCGCCGCCGCCAATCCGAATCGATAGGCGAGCGACACCGTCGGCGCGACCAGGCCGAGCTGCTCCTTGATGCCGTACCAGGAGCTGCCCCAGATCGCGACCGTGATGGCGTAAAGCGCCCAAACTGGAATCCCGCGGGCGGGCATCGTTCCCCTGCTTGCCTGTTTTGCGGCAAAGCTAAAGAAGCCCCGCAAGGCGGGCAAGCCGGTCTGGCGCATGACCGTCATGCGGCTCTGGTCTGTCCCAGCGCCGCGGTCTATCCTATCGCATGCAAAGCCGATGGATCTGGCTCCTGGTTGCGGCGGTGTTGATCGGGGTGGTTGCGCTCGCGGCAAACGTCGCGCCGGGCGCGCTCGACGGCAAGGACCGGATGCTGCAGCTGATCTATCTCTGCGTCATCCTGGTGGCCCTGACCGGCGGGCTGGCCGCGCGGCTGCAGGCGCGACCGGGCACGACCTTGGCCCATCTCGGCACCTGGGGCGTGATCTTCGCGGCGCTGATCCTGATCTACTCCTATCGCGACCAGTTCGGCTCCCTCGGCGCGCGGTTCAGCGCCGAGCTGATTCCCGCGCAGGGCGTCGAGACCGGACCAAAGTCGATCGCATTCTCGGCCGAGGCGGACGGGCATTATCACGTCTATGGCGCGGTCGACGGCTCGAGCGTACGGTTCCTGGTCGATAGCGGCGCCAGCGACATCGTGCTCTCTCCGGCGGATGCGCGCATGCTGGGCATGCAGCCGGAATATCTCGATTACACGATGATCGCCCAGACCGCGAACGGCACGGTGCGCGGCGCGCCGATCCGGATCAAGACGCTGAAGGTCGGCCCGATCGTCATGCGCGATGTGCCGGCCACGGTGAACGAGGCGGAGATGCCGGTCTCGCTGCTCGGCATGGAGTTCCTGCGGCGGCTCAGCGCCTGGGGCGTGCAGAACGGCCGCCTCACCTTCGAGCAATAGGCTCTACTCAGCGCCGGAACAGCGCGACCACTTCCACATGCGCGGACCAGACGAACTGGTCGACCGCCACCAGCTTCTCCAGCGTGAAGCCGCCATCCACCAGGATCCGCGCATCCCGTGCGAAGCTCGCCGGGTTGCAGGAGACTGCGACGACATGCTTGATGCGCGAGCGCACCAGCATGTCGGCTTGCGTGCGGGCACCCGCGCGCGGCGGATCGAAGACCACGCAGTCGAAGGCTTTCAATTCTTCGGGCGGCAGCGGCGAAGCATCGAGATTGCGCGCCTTGGCCATGACCCGGCCGGCGAGGCCGCTGCGGTTGGTCGCGGCGATGATCGCGGCGACCGCGGGCTTGCTGCTCTCGTAAGCCACGACCTTGCCGACCTTGGCGAGCGGGAAGGTGAAGGTGCCGCAGCCGGAATAAAGATCGGCGATCGATTTCGCACCCTTGGCGTAAGCGGTGGTGGCGGCGACCAGCGCTGCTTCGCCTTCCGCGCTCGGCTGCAGGAAGGCATCCGGCGGCAGATCGACGGCGATGCCGGCGAAACGCACGCGGGGCGCTTGTTGCTGCAGCAAGGGCTCAGGCTCGCTGCGGCCGCGCTGCCAGGAGAGCCGCACGACCGGCGCCTTCGCGGCGGCGTCGGTCAAGGCGCGGCGGCGCTCCAGCGGCTTCTCCAAGGTGATCAGCACGTCGAGGCCGTTGTCGGCAACCGTGGCCGTGACGGTCGCCGTGCCTCCGACGCCGAGTGCCGCCGCCGCGAGCTCGCGCAAGCTCGGCAGCGCCTCGGTCATCTGCGGCGACAGGACTCCGCATTCCGCATTCGCGGCGATCTCGGTGCTTTCCGGCATGTGGAAGCCGAAGCGCAACCCGTCCTTCATCCGCTCGGCCGCGAAGCGCGCGCGGCGGCGGCTGTTCGCCGGCGTGTCGATGAGCGCCGCACCCTCGGGCAGCTCGAGCCCGCGCTGGCGCAACGCGGTCTCCACCAGGGCGAACTTCCAGGCGCGGTAGGCGCGGTGCTCGAAGTGCCGCAGCATGCAGCCGCCGCAATGCGCGAAGGCCGTGCCGGGTGCGTTGGTGCGCTGCGGGCTCGGCGCGACGATGTCCTGAAGCGCTGCCGTCCAGCCGTCGCCGCGTCGCCCGGTGATCGCACAGCGAACCCGGTCGCCGGGCAGCGCGAAAGGCACGAAGATCCGCTGATCGCCGACCGCCGCAACGCCGTCACCCTGGGCGCCGAGCGACTGGATCTCGAGAATGTCCGGAAGCACCGGGGTCATGCGCTGCGCCGTGCCGCGATCAGGAACTCGCGGTTGCCTTCGGGGCCGAGGATCGGACTCTCGACGATGCCAAGCACGGCCCATCCCGCTTGTAACGCGAACCAGGCTGCGATGCGGTCGCAGACCTCCTGATGCAGCACGGGATCGCGCACCACGCCGCCCTTGCCGACGCGGTCGGGCCCGACCTCGAATTGCGGCTTGATCAGCGCCACGGCCCAGGCCTGGGGCGACGTCAATGCGAGCGCGGCCGGCAGCACCGTTTCGAGGCCGATGAAGCTCGCATCGCAGACCACGATGCCGGCCGGCTCGGGGATCTCCGCGCGGCTGAGGTTGCGCGCGTTGGTGCGTTCCAGCACGACGACGCGCGGATCGTTGCGCAGCTTCCAGGCCAGCTGCCCATGTCCGACATCGACCGCATAGACCTTAGTGGCCCCGTGGGTCAGCAGCACGTCGGTGAAGCCGCCGGTCGAGGCGCCGACGTCGATTGCGACGCGCCCGGTGGGATCGAGGCCGAAATGATCCAGCCCATGCACCAGCTTCAACCCGCCGCGCGAGACCCAGGGATGATCGGCGCCTTTCACGTTGAGATCGGCGTCACCGGAGAGGAGATCGCCGGCCTTCTCGATGCGTCTTGTGCCGGAATAGACCTGGCCGGCCAGGATCATCGCTTGTCCCCGCGCTCGGGTCGGCGCGAGGCCGCGATCGACCAGCAGCTTGTCGGCGCGTTCTTTCGCGACCTTGGTCTCACGCGGCATGGCTGGGGGCTGCACCGCGCGCGAGGCGATGCGACAGCGTCTGGAAGCGCAAGGTGAGCAGCAGGCCCGATGCGGCGAGGCCGACGAAGATTCCGAGCCAGATGCCGCGCGCGCCCATGTCCAGTGGGAAGGTCAGGACGAAGCTCGCACCGAAGCCGATCGCCCAATAGCCGATGAAGCAGATCACCATCGGGAAGTGCGTGTCCTTGAGACCGCGCAGTGCGCCGATCGCAGCCGACTGCATGCCGTCCACCACCTGGAACAGCGCGCCGATCGGGATGATCATCATGGCCACGGCCAGTGCACCCGCATTGGCAGGATCGTTCAGGTCGATGTAGAGGCCGATCAGGGTGTGCGGCATCAGCACCATCGCGGCGCCCGTAAGCACCATCCAGATGATCGCCAGCAGGATGGCGGCGAACCCGGCGCGCCGCGCGTTCCAGGCATTGCCGGCCCCGTGGTAATAGCCCACGCGCACCGTCGCCGCCTGGCTGAGGCCGTAGGGGATCATGTAGGAAACCGACGAGATGCTGATGACCACGGTGTGCGCGGCCAGCGCGGAATCGCTGATGCGCGCCATCATCAGCGAGGACGCCAGGAACAAGCCGGTCTCGAAGGCGTACGAACCGCTGATCGGCCAGCCGACATGAAAGAGGTCCTTCAGCACCCGCCAGTCGGGGTGCAGCAGGTCGCCGAGCACGCGATAGGCGGCGAGCACGCGCTCGCGCCGCACATAGACCGCCATGATGACGAGCTGAACCCAGCTCGCCAGCGCCCAGGAGACGCCGACGCCGGTCACGCCCAGCTTCGGCATGCCCCAGTTGCCATAGAGAAACAGCCAGTTGCTGCCGATCGCGACGGCCAATGCCGCCAGCGAGATAACGACCACGATCCGGGTCTTGTGCAGTACGGTCGCGAAGTTCCTGAGCGCCGTGTACCAGAGCAGTGCCGGAATACCGGCGATGCCGACATAGATCATGCCGCCGGTCATGCTGACGATCTTCGGATCGTAGCCGGCGACGGCAAGCAGCGTCGGGATCGCCGCTGTAATCGCCATGACCGGGATCGCAAGCAGAGTCGCGAGCCAGAGGCCTTGACGCGATACCCGAGTCAGCATGGCAGCGTCTTTGGCGCCGTCGGCATGCGAGCCCAAGGCAGCAACGCTCGAAAGCACCGCCATCGCCAGGAGCTGCGGCGTGAAGAGGAGATGGGCGCCGAGACCTTCGGCCGCGATCGCGTCCTGGCCGAGCTTGCCGGCCATGACCGCATCGGCGACCACGATCGCGATCTCCGCCAGGAAGGCGAGCGCGATCGGCGCGGCGAGCTTCACTGTCGCCGCGATTTCGGCAGCCCATCTGCCCCGGTTCTCGCTGGCGGAACCGGTTATGGTGGATTCCTCCGCCATCGACAGTTCCGTTCTAGCTTTTGCGCGAAATGACGAACTCAGTCATCCAGCGCAGCGGATCGGCCTTGGCTCCGAACGAGTCCAGATGCGCATTGGCCTGCTCGCCGAGGAGGCGCGCCTGATCGCGTGCGCGCTCGAGCCCCAGGATCGAGACGAAGGTCGCCTTGCCGGCGGCGGCATCGGCGCCGGCCGGCTTGCCGATCTGCTCCGCGCTGCCTTCGGCGTCGAGCAGGTCGTCGACGATCTGGAAGGCGAGTCCGAGGTCATGGGCATAGGCGTTGAGCGCATGGCGCGCCTGCGGCCCGGCATGGCCGAGGATGGCGCCGGCCTCGCAGGAGAAAGCGATGATGGCGCCGGTCTTCATGCGCTGCAGCCGGGTGATCGCACCGATGTCGAGCGTCATGTTCTCGGCGGCAAGATCGATCATCTGCCCGCCGACCATGCCCGCCGCCCCGCCGGCCACCGCCAGCGCATGCACCAGCTCGGCGCGCACGCCGCCGTCGGGATGGGTCTCCGGATGGGACAGGACCTCGAAGGCGAGCGTGAGCAGTCCATCGCCGGCCAGGATCGCGGTCGCCTCGTCGAACTGCTTGTGCGCCGTCGGCCGGCCGCGGCGCAGGTCGCTGTCGTCCATCGCCGGCAGATCGTCATGCACCAGGCTGTAGCAATGCAGCATCTCGACCGCGGCGGCGGCGCGAACCGCATAGCCCGGATTGACGTTGAAGAGTGCCGCGCTGTTCAGCACCAGATACGGCCGGATGCGCTTGCCGCCGCCCATGGTGGCATAGCGCATCGCCTCGACGACGCGGCCTTCCGCGCCATCGACCGCGGGAATCAGCTCATCCAGCATGCGGTTGGCCGAGCTCGCGGCCTCGTTCAGCGCTCGTTCGATCTGCACTTTCGTTTCCTGTCTCTCGAGTCCTAGTCGGTATCCATCGGCTGCGTGCCGACCGATCCATTCGCGCCGAGAACGATTTTCTCGACCTTCATCTGCGCCTCGCGCAGCTTCGCCTCGCAATGCTGCTTCAAGAGCGCACCGCGCTCATAGGAGCTGATCGCCTCGTCGAGCTTGTTGTCGCCGCGTTCCAGCTTCTTCACCAGGTCCTGAAGCTGGGCCAGCGCCTCCTCGAAGCTCAAAGCCGCGATCTCCGCCGGTATGTTCGTGCCGGCGTTCTGGTTCTCCGCCATCTCGGTCTCCAGGGGTGGATTGCTGCGGGGACGCAGACAGGGCCGGCCCTCCGGCCCATCGGAATCGGCGGCATTCTATATAGCGCACCCGGCCCGGACAAGCGGCCAGGAGCCAATCTTTTCAATAAGATAGGCTCAGGCTTCGAGCAGGGCGGCGAGATGGGCGGCGGCACTTTCGCCAAGCGCCGCGAGGTCATAGCCGCCCTCCAGAGTCGAGACCACGCGGCCGCCGCAGCAGGATTCGGCCAGGGCGCAGAGGCGCTCGGTCGCCCAATGATAATCCTCGGTCTCGAACTCCAGGGCCGCGAGCGGGTCGCGGCGATGTGCATCGAACCCGGCGGAGATCAAGATGAGCTCCGGCCGGAACGCTTCGATCGCCGGCAGCACGGTCTGCTCCATCGCGGCCCGAAATTCTTCCGAGCCGGCGCCCGGCGGCAGCGGTGCGTTGCAGATATTGCCGACGCCGCGCTCGGCCCTGGCCCCGGTGCCGGGATAGAGTGGCATCTGATGGGTCGAGGCGAAGAACACGTCGGGGTCATGGTCGAAGATGTGCTGCGTGCCGTTGCCGTGATGCACGTCGAAATCCATCACCGCGACCCGGGCCAGCCCGTGCACCGCCCGCGCCTCGGCGGCGCCGATGGCGATGTTGTTGAAGATGCAGAATCCCATGGCGACGTCGCGCTCGGCGTGATGTCCCGGCGGTCTGACCGCGCAGAACGCATTCTTGAACTCGCCCTTGATCACGGCGCCGACCGCCGCCGTCACCGCGCCAGCAGCCCGCAGCGCCGCCTCGCCGGAGCCCGGTGACATGATCGTGTCGCCGTCGAGATGCACCCAGCCTTCTTCCGGGACCGAGGCCAGCGCATGGCGCACGTAATCGGCATCGTGCACCCGCTCGATCTGCGCGATTTCCGCGCGCGGCGCCTCGCGCCACTTGACCGCATCGAACTCCGGTCCCTTCACCGCCTGCAGCACCGCCGAAAGGCGCTGGATCCGCTCCGGATGGCCGGCGCCGGTGTCGTGCTGCAGGAAAGCGGCATGGGTGTAGAGTGCCGTGGTCATTGCGCGTCCTCGATCCCTTCTTCTTCCTCCTCCGGCGCCGCATTTTCGGCCGCGGGTGGAGAATCCAGCGCCTCGGTGCCGGAGATCCGATGCAGCGCGAAGCTCAGGCCGCGCTCGGTCCATTCGATCGTGCCCGGCTCCTGCGGCTTCCAGGCGGCCGTGGCGAGATCCTGGCCGAGACAAGTGACGGTGACCGATCCGAGCTGCTCTGCGAAGCTCGGATTGGTGCATGTGCCAAGGGTCAGCGTGGCGACCGATTGCCGGTCGATCCGCAGCATTCGGCCGAGCATGGCATTGGACGACAGCTGCGGGTCGAGCTTCGTCACCTGCCAGAGGCCGACAAGCTTCTCGACCGGATCGGCGGTCGTGCGCGTCAAGTCCTGCGGCCCGACCTGATCTTGAGCAAGGCCGGCGCTTCCGATCATCGCCAAGGCACCGGCCAAGCCCAACCGCACCATCATCCGTTGCGCCATGTCTTCAACCCGAAACCGAGTAGAACCAGCCAGCCGAGCAACATCAGCAACCCGCCGAACGGCGTCACGTAAGCGAAGCCGCGCCAGTCGAGCAGCGCCAGCCCGTAGAGGCTGCCGGAGAATAGCAAGGCCCCAGCGCAAAAGCACGATCCCGCCCAGGCCCGAAGCCGCCCCCATCCCGCGGGCAATCCGAGCAGCGCCAGCAGTGCCGCCGCATGCCAGAGCTGATATTGCGCGCCGGTCTTCACCCATTCGGTCGCCGCGGGTCCGATGACGCTCAACGCGCCATGCGCAGCCCAGGCACCGAGACCGACGCCACAGAGCCCGTTGAAACCGGCCGCGACCAGCCACTTCCCCATCGATCCCGCTCCTGTTGTTTCCGGGCCTATCGTTTCCGGGAATGGCTGTAGCATTGTTGATGGGCCGTGGCATTATCGCGCATCGCCGCATCGGCGTGACCCGATCGCAAGGTTCAACATGACCGAAACCAGCATCATCCTCGAGCGCCAGGGCGCCATCCGGCGCATCATCCTCAATCGCCCGGAGAAGCTGAACAGCTTCACCCGCGACATGCTGAGCGCGCTCGACGATGCGCTGACCGAGATCTCCAACGACGACGAAGCGCGGGCGCTGGTCATCACTGGCGCGGGCCGTGCCTTTTGCGCTGGACAGGATCTGCGCGAGGCGGGTGCGATCGAGGACGGCGCCGCGGTCCGGGCGGTGGTCGAGCGCCTCTACAACCCTGCGATCCGGCTGCTTCGGAGTCTGCAGATCCCGGTCCTCGCGGCGGTCAACGGCATCGCCGCCGGTGCCGGTGCCAGCCTCGCCATCGCCTGCGATCTGGTGATCGCCGCCGAATCGGCGAGCTTCGTCCAGGCCTTCTCCAAGATCGGCCTGGTCCCCGATGCCGGCGGCAGCTATTTCATGCCGCGCGCGATCGGCTCGGCGCGCGCCCTCGGACTGGCCCTGCTGGCTGAGCCGGTCGATGCCAGGACCGCGGCGCAATGGGGCCTGATCTGGAAGGCCATTCCCGACGCCGATTTCGCGGGCGAGGTCGAAGCCCTGGCCGCCCGACTCGCGCAGCTGCCGACCGCTGCCGTCGCCCTGACCAAGCACGCGCTCAATGCCAGCGGCCACCATTCGCTGGAGCAGCAGCTGGCTCTGGAGGCGGAATTGCAATCGCAAGCCGCTGAAACAGAAGACTTTCAGGAGGGTGTGCGCGCCTTCCTGGAAAAACGGAATCCGCGCTTCATCGGCCGCTGATTCGAGCCTGATTCGACCGCAGGGCCAAGCCCGCCTTTAGCTAAAATTTGAGGTCAATTTTCCTTGTGCGGCCCGATGGTTGTCGCGTGACCTTAATGCTCCGAAAAAGCGCCGCATTAACAATTCTTTCACCTCAACCGGGCACGATCACATCATCGGGTACGGGTTTCTGCGTTTTCCTCCACCCACGGGTGAAAGGGCGATACTCTGCGAGCCTCTATGGTCGTCTCGACAACCATGCGGTCTATTCCCGCAGCAGCCAGACGAGTGGTGCGTCCCATCTTGAAGACGCTGCCATTGCTGGTGCTCGTCGGCGGCATCGCGGTGTCCTGGTATCTCGCCAACGTAATGCGCGGCGAGATCGAGCGCACCGCCGAAGAACGCTTCGTCCATCAGATCGATCTCGTGAAGAAGCGCGTGGTCGAACGCCTTGCGCACCTCACGCTGATTTCCGAGCTCGGGCTCGGCATGGTGCAGATCGTCAACAACACCAATCCCGATCAATGGACATCCTTCACCAACGGGCTTGATTGGAAGTCGCTGACCGGACTGATCGGCATCGGCTATGCCGAGCGGGCGAAGCCCTATGCGGTCAGCCTGCTGACTCGGCTGTACACCTATTCCGCCGACATCTCGATCGAGTCGCTCGGCGATTCTCAGCCCGACCGCATCTATCCCGTGACTTTGTTCGAGCCAGCTTCCGCGGCGCCGAATTTCCTCGGCCTCGATCTCGCGTCCGATCGACGCCTGCGCCAGGCGGCGGATCGCGCGATGACCAGCGGCCTCACCACCCTCTCCAAGGTGATGCAGAAGGAGACCGGCGAGATCGCCGGCTCCGCCTTCGTGCTGGCGCCGGTCTACACGCCGGGCAGTGCGCCGAAGAACGTCGAGGAGCGTCGCACCCGGCTGGTCGGCTGGGTGGTGCTGCCGGTGCATTTCGACGAGCTGGTCCAAGAGGCGATTGCCGAGACCGCCAATGTCATCGACATCCAGGTCTATATGGGTGCCGCAACGCCGGATAATCTGCTTTACGGCTCCGGGAATGCGGGCACGCCCATGCCGATGGCTGAGCGCGCCGTCTTCGATTTGGACATGGATGCGGTCCCTGCCTACACGCATCACGACATCCAGCAGTTCGCGGACCAGATGCTCACCTTCGAGTTCCGCGCCCGTCCGAACTTCCTGCTGCAGCGGGATACGCGCCTGCCGAGCGTGATGCTGACGGTGGGTTTCGCCGCCAGCCTGCTGGCCGCGGGCATCATCTGGTCGCTGAGCCGCGCCCAGACCCGGGCAGAGCGCCTGGCGGCGGCGATGACCCAGGATCTCCGCAGTGCCAAGGAGCAGGCCGAATCCGCGAACGTCGCCAAGACCCAGTTCCTAGCCACCATGAGCCACGAGATCCGCACGCCGATGAACGGCGTGCTCGGCATGGCGGGCCTGCTCTCCGACACCAAGCTCGACGCCCAGCAGCAGCATTTCGTCGAGGTGCTGCAGCAATCCGGCGAATCGCTGCTCTCGATCATCAACGACATCCTGGATTTCGCGAAGGTCGAGGCCGGCAAGCTCGATCTCGAGGAGATCGAGTTCGAGCTCGTCTCCGTGATCGACAGCACGATCGATCTCGTCTCCGGTCGGGCCCATACCAAGGGCATCGAGGTCGCGAGCTTCATTTCGCCGGAAGTCCCGACCATGCTCCGGGGCGACCCCGGCCGGTTGCGCCAGGTCATGATCAACCTGCTATCCAATGCGGTGAAGTTCACCGAGAGCGGCGGCGTCAGCTTGACCGTCGAGCTGGCGGATGCCGGGCCGGACGAGGTGAAGATGCATTTCTCGGTCCGAGACACCGGCATCGGCGTGCCCGAACAGGCGCGCACCAAGCTGTTCTCGCCGTTCAGCCAGGTCGACGCCTCGATGACGCGGCGATTTGGCGGTACGGGTCTCGGACTCGCCATCTGCAAGCAGATCGTCGATCTGATGCAGGGCGAAATCGGCGTCGATTCCAGGACCGGCGACGGCAGCGGCAGCACCTTCTGGTTCACTGCCCGCTTCGGCCTCGGCCGCGATCAGGCCGACAACACAAACGCCGTGATCGGCAACAAGCTGCGCGGACGTACCGTGTTGATCGTCGATGACAACACGATCAACCGCGAGATCTTCGCCCGCTACATGGGCGGCTTCGGCGCCCGCGTCCTTTCCTATGAAGATCCGGAAGTGCTGCTCGCCGATTTGGAGCGCAATGCGATCGCCATGCCGATCGCGCTCGCCATCGTCGATCACATGATGCCCAATCTGACCGGCCCGGATTTCCTGACCGCCGCGCGGCGCATACCCTGGGTCACGATCGAGAAGTGCATCCTCTCCTCCTCGGCGGCGATGCTCAACCGCCACCAGGTGCTCGACCTCGGCTATGACGAAAGCCTGCCGAAGCCGGTTCGCCGGTCGGCCCTGATCTCGGCCGTGGCCCACGTCCTCGGCATCGGCGAAGCGGCACCGCATCGCCCCGCCGCGCTCGAGCTTTCCGCCGCTTCCGCCGCCGGCTCACATCTGCGCGTGCTGGTCGTCGAGGACAATCAGGTCAACCAGCTCCTGGTCACCACCATCCTCGCCAAGGCCGGCATGCGCGCCGAGGTCGCCGCCAACGGCGTCGAGGCGGTGCAGGCCGTGCATCAGCGGAATTTCGACGTGATCCTGATGGATATGCAGATGCCCGAGATGGACGGGCTCGAGGCGACCAAGCGAATCCGTCAATTGGGTGCCATGGGCCGTGCCGTGCCGATCATCGCGATGACCGCCAATGCCATGCAGGAAGACCGCCGCCGCTGCCTCGAGGCCGGCATGAACGACTTCGTCGCCAAACCGATCGATTCCGGCGAGCTCTTGCGGAAGATCGCCGCCCACTGCCGGGCCGAGATCGATGAGATGGCGATCAATGCAGCTCCGGCCGTTGCCGATAGTGCGGGCGACACGCTTTCCGACGATCAGTCCGACGCCCTCAACGACCTGCTGGACTCGCTGGAACCGATCGCCGCCTTCGACGGCGAAACCGAGCCCGAACCCGAGCGCAAGCGCGTCGTCCATTAGATTGATCCTGGTGTCTGGCTCCGACCTGCACGGAATTGCCGGATCAAGCCGGCAATGACGCTTTACAGGGTCTGCGACGCCTTCAGCTGGGCGAGAAAGGCGGGCTCGGCGATGATGCGGCCAAATTCGACATTCCGCGTCACCAGCCCGGCCGCATTGGCGCCGGTGAAGTTGGTCTTGGTCACCTGACAGGCCGAGATCAGGCTCGGGTGCTCCGCCGATTTCGTCGCGCTCAAGCGCACCGTCTCGACCCCGAGATCCGCGTCGCAGAAGCTGGCGCCGTTCAGCACGGATTCCTCGAAGCGGACGCCGCGCAGCGCCGCCTGCGAGATATCGGCCCCGGTGAGGTCGGAGGCGATGAAGCTGCAGAGATTGAGCGCCGCACCAGTGAGCTTGGTGCCGCGCAGGCGCGCTTCGCGGAACACGGCGCCGACCAGGTGCGACCCGGAGAGATCGAGGCCCGAGAGGTCGGCGCGGATGAACTCCGCTCGCGCGCCTTCCGCGCCGCCGGTATCGACCCAGCGCGCATGGGATGCGATCATGTCCTGCAGCTTGTCCCAAGCCTCGGGAGAATCATCCACCCGGACGCTCTCGGACACATCGGCATTGCAGACTGCCAGGGTCGAAAGATCGACCCCGATCAGGTTGGCCCCCTTCAGCACCGCGCCGTCGAGCTTGGCGCCGGCGACGGTCGCCCGGTCCAGCCGGGCGCCGGTCAAATCGCAGCGGGAAAGATCGGCACCCGTGAGGTCCACGTCCTTCAACTGGGTCCCCGTCAGATCGGCGCCTTCCAGCTTGGCGTTGCGCATGCTGGCGGAGGTCAGGTCGGCCTTGCGGATGGTTGCACCGCTCAATCGCGCACCGTCGAGGTTGGCGCGCCTGAGGCGCGGTCCTTCGTCGAGGTCGCTGTCCAGCGAAGTGCCGGTGGCGCCGCCGTCCATCATGAGTGCGCCGCTGCGCAAGTCGGCGCCGGACAGCTCGGCCCCGGTGAAGTCGCTGCCCTTGAGTTGCGCGCCGCGAAAATCCGCCTTCAGGCAGTTGGTGGCCTTGAGGTTGGTGCCGCTGAGGTCGGTGCCGTAAAGATCGGCGCCTTCGAGCTGGGCACCGCCGAGGTCGCAGTTGATGATCTTCGCGCCGACCAGCTTGGCGCGGGTGAGGTTGACGCCGCGGAGCGAGACACCCTCGAGCCGCAGCCGGCTGAGATCGGCGCGCTTGCCGCCTTTCTCGCCGTAGACCCAGAGCTGATGGGCGGCGAGCACGCCCCAGAGTTCCTCCATGGGCATCGTATAGGTGCCGGCGCTGGTCATGTTCATGGCGAAACCTGCCCCCCTACATCGAGAATGCAAGGGCGACACGGTCGCCGTTGCGCGTGATGGACTTGGCCGCGCGCCGCGGCAGGGGGACCTTGCGCTTGATGCAATGGGCGATCAGCAGCGCGCCCAGCACCTGCGCACCGAGATCGATCAGCGACTGCTCGCCGGTCTGTGCCACGACCGTTGCGGAAACGCTCACCTCGGCGCCTTCGCCGACTGTCAGCCGTCCAAGCTTGTCCCTCTCGCCCATCTTTTTGCTGGAGATCAGGTAGGAGAGGACGGCGGCCGCCAGCTCGTCCATCGAGAATATCAATTTGCGCTGCTCTTCGATCATGGGGACCTTCGGTGAACCATTCCAATTGCGACTAAGGATTATTCTTAACCAGCAGCCGGCCGATCGCCGCCGGGTCGAGCTTGCGGGGAACCCGCACGACGGCGGGCTCCCCCGCCGATGCTATCTGCGGCGCGGGACGGCCATAGAGCCAGCCCTGCCCGAGCGTTACGCCCAGCTCGCTGAGAATCCTGTGCTCCTCTTCATGCTCGACCATCTCGGCGACGGTCAGCACGCCGAGGCTGCGGCAGGTCGCGAGCACGCCCTCGATGATCGCGCGCTCGCGCAGGCGATCGTTGATGCCGCGCACATAGTCGCCGTCGATCTTCACATAGCCGACGACCAGGCGCTGCAGGTAGGGCAGCGACGAAGCGCCGGCGCCGAAATCATCCAGGCAGACCGGATGTCCGCGCGCATTCAGCCGCGCGACGGCCTGCGCCGCCTTGGCGAGATCGTCGAGCTTCGCAGATTCCGTGATCTCGATGATCAGCTTCTCTCGCTTGCCGCCGACCTTGTCCGCCAGGCTCTCGAACATCGAGAGGAACGTGTCGTTCAGCAGCGACCGGGCCGACATGTTGACCGCGAGGCTGAGCTCCTGGTGCTTCTGATCCGCCTCCTGCAGGCGGTCGATGGCACCCCGGGTGACGGCGAGGTCGACCTCGTGGATGGTGTTGATCTGTTCGGCGAATTGGATGTCCTCGAACGGCGAACGGCCGTCCGGAAAGCGGAGCAGCACTTCGTGGTGATGCGTCTTGCGGTCGCTCAAGGCGACGATCGGCTGATAATGCAGCGAGAGCCGGCGTTCGTGGATGAGATCGCGCATCATCACGACGCGGCTGACGGTCTCTGCCGTCAGCTTGCGCAGATAGCCCTCGGCCGAGCCGCCAGCGATGCCTTTGGCGCCTTCGGCCCTGAACCGTTCCAACACATGGCCGAGGATGCTCTCGACATCGGTATCGGCCAGCGAATGGCCGTCGAAGTCGACGCTGGCCTCGGTCACCTGCAGGTCGGCCGGATCGATCGCATAGCTTTCGCCGAGCTCGGCGATCACCGTGCTGATGGCCGTTCCGTCCCCGTCCAGCTGCGCGATGCTGAAGCGGCCGTCGCCGAGCTGCGCCGCGCCATCCGGCACCATCGCGTGCTTCCGCAGCTGCGCGCCGATCTCCGAGAGCAGCGCCTGCGAGCGCTCGCGGCCCAGCAGCCGGTTCAATTCCGCTTCGCCGCAGATCTGCACCAGGGTCAGGCGGGCGGACTGCCCCGCTTCGCGCGCCGAACGCAAGGCCCGGGCCGTCGCGTCGGCGAAGCCGACCGCCTCGATCAGGCCGGTCGTCCGGTCGCGTGGCTGCGGCACCGGCTCAGCGGCTGGTTGCGGGCGGCTCGTCAGCGCCAGGAAGTACTGCGCCTGGCCGGGGCTCAACGAGCGGTAAACCGATCCACTGACCGGACTGGCGCGGCCATCGGCACGCCGCAGCGTCAGCGTCATATCTTTCTGCCGCTCTCCCGGCGCCAGCTTGCGGATCGCGGGATCGGCCAAGGAGGTCTCCAGCGGCGATAGGAATTGCAGCAGCGACTGCCCGTTTGCGCGCTTGGCATCCAGGCCGAGCAGGGAATGGGTCGCACCACCGCTACAGGCGATCCGCAGATCGCCCGTCAGTTCCAGCAGCAAATCCGCACTGGCAAAGGCAAACCCAATGAACCGATCGCGATCCTGCCGGAGCGCGTCGGCATTCCTGTCGGCCATCACATATCCCCAATTGAGCGGTCGACTCGGGTAACATCCGATTCTAAAGGATGCCGCTTTTCCTACGCTATGGTTTATTTCCTTACCAAATGCTGAACGCGTGGGTTGCATCCCCCAATCGCGGTATCGGCGGCATTCCGAGCCAAGCCCTTGATTTATCGACCAGTCTGTGCCGACTCGCTATTTCGGCGGCTTTGCCTATGATCGCCGCCGCCCAAAATCGAGGTGCCGGTGAGCGATAAGAACAGTGTCACGTTGAAGGACGAGTTGGTGGCCGTCGCCCGCAAGGCCGGTGCCGTGATCCTCGACATCTACAACCGCGATTTCGCGACCTTGCGGAAGGCGGATCGCTCGCCGGTGACCGAGGCCGACACGGCAGCCGAGGCCGTGATCCTCGAAGCCCTCGCCCGCCTCGCCCCCGACGTGCCGGTGGTCGCCGAGGAGCAATGCGCCAAGGACGGCGTGCCCGCCGCGGCGCCGCGGCGCTTCTTCCTGGTGGATCCGCTCGACGGCACCAAGGAGTTCATCGCGAAGAACGGCGAGTTCACCGTCAACATCGCGCTGATCGAAGACGGGCGGCCGGTGCTCGGCGTCGTCTATCTGCCGGCGAGCGATGCCTGCTATGCCGGTCTCGGCGGCAAGGCGGAGCGCCGCATCGGCAACGGCGCTCCGGAACCGATCGCGGCGCGCGTGACGCCGAAAGAAGGGCTGGTCATGGCGATCAGCCGCTCCCATGCCGACAAGGGCGAGATCGAGCGCGCGAAGGAACGCGGGCTCAACATCGCCGGCACCATCGTCGCGGGAAGCTCGCTCAAGTTCTGCCGCATCGCCGAGGGTGTCGCCGATCTTTATCCCCGCTTCGGCACCACGATGGAATGGGATACCGCGGCGGGCCAGGCGGTGCTGGAAGCGGCCGGCGGACGGGTCGAGACCGCCGAAGGCGCACCGTTCCGCTACGGCAAGCCGGGCTTCCGCAACGGCCATTTCATCGCCTACGGCCGCCGGGCGTGACCGCGCCGATCGTCGAACCGACGGCTGCCCATCTGGCGCAGGCCGCAACGGCGCTGAGAGAAGGCAGGCTCGTCGCCTTCCCGACCGAGACCGTCTATGGCCTCGGCGGCGATGCGACCAGCGACCGCGCGGTCGCCGCGATCTACGCCGCCAAGGGACGGCCGAGCTTCAACCCGCTGATAGTCCATGTCGGCAGCTTCGCCGCGGCAAGCCGGCTGGTCGAAGTGACACCACACGCCGAGATCCTGGCCCGCAGGTTCTGGCCCGGCGCTCTCACCCTGGTCCTGCCGCGCAAGGCGCATTGCGGCCTCTCGCTGCTGGTCAGCGCCGGTCTCGACAGCGCCGCCATCCGCGTGCCGCAGCATCCCGCGGCGCAGGCGCTGCTGTCGATTTCCGGCCTGCCGCTCGCCGCACCCAGCGCCAATCCCTCCGGCAAGATGAGTCCCACCCGCGCCGAGCACGTCGCCGCGTCACTCGGCGACAAAGTGGCGATGATCATCGACGGCGGGCCCTGCAAGGTCGGCCTCGAATCCACGGTGGTCAGCCTGTTGCAGGCGACGCCGCGGATCCTGCGCCCGGGCGGGATCACCGCCGAGCAGCTCGGCGAAGCCATGCAAATGACGGTCGAGGCCGGATCGGAATCCGGCCCGCTGCACAGTCCCGGCCAGCTCGAAAGTCATTACGCCCCGATCCTGCCGCTGCGCCTGAATGCCGATTCCGTCGGCGAAGGCGAGGCCCTGCTCGCCTTCGGTGCCAGGCCGCCGCGCGCGGGCCTGGTGCGAAACCTGAGTGCCGGCGGCGATCTCGAGGAAGCCGCGGCTAATCTCTTCGCCATGCTGCGCGAGCTCGACCGACCGGATTTCAGCCGCATCGCGGTGATGCCAATTCCGGAGACGGGGCTCGGCGTCGCCATCAACGACCGCCTGCGCCGCGCCGCCGCCCCACGTTCCTAATTCCGGCCCACTCTTCCCAACCGGCTTTGATCCGGCGCATCATGCTTCGCCCATCGCGGAGAAGCATCCATGTCCTATTACAACGCGCCGGTCGCCGACATCCTTTTCACCATTCAGGCGATCGCCGGCCTTGACGATCTGACCCGCCTTCCCGGCTATGCCGATGCCACATCCGAGACCGTGCAGGCGATCCTGGAAGAGGCCGGCAAGTTCGCGGGCGAAGTGCTCGCACCGCTGAACGTGGTCGGCGATCGCGAAGGCTGCCGGATCGAGAACGGCGTCGTGCGGACACCGACCGGCTCGAAGGAGGCCTATCGCGGCTTCGCCGAAGCCGGCTGGAATGCCGTCGCCTTCGATCCCGATTACGGCGGCCAGGGCATGCCGTGGACACTCACCAGCGCCTTGCAGGAGATCTGGAACGCGGCCGACATGGCCTTCTCGCTCTGCCCGCTGCTGACGCAAGGGGCCATCGAGGCGCTGCAATTCGTCGGCACGCCGGAGCAGAAGCAGACTTATCTGCCGAAAATGATCAGCGGCCAATGGACCGGTACGATGAATCTGACCGAGCCCCAGGCCGGCTCCGATCTCGGCGCGATCCGCACCCGCGCGGAGCCCATGGCCGACGGCACCTATCGCCTCAAGGGGCAGAAGATCTTCATCACCTATGGCGAGCACGACTTCACTGAGAACATCGTGCACTTCGTCCTCGCGCGCTTGCCCGATGCGCCGGCCGGATCGAAGGGCATCTCGCTCTTCATCGTGCCGAAGTTCCTGCCGAATCCCGACGGCAGTCTCGGCGCGCGCAACGATCTGCGCGTGGTCTCTTTGGAGAAGAAACTCGGCATCCATGCCTCGCCGACCTGCGTCATGGCCTATGGCGACAACGAGGGCGCCGTCGCCTATCGGGTCGGCGAGCCCCATCGCGGCCTCGAATACATGTTCATCATGATGAACAACGCGCGGCTCGCGGTCGGCATCCAGGGCCTCGCGATCGGCGAGCGCGCCTATCAGCATGCGGTCGCCTATGCCCGGCAGCGCGTGCAGGGCACGCCGGTCGACGGCACAAAAGGTGCTCCGATCCTCCATCATCCCGACGTGCGGCGGAATCTCCTGACCATGCGCGCGTTGACCGAAGGCATGCGCGCGCTGGTGCTCTATTGCGCCGGCGCATTGGACCGGGCGAAGCGCCACCCGGACAAGGCAGCGCGCACGCAGAACCAGGCGCTGACCGATCTCCTGATCCCGATCGTCAAGGCCTGGTGCACCGACCAGGGCGTGCGCGTCGCCTCGCTTGGCGTGCAGGTGCACGGCGGTGTGGGCTTCATCGAGGAAACCGGCGCCGCGCAATACTTCCGCGATTCACGGATCGCGCCGATTTATGAAGGCACCAACGGCATCCAGGCGATGGATCTCCTGGGCCGCAAGCTGCTGCGCGATCGGGGCCAGACGATGCAGGGCCTGATCGCGGAGATGTCGCGCAGCCTCGGCGCGCTCGACCACAAGCCCGCACTCACAGCAGCGCTGCGCGAACTGGAAGACGCAACGGCCGCGCTGTTGCAGACCGGTGCCCGCGATCTCCCTGCAGCGCTCGCCGTTGCGACACCCTATCTCGGACTCTGCGGCACGCTGATCGCAGGCTGGCTGCTGGCGCGCGCCGCGGCCGAGGCGCGGAACCAATCCGGTCTCGCCGCCGATTTCGTCGCGGCCAAGCAGGCGACTGCCGCCTTTTTCATCACCAACATCCTCCCCGAGGCCACCAGCGAGGCAGCGCGGGTCACCCAAGGTGGCGCGAGCACACTCGCCTTCCCGTTAGACGCGTTCTGACGCCAAATCCACATTCGCTGACCAGTTTTGGCTTTGCGGACCGCTTCAACATCGTGTTTGATGTTGGAATTGCGGTGAAGCGGCGCATTCCTTCCCATCCGCACCCGAACGATCGAGAGGCGATCCAGATCCAGAATCCAACGTGACGTCGAGGCATCTCCGGGGCCGATACCGGAGCAACAGGGAGGCCAAAAATGAAAATCTTGTTGTCCGGCGTGATGAGCGCCGCAGTCTTGAGCTATGGGATCCTGGCAGCCGGTGCGCCGGCCGCGCAGGCAGATCCCGAGAGTACCGATCCGATCAAGATCGCGCTGTTCGACTGGACCAGCGTCAACATCAACGCGACTATTCTTTCCAAGATCCTGAAGGCCAAGGGCTACAATGTCGAGCTCGTGACCTCGGATTATCTCTCCAGCCTGCAGACCGGTTTGCAGACCGGCGACCTCACCGTCGGCATGGAATATTGGGACACGACCGCGGGCGAAGCGATGAAGGCTGCCGACGACAGCGGCAAGACCGAGAAGCTCGGCGCCCTCGGCCCGAAGGCCAAAGAGGAATGGTGGTTCCCCGAATACATGAAGGAGAAGTGCCCGGGCCTGCCGAACTGGGAAGCGCTCAAGGATCCGAAATGCGCCGAGGCTTTCTCCGCACCGGAAACGGCACCGAAGGGACGCTATCTCGGCGGCCCGACCACCTGGGGCGGGTTCGACGACGAACGCGTCGAAGCCCTCGGCTTGCCCTTCGAAGTCGTGCATGCCGGGACCGATGCGGCAATGTTCGCCGAGCTGGAATCCGCCTATCAGCGCAAGGCGCCGATCATGCTCTGGATCTACTCGCCGCACTGGGCCACCGCCAAGTACAAGGGCGAGTGGGTGCAGTTCCCGGAATACACGCCCGAGTGCTACACCGATCCGAAATGGGGCAGCAATCCCGACCTCGCCTATGACTGCGGCAAGCCGCATGGCGAGATCTGGAAATATGCCTGGGGTGGCATGAAGGACAAATGGCCCGGCGCCTACAAGATCGCCAAGGCCTACACGATCCCGGTCGATGATTTGAACGCGCTTTCCGGCCAGGTCGATCTCGAAAGCAAGTCGATGGACGAGGTAGCCGACGCCTGGATCGCGAAAAATCAGGCGGCGATCGACGGCTGGTCGAAGTAACAGCCGAATGCGTGAAGGATCCGCGCCGGTTGGCGCGGATCCATGATTGGCGGGATGATGGCGCAGGATGACAGGGTGAAGCTCGCCTGCCGGGGCGTCTGGAAAGTGTTCGGCCGCGGCGCCGAAGAGTTCATGGCGAACGATCCGACGCCGACCTCCGACGGCCTGCGCACTGCCGGGCTGATGGCCGGGGTGCGCGATGTGTCGCTCGACATCGGCGAGGGTGAGATCTTCATCGTCATGGGGCTCTCGGGCTCGGGCAAGTCCACCCTGCTCCGCTGTCTCTCGCGCCTCATCGAGCCGACTGCCGGCCAGGTCTTCTTCGAAGGCACCGATCTCCTGCGCGCGAGCGCGGCGCAGTTGATCGAGATCCGCCGCCATAAGATGGGCATGGTGTTCCAGCACTTCGCCCTTTTGCCGCATCTCTCGGTGCTGCAGAACGTCGCCTTCCCGCTCACGATCCAGAACGTCCCGAAGGCCGAGCGCGAGACTCGCGCCCGGGAGATGATCGAGCTGGTCGGGCTCGGCGGCCGCGAGCATGCCTTCCCCAACCAGCTCTCCGGCGGCCAGCAGCAGCGCGTCGGCATCGCCCGGAGCCTCGCGGTCGAGCCCGAGCTCTGGTTCCTGGACGAACCGTTCTCCGCGCTCGACCCGCTGATCCGCGGCGAGATGCAGGATGAGCTCAGCCGGCTGCAACGCGTGCTGAAGAAGACCATGATCTTCGTGACCCACGACTTCGACGAGGCGATCAAGCTCGCCGATCGCATCGCCATCATGAAGGACGGCCAGGTGATCCAGCTCGGCACGCCGGAGCAGCTGGTGCTGGAGCCCGCCGACAACTACGTCGCCGCCTTCACCCGCAACGTGCAGCGTGCCAAGGTGGTGACGGCACGCAGCCTGATGGGGCCGGTCCGCAACACCAGCACGCATTGCATCGTCCGCGCCTCGGCCAAGATCGCCGAGATCGCGCCCACGGTCATCGAAGCCGGCGGGCCGGTGCCGGTGGTGGACGAGCGTGACATGGTGATCGGCACGCTGGCGCCGCAAACCGTCATCGACACGCTGGTCGGCAAGGACGCAAGGGCGTGACCGGAGCGGCATGACCGATCTGGCGCTGCATCCCCGCACCCTGCCCCGCTTGCCTTTCGGGATGCTCTGGGCGGCGCTGGCGCTCATTGCGCTCGTCCTCTGGCTGCAGCCGGACCTCGCCGCCTGGGCGGTGAAGTATCCGCGCTCCGCCGTGGTGCCGATCGCCGCCTGGATCGGCGCGGCGGTGAAATGGTTGATCCTGCACTTCCAGTTTCTGACCCGCGGCCTCGCCGCTGTGATCGCGATCCCGCTCGATGTCGCCTTTGCCGTCCTCGCTAAGGGCTTCACCATCGGCGGCATCGAGATCCCGCGCCTCTCCTGGCTCGGCGTGGTCGGCGCCGCGACCATCATCGGCCATGCCGCCGGCGGGCTACGTGTCGCCGTGATCAGCGGGCTATGCTTCCTCTACATCGCACTCTTCGGTCGCTGGGACAGCGCGATGCTGACGCTGGCCCTGGTCGTCATCTGCGTGCCGTTCGGCGTCGCGCTCGGCCTCCTCTTCGGCATCCTCGCCTATCGCTCCAAGGCGCTCGACGCCTGGTTCATCCGGCCCTCGCTCGATCTCGCCCAGACCATGCCCGCTTTCGCCTATCTGGTGCCGATCCTGCTGCTGTTCGGCTCCGGCCCTGTCCCCGGGCTGATCGCGACTGCGATCTTCGCCTCGCCGCCCATGGTGCGCGCGACCAAGCTGGCTTTGGAGCAGGTACCGGAGGACGTCCAGTCCTTCGCCGACATGGCGGGTTGCTCGCGGCGGCAGAAGCTCTGGCGCGTCATGCTGCCGACGGCGCAGCCGATGCTGATGGTGGGCGTCAATCAGGTCATCATGATGACCCTCAACATGGTCATCATCTCCTCGATGATCGGTGCTGGCGGCCTCGGCTTCGACGTGCTGCTGGCCCTGCGCGCCCTCAAGATCGGCGAGGGGCTGGAGGCCGGCATCGCCATCGTCGCCGTGGCGATTGCGCTCGACCGGATCAGCGCCGCGGCCGCGACCCGCCAGGTCGGTCGCGTGCCGCCGCTCGGAGCGCGCTTCATGCAGCGCCATCCGTATCTGACCGCGGCCGTCGCCTGGCTGGCGCTCACCACCCTGCTCAGCTTCTTCGTGCCGCCGCTCGCAAATCTGCCGAAGGCATGGACCCTCACGACCGGCCCGATCTGGAATGACATGGTCGCCTGGATCAACATCCATCTCTTCGACTTGATCGATGCCTGCCGTACCTGGCTGCTGCTGAACGTGCTCAACCCGTTCAAGAATTTTCTCGCCGCCCTGCCCTGGGTGACCGTCGTCGCGGCGGGTGCGCTGCTCGGCTATCAGCTCGCCGGCTGGCGTCTCGCCTTGCTCGCCGGGCTGATGCTGCTCTTCCCGGCGGTGACCGGCCTCTGGGATAAAACGACGCTCACCATCTATCTCTGCACCATCTCCGCCTTCTTCTCTTGCCTGATCGGGATTCCCTTGGGCGCCTGGGCGGCGCGCAGTCCCGCGGTCGACCGGGTCATGACGGTCATCGTCGACACGCTGCAGACCCTGCCGAGCTTCGTCTATCTGATCCCGGTGGTGATGCTGTTCCGGGTCGGCGATGTCGCGGCGATGATCGCGATCGTGCTCTTCGCCGTCGCCTTCGCGATCCGCTACACCACCGTCGGCATCAAGCAGGTACCGCCTGAGCTGGTCGAAGCGGCACGGGCCATGGGCTGCACGCCACGGCAGATCCAGTGGCGCGTCCAATTGCCGCTTGCCTTGCCGGCGATCATGCTCGGCATCAACCAGACCGTGCTCATGGCGCTCGCCATGCTGGTCATCACCGCCCTGGTCGGCACCAAGGACCTCGGCCAGGCGGTGTTCGCGGCGCTGGCAAAAGCCGATGGCGGCGGTGGATTGGTGGCTGGCCTTGCGGTAGCCTTTCTCGGTATTGTGGCGGACCGGCTGATCGTGGCCGGTGCCCGCCGCCTGCGGCGCCGCATGGGACTACCGGAGATCTGAGAGCAGTGATCGAGTCCGACCAGCTCAGCATGCTGTCGAACCTGCGGCTGAACGACCGCCAGGGCCAGCTCCTGGAGCAGCTCCGGCGCCATCGTTCCGCAACGATCGCTGCGCTCGCCAAGGAGCTCGACGTCTCCACCGAGACGGTGCGGCGCGACGTACGCTGGCTCGCGGCCAAGGGCCTGGTCGCCAAGAGCCACGGCAGCGTCGCCTGGCCCGACCGCCGCGAGGACCGGCCGCTCGAACGCCGCCTGCTCGCCAATATGCCGGCCAAGCAAGCCATCGCCGCCGCCGTCGCGCGCGAGATCGTGGACGGCGAATCTCTCCTCATCGACAGCGGCAGCACCACCATCTATGTGGCGGAAGCGTTGCAGGGTCATCGCGGCCTGACGGCCATCACCAATTCGGCGCCCATCGCCCAGAGGCTCAGCCAAGGGCAAGGCAGCAAGGTTCTGCTGGCCGGCGGCGAGGTGCGGGCCGATGACAGCGCCGCCTTCGGCCCATCGACCCTCGCCTTCCTCGAGCAATTCCAGGTCGATACCGCAGTGCTTTCCGCGGCGGCGATCAATGCCGACACCGGCGTCATGGACAACCACCTCTGCGAGGCGGAAGTCTGCCAGGCCCTGGTGCGCCATGCCCACCGCGTGATCGTCGCAGCCGACCAGACGAAGTTTTCCGCCCAGGGCCTGGTCGTCGCCTGCAAGCTCGACGACATCGACCTTCTGATCACCGACGCCCCGCCGCCGCCCGAATTGGCGAAGCGTCTCGAAGCCGCGGATGTCGAGGTGCAGATTGCCGGGTAGCACCGGACGATTATCCGCGGCCCTGCTCGCCAGCCTGCTTGCAACCGCCACAACACCGTCCGCCTCAGCGGAGACATCGCAAATGCCAGCCAACGCCACCGCCCATCCCGAACTCTGGCCCGAAGCCCACAGCACCGGCCTCATCGACGACAAGACCGAGGCCTTCATCACCGACCTCATGTCCAAGATGAGTCTGCGCGAGAAGGTCGGGCAGATGATCCAGGGCGACATCGAAGCCACGGTCCCCGAGGACCTGCGCAACTATCCCCTCGGCTCGGTCCTGGCCGGCGGCAATTCGGCGCCGCCCAACTATGCCGACGACAACGTGCCGATCGATGTCTGGATCCGCACCACCGCGGCCTATCACGCGGTGGCGGTCGAGCAGCGGCCCGGCCATGTGCCGATCCCGCTGATCATGGGCGTCGATTCCGTGCACGGCGCCTCGAACTTCACTGGCGCCACCGTCTTCCCGCACAATATCGGCCTCGGCGCCGCGCGCGATCCGGAGCTGATCGGGCAGATCGCCGCCGTCACCGCCACCGAGACGGCGGCTTCGGGCTTCGACTGGGCATTTGGGCCGGCGGTCTCGGTGCCGCAGGACGACCGTTGGGGCCGCACCTTCGAGGGCTATTCCGAACGGCCGGAGATCACGGCCGAATATGCCGCCGCCTATGTGAAGGGCTTGCAGGGCGCATCGGGCACGACCCGCATCCAGGACGGCAAGGTCGCCGCCTCCGCCAAGCACTTCCTGGCCGATGGCGGTACCCGAGACGGCATCGACCAGGGCGATGCCGAGATCACCGAGGAGGAGATGATCACGCTCCATGCACCGGGCTATGTCGCCGCGGTCGATGCCGGTGCGATGACGGTGATGGCGAGCTTCTCCTCCTGGAACGGCGCGAAGATGCACGGCAACAAGAGCCTGCTGACCGACGTCTTGAAGGGCCGGCTCGGGTTCGACGGTTTCATCATCGGCGACTGGAATGCGCACAGCCAGGTGCCGGGCTGCACGGGCGGCGATTGCCCGGTGGTTTTCAACGCCGGCCTCGACATGGCAATGGCGCCGCACCGCTGGAAGGAATTGTTCGACAACACGTTGAAGGAAGCCGAGGACGGCACGATCCCGCTGGCGCGGATCGACGACGCGGTGCGCCGGATCCTGCGCGTCAAGGCGAAGCTCGGCCTGTTCGATCCGGCGCGCCCCGCGATCGATCCCAAGCGCCTCGCGACGCCGGAGCACCGGGCGGTCGCCCGCCGCGCCGTCCAGGAATCAATCGTGCTGCTGAAGAACAACGGCGGCGTGCTGCCGATCCGTCCGAAGCAGCGCGTGCTGGTGACCGGCACCCATGCCGACGACATCGGCCTGCAATGCGGCGGCTGGACCATTTCCTGGCAGGGCAGCGGCGGCCACAACGCGGATTTCAAGCAAGGCAGCAGCATCTGGGCCGGCCTCAAATCCGCCATCGAAGCAAGCGGCGGCGAAGCGGTCTTGAGTCCCGATGGCAATTTCGCGGGGCCGAAGCCAGATGTCGCCATCGTCGTCTTCGGCGAGCGGCCCTATGCCGAGCATGTCGGGGACATCAACAACATCGACTTCTCCGCCGGCGACAGCAGCGGCCTCGACGCCTTGAAGGCGCTGAAGGCCAAGGGCATCCCGACCGTTGGCGTCTTCCTCTCCGGTCGCCCGCTCTGGATCAATCCGGAGATCAACCAGTCGGACGCCTTCGTTGCCGGCTTCCTGCCCGGCACCGCGGGCGAAGGTGTCGCCGATGTGCTGGTCGCGAAGGCCGACGGTACGCCGAACAAGGACTTTCACGGCAAGCTCAGCTTCAGCTGGCCGAAACGGCCGAGCCAGTTCGCGCTCAACGTCGGCCAGAAGGATTACGACCCGCTCTTCGCCTACGACTACGGCCTGCGCTACGGCGACAAGATCACGGTGCCGCCGCTGGATGAGACGCCGAGCGTGCCGAAGGAGCTCAACGTCGCGACCTATTACACGCCGGGCAAGGTCATGGATCCCTGGACCTTGAAGAGTCTCGGCGACGTGGCGACCCAGGCGGTGGACAGCGTCGACCGCCAGGAAGGTGCGATGAAGTTCACCTTCACCGGCGGCGCCACCGTGCGCATCGTCGGCCCGGCGGTCGATCTTCACGATGCCGGCCAGAGCCTCCGCCTCGACTACCGCGTGGACTCGCCGCCCAGTGGTCCGGTCACGGTGAAGATGGGCGGCAAGGGCGCACCGGTGGACATCACCGGCCTCTTCAAGGAGAGCCCGGTCGGGGCCTGGACCAGCCTCCGCGTGCCGCTCGCCTGTTTCGAAGCCGCCGGCGCCGATCTCAAGAGCGTCTCGACGCCCTTCCTGCTCGAAAGCAACGGCGGGTTCACCGTCTCCATCAGCGGCATCCAGCTCGATCCCGAAGGCGGTGCCGCGAAATGCCCGGGGATCGTTGCGACGAAGTAACGCTGTCGCATCTTCCCTTCTCCCCTGGTGGGAGAAGGATACGCAGGCTTGGTGAGGCACAGCCGAACCTAGCCGAAGTTGGATGAGGGATGCGCACCGGCAGGTGCGCGCGCTCGTCAGAGCGCCGAGCCCTGCCACTATGTCGACTGCACGTTCCTGGATTCATGCGACGCAGCGGAGAGACGCAGCGCGCCGAATGTGATATGATCCGTGCGCTGTTTGATATCGTTAACGAGTCAGATGTCGCGTCGATGTGGGACTAAGCGCTCGCGAATCTGCAACCCCGACAGGACCCCGACGAAATCAGCTTTCGCGTCCGCCAACCCGGACGAGACCCGGACAGAATCAAGATTCGCAAAATTCGGAAGGCCGCAACGAAGATCCTCTGTCGATCTCTCTCGCCGTGTCCCTGCGATCATGCAAAGGCTTGATTTCCTTAGAATCCACCTTCGAGCAACCCGGACAGGACCCGGACAGAAAAAGGATTCTCTTCCGGTTTCGCATGGCTCGGCGCGCTTACCAGGGCCGGGCACACGGCTCCGGCGTCAGTGCTTGGTCTCGCCGTCGAGCACCAGCACATCGTTCGGCGTGAAGCTTACCACCACCGGGGCGCCGCGCTGCGGCGGGATGGCGCTTGGGTTGTTGAAGGTGTCGAGCGAGATCGCGGCGTCGTCGATCTTCACCCGGATCCGCACCACCGAGCCCAGGAAGCTCACCTCGTCGATCGTCCCGCCCAGGCGGTTGCGACCGGTGCCGAGGTCATGGCCGTTCTCCAGCACCGCCGCTTCCGGGCGCAACGCCACCGAGCAACTGTCGCCGGCATTGGCGTTGATCACCCGGCGCGAGGCCAGGATCTCATTGCTTCCGACCTGGATCCGGCCGGCTTTGGGATCCAGCACCTTGCCCTTCAGCACCGACAGCGTGCCGACGAAGTTGGCGACGAACTTGGTGGCGGGGTCGTTGTAGATCTCGAAGGGCGCCCCGACCTGGTCGACCCGGCCCTCGTTCATCACAACCACACGGTCGGACATCGAGAGCGCCTCTTCCTGGTCGTGGGTGACGAAGATCGTGGTGATGCCCAGGCTGCGCTGCAGGGCGCGGATATCCTCGCGCAGCGAGACGCGAATCTTGGCATCGAGCGCCGACAAGGGTTCGTCGAGCAGCAGCACCTTCGGCTTATGTGCGAGGGCGCGCGCCAGGGCCACGCGCTGCTGTTGGCCGCCGGAGCATTGATAGGGAAAGCGCGAAGCCAGATGCGGCAGCTTGATCATGTTCAGCATCTCATCGACCCGGGACTTGATCTCCTCGGGCGGCCGCTTCGCCACCTTGAGGCCGAAGGCGACGTTGTCGGCGACCGTCATGTTCGGAAAGAGGGCATAGGCCTGAAACACCATGCCGACGTTGCGCTGGTTGGGGCGCAGATGGGTCACGTCCTTGCCATCGATCCGGATCGCGCCCGAGGTCGGGCTCTCGAACCCGGCGACCATGCGCAAGACGGTGGTCTTGCCGCAGCCCGAAGGCCCGAGCAGCGAGATGAACTCGCCGCGCTCGATGCCGAGGTTGAAGCCCTTCACCACGACGTTCTGCTGGAACTGCTTGCGGACGTCGGCGATTTCGAGGAATGCCATGTGTACTCCTACAGCGGCCTTAGGCCGTGCGCTTGTTGGATTTCATGTTACCGACCACGTTGATGATCCCCATGCAGGCCCAGGTGACCATGAAGGCGATGATCGCCAGGGCAGAGGGCTCATAGGCGCGGTTGGCGCCGATCAGCTGCAGATAGGGACCGAAGGCCGGCCGGTTCAAAAGGCTCGCCATAGTGAACTCGCCGATCACGATGGCAAAAGTGAGGAACGCGCCGGAGAGGATCGCGACCCGGACATTGGGGAAGATCACCTTGAAGAGAATGGTCATCATGCTGGCGCCCAGGATCTCGCCCGCCTCGGTCAATGTGCGCACGTCGATCGAGCGCATGCCGGTCTCGACCGCACGGTACATGTAGGGCAGCGCCAGGGTCACATAGCTGAAGGCGAGCAGCAGGTCGGTGCTGCGCGCATTGGCGGTCAGCGGCAGCCAGGACGAGCTGTTGTAGAGCCGGAGATAGCCGAAGACGATGATGATCGCCGGCATCACCAGGGGCAGCAGGGTGATGAACTCGACGATCGGCCGGAGCTTCGGCAGGCGGAGCTGGATCCAGTAGGCGGTGGGCACGACGAGCACCACGCCGATCACCACCGTGATCAGCGCCATCAGGACCGAGTAGCCGAAGCTCGCCAGGAAGTTGGGGTCGGTGAGCACGACGCGATAGGCTTCGAAGCTGTACTCTCCGCGCTTCATGCGCAGCGAGAACTCGAAGGTCCCGATCAGCGGCACGATGAAATAGAGCGTGCCGATGATGAAGGCGATCCAGGCGCCGATCTTGGACTGTTTCATCGCATCCACCGTTCGGCGCGGGCGCGCAGCCAGATATAGGCGCCATTGGAACAGCCGGTGATCAGGATCATGCCGAGCGCCAAGGCGTAGCCGAGGTTCTGGTTGTGCAGCACGTCTCCGCGGATCTGGGCATAGAGCAGGATGGTCACGATGTTAAGCGAGCTGCCAGTGAGCGCGTAGGCGGTCGCGATCGCGCCGAAGGAATTGGCGAACAGCAGCAGCGAGGCGCCGAGCACGCTCGGGAACAGCACCGGCAGCGCCACCATCGTCCAGTACTGCTTGTTGCTGGCGCCGAGGATCTCCGACGCTTCGCGCCATTCCTTCTTCAGCCCGTCGAGGGCCGGGGTGAGGATCAGCACCATCAGCGGGACCTGGAAATAGAGGTAGGTGAGCGTCAAACCCCAGAAGCTCAAGAGATTGAACCCCGCGCCGTAGAGATTGATACCGAAGAGATCGCGCAGCAGCACCGTCACCAACCCCATGCGCCCGAGCGTCGCCAGGAAGGCGAAGGCGAGCGGCACGCCGGCGAAATTGGAGGCGACGCCCGAGAAGGTCATCAAGGTCGGCCGCAGCCAGGCCGGCAATCCGCCGAGCACCACGGCATAGGCCAGGAAGAAGCCGAGCAGCGCACCGAGGAGCGCCGAGGCGACGCTCACCTTGATGCTCAGCCAATAGGCATTGAGGATGCTCGGCGTGAAGAGGTCGTAGATGTTCTGCAGCGTGAAATGCCCGTCCGGATCCTGGAAGGCGCCGACCACCAGATAGAGCGTCGGGACGATCAGGAACAGGATGGCGAAGAGCATGAACGGCGTGATGCCGATCCAGGCCCAGGTCTGCTGTCCCACCAGCGGCTTCTTCGATGCCGCATAGGCCTCCGGGACCGGTCCCGGCTCTGCGGGCAAAGGCGGCGTGGTGTCGATAGCCGTCATCGGGTTTCTCTGCTTGTAAGAAGGACCGCCCGATCCTCAGGGATCGAGCGGTCCGTTTTCAGCGGGTCAGGCTCAGTTGGTGACCGCGGCGCCGACCACCTTATCCCACTCCTTGGCGATCACTTCCTTGCCGGCCGACTGGTCGGCGAGCGACGGGAAGATCGCCTTCTTGTAGGCTTCCGCCGGCGGCAGCTTGTCCAGCAGGTCCTGCGGAATCTTGCCCTTGGCGGCGAGGTCGTTGAAGCGGATCGGATGGCAATAGCCCTTCAGCCAGGCAAGTTGGCCTTCGTCGGAATAGAGGTACTCCATCCAGAGCTTCGCGGCATTCGGATGCGGCGCGAAGGCGCTGATCGCCTGAACGTAGACGCCGGCGACGACGCCAGAGGCCGGAACGACGACATCCACCTTCGGATTGCCGTTCAGTGTGTCGCGATCGGCGAGCGCGTTGTAGTCCCAGCGAATCACGACCGGAGTGGCACCCTGGGCCAGCGAGGCAGCCTTGCCGGTCACCGGCACGAAGTTGCCATTCTTGTTGAGCTCGGCGAAGAACTTGAGACCGGCCTCGCCGATCGCCTTGGCGTCCTTGGCGCCGCTGGCGACGCCCGCGGCATAGACGCCCTGGATCGCCTGGTTGGCCGTACGCGGATCGCCGGCGAGGGCGACGGCGTTCTTGAACTCTGGCTTCTGCAGGTCGGCCCAATCCTTCGGCGATTCCTTGATGATGTCCGAGTTCACTTCGAAGGCGAGCACGCCGTAATAGTCGCCATACCAGTGGCCGTCGGCATCCTTGGCATCGGCCGGGATCGAATCCCAGGTCGAGACCTTGTACGGCTGCAGCAGGCCTTCGCTCTTCGCCGAAGGACCGAAGGAGAGGCCGACGTCGATCACGTCCGGCGCCTGCGGGCCGGTGTTGCCCTTGTTCGCCTTGATCGCCTCGATCTCATCGCCCGAACCGGCATCCGGGTTGAGCTCGTTAACGGTCAGGCCGTACTTGGCCTTGAAGCCGTCGATCACCGCGCCATAGCCGCACCAGTCGTGCGGCAGGGCGATCACGGTCAGCTGGCCTTCCTTCTTGGCGGCCGCCTCGAGGTCGGCCAGCGAATCAGCCTGGGCGCTCGCGGCGACGGTGTTCAGCAGGACCGCGGCGGCACTGCCCATGGCGGTCGTCGTCAAGAGCGCGCGCCGCAAGGCCGTCGCGAAATCGAGCTTCGTCATTCTCTCACCTCTGGTCTCTCTTTTGCGGGATCCGGTTTGGTACCGGCTTCTGATTGCCGCGGGACCATAGGCGGGCCATGTTGCATCCCGATGACTCCCGCGTGACAGACCTGTGCCCGCGCTTTATCGTGGGCCGGACGCCGGATAGGATCGCCTCCCCTCACGAGCTTGAAGTTGGATCGCGTGTCACACCCCAGAAAAGTGCTCTTCATCTCCGCCGACCAATGGCGGGCGGAATGCCTGTCGGCGGTCGGCCATCCGGTCGTCAAGACGCCGCACCTCGACGCCTTGGCCAAGGACGGCACGCTGTTCAAGCAGCACCGCACGGTCTGCGCGCCCTGCGGCCCGGCGCGGACCAGCCTGCATACCGGCCTCTATCTGATGAACCACCGTTCCGGCCGGAACGGGACGCCGCTCGACGCACGGCACAGCAACCTTGCAAAGGAAGCGCGCAAGGCCGGCTACGATCCGACGCTTTACGGCTATACCGACACCAGCGTCGATCCGCGCGAGCGCGCGCCCAACGATCCCGCGCTGCGCACCTATGAAGGCCTGATGCCGGGCTATCGCGCGGGCATGATCTTCCCGGATTTCGAAGCGGCGTGGATGACCGATCTGCATCGCAAGGGCTACGCCTTCACCGGACGGCGCGACGTCTACAAGCCGCGCGACGTCGCCCTGCCCGCCGGCCGCGGGCACCGCTATCGTCCGACGTTGTTCAAAGCCGAGGACAGCGACACCCGCTTCATGGCCGATCTCACGATCGATTGGCTGAACGCGCGGCGGGACAAGGACTGGTTCCTACACTGCGTTTTCCTGCGTCCGCATCCGCCCGTCATCACGCCGGAGCCCTACAACGCGCTCTACGACCCGGCGCAGGTCCCCTTCCCTGCGCGCAAGCCGACGCCCGAGCTGGAAGGTGCACAGCATCCGTATCTGAAGCTCTGGATCGATACGTTCTCGAAACCCGGCGGCTATGACGAGCACAACCCGAACAACCTCGTGACCATGCCCGATCTGGAACTGCGCCAGATGCGCGCCTGCTATTACGGCATGATCAACGAGGTGGACGACGCGGTCGGCCGGCTGATCGCGCATCTGAAAGCGACCGGCGAATACGAGCATACGCTGATCGTCTTCACCTGTGACCATGGCGAAATGGGTGGCGATCACTATACGTGGGGCAAGGAACTCTATTTCGACCCGAGCTTCCACATCCCGCTGATCATCCGCGACCCGCGCCGGGAATCCGATGCCGGCCGCGGGCGGCAGGTCGATGCCTTCACCGAATCGATCGACATCATGCCGACCATCCTGGATTGGATCGGCGCGGAGATCCCGACCGAATGCGACGGCGCCTCGCTCCTGCCCTTCCTCGAAGGCGGGAGCCCGGAGGCTTGGCGCGAAGAGGCGCATATGGAGCTCGACTTCCGCACCACGCCCAATCTCGGCGGCTTCGATGCCGAGACCGTGCTCGGCCTGAAGCCGGACGAATGCCAGCTCGGCATCATTCGTGGCAGGCGCTGGAAATACGTGCATTTTGCCACCCTGCCGTCGCTGCTGTTCGACCTCGAAGCTGATCCCATGGAAATGAACAACCTGGCGCAGGATCCAAAGCACGCTTCGGTCGTTCTTGACTATGCGCAGCGGATGCTGTCCTGGCGAATGCGATATGCGGAGCGAACCTTGACCAATCTTCATCTCCACCACGAAGGCGTCCTCGACCGGCGGGCAGCAGCACGATGAGCAAGCTCGATTCTATCCGCGACAAGTTGAAGGCACGCCGCGAGGCCTGGCGCCAGCTCCATCTCCGCGACCTGTTCGCCAAGGATCCGCAGCGGTTCCAGAATTTTTCCGCCCGTCTCGGCGACCTGGTGATCGATTATTCGAAGAACCTGATCGAAGTCACCGATCTCAAACTGCTGCACGATCTCGCCAAGGCGGCGGAAGTGGAAGCCTGGCGCGACCGCCTGTTTTCCGGCGAGCATATCAACAGCACCGAAGACCGCGCCGTGCTGCACATGGCGCTCCGCGCCAAGGGCGGTTCCTTCCAGGACCAGGGCAGCGACGTTCTGGGCGGCATCCGTGCCGTGCAGGACCGCATGCGTGCCTTTGCCGAAGCCGTGCGCGACGGAGCTTGGCGCGGCGCCACCGGCAAACCGATCCGGCGCGTGGTCAATATTGGCATCGGCGGCTCCGATCTCGGCCCCAAGATGGTGACGGCGGCGCTGCGCCCCTATCGCCACCCGCGGCTGGAGATGCATTTCGTCTCCAACGTGGATCTCGCACATCTCGACGGCGCGCTGAAAGGTGCCGAGGCCGACGAGACGCTGTTCGTCATCGCCTCGAAGACCTTCACCACCCAGGAGACCATGGCGAATGCGATGAGCGCCAAGGCCTGGTTCGCCGAGCGCATCCCCGATCCCAAGGCGATCGCCAAGCATTTCGTCGCGGTCTCGACCAACGCCAAGGCAGTCTCGGCCTTCGGCATCGACACGGCGAACATGTTCGAGTTCTGGGACTGGGTCGGCGGTCGCTATTCGCTGTGGTCGGCGATCGGGCTGCCGATCCTGATCTCGGTCGGCTGGGACAATTTCCGTGCCCTCCTCGACGGCGCCGCCGACATGGACCAGCATTTCCGCACCGCGCCGATCCCGGAGAACCTGCCGGTCATCCTCGGCCTGCTCGGCGTCTGGTACATCGACTTCTGGGATGCGCAGTCGCATGCCGTCCTGCCCTATGCGCAGGATTTGGAGCTGCTGCCCTCCTATCTCCAGCAGCTCGACATGGAGAGCAACGGCAAGTCGGTCGCGCGCAACGGCAAGCCGGTGGAGATGCCGACCGCACCCATCGTCTGGGGCGAGCCCGGCACCAACGGGCAGCATGCCTTCCATCAATTGCTGCACCAGGGCACGCCGCTCATTCCGGCGGATTTCATCGTCGTTGCACGGGGCGACACCGCGCTGGCGAAGGATGCGACCGACCGGCACCAGGAACTGCTGGTGGCCAATGCCCTGGCGCAGACCCAGGCGCTGATGCTCGGGCGCGCGGCGGCGGAGGTCGAAGCCGAGATGAAGGCCGCCGGTGCCGACGCCGCGACCATCGGCCGCGTCCTGCCGTTCCGCGTTTTCAGCGGCAACCGGCCGTCGACCACGATGCTGATGCCGGCGCTGACGCCGTGGCATCTCGGCGCCCTCATCGCGCTCTATGAGCATAAGATTTTCGTGCAGGGCGTGATCTGGGGGATCAATTCCTTCGACCAATGGGGGGTCGAGCTCGGCAAGAAGCTGGCCAACGACATCCTGGCTGGAACCGGTGCCGCACGGGACGCATCGACAGCGGGTCTGATGGCGCTCTATGATGGGATGAAGAAGGCCACTTAAGGCCATATCAACGGGGACCTGCCGGCTTCCAATCATGTATCGGATCGATCCCAAACGCGCCGACCTGGCGCGCGAATACAAGGCGCGGCCGAGTGGGCCGCACAGCGCCGAGCTGCAGAAGCTGCTGCTGATCCTGCGCTGGGGCAGCGTGCGCGGCAAGACGGTGATCCTGTCCTCGCGCTCGGAGCGGCAGTGGCGCCTCGCCAAGTTCGGGCCGAAGCGCGGCACGCCGATGCAGGAATACGGGCCGGTCTACAAGACCGCCGGCGAGGCGAGCTGGGCCTGCTTCCGCGCCCGCTGGCTGGAGACGACCGGTCAAGACTGTCCCGTGGAGTGATGATGGCCGAACGCCTGCTTGCCTATGCCGACCGCATCAGCGCCGCTCCCGGCGAGCGCGTCGAGATCAAGGTCAGCGCGCCCGAGGGCGGCACCTACGATGCGAAGCTCATCCGCCTGATCTGCGGCGACGACAGCCCGGACGGGCCGGGGTTCAAGGCCGAGGACATCGCCTCGCCGATCGCCAGGTCCTATCCCGCAAGGCTGCAGCCGATCCATGCCGGCTCGCATGTGGTCTTCCACAAGGGCGGGCCGCAGCTCGCGGGCAGCTTCACCTTCATCGCCATGATCTGGCCGACCTTGCCCTTGAAGGGCGCGCCGCAGGCGATCATGGGGAATTTCGACGCCGCCAACCGCAGCGGCTGCAGCCTGCTGATCGACGGATCGGGGCGGCTCGCGGCACAGCTCGGCGACAGCCCCCTGCTCCATCTCGACAAGCCGCTCTACGACCGGCAGTGGGCGCTGGTGAGCCTTGCCTTCGATGCAGCGGCGGGCACGATCACGCTGAGGCAGCGCGTACTGAACCACCGCGGGCCGGGCGATGCGGTGAGCGAGGCATCGCGGCGGCTGGAGCCGCCGGTGGCGGCGATCGCGCGCACCGGTCAAGGCGTCGGCGGGCCGTTCCGGATCGGCGCCTGGAGTGCGGGCGAACTCGCGGCGGCGCATTACAACGGCAAGATCGACAGTCCCGCGGTGATCGGCCGCGCGCTCGAGGCCGCGGCGATCGAAGCGCTCGGCACCGACCGAGAAGCGGCGCGGGCGGCGAGCGGCGTGCTGGCGGCCTGGGATTTCAGCCGCGGCATTTCCGGCATCGCGGTCGAGGATGCGAGCGGCAACGGGCATCAGGGCCGCACGGTGAACCTGCCGGCCCGCGCCATGAAGGGCTGGAACTGGGACGGCAGCGAATACAACTGGACCAAGGCACCCGGGCAATACGGCGCGATCCACTTCCATGACGACGATCTCTACGACTGCGAATGGGAGACCGACTTCACCTGGAACCTGCCGAAGGAGCTCAAGAGCGGCGTCTATTGCGTGCAGCTCACGCAGCAGGGCAAGGCCGGGGCCTACGAAGAGTTCGTGCCGATCTGCGTGCGCCCGGCGCCGGGGCAGAAGCGCAATGCGCTGGCCCTCCTCATCCCCAGCGGCAGCTATTGGGCCTATGCCAACCACCAGATGCCGTCGAGCTGGACCTTCAACGAGACCAGCATGGGCGTGTTCGAGACCATGACCGAGGTCGACCGCTATCTCGAGGAGCATGTCGGTTTCGGCCTCTCGACCTACGACCTGCACAGCGACGGCAGCGGCGTCTGCTATTCCTCGTCGCTCCGGCCGGTGCTCAACATGCGGCCGAAGACCCATCTCTGGCAGTTCAACGCCGACACCCATATCACCGACTGGCTGGAAGCGCAGAAGCTCGCCTATGACGTCATCACCGATGACGACCTGGAGCGCGAGGGGCTCGATCTTCTGAAGCAATACCGCTGCGTCGTCACCGGCACGCATCCGGAATACTACACGCTGAAGATGCTGGACGCGGTGCAGGGCTTCACCGATCTCGGCGGGCGCCTGGTCTATCTCGGCGCCAACGGCTTCTATTGGCGGATTGCCTATCACCCGGAGCTGCCCGGCGTGATCGAGCACCGCCGCGCCGAGGACGGGATGCGCGGCTGGATCTCCGAGGGCGGCGAATACTATATGAGCTTCACCGGCGAGCTCGGCGGCTTGTGGCGGCGCATGGACCGGGCGCCGCAGCTCCTTTGCGGCGCGGGCTTCACGGCGCAGGGCTTCGACAGCGCCAGCCATTATCTGCGCCGGCCGGAGAGCTTCGACCCGCGCGCCGCTTTCATCTTCGAAGGCTTGGCCAAGGACGAGGTGATCGGCGATTTCGGCACGGTCGGCGGTGGGGCCGCGGGCTGGGAGATCGACCGCGCCGATACCGCGCTCGGCACGCCGCGGCATGCGCTGATCGTGGCCGAGGCGACCGAGTTCTCCGCCGCCTATCACTGGGTCAAGGAAGAGTTCAACCACACCCATTCGGCGATCGACGGCGACACCTGCCCGATGGTCCGCTGCGACATGGTGTTCTTCGAGACGCCGAAGGGCGGCGCGGTGTTCTCGACCAGCTCGATCTCCTGGGCGGGTGCCCTCGCGCATAACGGCTACGACAACAATGTCAGCCGCATCACCGCCAATGTGCTGAAGCGGTTCCTGGATCCCAAGCCGTTCGCGATGTAGGCGGCGCGGGCGCGCTGGATCTTCTTCCCGCGCCTGGTCTGCAGCATCACGGCTGCATCAACCCCCTCCCCAGCCCTCCCCCATCTTGGGGGAGGGGAAGAAAGGGGCCCTCCGCCAATCTTGGGGAAGGGGAAGTTTCTTGCGGATCCGGTGCGCTATTCCAGCTTGGATTTGCAGCTCTTGGCGATGGCGGTGAGCTTGTCGACGGTGGCCTGCGGCGGCTGCTGCTTCAGGCCGATCGCGGTCTTGCCGGCGTCGTATTCCTCCTGGGTCACCTGCTCGCCGAGGCCCTTGATGCTGCAGTCGCAATAGGCGGTGCAGCGCGGGGCGTCGCCCTTCTGCTCGATGCAGGAGGAGAGGCAGGTCTGGCGGTTGTCCTCGAGATCCTGCGGCTTGAGCGGTTCGGCCCGCGCCGCAGTGCCGGCGAGGCCGATCAGGAGGGCGGCCGCGAGGCTGACGCGGCGGACGGCGGGCGGGCGGATGAACATCTGAGATCCTTTTGGCGTGTCCCCGCCGCAGTCTGCCCCGGACGGCCCCGGGAGGGCAATCGGTCTGAAGGACGAGGCGCGCCTCCGCGCCTCGCTATTCCGCGGGCTTGCCCATTTCGCTGCGGCAGCTGTTGGTGATCGCCTTCAGCTTGTCGAGCGCCGGCTGCGGGGCGGGTTCTTTCTTGCTGGCCGCCTCGGAGATGCCGCGGTACTCGTCGAGGCTCATCTGATTGTCGATGCCCTTCACCGTGCAGTCGCAATAGGACGAACAGAAGGATGAGCTCTGGCCCTTGTTGGTGCAGGCGGAATTGCAGGACTTGCGGTCGGCGTTGAGCGCGTCCTGCGAGATCTGGCCGGCGGCCTGCGCTGCGGTGCCCGCACCAATCACGAGCAGGAGAGCGGCGATGGTGGTCCGAATCATGGTGTCCTCCTTCGAGGCGTGAAGCTCTGAGGGAGGAAGTGGTTCGGCGGGCCGAATGTTCCGAAATTCACCGTCCGGAAATTCGGAGATGAACCGCCCCGTCAGGGGGAGACGGGGCGGTTCGGAGAGAACTGTCTTTTCCGTCAAGCTTCGGCGGCTTCGTCGCCGGCGGCGGCTCCGTTGTCCATCATGTTGCCGGCGACGAGGCCGGCATTGCCGCGGATCTTGGCTTCGATGTCGGCGGCGATCTCCGGGTTCTCGCGGAGGAAGAGCTTGGCGTTCTCGCGGCCCTGGCCGATGCGCTGGCCGCCATAGGAGAACCAGGCGCCGGATTTCTCGACCACGTTGGCGGCGATGCCGAGATCGATCAGCTCGCCGTTCTTCGAGATGCCCTCGCCATACATGATGTCGAACTCGACCACGCGGAACGGCGGGGCGAGCTTGTTCTTCACCACCTTGACCCGGGTCTGGTTGCCGACCACCACGTCCTTGTCCTTGATCGCGCCGATGCGGCGGATGTCGAGGCGGACCGAGGCGTAGAACTTCAAGGCGTTGCCGCCGGTCGTGGTCTCCGGGTTGCCGAACATCACGCCGATCTTCATGCGGATCTGGTTGATGAAGATGACCATGCAGCGCGAGCGCGAGATCGAGCCGGTCAACTTGCGCAGGGCCTGGGACATGAGGCGCGCCTGGAGGCCGACATGGGTGTCGCCCATCTCGCCTTCGAGCTCGGCCTTCGGCACCAGGGCGGCGACGGAATCGACCACCAGGACATCGACCGCACCGGAGCGGACCAGGGTGTCGGCGATCTCCAGCGCTTGCTCGCCGGCATCCGGCTGTGAGATCAGCAGGTCATCGACCGAGACGCCGAGCTTCTTGGCATAGGTCGGGTCGAGCGCATGCTCGGCATCGACGAAGGCGCAGACGCCGCCGGACTTCTGCGCCTCGGCGATCACCTGGAGGGCGAGCGTGGTCTTGCCCGAGGATTCCGGACCGTAGATCTCGATGATGCGGCCGCGCGGCAGGCCGCCGATGCCGAGCCCGATATCGAGGCCGAGCGAGCCCGTCGAGATCACTTCGGTCTCGACCAGCTGCTCCTTGCCGCCCAGGCGCATGATCGAGCCCTTGCCGAAGGCGCGTTCGATCTGCTGCAGGGCGGCGTCCAAGGCCTTGTTCTTGTCCATATTGTCCCGTTCCGGAATGCGAATCACGTTCTGCGCCATCGCGCCTCTCCTCTTAATGCCGCCCACCGGGTTCTACCAGCCTCAATACCCCGGAGCTTAGTACGCCTTTCGTTCTCCGTCCAGCAAAAAGAACGGGATGAGAACAACGGATCGGCGCACCGGCGGCGGACCCATCGTCCGGGGCGCTTGGTGGATGCCCGAGCGGGCCCGGGGGCGGCGGGCGGCCCGGGGAATTGGGCGGCGGACCGTGAGGGCGCCCGGCGGCGATTGACCCGGACGCCGATTTTCCGTCCGGAGGGGGCAAAATCTCCGTAAGCCATTGATGACTATACCGGTTTTCCCGAAAACCCGGGAATCCGCACCGTCGATTCCGTACGGGTCCTGTCCGGGTTCCGGCTTCCCTGTCCGGGTCCGCCGGTCCGCGTTTTGTCCGGGTCCTGTCCGGGTTCTCTGCCCGGTTCCGGTCCGGCTTCCGTCCGGGTCTGCCCGGGCCGCGTTTTGTCCGGGTCCTGTCCGGGTTCTCTGCCCGGCTCCGGCCCGGCTTCCGTCCGGGTCTGCTTGGGCCGCGTTTTGTCCGGGTCCTGTCCGGGGTTGCGGTGAAATCCGGCGCGAGACCGGATCCAGCCCAACCGCTAAATGTACCCTTTTTGTTCCTGACAGTCAATTAGGGGCCAGCCACGGCCGTGGCGCGCGGCGGCCTCCCATCGCTGCCGTTGCGGACGGACCGAGCACCGCCCTACCCTCGCCCCGAGGCCGGACGGCAGCGCGACTCGCGCGCGGCCGATGGGCGAAACAGCATGAGGCGGAACTTGGCAGAGAAGACGACAGTGAAGACCGGCGCGCCGCAGCGTGCCGCCCGGACGGTGGCCCTGGCGACGGCGGTGCCGGTGCTGGCTGCGGCGGTGCTGGCCGCAAGTGCGGCGCTGTTAGCACCCGGGGCGGCCCGGGCGGAGAGCACGGCCAAGGAGCGGCTGGCGGCGAATTTCGAGCTGCTGACCGCCGGGCAGCTGCACGACAGCAAGATCGTCCCCGAGCACGACCGCAAGCGCACCGCGAAATGCCTGGCGCAGGCGCTGGTCACCGACATCCCGATCGAGGACGCGGCGCGGCTCAACGACATCTTCGAAGGCCGCACCAAGAGCGACCCCGCGCTGCAGAAGAAGTGGCTCACGATCTCGGCGAAGGACGCGCCGGCGAGAAACGCGCAGGTGCTGCAGGCGGTGGACAAGCTCTGCCCGGACCTTGGGCCTTATGTGAAGCAGATGATGTAGTACTCACCAATTCAATAGGTTATCAATTGCGAATTGGAGTGCCGGGGAGGACCAATTCGTGACGGAAGAACAAAAGCGCCGACTTGAGCAGCAGCTCTGGAACATCGCCAACACGCTTCGCGGCAAGATGGATGCCGACGAGTTCCGAGACTACATCCTTGGCTTTATATTCTACAAATATCTCTCAGAAAAAATGCATGCATACGCCAATGATATTCTCGCGGAAGACGAAATAGCATATCTGTCTATTGACGAAGATAGCATTGAGGGTGGAAGCATCCTCGAGGCAGTCAAAGAGGAAGCTGTTGCCGAATTGGGCTACTTTCTAAAGCCCTCAGAACTATTCAGTGAAGTCGCTAGGCGAGGAAAGGCAAAAGGCAAGGAAGGCGTCAGTACATTTATCCTGGATGATCTTACGCGTATCCTGAACAACATTGAACAGTCCACGATGGGCACGGATAGCGAAGATGATTTCGATAAGCTATTTGAAGATTTGGACCTGCAATCAACGAAGCTTGGCCGCACAGAGCAGGCAAAAAACGACGTCATCGTCAGAGTACTGAATCATCTAAATGAAATTGATTTCGAACTCCGGAATTCAGATTCCGATGTTCTTGGCGATGCCTACGAATACTTGATTGGTCAGTTTGCCGCTGGCGCAGGCAAGAAGGCAGGGGAATTTTACACCCCGCGTGAAGTTTCAACCATTCTCGCGCAAATTGTTACGACCGGTAAGGCCCGATTAAAGTCCGTCTATGATCCAACCTGTGGGTCAGGTTCATTGTTGCTGAGGGTGGCACGTGAAGCAGAGAACTCGAATGAAATTGAGTTCTTTGGGCAAGAAATGAATCGTACAACCTACAACTTGGCACGCATGAACATGCTGCTGCACGGAATCCATTACTCTCGTTTTAACATCAGACAGGAAGACACGCTCGAACATCCACAACACCCGTTGGATAAGCGATTCGAGGCAGTGGTCGCCAATCCGCCGTTTTCGGCAAATTGGAGCGCTAACGTCACATTCCAAACCGACGATCGATTTTCGCAGTACGGTCGTTTAGCGCCTGCTTCCAAGGCTGATTTTGCTTTTGTGCAACACATGCTCCATCATCTCGATGACAATGGAACAATGGCTGTCATTCTGCCGCACGGGGTTCTCTTTCGAGGCGGCGCAGAGGCTGACATTCGCAGATTTATCATTCGCGACAAGAATTGGCTGGATGCCGTAATCGGATTGCCAGCGAATATATTCTACGGCACTTCCATACCTACTTGCATTTTGGTCTTTAAGAAGTGCCGCGAGCAGCCCGACGATATTCTGTTCATCGATGCAAGTATGCACTTCGAAAAGATGAAGAACCAAAACGTCCTTCGGCGAGAAGACATCGATCGCATCGTGGCCTCGTACCGAGACCGCAGTGAGAACGCAAAGTTCAGTCACCGTGCATCGATGGGTGAGATAGTTGAGAATGACTACAATCTCAATATTCCCCGCTACGTGGACACTTTTGAAGAAGATCAGCCTGTTGACCTAGATGCCACGGCGATAGAACTGCGCAACATCGACAAGTCTATGGTAGCAACCGACGCGATTATTGCCGCATTTTGCAAGCAGTTGGGGATCAAGGCGCCGTTCTGATGGCTGAAAGCAAGACGCCACAGCTGCGTTTTCCGGAGTTCAAAGCAGCTTGGGACGACAGGGAAATTGGCTGGTTCTTAGAGAGAACTAGTATTGCCTTCCAACCGAATCCAGACGGCCAATATCGCGAGATAGGCGTCCGTTCTCACGGACGTGGATTGTTCCACAAAGATCCCGTCTCCGGTTCGTCTCTCGGGGATAAGCGAGTCTTTCACGTCGTGCCCAATGCTCTAGTGCTAAACATTGTGTTTGCGTGGGAGCAAGCTGTGGCAATAACCACGGACAAGGAGGAAGGCTTTATCGCTTCGCATCGGTTTCCCATGTTCCTTGAGCGCGACAATCGCTCTTACCTTCCGTTCATTCGAGAGTTGCTTCTCACAAATCGGGGACGGCGTCTCTTGGAAATAGCTTCGCCTGGAGGGGCCGGAAGAAATAAAACCTTGGGTCAGAGCGAGTTCCTGCAGCTGAAAGTCAGACTGCCGAGGCGCGAAGAGCAGATAAAAATAGCCGCGTTCTTGGCCGCTGTTGATGACAAGACGAGTGCGCTCCGCACAAAATATGATCTCCTCACTACCTACAAACGCGGAATTGTTCAGAAAATCTTTTCGCGATCCCTCCGGTTCAAGTCGGACAAGGGTGCTGATTTTCCAGATTGGAAGCCTGCACGCCTTGGGGACATTGCCGACTTTCTTAAGGGCAAGGGTGTTTCAAAAGCCGACACTGAGTCAGGTGGCCAGACGCCCTGCATACGTTATGCAGAGCTATATACATCTTACGGTCAAATCATTGACGAGCCAATCTCTAAGACAAGCGAAGACCAATCAAGTCTGCTACTGAGCGAGGGAGGCGAAGTAATCGTGCCCGCCTCGGGAGAGAGCGCGGAAGACATTGCGACCTTTGCCTACGTCGCACGAGCCGGCGTCGCTCTCGGCAGTGATCTAAATGTAATCAGGGCTCGCGGCGTAAGTGGTGAGTTTCTGGCGCGCTTCCTTAGCGGCTTCAGACGCGTGCAAATTGCGAAATTAGCCCAAGGAAATTCTGTTGTGCATTTATATGCAGGGCAACTAGCTCAGGTCACAGTTGAGATTCCTCATTCTGACGAGCAGGAAAAGATTTGCCGCTTCTTAGCGGCACTGGATGACAAGATTTCGTCCGTCGCGCAGCAAGTGAGCCACACCGAGAACTTTAAGAAAGGCTTGGTACAGCAGATGTTCGCCTAGCCAATGGACCCGGCCATCAAAATCATCGTCGAAAATGCCGACGTATACCCGGCGTTTCGCTACTACATCAAGCTAATGAAGAAGGCGGAGAGAAATCTTATCGCCCAACCAGACATTTGTATTGAGATTTGCAAATCGCTTATCGAAGGAGTTGCCAAAACAATCATCTTAGACTTTGAGCCAGAGATCGATCTTAAAAAACTAAACAATATGGACGTGTCGCCACTCACAAAGAAGGCATGTCAGCACCTTCGCCAAGACAACACAGTTATTGAAGACGAATTTACGCGGCGCGTTGCTTCTACAGTCGAGTTCATGGGGGTTCTTCGCAACGAGCGAGGTGATATCTCCCACGGACGACCCGTCCCTAAGGCCCCACAAAGCGACGACAAGCTCGCGAGCATCATCTTTCAAATATCAAGTAGTTTGCTGACCTACATGCTGGACAGTTTCTTTAGCACGAAGAGAGTCAGCAAAGACGCGGAACTCAGTGTCGAAGCTACCGATCCGGGCGAAGGTCAACAAACCTTGCCACAACTAGACTACGAAGCCTTCCCTGATTTTAACAATTCCTTAGATGAGAAGTATCCGTACGAAGGTAAACTGACCTACAGCTTTGCGCTGTATAGCCTGTACTATGAAGACTACCTCATACAGCTTCAAAACTATCAGGAGAACTTAAAAGGCGACGAAGCGTGACGCAGTCAGAAGCCGAACTTGAGCGCAATCTTGTCACACGTCTGAATGGACTCGGGTATGAGACGGTCACGATACGGGACAGTTCCCAATTGTTGGCCAATCTCCGGCTGCAGCTTTTCAAGCACAACGACAAAGCGCTGTCGGGTCGACCATTTACCGATGCTGAGTTCGATAAGGTCCTAAATCACCTCGACAAAGGCAATGTTTTCATTCGCGCGAAGACTCTGCGCGATCGTTTTGCACTCGCCCGTGACGACAATTCTGTTGCCTACATTCAGTTCATAAATATGGAAGAGTGGTGCCGCAACGAATACCAAGTAACCACACAGATTGTTCAAGAGGGTAGCTACAAAAATCGCTATGACGTGACGCTGTTAATTAATGGATTGCCGCTAGTTCAGGTCGAGCTAAAGCGGCGCGGCATCGAAATGAAGGAGGCGTTCAATCAGATCAATCGCTATCAGAAGCATTCATTCTGGGCTGAACGCGGTTTATTCAACTACGTACAAATTTTCGTCATTTCGAATGGCGTTAACACTAAGTACTACGCTAACCAACGTAAACAGCACTTTAAACAGACATTCTTTTGGGCCAAATCTGACAACTCCCTCATAACTCACCTCGACCAGTTCGCAGATGAGTTTCTGGAGAAATGTCACGTCTCCAAAATGATCTGCCGATACATCGTTTTGCACGAAACTGATCGCGTCTTGATGGTTCTTCGCCCGTACCAATACTATGCGGTGGAGCGAATTATCGAGCAGGTTAGAAACAGTCGAAAAAACGGATATATCTGGCACACAACTGGTTCCGGCAAGACCCTTACCAGTTTCAAGGCTGCCCAAGTTCTCACGGGCTTTCCAAAGATTTCCAAGGTTGTCTTCGTCGTTGATCGGGCAGATCTCGACTACCAGACAACAAGAGAGTTCAATTATTTCTCTAAAGGCAGTGTTGACGGAACAAGTAATACATCCGAACTGGTCAGACAATTTGGTGACACAAATACGAAACTGATCGTAACCACAATTCAGAAGCTAAACAATGCAGTGACCGGCGATCGGCACAGTCAGACGATGCAGAGCATCAAGGAAAGTCGCATTGTCTTTATCTTCGACGAGTGTCACAGGTCTCAATTTGGCGAAACGCATCGGCGTATCACCGAGTACTTTTCGAAGGCGCAACTATTCGGATTCACTGGCACGCCGATCTTTGCTGACAACGCCACTGCAAACGAGCTCGGCAAGAGAACCACGAAAGATCTGTTTGGAGAACAACTCCATCAGTACGTCATCACCGATGCCATCCGCGACCAGAACGTACTCAAGTTTTCGGTAGAGTACTGGGGAAAGCTGAAGCGTAAGGATGGCACGCTAATCGACGAAAAAGTTCTCGGCATCGATACTAAAGAATTCTTCGAAAACCCAGATCGCAGTGATGGGATCGTAGATTGGATCGTCGAAAATCATGCCCGAAAGACTCATGGCAAAGATTTTACAGCCATGATGGCGGTAGGTAGCGTCAACTTATTGATCCAGTATTACGAACAGTTCATGGCGAAACGTCGCGCAGGACTGCACGATTTGCGCATCGCGACAATTTTCACCTTTGGCGCAAACGAAGAAGATCAAGATGCAAATGGTCTAATCGGGGATCCGGATTTCAATATCACGGCGGTAGCGCAACAGAATCGCTATGCGAGAGAGAGACTCGACGAATTCATCGCTGACTACAACTCAACCTACGGAACGAACTTCAATACGAGGTCGAATGACGGCTTCTACAGCTACTATAAAGACATTGCGAAGCGCATAAAGGAGCGCGACAAAGAAGGTTTCCAGGATCAGGATCGAATTGACATCCTTCTTGTCGTCAACATGTATCTCACTGGTTTCGATGCGAAGAAGGTCAACACTTTGTATGTAGACAAGAACCTTCGCTTCCATGGGCTAATCCAAGCTTATTCGCGAACCAATCGAATTTTGAATGACGTAAAAAGCCAAGGCAATATTGTCTGCTTTCGAAATCTCAAAAGTAATACTGATGAAGCTATTGCCCTGTTTTCAAATAAGAATGCTGTCGAAGAGATACTTGTTCAGCCCTACGAGAACTATGTCGCCGAATTTAATGCCGAAGTTAGGCGCCTAATGGCGATAGCGCCGACACCAAGGGCCGTTGACTACCTCGTCGACGAAAACGAACAGCTCGCGTTTATCAAATCGTTTCGAAGCTTGATGAGAGCACTCAATATTCTAAGCAGCTTCTCACAATTCCGTTGGAACGACCTCTTCATGGATAATCAGACATTCGAGGATTTCAAAAGCAAGTACCTAGATCTGCATGATCTGACCCGCAAGAAACCGGAAGTAGATGGCAAGACGTCGATACTCGATGATGTGGACTTTGAGCTTGAGCTTATCCAACGAGATGAGATTAACGTCTCCTACATTCTCTCACTTCTTGCCAAGCTGAAAGAAATAGAGAGGTCTGACAATGGGAACGACATGGCATCAGCTGGGCAGATCCAGAAGGAAGTTCTCAATTTGCTCGGATCCGAACCGCAGCTGCGTAGCAAGCGAGAATTGATCGAAAAATTCATTGACCGATATCTGCCGGACATCGAATCAGCGGCAGCTGTAGAGCCGAGCTTTGATTTGTTTTGGTCTGAACAGCGTGAGCAGGCTATGCGTGAGCTCTGCGAGAGCGAGGGGCTGCTGCCCGATGCTGTTTCGCAGATCGTTTCGGAGTTCCATTTCACGCAGCGACAGCCACTGCGGGAAAAGATTGTTTCGGCACTGAAGGACAAACCTCGAATCCTTGAGCGCAAAGAGATTATTGAGCGAGTGACAACTAAGATTCTTGGCTTGATCGCCACCTTCGACGACCGATGAGGTCCTATTCCGCCCCGCGCTCCTGTAAGGACACCACGCACAATGCCCTCCCCCGAGCTCGACCCCGCGATGATGGCGAAGCTGGCTTCGGCGCTTTCGTTCATCCTCAGCGCCGATCATCCTTGCACTGTGGCGCTGAAGAAGGCGGCCGAGAGCGGGGACAAGGCGGATATCAAGAAGGCGCATGCGCAGTTCAAGAAGCTGGAGCCGGCGAAGCGGGCGGCGGCTTTGAATATGCTGCGGTAGAGTCTGGCGTCGGACGAAGCGAGTCTTCGATCCACCTACGCCAAGGCTTCGGTGGACGCGTTGCGCGCGTGATCCCGCCTCCCTCCCCGATTGAGGGCAGGGTAGTCGCATTTGCGGATTACCCACTCGATCGTCATCCCCCGCGAAGGCGGGGGATCCACGAGTTTGCTTGAGAACGATCACTATGACGGAGAGAAACTCGTGGATGGTCCGCCTTCGCGGACCATGACGAGCATTGATAAATCGCCCATATGCGATTGCGCTGCGATTGAGAGAGAGCACTTCTCTTGGCACGCTCGCGTGCGTCAACCCCCTTCCCCAACCCTTCCCCCATCTTGGGGGAAGGGAGACCTCGTGACGGGCTGCGCCCGTCGACTCCTTCAGGCCCGTCGACTCCTGAGGTAGATGAACCAGTACATGCCGGCGACCAGGAGGCCGCCGCCGATCATGTTGCCGAGGGTGACGGCGGCGAGGTTCTTGAGCGCGGCGGCGCCGGTGAGCGCCGGGAAGTCGGCCGGGGTCTTCTGGACGAGCTGCCAGAAGAGGTCGGGGGCGCCGTCGCGGATCAGCAGCGCCATCGGCAGGTAGTACATGTTGGCGACCGAGTGCTCGAAGCCGGCGGCGACGAAGGCGGCGATCGGGAGGACGATCACCAGCACCTTGTCGGCCGCACTTCTCGCGGCGAAGCAGGACCAGACCGCCATGCAGACGAGGACGTTGCAAAGCACGCCGAGGAGCACCGCCTGCAGGAAAGGCTCGGCGGACTTGGCATTGGCGATCGCGAGGGCGGCGAGGCCGGTCTTGCCGGCGCCGAACAGTTCATGCCCGGCGAGGAAGGTGAGGAGCGCGGTGCCGGCGGCGCCGATCAGGTTGCCGAGATAGACGACGAGCCAGGCCTTCAGCATGCGGGCGAGGCCGCCTTCGGGCCCGAGGCCGAGGCGCGGGCCGAGCTTGCCGCCGGCCCAGGCCATCACCATCAGGACGTCGCCGGTGAAGAGCTCCGCCCCGCCGACCACGACCAGGATCAGGCCCAGTGAGAAGCTGAGGCCGATCAGCAGGCGCGCGACGCCGAAGGGCAGCGCCGTCGCGGTCTCCGCGGCGACCACGGTCGAGAAGATCGCCCCGAAGGCGATGAAGGCGCCGGCCAGGACGGCCAGCGCCAGCATCCGCAGGGGATCGAGTGCCGCCTTGGCGACGCCGGCCGCCTCCGCGCGCTCCGCCATTTCCGGCGGGAGCCGGGCGTCGAGGCTGGGCGGGAGATCGGGGGACGAGGTCACGGTGTCACGGCTGCCGCGGCTGGGTTGCGCGGCGGCAGTTTAGCGCGTTGCGGTGGTGGCGGCGATGGGTGGCGGGTGGACCGCCCATAGGCAATCGCGTCGGCGCCGCCTGAGCCCTTGCGGGCTCGAAGGCGGCGCCTTGCGGTCCCCACCGCAGGGTGTTGTTGGATTCAGAGACGAAGAGAAGAAGTCGTTCGAAAAGGACGGTCTTGGCTTCGGTGGCGAGAGCGCACGATGCGCCTTCGCGGCTGCATCAACCCCCGCCCACGCCGACGCATGTCGGCCTTCGCCGACGGGCCCCTCCCCCGATCTCGGTGGAGGGGGGACCTCGTGACGGCCTGCGGCCGTCCGGTCGCTGCGCTAATGGAGAGTGATGCCGTAGGTGAGCGCGCGGGCGACCGAGTCTTCGAGGATGGCGCGGCCGAAGGGTTTGTGGAGGACGCTGACGGCGCCCATGTTCATCGCGGCGGCCATGCCGGTCTCGCAATCGACGGTCTTCTCGCCGAGGTCGCCTTCCTCGATATGCTCGCCGGAGATCACGATCACCGGGATGTCGAGTTCCTGCTCGCGCAGCCAGTTCATGAGGTCGATGCCGTCCATGCCGGGCATCTGCACGTCGGTCACGATCACGTCGGGCTGGGCCTCGCCGATCGCCACCGCCGCCACCTCGCCCGAATCGGCGCAGGTCACGTCGTAGCCGCGCTGCGCCAGGCAGCGCGCGATGGTCTCGCAGAAGGCGTGGTCGTCATCGACCACCAGGACAGACGGGCGGCGCTCCTCCGCGGTTTCGGCGATCGCCTGTTCCAGAGCGCTCCACTTCACTTCGGCAGTCTTGGTCATTTCGTCCTCTCCTGAACTTTCCCTCCGGTGCGGTTTGCTGATCTGCTCCCGCTTTCCGGCTTGATCTTCGCAGGCGGCGATCCGGCATCATTGATGTGGATCAAGTCTTTTTCGCTTCGTGCGCCGTCACGAACAGGGATAGGCCGAAGTTCTGAAGAGAACATGAATATTGGCCCCGCTAGGGGTTTTCCCGGATGCGCTGTAAAGCGGATTCTGCGGGAAGTAGGGGGAATTCCTTATGTCTGGCGGCTTGGTTGGCGGTCTCCCTACGCGCGTTGCGCTTCGGGAGACTCGCCGGGAACCGCCTAGTGCGGTTCCCGGCGGTCGGAAAGGGTGACGCCGAGGGCGGCGAGCATCACGCAAGCGACGGCGAGCACCATGCGGAGGCTGGCGGGCTGGCCGAGCAGCAGCAGGCCGACCAGGGCGCCGACCGCGGGTTCCAGCGTCACGAGGATGCCGTAGGTGCGGGCCGACATCCGCTGCAGGGCGCGGAATTCCAGGACCAGCGGCAGCACCGTCCCCACCAGCGAGACGCCGAGCGCGCCGGCGATGTCGCCGAGGCTCGCGCTGATGAGACTGCCCTCGGCGATCGCGACCGGCAGCAGCAGCGCGGCCGAGACCCACATCGCCAGCGCCAGGCCGGCATTGCCGGGGAAGACCGCGCCGGTCTTCTTGCTGAACGGCACGAAGGCGGCCCAGGCGAGGGCGGCGATCGCGGCGTAGAACAGGCCGAGCGGATCGATATTGTTGCCGATCTCGGGTGTCAGCAGCGCGACGCCGACCGCGGCGATGCCGATCCAGAGGAAATGCACCAGGCGCCGCGACGTCACGACCGCGAGGCCCAAAGGCCCGAGGAAGGCGACGGTCGAGGCGATGCCAAGGGGGATCCGCTCCAGCGCCAGGAAGAAGGGCAGCACCATCGCCACATCGACCAGGCCGAAGCCGAGGATCAGCAGCGCATGGCGGCGCAGCAGCCGGCCCGATTGCGCGAACAGCACGCGCGGCCGCGTCATGGCGGTGAGCGCGAGGGCGGAGAACAGCGAACTCGCGCAGGCGGTGCCGATCGGGCCCAGGCTGGAGAACAGCACCGTCGCCAAAGCCGAGCCCAATTGCACACAGACGATCGCCAGCAGGAGCACGGCACCGGGCGGCAGCCGGCCCAGGCCGGCGGCCAGGGCCTGCGGCGGCGTCGCGACAGGCTCGGCCTGCGGGCCGGGGCCGGCTTGCATCGGGATGGCGGCGGGGAGGGTAATGGCGGCGGGCATGGTCGTTCTCCGGCGGTCGGGCGCGGATTGAAACGCCGCGGGGCGGGCTTGGTCAACCGGGCGTTGGGGAGTAGAATCGGGCGCCATGGGGGTTGCCGCTTTTTCGAAGCCGGTTCTCGGAATTCTGCTCGGCGCGCTGTTGCTGTGGCCGCTTGCAGGACGGGCCGATTTCGTGCCGCCGCAGACGCTCACCATCGCGCTCGACGACAATTACGCGCCCTACTCCTTCCGCCCCGAGCATGGCGCGGTGCAGGGGATCATGCGCGATCTCTGGGACCTCTGGTCGAAGCGCACAGGTGTGGGGGTGCGCTTCGAGGCGGTCGAGCGCGCGCAGCGGCTGGCGGTGCTCGACCAGGGACTGGTCGATGTCGCGGGCTATGTGGTGGGCACGGAATCCCGCGCCGAGAAATACCTGATGGCGCCGGTGCCGCCGGTCGAGATCGACATGGTGATCTTCTTCGACCGCGCGATCAGCGGCATCACCGGAGTCGAGAGCCTGGACGGCTTCACCATCGGCGTGGTGGGCAACGGGAGCTGCGCGGAGCTCCTGGCCCGCAACGGCATCACCGGGCTCCGCGTCTATTCCGACTGGGAATCCCTGTTCACCGCGGCCGCGCGGCACGAGGTCAACGTGTTCTGCAGCGGGCGCGCGGCCGGCATCCGCCGGCTCTACAAGATGAACCTGCAATCGCAGTTCAAGCTCTCGCCGCCGATCCTCACCATGCCGGCCTCCTGGGCGGTGCGGCGGGAGGACGTCGCCTTGCGCGACTTCATCGCCGCCGGCTTCAGCCTGATCCGGCCGGACGAGCGCAGGGCGATCGAGGAGCGCTGGATCGGCCGGCCGGTGGAATCGCTCTGGGACAACCCGGCGCTGCGCGTGCTCGCCTGGATGCTGGCCGCGGCGGCGGTCGGCGCGGTGCTGCTGTTCGCCTGGAACGCGAGCCTCCGGCGCCAGGTGGCGGCGAAGACCATGGGATTGGCACATTCCGAACGGCGCTATCGCGAGCTGGTCGAGGCGCTGCCGGTCGGGATCTTCGAGACCGACGCCCAGGGCGGCAACACCTTCGCCAACGGGATCTGGGTGGCGATGACCGGCCTCAGCCGCACGCAGACCCTGGGCGACGGCTGGATCGCCGCGGTCCATCCGGAGGACCGCGCCGCGCTGCAGACCCGCTGGCGCGCGGCGATCGCGGCGCAGCAGCCGTTCCGGAGCGAGCATCGCTTGTGCAAGCTCGACGGATCCGAGCTCTGGGTGATGGTCGATGCAGTGCCGCGCTTCGACGCCGCGGGCCGCTTCACCGGCATGATCGGCTCGATCGGCGACATGACCGAGCGGCGCCGGCACGAGGAGGAGCGCCGGCGGCTGGAGGCGCAGAGCCAGGAATCGCGGAAGCTGGAGGCGCTCGGCCAGTTCGCCGGCGGCATCGCCCACGACTTCAACAATTTCCTCGGCGCCATATTGGGCTATGCACAGTTCATCGTCGAGGACGCTGCGGACAATCCGCCGCAGCAGACCATGGGCCGCTATGCCCAGCGGATCCTGACCGCGGGGCGGCGCGGCCGCGCGCTGGTCGAGCAGATCCTGACCTTCACCCGCCGCACCAAGATGACGCGGCGGCGCTTCCATCTCTCCGAGCTCCTGGGCGAGATCGAGGAACTGATGTTCGCGAGCGCCCTGGGCTCGGTCGACTTCCGCTGCGAGAACGCCGACCCTGATGCCGTGGTCGAGGCGGATCGCGACCAGCTGGGCCAGGTGCTGCTCAATCTCTGCATCAACGCGCAGGATGCGCTGCGGGGCCGGCCGGGCAGCGTCATGGTGCGAATCCGCCGGACCGCGCTCAACGTCGAGACCGCGACGCAGCTGGCGATCGAAGGCCGCGGCGAGGACGTCAAGGTCTGGAGCGATGCGGACGGCACGGCCTGGGCTATCGCCGGCCAGTTCGACCCGAAGCAGCCGCATGTCTCCTTGAGCGTCAGCGATACCGGCTTCGGCATGGATGTAAGCCTGCTGGAGCAGGCCTTCACGCCGTTCTTCACCACCAAGGACAAAGGCCACGGAACCGGCCTCGGGCTCGCGGTGGTGCGCGGCATCGTGCTCGCCCATGGCGCGGTGCTGATCGCACGGACCCGCGAAGGCGAAGGCACGGTGATCGAGATCGTGCTGCCGCGAATCGAGATCGCGATCCCGCGGGCCGAGCCGGCCGCGCTCGCCGCGCCGGCGGCGCGGGCGCGGCGGCGCATCCTGCTGGTCGATGACGATTCCGATTTCTGCGACATGATGCGGCTGCTGCTGGAGCGGCTGGGCTTCGAGGTCGTGCCCTATACCCGGGCCAAGGAAGCGCTCGCCGATTTCCGCGAGATGCCGGGGACCTGGGACGTGCTGATCTCGGACCAGAACATGCCGGAGATGAGCGGGCTCGAATTGCTGGCGGCGGTGAAGGCGCTGCGGCCGGATCTGCCGTGTCTCATCTGCTCGGCCTTCAGCGAGAGCCTGACCGATGCCGCCTTGCGCGAGGCCGGCGCGCTGGCGCTGATCCGGAAGCCGGTCGACAAGGACCTGCTGCTGGCGACCCTAGAGCGCGCGGTGGGTACACAGGACGCGCGCGTGCATTGAGAGTCGTGACTACGGCAAGACCTCCTTCACCTTCGCCGCGAGCTGCTTCAGGGTGAACGGCTTCATTAGGAAGTGGGCTTCTTCGCCGGCATCGACGCGTTTCCGGAACGCGTCCTCGGCATAGCCGGAGATGAAGATGACGCGGATGTCGGGGCGGCGGGTGCGGAGCTCCTTGATGAGCGTCGGGCCGTCCATGCGCGGCATGACCACGTCGCTGATCACGAGGTCGATGTCCTTCATGTGCTCGTTGACGATCTCCAGCGCCGCCTCGCCGCTCCGCGCTTCCAGGACCTTGTAGCCCTTGTTGCGGAGTGCGCGGGCGCTGAACAGGCGGACGGCGTCCTCGTCCTCGACCAGCAGCACGGTGCCGATGCCGGTCAGGTCGCGGCGGTCCTCGTCGCCGCCGACCAGCCGCTGGGTCGCCTCGCCCGGCGCCTTGGCGTGCTCGGGGAGATAGATGCGGAAGGTGGCGCCCCGCCCCACTTCGCTGTCCACGAAGACGAAGCCGTCGGTCTGGCGCACGATGCCGTAGACGGTCGAGAGACCGAGACCCGTACCGGAGCCCACTTCCTTGGTCGAGAAGAAGGGCTCGAAGATGCGATCGAGAATGTCCTTGGGAATGCCGGTTCCGGTATCGCCGATCTCCAGCATGACATAGGAGCCGGGCGGCATCACATCGGCGCCGCGCTGCATCTGCTCGGTGGTGCGAACGTTCTGGGTCTTGATGGTGAGCTTGCCGCCCATCGGCATGGCGTCGCGGGCATTGACGGCGAGGTTGATGATCACCTGCTCCAGCTGGCCGGCATCGGCGCGGACCGGCTTCAAATCCTGGCCGTGGATCATGTCCAATTCGATGTTCTCGCCGATCAGACGCCGCAAGAGATGCGAGAGCTCGCCGAGGACATCGGTGACATCGAGCACGCGCGGCTGCAAGGTCTGCTGGCGCGAGAAGGCCAGGAGCTGGCGCACCAGGTTCGCGGCACGATTGGCGTTCTGCTTGATCTGCATGATGTCGGCGAAGGACTGATCGCCGGCGCGGTGCCGCAGCAGCAGGAGATCGCAGAAGCCGATCATGGCGGTGAGCAGGTTGTTGAAGTCATGGGCGATGCCGCCCGCGAGCAGGCCCACCGCCTGCATCTTCTGCGACTGGGCGAACTGTTCCTGCAGGCGCCGGGCCTCGGTCGAATCGACGAAATGCGCGATGCAGCCGGGCGAGCCGGCGCTGTCCTCGCGGCGCGAGGCGAAGATGGTGACATAGCGCGGCCGCTCGCCGCCGGAGACGCGCACCGTCAGAGGCGGCGCCTTGCCGTGGCGGATCACTTCGGTGAAATGGCGGGCATAGGCCGGGCGGTCGTCGGTATGGACCAGCTCCATCAGCGACTTCTTGCGCCAGTCGGCGCCGGCGAGCAGCTGCACCAGCGCCTCGTTCGCCTGCTCGACCCGGCCCGAGGCGTCGATCAAGGCTATGCCGGTCGGCGCTTCCTCGAAGAAGCGCTTGAAGTATTGCTCGGAGGCGCGGACCGCCTGTTCCAGCGCGCGCTCGCGGGTGAGATCGTGGACGGCGGAACGGGTGCGCAGCTTCGGCGCGCCGCGCTCGCCCTCGCCGCCGGCCTGCACCGAGACGGTCTCGAAGCGGATGAAGGCCTGGAAGGCGCGGCCGTTGGGGCCGCGCAGGGTCACCTCGCCGCCGCGTGCCGCGGGATCGCCGAACGGGCTGAAGGCCGGTGCGGTTGCGGCGATCGGATCGGCCATGATGTCGTGCAGCTTCTGCGGATAGTGCCCGCCCGGCTCCGCCTGCAGGCCGAGCCAGCCGGCCAAGGTCGAGTTCACGAACAGGAACTCGCCGTTCTCATCGACCGAATAGAAGCCGATCGGCGCGTGCTCGATCAGATCGGCGAATTTCTCGTGGTCGCTCCGGATGTATTCCTCGATCTGGCGCTGGGTCGTGACCACGTCGCAGCTCCAGAGCACGTAGTTGTCGCCGCCCTTCAAGCGCTGGGCCTGGACGTCGAACCAGTCGGGCTCGCCGTCGCGCACCTTCACCTGGACCTCGATCCGCGCCCGCCCCGCCTCCGCCACCGTGCGCGGCAACTGGCGCAGCAATTCGGATGAGGTCGAGTTGGGCTCGACCATCGTCTGCAGCGCCTCCGGCAGCGGCACCTGATGATTGGCGAAGATCCGGCGATAGGCGGCATTGGCGAACACGGTCCGGCCGCCGGGGCCGACCAGCTGGCGCGCCTGGCCCGAGGTGTCGAAGCTCTGCATCAGGAGATCCCGGCGCCGTCCGGCCCGGTGCAAGGCCCAGGCCGTGCCCAGGCCCGCGAGCAGCAGCAGCGTGGCAAGCGGCCCTGCCGCCCAGGAATTGCGCACCAGCCAGCCGGCATCCTGGGCGAAGGCGCTTGGGGAAGAGAAGCAGAAGGCCGCGAGCGCGGCGCCGAGCAAGATGCGGCACTGTTTCAACGCCGAACGCTTACGCCAAATCATGGTCTCCCCGAATCCCCGTTTCAGCCCGCTGGCGGGCGCGAGTTTAATCGACTTTTGCGGAGCGCGCATGGCGCTATTCCACGGCCCCGAGGTGCGGAACCAACCGACCCTGCACCGCTTATTCCGAAACATGCAGCCCCTTCAACAAGAGGTGATCATCATGGGTATGGGACGCGGTCTGTTGCTCTGGATGCTCGGAATCCCGCTGCCGATCATCATCCTGCTCGCGCTGTTCTGGCACTAACACAATCATTGATGGGAGGCGACGATGGCAACCGATATCGCCGGCGCACCGGCGTATGTTTCCGATCCGGTCAATGTTGAATCGCGCTTCTCGGGCGTGTCCTGGGCCGCGATCATCGCCGGCGGCGTGGCGGCCGCCGCATTGGCGATCCTGCTGATGACGCTGGGCGCCGGCCTCGGTTTGATTGCGGTCTCGCCCTGGCCGGACCAAGGCGCCGACGCCAAGACGGTCGGCGTGGGCGTCATTATCTGGTCGATCGTGATCGAGGTCGCAGCCTTCGGGCTCGGCGGCTATCTCGCCGGGCGGCTGCGGACCAAATGGGCCAATCTCCACGGCGACGAAGTCTATTTCCGCGACACCGCGCATGGCTTCGTGACCTGGGCTCTCGGCACGCTGGTCAGCATCTGCATCCTTTCCAGTGCCGCCGGCATGGTCGCCCGCGGCACGGCGGAGGTTGGCGGCGCCGTCGGCACCGCAGCGGTGGCCGGTGCCGGTGCTGCGGCGGCGGCCGGGCCCAACATGATGGCCGGGCCACGCGGCATCCGCGGCAATCCGATGGACTACTACATCGACCTGCTGTTCCGCCCGACCACGGCATCCGCCGCGGGCGCTGCCGACACGAACAGCGGGACGACCACGGGTACTACCGGCACGACCCCGCCGGCGGCCGCGGCGCCTGCAACGATGCCGATGGGCGGCACGGCGCAGGACGCCGGGCCGGCCCGTGGGGAGATCATGCATATCGCGGCGGCGAGCTTCCGTGACGGCAGCTTCACGCTGGCGCCCGAGGACAAGACCTATATCGCCAGCCTGGTTGCCCAGCGGACGGGCCTGTCGCAGCAGGATGCCGAGAAGCGCGTGGACGAGGTGGTTGCCAAAGCCAAAGCCGCCGCCGACGAAGCCGCGGCCAAGGCAAAGGAAGCGGCGGACGCAGCCCGCAAAGCCGGCGCCGGCCTTGCCATGTGGTCGGTGATTGCGATGCTGATCGGCGCTTTCGTCGCGAGCTATGCGGCGACGATCGGCGGCAAGCATCGGGATCTCTAACGGAAGGCGTTCTTCGGAAGGAAAAGGCCGCTCCGGCTTGACCGGGCGGCCTTTTTCTTTGAGAGCGCGTATCAGCACTTGCGGAGACTTTTACAGGATTGGATCTTGGGCTGAGCTCATATCCCGTTGCTCTCAGGCCGCAGATCGGAGACACCACAGAAGATCCAGCGCCTACAGCCTCTTCCGCTTCATGCGGTAGATGTAGCCGATGACCTCTGCCACCGCTTTGTAGAATTCCGGCGTGATCTCCTGGTCGATGTCGATCGCGGCGTAGAGGCCGCGCGCGAGAGGCGGGTTCTCGACCACCGGCACGTCGTTCTCCTTGGCGATCTCGCGGATCTTCTGCGCGACCTTGTCCACGCCTTTGGCCACCACCTTCGGCGAGGCCATCTGGGCGTCGTATTTCAGCGCCACGGCGTAATGCGTCGGGTTGGTGACCACCACGTCGGCCTTCGGCACATCGGCCATCATGCGCTTGCGGGCGCGCTCCATGCGGAGCTGCCGGAGGCGTCCCTTCACCATCGGATCGCCTTCGCTCTCGCGCATCTCGTCCTTGATCTCCTGGCGCGACATGCGCAAGCCTTTGATGTGCTCGTAGCGCTGATAGAAGACATCGAGCGCGGTGATCACCACCATCGCGGCGAACACGGTGAAGAGCAGCCGGTTCAGGAGCTCGACCATCACGCCGAGGAGCTGGACGATCTCCATGCCAATCAGCTTGTGGAGCGCGCCGACCGAGGGGGTGATCACCGCATAGACGATGCCGCCGACGACCGCGATCTTCAGCAGGCCTTTGAGAAATTCGCTGAGGGAGCGCATCGAGAAGATGCGCTTCAGGCCGGCCAGCGGCGAGATCTTCTCGAGGCTGGGCATCAACGATTCGCCGGATAACAGCAGGCCGAACTGGAGATAACCGGCCCCGAAGGCCGCGAACAGCGCCAGCACCAGCGGCGCGGCGCCCGCGAGCAAGACCATGCCCAGCAGCTTCCAGCCCATCGTGGTCAGGTGGCCGAGATCGGTCGGAATCTTGTCGGGGGCCTCGACGAAGGGCAGCGACAGATTGACGATGTCGCGCGCCATGCCGCCGCCGAAGACGATGACCGACAGGGTCAGGGCGAGGATCATCAGGAGGTTGTTGACCTCCATGGATTTCGCGACCTGACCCTGGTCGCGCGCCTCTTGCAGCTTTCGCCCGGTTGGGTCTTCGGTTTTTTGCGAGTCGTCGTTGTCAGCCATCGGCGACGCTCACCGACCGAGGAACGGCCCGATCAGCCGTTCGTAGGTGTCGAGGAACCAGATCATCATCGAAGAGACCGTGAGCGCCAGCAGGCCCAGACCGATCAGGAGCTGCGCCGGCATCGCGACGAAGAAGACCTGCAAGGTCGGCATGAGACGCGCGAGCAGGCCCATGGCGCCGGTGAAGACCAGGCCATAGACCAGGAACGGCGCCGACATCTGGATCGCCAGGCCGAAGGTATCAGCCACCAGCCGGGCATCGAAATTGGCGAAATCGCCCAAGGGCGGCAGCCGGCCCGGCGGCATCACGGCATAGGTGCCGACCAGCGCCTGCAGCGTGGTGTGATCGAGACCGGTCACGAAGATCATCAGCAAGGCGACGATGATCAGGAAGTTGCCGGTGACGGCCGCCTGCTGCGCGGTGGTGGGATCGACCGAGAGCGCGTTGGCGATGCCGGTCTGGAGCGCGATGATGCTGCCAGCGGAGATCACCGCCATCAGGATAATCCGGCAGAGGCTGCCGAAGAAGATGCCAATGCCGATCTCGGTGGCGAGGGCGACGACGAAACGGTCGAGATCGGCCGGCAGCACCGGGATCCGGTCCGCCAGCATCGGCATCAGTGCCAGCGAGAACACCAGCGCGAAAACCAGGCGCACGCGGGCCGGAACATAGGCCTCGCCGAAGCCGGGCAGCAGCATGACGGCCGACCCGATGCGGCAGAACACCATCATGAACTGGAAGATGCTGCCGTTCAGCAGTGTTTCCAGGGTTTCGCCCGGCGGCATGTTTCGTTCAGCCGACGATGCGCTGCATCAGCAGCTCGGTGAAATCTACCAGCACGTGCAGCATGAAGGGTGCGAGCAGCAGCAGCGAAACGAAGACCACCAGGATCTTCGGCACGAAGGTCAAGGTCGCTTCCTGGATCTGGGTCAGCGCCTGGAACAGCGAGATGATGAGGCCGACGATGAGCGAGATCAGCATGATCGGCGTGCCGATCTTCAGCACCACGATCACCGCGTCCCGGCTGACCTCCAGAAGCGCCGCTTCATCCATGGGTGGGTTGCTTCACTCGTCGTTATACGTCGTCATTGCCGGTCCTGACCCGGCAATCTCGCAATGCCGGAGTGAGATGCGCGGGTCAAGCCCGCGCATGACGTACCCTGGCTTAGATCGGCATCCGCAGGATTTCCTGATAGGCGGCGACCGCCTTGTCGCGGACGGCGGTGACCGCCTGGAGCGTGACTTCGGCTGCGGAGACCGCCGTCACCACGTCGGTGACATTGGCCTTCCCCGCCGTGGCCATCAAGGATTGCTTCTCCGATTCGGCGCCGGTCTTGACCGAGTCCGTCGCGGCCTTCTTCAGGAGATCGCCGAAGGTCTCGCCGGCCGCGGCTGCCGCGCCGTTGTCGCCGTCGACCTGGCCGCTGAGCGCCTTGGCCGCATTGGCATAGGCGGCAACCGCATTGCTGATCGTGGTGTTGGCCATGGCTTAACCCCTAGCGAAGCAGATCGATGGTCCGCTGCAGCATGCCGCGCGAGACTTCGATCACCTTCAGGTTGGCTTCATAGGAACGCTGGGCTTCGCGCATGTCGTTCATCTCGATCAGCGCGTTGACGTTCGGCAGCTTCACATAGCCCGTGCTGTCGGCAGCCGGATTGCTGGGGTCGTATTTGCGGGTGAACTCGGAGGGATCGAGGCCGACCTTCTGGACCTTGACCAGGTTGACGCCCATCTCGCGATCGAGCGCGTTCTTGAAGGTGATGGTCTTGCGGCGATAGGGATCGCCACCCGGAAGTTCCGAGACCGAATCCGCGTTGGCGACGTTCTCCGAGATGACGCGCAGCCGCTCGCCCTGGACCCGCATGCCGGCGGCGGAGATCATCAGCGATTCCATCAAGTCCATGCGCGGTCTCCTAACGATCCATCAGACGCCGCGACCGATCGCGGTCTTCAGCATGTCCACATGCTTCTTATAAAGATTGACGATCTGGCTGTAATCCGCCTGGGTCTGCGAGAGCTTCATCATCTGCTCTTCGATCACGACCGAGTTGCCGGCCGGGGCCGTCTCGTAGGTCTTCTTCTGCTTCTTCGAATCGACCGGATCAGCGGGCGGCACGGTGCCCTGCAGGTGCTTCGGGTTGGTGCGTTGCGGCTCGACCGCCGCCAGCTTCTTCAGGTGCTCGTCGAAATCGAGCGGCACCACGTCCTTCGGCTGGTATTGCGGCGTGTCCGCATTGGCGATGTTCTGGGCGATGACCTTCTCGCGGGCGCCAAGCCAGTTCATCCGCTCGGTCAGGCGATGAAACAGGGGTATATTGAAGAGGTCCATCGAGTCCGGTCGCCGCAGCCTTCACGCGTTCGGCCGGATCATGCGCCCAACCTCTTAACGGCCCGTTAATTTGCCTAAAATGCTGGGCAAATTTTGCGCAAAATCCGAGGCTTAGCGGCAGCCGACCGGAAGTCTTTGATTCGACGGGCTTTTGGCATTAGGTCCAGGGTGGATGTTAACGCGGCATTAAGCAAGCGATGCGATGCTGCGGCGGCAAAAGGGAGCTCCCATGGCCTCTTCCGACCGCGACAAAAGTAAACCGGACCGGGGTAAACCGAGCCGGGGTAAATCGGGCGGCGAAACCGAAGACCCGATCGGCCCGCCCCGGCCGCGCTGGGGTGAGCCGCGCCAGCGGGCGCCGATCGCCATCGCGCTCGACTACAAGCGCGACGGCAAGGTCGACCCGAAGAAAGGCCCGCGCGTGGCCGCCACCGGCAAAGGCGCCGTGGCCGAGCAGATCCTGCAGATCGCCTTCGAGCGCGGCATCCCGGTGCGCGAGGATGCCGACCTAGCCCAGATCCTGTCGACGCTCGAGGTCGATAGCGTGATCCCGACGGATGCGCTCGCCGCCGTGGCCGAGATTCTCTCCTATCTCTATCGCCTGAACGGCAAGGTCCTGGACGGCCGCACCGGCGCCGATGACGGCGAGGCCGAGGCCGCGAGTGGAACGGAACGGGGAGCGCCGCGATGACCGCGACCGGACACCAGATCGAGGAGTCGATCGAACAGCTCGCCGCCATGATCGAAGGCGCGCAGCAGATGGCCGAGTCCGGACAGATGGTCGAGCTCGACGTTCTGGCGCTGAAAATCGCCGTGCTGACCGATGCGCTGAACGGCAAGGAAGACGTCGAGC
>Ga0209257_1000497_pt1 | contig 70185 bp, 57 predicted proteins | sample AraplaCvi_mCL_r2_FD_184277 | JGI IMG/M metagenome (GOLD analysis project Ga0209257, IMG submission 184277) | Arabidopsis root microbial communities from North Carolina, USA - plate scrape MF_Cvi_mCL_r2 (SPAdes) (version 2) | ecosystem: Host-associated > Plants > Roots > Endosphere | place: USA...
CTAGGCATTCACTCGGACATCAGCCTAACGTGAAGGTGACCGGCGACCGACAGGCGCGACCGCAGGGAGCATACGTAGTTGGGCGTCCGAGTCGACCGACCTGTTGTACCGCGCCCTCGGCTGTATTTCTTGCGACCGACGCTCGCAAGCGCGCAGCCCACAGCGGCTTTTCCCGACCGCGCCAGCGACGGCCTCCATCGGCGGCCTCCAAACGGGCATGGACGTTTGCGACAACCTTGAACCTACGGCATCCGCGGCGGCGCCGAACGAGTGCCCTGCTTCCTTGGGCCGCGATGCCAGCGACGGCCGCCGCGCTCCAACGCAAGTGAATACAGCAGCGGTTCGAGGCATGACCACCGGGCGCGGCCTGGGCCACAGAACGGACCGTTTCGCTTCGAGGGGGCGCAAGCCTGGAGATCGCAGCATACTTTCAGGAGTCGACGGAGCAGCGGTGCCGGTACAACGTGAAGGTGACCGGCACGTTGCGGCAAGGGGCCGCACGGTGCACGATGTCCGACGGCGCCGTGCGGCCCCTTGCCGCAACGTGTCCGAGTCGACCGACCTGTTAGAGCGCAGGCGTTCAGCAATCATGACCGTCGTGTCCTCCGCCATCACCGGCACTTCGGCCGTGTCCCGACAGGTCACCGTCAGCGACTCCAAACGGACCGGTACTGCCGACGCCAGGCCCACGGGCGGTTGCGCCGAGCGCTAGCCCGGGAGAGACGAAGCCTAGCCCCGCACCGACGAGAAGAGGCGTCAGGACCACGGCGATAGAAAGGACCAGTGGCCAAGTAGCGAAATGCGGCCCGCTCAAGAGGATTCCGATGACAGCCCCTCCGCCAGCGCCAAGGATTGCTCCGTATCGCGAGTACCGCTGAATCGTGCGCTGACTTGGACTAGTGCGGGCGCTTTCCATCGACACGGCCTTTCCTGCGCTCTAACGTAATGTAGACCGCACCCGCAGCCCTCTTATCCCGCACGCAGCTACCCCACCCACCCCGGCACCCTTCGCAACTTCTTGATTTCCCACGCCCCTCTCCTTCTTCCAGTCGATCCCAGCCCCACTTCCCGAGACCTCTTATCCCGCGATCCAGGTATCTGGGTCCCTGCCGGATAAGACTGCGGGATACGCTGTCATTTCTTGTGCATTCCTTCCACTCGATGGCCCCGGAAGCCGCTTGTATGCTGGGCTTGGGTCCATATACTGGATGCGGATCCAGTATAAATTGCCGTGCAATCCCGCACCCCGCCCACCTTCCAATCCACCCGTCTCCTGGGCCAGGTGCGGGAGCAGGCTCGCTATTTGCACTATAGCCTTCGGACCGAAAAGGCTTACGTGTACTGGGTGCGGCTGTTCGTGCGTTGGCATGGGTTGAAGCATCCGCGCGACATGGGGCCGGCGGAGGTGCAGGCATTTCTGACCATGCTCGCGAGCGAGCGGCATGTGGCGTCGTCGACGCACAGCCAGGCGCTGAGTGCCCTGCTGTTCCTGTACCGGGAGGTGCTGGGGATCGATCTTCCGTGGCTGCAGGATCTCGATCGTCCGCGCTACACGCGGCGCATTCCCACCGTGCTCACGCCGCAGGAGGTCGCGCACCTCCTGCGGTCGATGGAAGGCGAGGTGCAGTTGGTCGCCCGCCTGCTCTATGGCACGGGCATGCGCCTCATGGAGGCCCTGCGCCTGCGCATCAAGGATGTCGATTTCGACCGGCGCGTCATCGTCGTGCGCGAGGCCAAGGGCAACAAGGACCGCGTCGTGATGATGCCGCAGTCGCTCGAGGCCGATCTCCGCGCGCAGCTGGCGGAAGCGCGCACGCGCTGGGAGAACGACCGCCAGTCCGGTTGCGGTGGCGTGGACGTCCCGCACGCGCTGGAGAAGAAGTACCCGAGCGTCGGCCTCACCTGGGGCTGGTTCTGGATGTTTCCGTCGCCGGCGCTGTCCACCGATCCGCAGACCGGCGTGATCCGCCGCCACCATCTTTACGAGGAGCGCCTGCAGCGCGCCGTCAAGCGCGCGGTGGCGGCCAGCGACATCCACAAGCGCGTGTCGGCCCATACCTTGCGCCACAGCTTTGCCACGCACCTGCTGCAGGCGGGCACGGACATCCGCACCGTGCAGGAGTTGCTGGGCCACAGCGACGTGAGCACGACGATGATCTACACCCACGTGCTCAAGGTGGCCGCGGGCGGCGCGCGCAGCCCTCTCGACACGCTGGCGCCCACGAGCGCCTGAACGCAGGGCGGCGCGTGGGCGCCCGCGCGTTTGCCGCGGTTCCCTTTCGCGCCGCAGGCCCCTTGCACCTCTCCCCCTTGCGCCCTCCGCCGCGTCGGCTACGCTGCGGTCCTTCTTGTCTGCCAGGAGTTTGCGTCATGCCCCCTCGCCTCACCGCCCAGGACTTCGACCAGGAAGTGCTGATCCTCTTCGACGCCTACGTGCACGGCAACCTGGACCGGCGCGGTTTCCTCGACAAGGCGCAGCGCTTCGCCAAGGCCGGCATGACGGCCGCAGGCCTGCTGGCCGCGCTCCGTCCCGACTTCGCCGCCGGCCAGCAGGTCAAGCCCGACGACGCGCGGCTGAAGACGGAATGGGTGACGGTGCGTTCGCCCTCGGTCTACGGGCAGATCCGTGGCTATCTCGCGCGCCCCGCCTCGGCGGGCAACGCCAGGCTTCCCGCCATCCTGGTGATCCACGAGAACCGTGGGCTCAATCCCCACATCGAAGACATCACGCGCCGCCTGGCCCTCGACGGCTTCATGGCGTTCGCGCCCGATGCGCTCACGTCGCTCGGGGGCTACCCCGGTGACGAGGACAAGGCGCGCGAGGCCTTCGCGAAGCTGGACCAGGAGAGCATTCGCGAGGACTTCCTGGCGGCCGCCGCGTGGCTGCGCACCCGCCCCGACGGCACCGGCCGCATGGGCGCGGTGGGCTTCTGCTACGGCGGCGGCATCGTGCACTGGCTCGCCACGCAGCTGCCGGACCTCGACGCCGCCGTGCCCTTCTACGGCAACACGCCCTCGCCGGCGGGTGCCGCGAAGGTCAAGGCGCCGCTGCTGGTGCAGCTCGCGGGCACCGACGAGCGCATCAACGCGGCCTGGCCCGCCTACGAGGCGGCGCTGAAGGCGGCGGGCGTCAAGTACACCGTCCACCAGTACGCCGGCACACAGCACGGCTTCAACAACGACACCACGCCGCGCTACGACGCTGCCGCGGCCAGGCTGGCGTGGGATCGCACGATCGCGTTCTTCCGGGTCAACCTGGGCCAGGGCTGAAAGGGAAACACCCGCCGCTCGGAGCGAAGGATCTATCTCCGAAGGTCGCCGGCAACGCTGTCCGCAATGGCAATGCCGGCAGCGCGAAGCGCGGCCGCCGTTGCGGCGGGATCCGCCATCATTGCATCGAAGTTGACGAAGGTCTTTTTAGCCGAGGCGGCCTTCCACCCCTCCTGCTTCGGCGTGTACCCATAGGAGTGGAAGCCGCGATAGATCTGGTGCCGCTGCCGATCGAGGAGCGTTGCGACGACGGTCAGGCTCGGCAGGTAGTCGGACGTCATGCCCGTCGCGACGAAGCCGACGATCTGTGGTGTCAGCACCAGGACGGCGTCGGCATCCGAGTGGATCTTCTCGAAATCCAGCTGGAAGTGGTCGTCTTTCCGTTCCCAGGGCCCATCCTCCGCGCGGGCGTCATAGCCGTCGGCCCTCAATCGCTGCACCACCATCTCGGCCAGCTTCGCCGTGAAGCCGCCGCCCTGGATGCGCAGCACGCTTGTGAGCTGCTCGGTCTTCTGCTTCATGTCCGCGGCCGCAGCGGCGCCGCCAATCAGGCCGAACGCAAGTCCGGGATGTCCGAGGTTGACCACCGTGTAGCCCAGGGGTTCCGGGGCGCGGACGACGACCACGCTCTGGATCGACGAGAGCTGCTGCGCCGACACCGTGACCCTGGGCGCGGGTGCGGCGCATGCGACCAGAAGGCTCGCGATCAGGAATGGGAACAGCCTGGTGCAGATCGAAGACATGGAGTTCTCCCGGAGTGCGGCAGCGTGGCCGATCGTAGTGCCCGTGCTGTCCCGTGATCTGCGCAGTGGCCGTGGTGATGCGGGTGACATCGTTCACAGTGGAGCCGCCGTAAAAAAAAAGGGCCGCTTCCGCGGCCCCCAACCTTGCATGGTGTCCATGATCGCCGCGCGCGTGCGGCACGCGTCTTCCGACGCAGTCTCCTCTCGCTCCCTTATCCCAACTTTTTCGTTCGCAGCAGGAAGCACGACAGCGCCGGGATCAGCACCACGGCGCCCACCATGTTCCACAGGAACATGAAGGCGAGCAGGATGCCCATGTCGGCCTGGAACTTGATGGGCGAGAACGCCCAGGTCCCCACGCCCACCGCCAGCGTCACGCCCACCAGCACCACGACGCGGCCGGTGAATTCCAGCGCGCGCTGGTAGGCCACGTCCAGCGGAATGCCCACGCGCTGCTGCGACAGCTGCACCGACAGCAGGTACAGCGCATAGTCCACGCCGATGCCCACGCCCAGCGCGATCACCGGCAGCGTCGCCACCTTCACGCCGATGCCCAGCGTCACCATCAGCGCCTCGCACAGCACGGAGGTGATCATCAGCGGCACCACGGCCACGACCACGGCGCGCCAGCTGCGGAAGGTGATGAAGCACAGCGCGATCACCGCCGCGTACACCAGCAGCAGCATCTGCGCCCAGGCCTTGCGCACCACGATGTTGGTCGCGGCGTCGATGCCGGCGCTGCCCGCGGCCAGCAGGAACTCGCGGTCCTTGGTGGAGTGCGCCTGGGCGAAGGCGTCGGCATTGGCCACCACGCGGTCCAGCGTCTCGGCGCGGTGGTCCGACAGGTAGGCGATCACCGGCATCACCGAGCAGTCGGTGTTGAACAGGTCCGGGTTGTTCACGCTCGCCTGCTGCGCACCGTAGTTCAGCACGTCCTGGTTGCGCGCGATCGTCAGCCACTTGGGGCTGCCTTCGTTGCTGCCCGCGGTGATCTGGCGCACCGCGTTGGTCAGCGCCACCGTCGTCTGCACGCCCGGCACCTGCTGCAGGCCCCAGGCCAGGCGGTCGGCCTCCACCAGGGTCTGGTACTGCAGGCATCCCTCCTTGGGCGTCTTCACGATGACGGCAAACGTGTCGCTCGACAGGCTGTAGTGGCCCGTGATGTACGCGTTGTCCTTGTTGTAGCGGGAGTCGGACCGCAGTTCCGGCGCGCCGGGGTCCAGGTCGCCGATCTTCAGCTGCTTGCTCACGACGAAGCCGCCCGCCGTCAGAGCCGCGGCGGCGAGGATGGCCACGGCCGCCCAGCCTGGCCGCGTGAATTGCTCGAGGCCCAGGAATAGCTTGTGCAGCGCGCCGCCGCCTTCCGTGCGCAGGCTGCGCTTGGCGGCCTTGCGGCTCACGCCCACGTACGACAGCAGCACCGGCAGCAGGATCAGGTTGGTGAAGATCAGCACCGCCACGCCCATCGACGCGGCCAGGGCCAGCTCGCGGATCACGGGGATGTCGATCACCATCAGCACGCCGAAGCCCACCGCGTCGGCCAGCAACGCGGTCAGGCCCGCGAGGAAGAGGCGGCGGAACGTGAAGCGCGCCGCAACCAGCTTGTCGGCGCCGCGGCCGATGTCCTGCATGATGCCGTTCATCTTTTGCGCGCCGTGGCTCACGCCGATGGCGAACACGAGGAAGGGCACGAGGATCGAGTACGGGTCCAGCTCGAATCCGAGCCCCGCCACCAGTCCCAGCTGCCACACCACCGCGGCAAGCGAGCAGGCAATTACCAGCACCGTGCTGCGCAGGCAGCGCGTGTAGGCAAAGATGATCAGGGCGGCGATGGCCGCGGCCAGCAGGAAGTACAGCGACACCTGCACCAGGCCGGCGATCAGGTCGCCCACCAGCTTGGCGAAGCCGGTCACGCGCAGGCGCACGGGCGCGTTGTCGCCCATCGCGTCGTAGCGGGCGCGGATCTTCTCGATCGCGTTGGAGAGCGCGCGGTAGTCCAGCCGCTGGCCTCCGGACGGGTCCTGGTCCAGCAGCGGCAGCACGATCATGCTGGACTTGAAGTCGTCGCCCACCAGGTTGCCCACCAGGTTGGCGCGCGCGATGTTGGCGCGCAGCTGGTCGGTCGCGGCGGGCGAGCCGTCGTAGTTGTCCGGCATCACCGGGCCGCCGCGGAAGCCCTCTTCCGTCACCTCGGTCCAGCGCACGCCGGGTGCCCACAGCGACCTCACCCAGGCGCGGTCGACGCCGGGCGTGAGGAACAGTTCGTCGTTGATCGCCTTCAGGGCGTTCTGGTACTTCGGCTCGTAGATGGTCCCGTGCGGGTTCTCCGCCACGATGCGCAGCGAGTTGCCCAGTCCGCGCAGCTCGGTCCGGTACTCCAGGTAGTTCTGGATGTACGGGTGGCCGCGCGGGATCATCTTGTCGAAGCTCGCGTTCAGCGTGAGGCGCATGGCCGCGACCACGCCCAGCGCCACGGAGAGCAGCAGGCACAGCACCAGCACGACGCGCCGGTGGTTGAAGACCAGCCGCTCCAGGCGCGAGCCGGAAGCGGGGTCGAAGGCGGCGTCGCCCGCGGAAGAGGGCGTCTTGTCCGCCGTCAGGACGGAGGCATCCATCAAGTTCTCCGGAAGGGAGGGTGTCAGGGCAGCGGCAACGCTTGCACGCCGCGCGGGCCTGCAACGAGAACGCGGCCGGGGCCGGCGTCCAGCACGGCGGCGGCGGGGAAGGGGCGGTCGAGGGGAATGGGCGCGAACGAGGCGCCGTCGTCGCCGCTCGCGAGCAGGTGGCCGGCCTGGCTGGCCAGCAGGATGCGGCCCTTGCTGTCCACGGCCGCGGCCGTGATGCCCACCTGCAGGTGGGTCGGGATCGGCTGCCAGCTGGCACCGCCGTCGGTACTGCGCAGCACGTTGCCGCGCAGGCCGTGCACGATCACGGCGTTGGCCGTGCCCGCCACGCCGAACAGCGTGCCCTGGTAAGGCGTTGCCACCGCGGCGAAGCGGCCGCTGGCGCGATCGAGCTTCAGCAGCGTGCCCTGCTCGCCCGCGATCCACACCTGACCCGCGATGCCGCGCACCGCGTACAGGTGCATCTTCTTCGGGTTGTCGGCGGAGTCCTGCGCGGACTGCCAGTGCGCGCCGCCGTCGGTCGTCTCCAGCAGCGTGCCGAAGGCGCCCACGGCCCAGCCGGTGCGCTCGTCCTGGAACCACACGTCCAGCAGCGGCACGTCGGCGTTGTCGGGACGGCCGTCGCGCTGGCGCTGCCAGGTCTTGCCGCCGTCCGCGGTGTGCACGATCACGCCGTCGTGCCCCACCGCCCAGCCCTGCGCGGGCGTGGGGAAGTGCACGGCGACGAGGTCCGAGCTCACGGGCACGTCGGCCTGCTGCCAGTCCCGGCCCGCGCTGGCGGACCAGAGGACGTGGCCGCGCTGGCCGACCGCGACGATGCGGTCGCCGGCGCGCGCCAGCCCATTGAGCAGGCCGCGCGCGGCGAGCGGGCTCTTCACGGCCGGCGTGTCGATCACGTCGGTCCAGCCCTGCATCGCCCCCGTGGCCGCCATGCCCGCCAGGGCGGTGCCGGCAGCCAGGGCCATCAGCAAGTGGCGCGCTCTCGTCACGGCACCCTCCTGCGGCCCGCGGTCAGCGGATGCCGGCGCCCGCCAGGGCGTCGGCGGTCCACTCGCGCTCGGGCGCGGCCTTCACCTGGCGCATGCCGCCGGTCTCGGCGATGAAGCCGGTCACGGAGTAGACGCGCGAGTTCAGGTCGTAGTGGCCGAACATGTCGGTGTAGGGCGCGGGCACTTCGTAGCTGGGCGTCATGTAGGCGAAGCCGATGCGCCACAGCTGGCCGCGCTGGTCGTACTCGTCGCTCGCCAGGGCCGCCCAGGAGTCCTCGTCCAGGTAGAAGGTGCGCTTGCTGTACACGTGGCGCTTGCCTTCCTTCAGCGTGGCATCCACCACCCACACGCGGTGCAGCTCCCAGCGCACCAGGTCCGGGTTCAGGTGGTTCGGCTTCAGCAGGTCGTCCTGCCTGGAGCCGTACACCGCCTGGTAATCGTTGTAGGGAACGTAGATCTCCTTCTTGCCCACCAGCTTGAAGTTGAAGCGGTCCATCGAGCCGTTGAAGATGAACACGTCGTCGAACGTCGTCGCGCCGGCGGTGCCGGGGTTCGGCGTGTCGAAGGCCAGGTCGGGCGCGACCTTCACGCGGCGCTGGCCGGGCAGGTAGGCCCAGGCGCGGCGGTCCTTGTTGCCGATGTCCAGCGGGTCGACGATCAGCATCGCCTCGCCGGCGCGGCGCGCGGGCGCCGTGTACGTGAGCTTCAGGCGCCAGTAGGTCTCGGCTTCCGTCTTGGCGTTGTCCCAGAACGGGTACTCCTGCACGCTGTTGCCTTCGGTGGCCAGGGCCACGTGGCCGTTGGCGTCCACGTTCAGGTTGCGGTACTTCGCCTCGTAGGCCGGGCCGTTGAAGCGCACCAGGTGGTTCCACATCGCCTCGTTGCCCGTCTTGGGGATCGGGAACGGGAAGCCGGCGTGCGCGCCTTCCATCGAGCGGCCTTCGTTGGTCGCCTTCGCGCGGGTCGCGTTCTTCTCGGTGTTGTCCAGGACGTACTTCGGGAAGGCGACGGTGCGGTGCGTGGGGTAGACGTCGATGCGGAAGGTCGGGTACTTCTGCATCAGCGCCTTGGCGCCTTCGGTCAGGCTGCCCTGGTACTGCGCCATGTTCTTCGCGTCGATGGCGAACCTGGGCTTCTCGCTCGCGAACGGGTTCGGGCGGATGCCGTCACCGGGCTTGAAGCCCGCGGGCGGCGTGGTCAGGCCGCCGGTGTAGGCGGGGATGGTGCCGTCCTTGTTGGCGGCCTTTTCGGCGCCGATGGGCGTGAGGGTGGTGCCCAGGGCCCTGGCCTCGTCGGCGGTCACCGCGGCGTGCGCGGCGATCGCACCGGCCGCGGCCAGCAGCGCCGCGAGCGTGCGAAGGGGGAACTGCATGGTCGTCTCCTTCAGAAGGTGGTCTTGAACGTGAGGCTGACGAAACCCCGGTCCTTGAGGAAGGTGGTCAGGCCGTTGGTGGACGTGACGGCGGTGCCGTTGTCCTTGTAGTGGCCGACGTAGTCGATGTACTTCAGGTCGAAGCGGTACTTCTGGTACACGTCGGCGCCGAGGCCGATGCTGTAGTTGCCCAGCTTCTGGTTGCCCCCGAAGACGAGGGCGGAGTTGCCGGACAGGCCCACCGCGTAGCTGGCGGGCGCAGAGAGGTCCACGCCGGGGAACACCTGGTACCAGGTCGGCGTGAAGGCGAGCGAGGTGCCCACGTAGTTCTTGGTGGCGCAGCCGTCCCACTTGTCCTTGGCGGCGGCGGTGGCGGTGGCGTTGCAGGGCGCGAAGCCGACGGCGTTGAACAGGTTGGCGCCGCTGCTCACGTGCGTGTAGTTGCTCCACTGCAGTTCGGCCGCCCAGACGGCGGCGTCGAACACCGGTGTCTTCGACACGGTGCCCGTGGCGTTCACCAGGGCGTGCCAGGTGTCGCCGCGCGGGCCCTTGGTCTCGCCCTGCTGCGGCAGGCCGGGCGCCACGCCCAGCACCGTCGCATTCAGCGGGGTGTTGCGGCGCGTGGAGATTTCCGAGCCCCAGCTGATGCCGGCGATGTTCCTGGCGAAGCTCACGCCGTACAGGTCGATGCCGTCGGCGTAGATGTTGTTGTAGACGCTGGTGTTGCCGGGGCCCGCCTTGGTGAGCAGCACCTGCGGCAGCTTGTCGGCGAAGCGGCGGTAGTAGAAGCCGATGGTGCCGTCCAGCGCCTTCGGGCTCCAGCGGGCGTTCAGGCCGAACTCGCCGTTCTGCTTTGGCTCGGAGGGGGCGCCCCGGTAGGCGAAGCCGAGCGCCGGCGACACGAACTGGCGGTCGGGGCCGTTGAACACGAAGTCCACCGGGCCGAGGTAGGTACCGCCTTCGGGATAGCGGGCCGCCTGCCACTCCAGCAGGTACTGGCCGGCCACCGACAGCGTGTCGGTGAGCTGCGCCTGGCCGGAGAGCTGGTTCAGCGGGCGGAACAGTTCCTTGGCCTCGGTGCCGGGCGTGGCGAAGCCCTTCTGCAGGTCCAGCGGGTTCTGCGCGTAGGAGATCGAGTGCATGTGGCCGCCGAGGAACAGCGACTCGCCCCAGTACAGCGTGTGGCGGCCGGCCTTGCCCTGCACGGGCACGTCGCCGAGGTCGACGCCGCCGAAGACGAAGGCGTCCAGCACTTCACCGCCGGGGCCCGCGTACTTGCTCTTCGTGTAGTCGCTGAAGCGGTTGTTCACGTAGCTGGGAACCGCGGCAAACATCGGATTGCTGCGGCTCCGGTCGCCGTATGCGGCGTCGTACCAGCCGGTGCCGCTGACGCGGAAGCCGTAGCGCTTCTTCCAGATGACGTCCAGCTCGGACAACAGGTCGATGCGCTTGGTCACCGCATCGCCCCGGTCGAACAGGTAGTCTCCTTCGTCGGCCAGGATGGAGTTGCCGATCTTGTTGTCGCGGCTTTCCGTCCGCACGCCGTAGTTCAGGCGCACCGTGTTGTCCCAGCGCACGCTCAGGTCGGAGTTGCCGGTGTCGATGTCGAACGCCTGGGCACCTCCGCAGGCCAGCATGGCGCCGGCGGCAATCGCGGTGAGGGAAATGCCGCGGAGCGCTCCGTTCGCATGCGGCCGGTGGATGGAAAGGGTCACGTGGTCTCCTCGGGATTTGTCCTGGAATGCACCGGCGCGAACGCGCCCCGGTGCGGCTTGCACGGGGCGGATTCTTGAGAGGGAGGGCCCCTGCAGCCCCCCTCTTGTGCGGGGGGGTGGGTGGGGGACCGAGGGTTTCACCTGACCGCCCCCCTTTCGCGCGAAAATGCCCCCTGTCGCCCTGCGCCGCGGCCCGCGGACGCACCGGTCCTACAGCGACAATCGCCCTTTGCGCCCATGCTGTGGCCAGCAGGGAAAGGAGCCCGCATGAACAAGATGGTGGCCGCCGCGCTGATCGCGGCCGCGGCCGTCGCGCCCGCCTTCGCCGACGCGCCCGCGCCGGCGAAGAAGGCCTATCGCGACCCGGTCGTGGGACACCACGTGCCGGCCAGCGCGGTGCATGCGGTCCCGCGGCACGTGCGTGCCACGCTGCCGCGCCCGCCGCGCGGAACGCACTACGCCGTGGTGAACGACAAGGTGGTGCTGATGTCGGACGCGAACATCGTCATCGACGTCATCCGCGACATCATGATCTGAGGCGCTTGCGGCGCTTCAGCTCCATTCGGGGCGCAAGGTGAAGCGGGCCGTGAGCCGCTCCCCCGGCGCCAGGCGCGCGCCGCCCAGGGGCCCGCGCCCGAACCGCGGCAGCAGGTTGAGCCAGTCCGTGCACTGGCTCACCGGCTCGGCGCAGAAGGCGTCGTGGCCGCGCGGGCAGTACAGGACGAAGTAGTCGAGCGGCGCTTCCGCTTCCATGGTGAGCGCGCGCGCCGGCCCGTGCACGTCGGCCGGCCATTCGACGCGCGTGGAGCGCTGCCAGCCGCTGAAGTTGTTGTCCAGGTCCAGTTGCGCCAGTTCCACGCCCTGGCGCAACGCCTCGACCGGGCCGCCGCTGTCCAGCCGCAGGGGCATCACTTCCGCGTCGGCCACCCACATCGCTTCCACCGGGCTGGTGACGCGGGTGCCGGGGTAGTGCGGGAAGTAGGGATGGTGGCCGAGGCCCAGCGGCATCGCGGCGTCGTCCGCGTTGCGCACCTCCAGGCTCACCTCCAGCACGCGCTCCTGCAGCACGAAATGCTGGCGGGCCGCGAAGCGCCAGGGCCAGGCCGCGCTCGCTTCGACCTCCAGGGTGAGCACCGCTTCGCGCTCGCCCGCGCTTTCCACCTTCCAGGGCAGCAGCCAGCCCAGCCCGTGCAGGGGATGGGGGGCGTCCTCGCCGGGATGGTTGGGCGGTACGCGGATCTCGCGGCCTTCGAAGGACGCGCGGCCGTCCCGGATGCGGTTGCAGAAGGGCACCAACGGGAAGCTGCCCATGTCCAGCGGATTGCGGTCGGCCAGGCCCGTCGCGCTCGCGGGCCGCAGCCAGTGCAGCACGCGGCGGCGCCGGCCCTCCTGCCACGCGCGGCTGAACGCGGCGATGGAGCCGCCCACCTCGGGGGCCAGCAGCACCTCCAGTTCGCCGGCACCCAGCGTGAGGAGGGATACGTGTTCCAGGGAAGGGATCTCGGTCATCGTCGGGTCGTCGCGTTCAGGGCAAGGGATGCTGTCACTGTCCGGCGCCGGCCGCAAGGCGGGAACCGCTTCAGGCCGTTGCGGCGTGGCGCAGCACGGCCCGCCAGGCGCCCGCCTTGGCCGCCAGGGTCGCCGCCCAGGCCGCCACCGCGACCCAGAAGAACACGCCCGCGAGCGGCCGCAGGAACGCCAGCGGCAGCGCGTTGGCGAGCTGCGCGCAGGCCGCCGAATACATGCCCAGCGGGAACACCGCGCTCCAGTCCAGCGCATCGCCCCGCACGCGGTCGCGCCGCACGACGTAGCGCCACAGCGTGAGCACGACCAGCAGGGGCAGCCACCAGGTGCCCGTCGCCCAGTAGAGGACGGTGAAGCCCTTCACGAAGGGCAGCAGCGCCTCCAGCAGCGGCGCCTGCGGCGCGTCCAGCACGAGCTGCGCCCCGGCCAGCGTCGAGATCGCCATCGCGCCCATGTTGATCCAGTAGGGCGGCGCCAGGTCCGCGGGCGCGAAGCGGAAGAACAGGGCGCGGTGGAAGATCAGCCCGATGAGCCACGTGTACAGCATGCCGGCGAAGAGCCACGTGCACAGCGCGAGGAAGTTCAGCTGCACGCGCCAGGGCTGCGGCAGGTGGCCGGAAAGCAGTCCCGCCACCACCGACACCGACTGGCATGCCACCACCGCCAGCAGCCAGGCCCCGCCGATGCCGCGGTCCAGTGCGGGCTTCTCGTCGGCGGTGATGACGGCCGCGAACACGGCATAGGTCACCACCACCCACAGCAGCAGCGCCAGCGCGCCCAGCACGGCGGCCCCGGCCAGGCCGCGATCGAGCACGACGAGCCCGCCGGCCAGCACGCCGGTGCCGGCCACCGCCGTGAAGAAGACCGGCGCGCGCTGGTGGTTGCGCAGGTCGGCCAGCACGTCGCGCGGCCGGCGGGCGAGGCGCCAGCAGGATTGCAGCGACAGCGCCAGCCAGGCGATCGCCGCCAGCTCGAAGGCCCCCAGTGCGAGCCGCGGCCAGCCCTGCTGCGACGCGGCCACGGCGAGGATGCCGGTGGCCATGACGAAGGCAAAGGACGGTGGGGGCAGGCGGGACAGCGTGGCGTGCATGGATCAGGAAAGGTCGAAGGCGGCGCGGAAGGCGGCGCAGAACGGTTCGGTGCCGGACACCGTCAGCATGAGCGTGGTGCGCGGCGGGTCGGGCTCGCCGGGCCGCATCTGCAGCGTCGGCGCACCGGGCACGTACTGCACGGCCAGGGGCGTCGCCAGCTCGCGCATGCCGCGCAGCGCGTAGTCCCACTCGCCGCCTTCGTCCAGCGCCGCGGCCGGCCCGAAGTGGCGCTCGGCCCAGGCCAGCACCCGCACGACCTCGGCCTGCAGCGCGGCCAGCTGGCCCGGCGCGGCCGAGGCCATGGCGTCGAAGCTGCCGTGTCCTTCGGGGTCGCCGCTGAAATCGAAGTCGAGGAAATCCAGGGCCATGGCGGGATTATGGAAGCCGCCGGAACGACGCGACGACGGGGCGCGCGACTACACGGCGGCGCCGGGCGCGACGGCACACTGCACTGCAGGAAAGAAGTACGAAGAAGTACGCCATGGACACCAATCTGTTGGCCGCGCTGGCCATCCTCCTCCTTCTGGCCGTCATCGCGGGTGCGCTGCTCGCGCGGCGGCGCCGCTCGCGCCACCTGGCGCGGCAGTTCGGGCCGGAATACGGCCGCACCGTGCAGCGCAGCGGCAACCGCGCCCGCGCCGAGGCCGAACTGGTGGCCCGTGAGCGCCGCGTGCATCGCCTGGAGATCGTGCCGCTGGCGCCCCAGGAGGCGCAGCGCTTCCGCATGGAATGGCAGGGCGTGCAGGGACGTTTCGTCGACAACCCGCGCTCCGCCGTCACCGAGGCGGACCTGCTGGTGCGCGACGTGATGACGCGGCGCGGCTATCCCATGGCGGATTTCGACACGCAGGCCGCCGACCTGTCGGTGGACCACCCGCTGGTGGTGGAGCACTACCGTGCCGCCCATGCCATCGCCATCCGCGAACTGCATGGCAAGGCCAGCACCGAGGACCTGCGGCAGGCGCTGGTGCACTACCGGACCCTGTTCGACGAGCTGCTGCTGTCGCAGCCGCAGCGGGCGTCGGTGCAGGAGCGGATTTCGGAACGCCTGCGCGGGGGGCTGCGGCCCGCCGAGCGCGCGATGGCGAACGACCGGCCGGCGGCGAGCGATCGGGAGCGGCGGCGGGAACGGTGACGCGATGCCGGGGCGGTGGGGTTCGCTGCGCTCACCGTCCGGCGGCGCGCCGCCGCCACCCTGCGCCGAATCCGTAGGGTGGCGGTGAGCGACCGCGAACCCCACCGACGCGAAGCGCTACTCCATCACCGGCAGCCGCACGACGAACCTGCTCCCCTTCCCCACCCCTTCACTCCGCGCCTCCACGCTCCCGTGGTGCAGCTCCAGCAGCCGCCGCACCAGCCACAACTCGATCCCCAGCCCCGCCTGGCTCAATTGCGTGCTGTCGCGCCCTTGCGCGAACAGGTCGAACACGCGCGGCAGCAGTTCGGGCGCGATCCCGCGCCCGTTGTCCGCGACTTCGACCACCGCGACCTCGCCTTCGCGATGCACCCGCAGGGCGATGCGTCCCCCGGGCGGCGTGAACTTCGCGGCGTTGCTCAGGAGGTTGCTGAACACCTGCGCGAGCCGCGTGAAGTCCCCCTGCAGCCGCAGGGGCTCGCGCGGCAAGTCCAGGGTGAAGTCATGCCGCGCTGCGGCCATCGCCGGGTGGGAGGCTTCCACCGCGTCGTGGACGACCTGCTCCAGCGTCAGCTCCTGCAGGCGCAGTTCGAGCTTGCCGCGGCTCACGCGCGAGACGTCCATCAGGTCGTCGACCAGCCGCACGAGGTGCGTGAGCTGCCGCTCCATCATGCCGCGCGTGCGCTCCGCCGCCGGCGGCAGCTCGCCGACGCGGCGCAGGATTTCCAGGCCGGTGCGGATCGGCGCCAGCGGATTGCGCAGCTCGTGCGCCAGCGTGGCGATGAATTCGTCCTTGCGCCGGTCCGCCTCCACGACGTCGGTGATGTCCGTGGACACGCCGCAGACGGCGTAGACCTGCCCGGTTTCGTCGTAGAGCGGGAACTTGCTGGAGCGGAAGACCACCAGCTGCCCGCGCACCACCATGCGCTCCTGCACGGTCTGCGGCTCGCTGCTGTCCGCCACGACCCGGTCGTTCGCGCGCAGTTGCGCGGCCGCCTGGGCCCCGAACAGCTGTTCGTCGGTGACGCCCTGCAGGTCGTCCGGCGCCAGGTCGAACAGGTTGCGCCAGGCCTGGTTGAACAGGATGTAGCGTCCCTGCAGGTCCTTGGCGTACACGAGCGCACCGGCGCCCTCGATCACCGAATGCGTCAGGCGCTGGGCGGCGCGCAGCCTGCGCTCCGCGACCAGTTCCGCCGTGACATCGCGGGCGGCACAGATGCCGCGCACCGGCTTGAGGACGCCGTCCTCCTCGGCAAACACGATCTGCAGGCGGATGTGCAGCCAGCGCACCGTGCCGCTGGGCAGCAGCGCCCGCACGTCGATGGCCAGGTGGCCGTCGCCGGCCGGGTCCAGCGTGCGCCGGATCGCGGCCACGTAGCGGTCGCGGTCCTCGGGATGGATGCGGTCGAAGATCGCCTGCCGCGGCACGGTGAGCGGGCCCTCGCCCAGCTCCAGCAGGCGCGCGAGCTCACCCGAGATGTGGTTCAGGTCGGTGCGGTAGTCGATGTCCGCCATCACGAGCCCGGCCGCCTGGATGCCCATCTCGAGCTTCAGCCGCGTGGCCTCGCGCTGGGCCTCGGCCGCCTTGCGCTCCGTGATGTCGCGCGCGATGCCCAGCACGCCGACCACGTTGCCGCTCTCGCCGTGCAGGGGCATCTTGCGCGTGTGGAAGTAGCGCAGGCTGCCGTCGCGCAGCGGAATCGCCTCTTCCGTTTCGATGGGCCGGTCCGAGGCCGCCACCTGGCGGTCGGTCTCGCGCAGGCGCCGCGCGACCTCGCCGTCACCCAGCACTTCCGCGTCCGTGCGGCCGATCACGTCCTCGGGCTGGTGGCCGAAGAGGGCCAGCACCGCGGGATTGGCGAAGCGGTAGCGGCCTTCCAGGTCCTTGGCGAAGATGATGTCGTCCGTCGCCTCGGCGATCGCGATGGCGAGCAGGCCAGGGTGGTCGAAGAGGCGCGCAGCGGTCATCGCCGGTTCACTCCCGGCCCTGCGCGCTCCCCTCCAGCCGGGCGCTGATCAACCGCAGGAGCTGGTCGAATGCGATGGGCTTCACCAGGTGCTGGTCGAAGCCGGCCTCGCGGCCGCGCTCCAGGTCCTGCGGCTGGCCCCAGCCCGTCACGGCCACGATCATGCGTGCGGCGCCTCCCGGTTGCCCGCGAATGCGCCTGCATGCCTCGTAGCCGTTCATGCGCGGCATGCCCAGGTCCAGCAGCACGAGCTGCGGATCGAAAGCCGCGGCGGCCTCGGCCGCCGCCTCGCCGTCATGGACCTGGCGCACCGCGTGTCCCATCGATTCGAGCAGGATGGCGAGCGTCATCGCCGCATCGGCGTTGTCGTCGGCCACCAGGATGCGCAGCGAGCCCGTGGGCAGCACCGCTTCTTCCGCGGGCGACTCGTCGCTGTCATTCGGCACGGGCATCGCGAGCGGCAACCGGACCACGAACAGGCTCCCCTTGCCCTGCCCCTCGCTGCTGGCGCTCACGGTGCCGCCGTGGAGTTCCACCAGCTTGCGCGTGAGCGACAGGCCGATGCCCAGGCCGCCGCGCGACCGCGACAGCGCCGGCTCCTCCTGCGAGAACATCTCGAACACGCTTTCCAGCCGGTGCGGCGCGATGCCGATGCCGCTGTCGCGGATCGTGACGAGCGCCGTACCGCCCTCGCTCACCAGGCGCACCTCGATCTGGCCGCCCGGGTCCGTGTACTTGGCGGCATTGGACAGCAGGTTCATGAACACCTGCGCCAGGCGCGCGCGATCGGCGTCGACCTGCAGCCGCACCGCGGGCTGCAGCACCGACAGCTTGTGGCCCGCGCCGTCGATCTGCGGCTGGATGGTCTCCAGCGCGTCGGCCAGCACGTCCGCCAGCGCGACGCGGCCGCGCCGCAGCTCGACGCGGCCCTGGCCGATGCGGCTGACGTCCATCAGTTCGTCGATCAGCCGGCTCATGAGGCCCACCTGCCGCTCCACGATGTCCGAAGCCCACTGCACGTCGGTCGTGGCCGGCCCGCGCAGCCTGAGGAAGTGGATCGCGTTGCGCACCGGCGCCAGGGGGTTGCGCAGCTCGTGGGCGAGCGTCGCGAGGAATTCGTCCTTGCGCCGGCTCGCTTCGCGCAGGCGCGCCTCGCTTTCCTGCAGTTCGGCCGTGCGCTCCTCCACCCGCCGGTCCAGCGTGGCGTTCAGGTCGACGAGGCGACGGTTGGCGCGCTCCAGCTCCTGGCCGCGGCGGTGCAGCTCGGCGAAGACGGCCACCTTCGAGCGCAGCACCGACGGGTTCACCGGCTTGTGCAGGTAGTCCACCGCGCCGCTGCCGTAGCCCTCCAGCACATGCTGGTCGGAGTTGTAGTAGGCGGTGAGGAAGATGATCGGGATGTGCGCCGTCTTGCGGCGGTCCTTGATCATCTGCGCAAGCTCGAAACCGCTCATGCCGGGCATCTGCACGTCCAGCACCAGCAGCGCGAACTCGTCGGCCATCAGGGCGAGCAGGGCTTCGTCGCCCGAGCCCGCACGCACGAGGCGGTAGCCGGGATCGTCCAGGATGGACTCCAGCACCGCGAGGTTCCTGGGCTCGTCGTCGACGATCAGGATGTTGACGGGGTCGGCCTTCGTGTTCATGGCTTGCTCACCGGAACAGCCACACGCGCATCAGCGACAGCAGCTGGTCGGTGTTGACCGGCTTGGAAATATAGTCGCTGGCTCCTGCTTCGAGGCACTTCTCGCGGTCGCCCTTCATGGCCTTGGCCGTCAACGCCAGGATGGGCAGCGTGCGGAAGGCGGCGTCCTTGCGGATCTCGCGCATGGTCTCGTAGCCGTCCATCTCCGGCATCATGATGTCCATCAGGACCATCTCGACGTCGGGCGTGTTCTTCAGCAGGTCGATCGCCTGGCGGCCGTTGGTGGCGCTGATCACCTCCACCTCGTGGTTCTCCAGCAGCGAGGTCAGCGCGAAGATGTTGCGCGCGTCGTCGTCGACCACCAGCACCTTGCGCCGCTTCAGCACCTCGGAGGAATTGTGCAGGCGGTCCAGCATCGCCTGCTTCTCCGCCGGCAGCTGCGTGATCACGCGGTGCAGGAACAGCGCCGTCTCGTCCAGCAGCCGCTCGGGCGACTGCACGTCCTTCAGCACGATGCTCTTGGCCATGGTGTGCAGGCGATCCTGCTCGTCGGGCGACAGGTCCTTGCCCGTGAACACCACCACGGGCACGGTCGCGAGCTGCGGCTCGGCGCGCATGGTCTCCAGCAGCTCGAAGCCGCTCATGTCGGGCAGCCGCAGGTCCAGCACCACGCAGTCGAAGGTCGACTTGCGCATGGCCGCCAGCGCGGTGTCGCCGCTGCCCGCCGTGGCGATGTCGATGTCGTCGTAGCCCAGGAGCTCCACGACGGCCTCGCGTTCGACCTCGTTGTCCTCCACCACCAGCAGGCGCCGGGTGCGCGGCTGGGTAAATTCCTTCAGGCGGTCGAACGCCGCTTCCAGGCCTTCGGTGGTCGGGCCCTTGAGCAGGTAGTTGAAGGCCCCGTGCGACAGGCCGTGCTGGCGCTCTTCTTCCAGCGTCACGATCTGCACCGGGATGTGGCGCAGCGCCGGATCGAGCTTCAGCTGGTTCAGCACCGTCCACCCCAGCATGTCGGGCAGGAAGATGTCCAGCGAGACCGCCGCGGGCAGGTACTGGCGCGCCAGCGACAGGCCCATCGCGCCCTTGGTCGCGACCAGGCCCTTGAAGCCCTTGTCGCGCGCCAGCCCCAGCAGGATGCGCGCGTAGTGCGGGTCGTCCTCGATCACCAGCAGCACCGGGTCGCCGGGCTGGATGGCTTCGCGGTCGTCGGGGATGTGCTCCTCGCGCGCGACCGGCAGCGTGATCACCGTGGTCTCGGCTTGCCGGGACTTGCCGCGCGCGCCGATGGTCGCCGTGTCCGGCCCGCTGTAGTGCAGCGGCAGGTACAGCGTGAAGGTCGAGCCCTGCCCGGGCACCGACTGCAGCTTGATCTCGCCACCGAGCAGGAACGCGAGCTCGCGCGAGATCGCCAGCCCCAGGCCGGTGCCGCCGTACTTGCGCGACGTGCCGGCGTCGGCCTGCTGGAACGCCTCGAAGATCAGGCGCTGCTTCTCCGGCGGCACGCCGATGCCGGTGTCCTCCACCGCGAACGCGATCACGTGCTGCGTCTGCGACAGCACCGGGTGGTCGACACTCCAGCCGCCCTGGGCCAGGCCCACGCGCACTTCCACGTGGCCGTGCGCCGTGAACTTCACGGCGTTGGACAACAGGTTCTTCAGCACCTGCTGCAGGCGCTTCGGGTCGCTGTCCATGGTGCGCGGCAGGTCGTCCGCGAACCTGATGTGCAGCGGCAGGTTCTTCTGCTCGGCGACGTGGCGGAAGTTGCGGTCCAGGCTGTCGCGCAGGCCCTGGAAGGGAATCTCCTCGATGTCCACCGTCACCGTGCCGGACTCGATCTTCGAAAGGTCCAGGATGTCGTTGATCAGGTTCAGCAGGTCGGAGCCGGAGGAGTTGATGTTGCGGGAGAACTCCACCTGGCGCGAACTCAGGTTGCCGGCCGCGTTCTCCGCCAGCTGCTGCGACAGGATCAGGATCGAGTTCAGCGGCGTGCGCAGCTCGTGCGACATGTTGGCCAGGAACTCCGATTTGTACTTGGAGGTGAGCGCCAGTTCGGACGCCTTCTCCTCCAGCGCCCGCCGGGCCTGTTCCACCTCGGAGTTCTTGCGTTCCACCTCGGCGTTCTGCTCGGCGAGCAGGCGTGCCTTGTTGCCCAGTTCCTCGTTGGTCTGCTGCAGCTCGATCTGGCGCGACTGCAGTTCGGACGTGAGCTGCTGCGACTGCTTCAGCAGGCCTTCCGTGCGCATCGTCGCCTCGATCGTGTTGAACACCGCGCCGATGCCCAGCGCGAGCTGGTCGAGGAAGTTCAGGTTCACCGCCGTGAAGGGCTGCAGCGAGGCGAGCTCGATCACCGCCTTCGTCTGGTTCTCGTACAGCACCGGGAGCACGACGACGCTCACCTTGGCCGCCGTTCCGAGGCTGGAGGTGATGCGCACGTACTCGGACGGCACGTCGGCGAGGAGGAGGCGGCGGTTCTGCAGCGCGCATTCGCCCACCAGGCCTTCCCCCAGGCGGATCGTGTCGGCCACCCGCAGGTCGCCGGCCTCGGCGTAGGTGGCCAGCACCATCAGCTCGCTGTTGTCCTCCGCGAGGTTGTTGTGGTAGATGCTGCCCTGGTGCGCGTTGACCAGCGGCGCGAGCTCCGACAGCAGCATCTTGCCGACCGCGTTGAGGTCGCGCTCTCCCTGCAGCATGCCGGTGAAGCGCGCCAGGTTGGTCTTCAGCCAGTCCTGCTCGCGGTTGCTCTCCGTGGTCTCCCGCAGGTTGGAGATCATGGTGTTGATGTTGTCCTTCAGGTCGGACACCTCGCCCTTGGCGTCCACCTGGATGGAGCGCGTCAGGTCGCCCTTGGTCACGGCCGTCGCCACTTCGGCGATCGCGCGGACCTGGGTCGTGAGGTTGGCCGCCAGCAGGTTCACGTTGCCGGTGAGGTCCTTCCAGGTGCCGGCGGCGCCCGGCACGTTGGCCTGGCCGCCCAGCCGGCCGTCCACGCCCACTTCGCGCGCGACGTTGGTCACCTGGTCGGCGAAGGTCGCGAGCGTGTCGGTCATGCCGTTGATGGTGTCGGCCAGCGCCGCCACCTCGCCCTTGGCCTGCACGGTGAGGCGCTGGGTCAGGTTGCCGTTGGCCACCGCGGTCACGACCTTCACGATGCCGCGCACCTGCTCCGTGAGGTTGGAGGCCATGAAGTTCACGTTGTCCGTGAGGTCCTTCCAGGTGCCGCCGACGCCGCCCACCTGGGCCTGGCCGCCCAGCTTGCCCTCGGTGCCCACTTCGCGGGCCACGCGGGTCACTTCGTTGGCGAAGGAGTTGAGCTGGTCGACCATCGTGTTGATGGTGTTCTTCAGCTCCAGGATCTCGCCCTTCACGTCCACCGTGATCTTGCGGTTCAGGTCCCCGCGCGCCACGGCCGTCGTCACCTCCGCGATGTTGCGCACCTGCGAGGTGAGGTTGGCGCCCATCGTGTTGACGGAGTCGGTCAGGTCCTTCCAGGTGCCCGCCACGCCGGGCACGACGGCCTGCACGCCGAGGCGGCCTTCGGTGCCCACTTCCCGCGCCACCCGCGTCACTTCGGAGGCGAAGCTGCGCAGCTGCTCCACCATCGTGTTGATGGTTTCCTTCAGCTGCAGGATCTCGCCGCGCACGTCCACGGTGATCTTCTTGGAGAGGTCGCCGTTCGCCACCGCGATGGTCACTTCGGCGATGTTCCGCACCTGGTTCGTCAGGTTGGACGCCATCGAGTTGACGTTGTCGGTCAGGTCCTTCCAGGTGCCCGCGACGCCCGGCACCACGGCCTGGCCACCGAGCTTGCCTTCGGTCCCCACTTCCCGCGCCACCCGCGTCACTTCGGAGGCAAAGGCGGAGAGCTGGTCCACCATCGTGTTGATGGTTTCCTTCAGCTGCAGGATCTCGCCCTTCACGTCCACCGTGATCTTGCGGCCCAGGTCGCCCCGCGCGATGGCGGTCGCCACGTCGGCGATGTTGCGCACCTGCCCGGTGAGGTTGTTGGCCATGGAGTTGACGTTGTCGGTCAGGTCCTTCCACGTGCCGGCCACGCCCGGCACCTGCGCCTGGCCGCCGAGCTTGCCTTCCGTGCCCACCTCGCGCGCCACCCGCGACACTTCCGCGGCGAAGGCATTGAGCTGGTCCACCATCGTGTTGATGGTTTCCTTCAGCTCCAGGATCTCGCCGCGGACGTCCACGGTGATCTTCTTGGAGAGGTCGCCGTTGGCCACGGCGATCGTCACTTCGGCGATGTTCCGCACCTGGTTGGTCAGGTTCGACGCCATCGAGTTGACGTTGTCCGTCAGGTCCTTCCAGGTGCCGGCCACGCCTTGCACTTCCGCCTGGCCGCCCAGCTTCCCTTCGGTCCCCACTTCGCGGGCCACGCGGGACACCTCGCCGGCGAACGCGTTCAGCTGGTCCACCATCGTGTTGATGGTCTGCTTCAGCTGCAGGATCTCGCCGCGCACGTCCACCGTGATCTTCTTGGACAGGTCGCCGCGGGCGATGGCGGTGGCCACGTCCGCGATGTTGCGCACCTGCGCGGTGAGGTTGGAGGCCATGAAGTTCACGTTGTCCGTCAGGTCCTTCCAGGTGCCGCCCACGCCGGACACCTGCGCCTGGCCACCGAGCTTGCCTTCCGTGCCCACTTCGCGCGCCACGCGCGTCACTTCGCCGGCGAAGGAGTTGAGCTGGTCGACCATCGTGTTGATCGTGTTCTTCAGCTCCAGGATCTCGCCCTTCACCTCCACGGTGATCTTGCGCGAGAGGTCGCCGCGCGCCACGGCCGTCGTCACTTCGGCGATGTTGCGCACCTGGCCGGTCAGGTTGTTCGCCATCGAGTTGACGTTGTCGGTCAGGTCCTTCCACGTGCCGGCGACGCCGCGCACGATGGCCTGGCCGCCCAGCTTGCCTTCCGTGCCCACTTCGCGCGCCACCCGCGAGACCTCGGAAGCGAAGCCATTGAGCTGGTCCACCATCGTGTTGAGCGTGTTCTTCAGCTCGAGGATCTCGCCCTTCACGTCCACGGTGATCTTCTTGGACAAGTCGCCGTTGGCCACCGCGGTCGCCACGTCCGCGATGTTGCGGACCTGCGCCGTCAGGTTGTTGGCCATGGAGTTCACGTTGTCCGTGAGGTCCTTCCACGTACCCGCGACGCCCGGCACTTGCGCCTGGCCGCCGAGCTTGCCTTCCGAACCCACTTCACGCGCCACCCGCGACACCTCGCCGGCAAAACCATTGAGCTGGTCCACCATCGTGTTGATGGTGTTCTTCAGCTCCAGGATCTCGCCGCGCACGTCCACGGTGATCTTCTTCGAGAGGTCGCCCCGCGCCACGGCGGTGGTCACTTCCGCGATGTTGCGCACCTGGTTGGTCAGGTTGGACGCCATCGAGTTGACGTTGTCCGTGAGGTCCTTCCACGTGCCGGCCACGCCGGGCACCTGCGCCTGGCCACCGAGCTTGCCTTCCGTGCCCACCTCGCGCGCCACGCGCGTCACTTCGGAGGCGAAGCCGTTCAACTGGTCGACCATCGTGTTGATGGTGTTCTTCAGCTCCAGCACCTCGCCGCGCACGTCCACGGTGATCTTCTTGGACAGGTCGCCGTTGGCCACCGCGGTGGTCACCTCGGCGATGTTGCGCACCTGGCCCGTGAGGTTGGAGGCCATGAAGTTCACGTTGTCCGTGAGGTCCTTCCAGGTCCCCGCCACGCCGGGCACCTGCGCCTGGCCACCGAGCTTGCCTTCCGTGCCCACTTCGCGCGCCACGCGCGTCACTTCGGAAGCGAAGCCGTTCAGCTGGTCCACCATCGTGTTGATGGTTTCCTTCAGCGCCAGGATCTCGCCCTTCACCTCCACGGTGATCTTGCGCGAGAGGTCGCCCTTGGCGATGGCGGTCGCCACGCCGGCGATATTGCGCACCTGGCCCGTGAGGTTGGAGGCCATGGAATTCACGTTGTCCGTGAGGTCCTTCCAGGTGCCGCCCACGCCGGACACCTGGGCCTGGCCCCCGAGCTTGCCCTCGGTGCCCACTTCGCGCGCCACGCGCGTCACTTCGGAGGCGAAGCCATTGAGCTGGTCCACCATCGTGTTGATGGTTTCCTTCAGCTCCAGGATCTCGCCCTTCACGTCCACCGTGATCTTGCGCGAGAGGTCGCCGCGCGCCACGGCCGTCGTCACCGTCGCGATGTTGCGCACCTGCGAGGTGAGGTTGTTGGCCATGGAGTTGACCGAGTCGGTCAGGTCCTTCCAGGTGCCGGCCACGCCGGGCACCACGGCCTGGCCGCCCAGGCGGCCGTCGGTCCCCACCTCGCGCGCCACCCGCGTCACTTCCGACGCGAAGGAGCGCAGCTGGTCCACCATGGTGTTCGTGGCTTCCTTCAGCTGCAGGATCTCGCCCCGCACGTCCACGGTGATCTTCTTGGACAGGTCGCCGTTGGCCACCGCGATCGTCACCTCCGCGATGTTGCGCACCTGCGCCGTGAGGTTGCCCGCCATCTGGTTGACGGAGTCCGTGAGGTCCTTCCACACGCCGGACACCGCCTTCACCTTGGCCTGGCCGCCCAGCTTGCCCTCGGTGCCCACCTCGCGCGCCACCCGCGTCACCTCGGAGGTGAACACGGAGAGCTGGTCGATCATGGTGTTGACCAGCCGCGCGGAGCGCAGGAACTCGCCCTTCAGCGGGCGGCCGTCCACCTGAAGCTCCATGGCCTGCGCCAGGTCGCCGCGCGCAACCGCACCGATGGTGCGCGCGATGTCGGTCGTGGGCCGCACGAGGTCGTCGACCAGCGTGTTGAGCGAATCGACCTGCGCCGCCCAGGAGCCGAGCGCGCCGGGCGCGGAGATCCGCTGCGCGAGGCGCCCTTCCCTGCCGACGGTGTTGGACAGGCGCGCGGCCTCGCCCGTGATGCGGTCCGCGTTGGCGATGCTCTGGTTGAAGGCCTCGGCGATGCGCGCGTCGATGCCGGCCCAGTCGTTGGGCAGGCGGGCGCTGAAGTCACCGCCCGCGAAGGCCATGAGCGCGGCGAGTACCTGGCGTGAGCGCGCTTCGGCGGCCTCGGCGGATAGCGTCTGGATGGGTGGGATCTTCACGGCCGCCGGCTTGGCCGGAGCGCGGTCCGCGACGGCTGTCCCCGGACGGGCTGGCTGGCCGCGCGCGGCGGGTTTGCTGCCTTTTTTCTTCAGGGCGGGAGACGTGGCGGCCTGGTCCATGATGACTCCGTTGCGAGGGCGATGCACCTTCGGCGAGGCCGGGGCCTGCGCGCTTGGTCGCGGGAACGCTGGACCGGCCGCGGTGCGTTATTGGTTGTTCGCTGGCTCAGCCTTGATCGGAGGGTGTACGCCAGATGGCCGCCAGTGTCGGCGTGCTTTTCCGATGCTTGCGTAGGACGGCACCGACACGCGCCGAAGGCGGGGCAGGAGGAGTACCTAAGGATGAAAAAAAGCACGGCGCCGAAGCGCCGCGTCAGGGGAGGACGACAGGCTCAGCGGCGCTCGCGCCAGTGACCTTCGCTGTCGCGCCAGCTACGCGGAAAGTTTTCACTCCCGGCCGCGGACTCCGGCCTGCGCGCGCAGGGTGTTGCGGCGCCGCCGCCCGAAGCCCAAACATTCACCGTCGGTGCCTGCCCTCGCCGGCCGGGCTTGCGCGCAGGCCCTACGATGGCGTTCGATGCCTGCTTCCCGCCTTCCTTCTTCCGGCGCCCTGCGCGTCGTCCTCGCCGATGACCACGACCTGGTGCGCTCCGGCATCCGCGCGCTGCTCGAGACCCTTGCCGGCATCGAGGTCGTGGGCGAGGCCCGCGACGGCGAGGAGCTGCTGGCCGTGCTGGAGCACGTGCAGCCCCACGTGGTGCTCACGGACATGTCGATGCCTCGGATGGACGGCCTGGCCGCCATCGAGAAGATCCGGGAGCGCCATCCGCGGCTGCGAGTGGTGGTGCTGTCGATGCACGACGGCATCGACGTCGTGCGGCGCGCGATCGCCGTCGGCGCCAACGGCTACCTCCTGAAGAACGCCGCCCCCGAGGAGCTGGAGCACGCGCTGCGCACCGTGGTCGCCACGGGCAGCTATTTCGGCCACGGCATCGCGCAACTGCTCCTGCAGGCGCCGCCGCCCGGGGAAGAGGCGCTGACCGAACGCCAGCTGGAAGTCCTCACGCTGCTGGCCGAAGGGCTGTCGTCCAAGGAGATCGCCTACCGGCTGGGACTGAGCTCCAAGACGGTCGACGTGCACCGGGCGCGCATCATGAGCCGCCTGGACTTGAAGGACGTCGCCAGCCTCACGCGCTACGCGGTGCGCAAGGGGCTGGTCCGGGCCTAGCGGCTCTGCGCGGGCTCAGGCGTTGCGGTCGTCCGGCTGCCTGTGTTCGCGGTGCATGGCCGCGTTGGCCCGGTGCAGCGCATTGCGCGTCGCGTTGCCCATCTTGTGCAGGTCGGCCCGCAGCTCCGCGCCCAGCCTGTGCATCGTCGTCGTGCCGTCGCCGGCCGGCGCGGTGTCGTGGTGCGCCGACGAAGCGGCGAAGGCCGAGCCGGTCGCCGCGAACAGCAGGGCCAGGGTGAAGGCAGGGATGCGTTTCATGGATTGTTCCTCCAGGGTGTTGCCGGTCCTGCCTTTAGAACGCGGCCGCCCGCCGCGGCGGTGTCGGAGGACGGCGCATCAGCGTGTCCCCCGCGAACCGGCGGCCCGTTCCAGCCCCGCCGCCGGTGCGACGCTGGCACAGGAAGAGCCGGGATGAGCCATCCCCCGCGGACGGGCCGCGAGGAATGGCTCGGCGCACGTGCCGCTACTGGCAGCTGAAGCTGCTCGCCACCTCGATGCTGCCCGAGCCCTTGTAGCGCGCGACCTGCGGCCACGGGCACAGCGGCCGCGAGCGGTCGGCGGCCCAGGTCGAGGGCACGTCCGCGTTGACGCCGCCCGGATTGCCGGGGCCGCGCGCCGTGGCGGTGATCGCGCCGGGGGCCGCGCCGTTCTCGACCCAGGCCACCAGCGGCGTGAGCATGTCGAACTGGTCGGTGGCGGGGCCGCCGCTGCAGTGGTTCATGCCGGGCACCGGGTAGTAGAGGGCGTACTTCGAGGACAGGCCGCTGTTCTCGGAGAGGTCGCGGTACCAGCGCAGCGTGTCGTCGCTGGAGAAGATCGGGTCGCTGGTGCCGTGGTAGACGAGGATCTTGCCGCCGCGGTTCTTCACGGCCTCCAGGTTCGTCGCGTTGGGCGGCATCATGAAGGACAGCGCACTCTCGGTGTAGGTCGCGTTGGTCGCCTTGATCTTCGCCAGCACCGTGTCGATGTTCGCGCTGGCCGCGAAGGTCGGGCCGACGAAGGTCGCCGGATCCTCCGGCGGCACCTCCCAGATGAACCCGATCGCGCCCGAGTCGAGGATGGCCGGCACGGTGAACTTCCAGAACGACCAGCCATTGGTGCCGAAGCCCGAGTCGTACGGCCAGCTCGAATAGAAGCGGTTGCCCGCGCTGTCGGTCGCGCCGGCGAACAGGCCCCCGATCTTCGTCTTCTGGTCCGCGGTGAGGCAGGTGCCGTCGCGCGCGCCGGTGCAGGTGGGCACGTCGCGGTCGAGGCTGAACGCAGCCTGGCAGGACGCCTGGTCCTGGATCAGGCCGTCGGTGCTGCCGTCGAGGGCGTCGCACTTCGCAAGCACGGCGTTGGACACCATCTTGCGTTCCGTGGCCGTGAAGCCGGTCGACGGGTCGCCAGGCGTGCTGGCGAGCGACAGGTAGGTCTGGTAGCCCTTCACGTTGGCGGTCGCGGCGAGCGGCAGGCGGAAGCCCGGGTCGCCGACCAGGAAGCCGTCGTACTCGCCCGCGAGGCGCGCCGTGGCGACCATCGTGTGGCGGCCCCCGTTGGAGCACCCGCCGAAGTAGGAGCGGTCCGGTCCCTTGCCGTAGGCCGCCTGGATCGCGGCCTTGGCCATGGGCGTGAGCTTCTGCGCCGCCTGGTAGCCGTAGTCGAGGCGCGCCTGCGGGTCGATGCCGAAGTTGGCGCCGCCGCCGCTGTGCCCCGCGTCGGAGCTGATGACGGCGAAGCCCATGTTCAGCGCGCTGGTGGTGGCACCGCCGCCGCCGACGCCGCCCGTGGCCGTGACCACGCTGCCGTCCGTGCCGCCGTTGCCCTGGTAGAAGAAGCGGCCGTTCCAGGCGAGCGGCAGGCGCATCTCGAAGCCGATCGCATAGGGTTTGCCGTCCACCGGGCTGGTGCGCTGGAACATGTTGCCCTGCACCAGGCAGTGCGCGGGCGCCGGGTTGCCGCCCACCGTGACCGTCCCCGCCGCCACGGACGTGGCACTGGTGATCGTGGTGTTCGCGTACGAGATGCGGGTCGCCAGGTCGGAGCAGCTGCCCGACAGGGTGGCTGCGGCGGCCGGCGGGAGCTGCGGCTTGTCCGTGCTGTCGCTGCCGCCGCCGCACGCACCGAGCGCGGTGGCCGCGGCCGCAAGGGCCAGGGTGAGTCTCTGCATGGTGTCTCCGATCGGGTTCTGCCGGCGCGGGGCGGCCAGCCGAACGTTAAGTTACTTAAGCATTCGTTCGAAGAAGATGCGGAAAACCCTGAGCGCCGAGTCCACCACGGAAAGCAGAAAGTATGGTTGCTGAACCATTTCCCGCCCTTGGCACAATCGCCCGATGACGTCGAAACGCAATGCGCGGCTGGACCTCACGCCGGCGGGGCGGATGGAGGAGGCGGGCCTGCAGAAGGTGCTGGGCTACCAGCTCGCGCAGGCGGTGATCGTGACGGATGCGATCTTCTTCGAACAGGTCGGCAAGCCCTTCGGCCTGCGCCCCGTGGACTACACCGTGCTCACGCTGATTGCGGAGAACCCCGGCGGTTCGCTCGTGCGCCTGGCGCGCGCCCTGTCGGTGACGCCGCCCAACATCACGACGATCGTCGACCGCCTCGAGACCAAGGGCCTCATCGCGCGTGGCGCCAGCGAGGAGGACCGGCGCGCCCACGTCCTGCACGTGACGGGCAAGGGCGCGGAGCTGGTGCGCAAGGCGACGCAGCGCATCGTCGCTGCCGAGGGCGACGCCCTGCCGCTCACCGCGGGCGAACAGGCGATCCTGGCCGAGTTGCTGCACAAGGTGGCGCTCGCGCGCAACCGCGCCGGCACCTCCGGCTGAAGCCGCGCCGCCGCGCGGCTATACTTTTGGCTCGCTCCGGGGTGCGGGTGGCATGGGCCGCCCGCTGAGATGGCCAGCACCAAACCCGTGAACTTGAACCGGTTCGTACCGGCGTAAGGAGAGCCGCATGCAGTCCCTCCCCTCCCCCCGTTCCCGCGAGGAAGCCCCGCGATGAGGATCGCCGTGGCCGGCGCCGGCCTGCTCGGGCGCCTCCTCGCCTTCCAGCTCGCGCGCGGCGGGCATGAAGTCCACGTCTTCGATCCCGCGGCCCATGCCGAAGCGCGCGGCGCCGCGGGCTGGACAGCCGCGGGCATGCTGAGCCCCGTCGCCGAACTCGAATGCGCCGACGAGAACGTGTTCCGCCTGGGGCTCCGCACGATGGCGCTGTGGCCGCAACTGTTGGCGCAACTGCCGCTGCCGGTGGAATGCGCCTTCGACGGCAGCCTGCTGCTCGCGCATCGCGGCGATGAAGGCGCGGCGCGGCGTGTCGTGGATCTTCTGCACGCGAAGGTGGCTTCCGTAGGGTGGGGTGACGCCAGGAACCCCACCGCCGCGGGCAGCGCGCCGTCCCTGTCGCCGCGGCAGTTGTCAGCGGATGCCTTGTCGAAGCTCGAACCCTCCGTCCGCGGCCCCGCCCACGCCTGGCTGCTCCCGCACGAAGGCCGCATCCACACCGTGCAGGCCATGCAGGCGCTCGTGGCGGGCGCGGCCGGCGCGCACTGGCATTGGGGCATGGCGGTCGATGCCGCGCAGCCGGGCAGCGTGATGGCCGGCGGCGAGGAGCGCCGCTTCGACTGGGTGTTCGACGTGCGCGGCACCGGCGCGCGCCCGCAGCTGCCGGTGCGCGGCGTGCGCGGCGAGATCTTCTGGCTGCACGCACCGGGCCTCGCGCTGCAGCGGCCGCTGCGCCTGCTGCATCCGCGCTACCGCGTGTACCTCGTGCCGCGCGCACCCGACCTCGTGGTGGTGGGCGCCAGCGAGATCGAGAGCGAGGACCGCTCGCCGGTGTCGGTGCGCTCCACCGTCGAACTGCTGGCGGCCGCGCACAGCGTGGTGCCGGAACTCGCCGAGGCGCGCATCGTGCACAGCGAATCCAACCTGCGCCCGGCGTTGCCCGACAACCTGCCGCTCCTGTCCACCCGGGACGGCCTCACCCGCATCAACGGGCTGTTCCGCCATGGCTGGCTCATCGCGCCGGCGATGGTGGAACAGGCCCTGCAGGAGATGAAGTCATGAGCATGATGATCACGGTCAATGGCGAACCGCGCACCGTCGAAGAGAATGCCTCGCTCGCCGACCTGGTGAGCGCCCTGGGCCAGCCGCCCCAAGCGCTCGCCACCGCCATCAACGGCGATTTCGTTCCCCGCACAGCGCGCGAAGGCACGCGCTTGCGCGAGGGTGATGCCGTCTTCACGTTCCAGCCCATCCAAGGAGGATGACCATGGGCCTGCGCATCGGCGAGATCGATCTCGCCAGCCGCTTCTTCATCGGTTCAGCCGGCTACCCCTCGCCGCACGTGCTGCAGGAGGCGATCGCCGCTTCCGGCACCCAGGTGGTGACCGTGAGCCTCAAGCGCCAGCTGGCCGCCGGCGGGGTGCCCGGCGACTTCTACGCGATGGTCCGCGCGAGCGGCGCCCGCCTGCTGCCCAACACCGCCGGCTGCCGCACGGCCCGCGAGGCGGTCACGCTGGCGCACATGGCCCGCGAGATGTTCGACACGCCCTGGATCAAGCTGGAGGTGATCGGCGACGACTACACGCTGCAGCCCGATCCCTTCGAAACGGTGGAGGCGGCACGCACGCTGGCGAAGGACGGCTTCGAGGTCTTCCCCTACTGCACCGACGACCTCGTGACGTGCCAGCGCCTGCTGGACGCCGGCTGCCGCATCCTGATGCCCTGGGGCGCGCCCATCGGCTCGGGCCAGGGGCTGCTCAACCCGTCGGCGCTGCGCACGCTGCGCGCGCGCCTGCCCGACGCCCTGCTGGTCGTCGACGCCGGCATCGGCTCGCCGCAGCACGCGGTGCAGGCGATGGAGCTGGGCTACGACGCGGTGCTGGTGAACTCCGCCGTCTCGCAGTCGCACGACCCGGTGAAGATGGCGCGGGCCTTCCGGCTCGCCGTCGAATCGGGCCGGCTCGCGTACGAGGCGGGGATCATGGCGAAGCAGCAGATGGCCGTGCCGAGCACGCCGGTGACGGGGCAGCCGTTCGTCCTCTAACCGTCGTCCCCGCGGAGGCGGGGACCCAGGGCTTTCCAGGAGCGCGCCGCCGGCGCGCTTTTCCATGCCCTGGATTCCCGCCTGCGCGGGAATGACGAAGGCTATTGGCGGGGCAGCGGAGCAATCGCCCGCGCCTCGCCCGTCAACCGCAGGATGTGCAGCCCCGTGTTCGCCCGATCCACGATGTACACGTACCCCCGCTCGTCCACTTCCACGTTGTTCGTCTGGATCGCCGTCCTGCAGCGGTCCTGTCCCTCCACCTTGAGGCAGCGCGGGGCCGTGTTCGCGGTGGCCGCGGGGATGTAATAGCCCACCTCGCGCGGACGGAAGGGGTCGCGGATGTCGACCGCGCGGACGCCCGCGTTGAAGTGCGCGAGGAAGACGAGGCGCTTGTAGTACACCGGCGTGAAGCTCTCGTTCGACGAATGCGTCCCGAAGCGGCCGCCGCGGCTGCAGAAATTGCCGCTCGCCTCGGGCACCGTGAAGCTGGAGACGAACTGCGGCTTCGCCTCCACCGTGATGTCCAGCAGCCAGGCCATCTGGCGGGACTCGGTGCATTCGTTGACCAGTGACTCGTTCACGACCAGGATGAAGTCGCGGCGCGGATCGCGGTCGTGCGCGAACTCGGGGACGTCCATTCCGAGCAGCGGGAAGACCGTGTGCGCGCCGCTCTTGGGCGACATGTCGAGGCGCCCCACCTGCGGATAGAGCAGGTTCTCGTTGGTCACTTCGCGCGGCCCCTCCAGCAACTTGCGGCGATCGACGATCTGCACCGTGCCGTTCTTGTTGGTGCCGTAGCCGAAGTAGACGCGGTTGCCGGCGGGGCCGGTGGAGATCGGGCCGTGCAGCTCCTCGGGCGCGGGGCCGGTCGCGCCGGGCTGCTGCCCCGGCAGGCCGAAGTTGCGGATGAACACGGGATGCGCCGGATCGCCCAGGTCGTAGATCTGCGTCATGCGCCGCACGCGCCAGTCGGGCAGGCCCGAGACGAGGTAGGCGATGCCCGTATCGCATTCCCAGAAATTCTTGTGCGTCCCCTTGAGGCCCTCGAGCCGCGCGATGCGCACCGGCGCCTCCGGCTGCGTCACGTCCCACACCTCGTGCGCGGAGTTGCCGAACACGCGCAGCATGTAGAAGCGGTTCGGGTCCGCCTTCGGCAGCGTGCGCCCGGGACACGCCCGCACCATCTGCGCGCCGCCCGCCTCGTCCTGCCCTTCCTCGCCCGGGATGTGGAACAGGAACCTGGGATGGGCGGGATCGGTGACGTCGACGATCGACGTGCCGTTGAACTCGGGCTGGCCGGTGAGCGTGTTGAGGGGCCGGGGCACCTGCGCCGTGCCGCCGTGATGGCCGACGTAGAGGATCCAGCGCTCGCCCTGCCGCAGGATCGTGGGCTGGTAGGCGCTGCGCGCCTGCAGGTCATGGCTGCCCACCAGTTCCATGTTGCGGGCTTCGGCGCCGCCCGCGCCCGGCAGCGATCCGCAGCCGGCCAGCAGGAGGCCGGCAAGGGCAGCGGCGAGCCGGCCCGCGCCGCGGCGCACGGAGGAGCTTGTTGTCATGGTCTTCTCCTGGAACGGCGTGGACGGTAGAGCCGCCCGCGCCCCCGGTCAAGGGCGGCTCTCCCTATCATGGGTTGCGTGAAGGTCGCCACGTTCAACGTCAACGGCGTCAAGGGACGGCTGCCCCGCCTGCTCGAGTGGCTGGAGGAAACACGGCCCGACGTCGCCTGCCTGCAGGAGATCAAGACCGGCGACGCGACCTTCCCCGTGAAAGCGATCGAGGACGCGGGCTACGGCGCGATCTGGCATGGCCAGCGCTCGCACCACGGCGTCGCCGTGCTCGCGCGCGGGCGCAAGCCGGTGGAGGTGCGCCGCGGCCTGCCCGGCGACGAGGGCGACGTCGCGTCGCGCTGGCTCGAGTCCGACGTCGACGGGCTGCGCATCGTGTCGCTCTACCTGCCCAATGGCAATCCCGTGCCCAGCCCGAACTTCGACTACAAGCAGCGCTGGATGGAGCGGCTCATCGCCCATGCGCGTACGCTGATCGACGCCGGGCTGCCGGTGGTCCTCGCCGGCGACTTCAACGTGGTGCCGACCAACTTCGACATCTACAACGCAGGCAGCTGGCGCTTCGACGCCGTGCTGCAACCGCAGACCCGCGAGAAGTACGCGCGGCTGCTCGCACAGGGCTGGGTCGACGCCACGCGCCACCTGCACCCCGACGAGCGCATCTACACCTTCTGGGTCAACGAGGCTGCGTTCCGGCGCAATGCGGGCTTCCGCATGGACTTCCTGCTGCTTTCGCCGGGACTCGTCCCGCGACTGAAGGGTGCCGTGGTCGACGCGGAACACCGCGGGCGCGAGAAGCCCAGCGACCACGCGCCGGCGTGGATCAGCCTGGAGTGGCCTTGAGCTGGAAGCAGGCCGGCCAGGGCAGGAAACGTGGTGCTCCTGGGGCCGCCGTCCGACAGGCCGGGAACGACGTGCGGGCTAACATGCGGGCAGATCCTGCAGGGAGGAATCACCCCATCATGGACGAGATCGGAGCGCTGCGAAAGGAGATCGAACACCTGATCGCGATGCACACGGCAGCCTACGTCACGCTCACCTCGCTGGTGGCGACGCATCCGCGACCGGAGCAGTTCCAGCTGCACCTGGTCACGGCGCTCGAAGGCGTGCTGGGATCGGAGCGGCTCGCCGGCTGGCCGGACGACCAGAAGCTGATCGTGCGGCGGGTCGTGGAGACGTTCCAGAACGTGCGGCCGGCGGCGACGATCGACCCGCTGAGGGAGGTTCTGGGCGAGCGGGATCCTCGGAAGGGGGGTTGAGTCGTGTGGTGGGGTTCGCCTTCGGCTCACCACCACCCTACATCGGATTCGTCTGGTGGCGAATTCGTAGGGTGGCGGTGAGCCGAAGGCGAACCCCACCGATCAAGGCAGGAACAACCCCTGCAGATCCGACAGGAAATCAAAGCCCCGTTCCGTCGGCTTCACCCGCGCAAAGTCGCGTGCGACAAGTCCCTTCGCTTCCGCCTCCTTCAGCGCCGCATCGATCGCGCTCAGGGGCAGTCCCGTGCGGTCGACGAAGTCCTGCAGCGCGAAGCCGTCCTTCAGCCGCAGCGCATTGAGCATGTATTCGAACGGCAGGTCCTTGCGCGCGACCTCCTCTTCCTGCGCGATGGCGTTGCCGGCCAGCGCGTGGTCCATGTACAGCTTCGGGTCGCGGTTGCGCACCTGCCGCACGACGCGGTGCGGGAAGCTGATCTTGCCGTGCGCGCCGGCACCGATGCCCAGGTAGTCGCCGAACTGCCAGTAGTTCCAGTTGTGCCAGCAGCGGTGGCCCGGCTTCGCATAGGCCGACACCTCGTAGCGCTCCAGGCCCGCGGCCGTCGTCATCTCCGTGATGCGGTCCAGCATCGCATAGGCCTGGTCCTCCGGCGGCGTCACCGGCGGGAACTTGGCGAAGTACGTGTTCGGCTCGATGGTGAGGTGGTAGATCGACAGGTGCGGCGGCATCAGCGCCAGGGCCTGCGCCACGTCCTCTTCCAGCTGCGCGAGCGTCTGGCCCGGCAGCGCGTACATGAGGTCGATGTTGAAGGTGTCGAACGTGGCCGCCGCTTCCTCCACCGCCGCAATCGCCTGCCCGCTGTCATGCACGCGCCCCAGCGCGCGCAGGTGGGCGTCGTTGAAGCTCTGCACGCCGACCGACAGGCGCGTGACGCCGGCGGCGCGGAACGCGCGGAAGCGGTCCTTCTCGAAGGTGCCGGGGTTGGCCTCCAGCGTGATCTCGGCTTCGGGCACCAGCTTCACCCGCGCGCGGATGTCCGAGAGCAGGGTGTCGATGCCCTGCGGGGAGAACAGGCTGGGCGTGCCGCCGCCGATGAAGATGCTGTGGACCTCGCGGCCCCACACGAGGGGCAGTGCCGCTTCGAGATCGGCGCGCAACGCGTCGAGGTAGCGCTGCTCCGGCATGTCCCCCGGCTTCATCTCGTGCGAGTTGAAGTCGCAGTAAGGGCACTTGCGCAGGCACCAGGGGAGGTGCACGTACAGCGACAGCGGTGGCAATGCTGGCAGGTGCAGCGTGCCCGGCCGCATGTACTGCTGGATATCGGTGCTCATGACTGCAACCATCTCTCGCGAATGAGCTGCACCATCTGCCGCGCGGCCTGGCCGCGATGGCTGTGGGCGTTCTTCACGTCCGGCGGCAGCTCGGCGAAGGTCTTGCCGAAAGCGGGGATGAACATCACGGGATCGAAGCCGAAGCCGTGCGCGCCGCGCCGCTCGCGCGCGATCTCGCCTGGCGCGCGGCCGACCGCGATCAGGGGCTCCGGGTCGAAGGGCGCGCGCACCGCCACCAGCGTGCTGACCAGGGCCGCGCGGCGGTTTGCCACGTCGCGCATCTGTTCCAGCAGCGCCGTCACGTTGTGGTCGTCTCCCTTGGGGTAGCCGAACTGCGTCGCGTAGTAGGCCGTGTCCACGCCCGGCAGGCCGCCGAAGGCGTCCACGCACAGGCCGGCGTCGTCGGCGATGGCCGGCAGGCCGGTGTGCTGCGCCGCGTTGCGCGCCTTGGCGATCGCGTTCTCGACGAAGGTGCGGTGCGGCTCCTCGGCCTCGGGCACGCCCAGCTCGCCCTGGCGCACCAGGGCGATCCCGAGCGGCGCGAACATGGCCTGCAACTCGGCGAGCTTGCCCTGGTTGTTGGAGGCGAGGACGATGCGGTCGATCACGCTGCGAGGGCCTTCTTCTGCAGGGCCACCAGCTCGCCGATGCCCTTTTCCGCCAGGCGCAGCAGTTCGTCCATCTCGGCGCGGGTGAACGCGACGCCCTCGGCCGTGCCCTGCACTTCCACGTAGTGGCCGGCGCCGGTCATCACGACGTTCATGTCGGTGTCGCAGGCGACGTCCTCGACGTACTCCAGGTCCAGCAGGGGCGTGGCCTCGACGATGCCGACGGAGATCGCGGCGACGGGGCCGAGGATCGGCGACTCGGAGAGCTTGCCGGCGGCCTGCAGCTTCGTCACGGCGTCCTGCACCGCGACGAAGGCGCCGGTGATGGCCGCGGTGCGCGTGCCGCCGTCGGCCTGCAGAACGTCGCAGTCCAGGGTGATGGTGCGCTCGCCCAGCTTCTTCAGGTCGAACACGGCGCGCAGGCTCCGGCCGATCAGGCGCTGGATCTCCTGCGTGCGGCCGCTCTGCTTGCCGCGGGCGGCTTCGCGGTCGCCCCGGGTGTGCGTCGCGCGCGGCAGCATGCCGTATTCCGCCGTCACCCAGCCCTCGCCGCTGCCGCGCTTGTGCGGCGGCACCTTGTCTTCGACCGAGGCCGTGCACAGCACGCGGGTGTTGCCGAACTCGATCAGCACGGAGCCCTCGGCATGCATGGTGAAGTCGCGGGTGATGCGGACGGGACGCAGCTGGTCGGCTGGGCGACCGTTGGGACGGATGAAGGACATGGGTGGGATTGTGCCCGGCACCGCCCTCGTCATTCCCGCGCAGGCGGGAATCCAGGGCTTCGCGTGCGGAATGCCGCGCTATACGCGGCCTCCGGGCCCCCGCCTGCGCGGGGGTGACGGCAGGCTCAGGCCTTCTTGGCCGCGGACCGCCGGATCGCCTCGTTGATCTCGGCGATGGACCGCTCGATCGCGGCGTCGTCCAGGTCGTCCACCAGCGTGTCGAGCACCCCGGCCTGGATGGTGGAGGCGAACACGCCGTCGCTGATGCTGTCGGTGGAGATGCCGCGGGTCGACTCGAAGCTGTCGGGTGTTTCCCACTCCATCGCGATCACGGTGACGTTGTCCGAGCCGTCGCCGCCGTTGCGCAACGCGTTCTCGACGAGGTCGGGCACCGCCTCCGAGACCGGCTTGGTGGCCAGCTCGCGCACGATGTCGTCGTCCTCCAGGCTGCTCCACAGGCCGTCGGAGCACAGCAGGATCTTGTCGCCCTGCTGCATCTGCACCGGCCCGGTCACGTCGAACACGGGCTTGGTGGGCGAACCCAGGCAGGTGAACAGGATGTTGCGGTTGATCCGGTCCATGCGGATCACGCCGGCGTTCTGCTGTTCCAGGTAGGAGTGGTCGCGGGTGCGGGTGAGCAACTCGCCGGCGCGCACGACGTACAGGCGCGAGTCGCCGCAGTGCACCCAGGTCGCGTGCTGGCCCTGGACGATGGCCGCCACCAGCGTGGTGCGCGGCGTGTCCAGCATGCCCTTCTCGCTGGCGTAGCGGATGATCTGGTGGTGGGCGGCCATGAGCGCGATCGAGAGGAACTCGGTCACGTCCTTCACGATCGGGCGCGCTTCCTTCTGGTACAGCGCGGAGATGGTCTGCAGCGCGAGCTGGGCCGCGACCTCGCCTTCCGGGTGCCCGCCCATGCCGTCGGCCAGCAGGAACAGCCCGGACTCGCGGGTGTAGCAATAGCCCATCCGGTCTTCGTTCTTCTCGCGGCCGCCTTTGCGGCTGATCTGGAAGACCGAGAACTTCATTTGATCTTGGCGCCCATGCCGGACTTGCGCATGGTCTTCTTGGTGTCACTGACCATGTTGTCGAACTGCAGGCGCATCTTCTCGCCCACGGACAGCTTGGTGTAGCGGCGCTCGCCTTCCCGGCTCAGCTCCTTCTGGAGCGCGAACACGGACTGGGGGCGGGACAGCGGGTCGAGCGACATGCACCATTCGACCACTTCGATGAGGTTGTCGGAATACACGCCGCGCAGCCGGGACAGGGCAAGCGACAGGCGGTCCTTCTCCAGTCGCTGCGGCGCATCGTTCGGCGGGTAGCCCTGCATGCACGCGTAGATGCAGGCGCCGATGGCATAGATGTCCGTCCAGGGGCCCATGGAGGAGTCCCGGCGGTACATCTCGGGGGCGGCGAAACCTGGCGTGTACATGGGTCGGATGAAGTTGCCTTCCTTCGACAGCACTTCGCGGGCGGCACCGAAGTCGATCATCACGGCCCGGTTGTCGTCCGTGATGAAGATGTTGGCAGGCTTGATGTCCAGATGCAACATCTTGTGCTGGTGCACGATGCGCAAGCCCCGCAGGATCTCGTCGAAGAGGGAGCGGATGGTCGACTCGCGGAAGACCTTCTGCTTCTTCAGCTCGCGGGCGGTGATGATGAAGTCCTGCAGGGTCGCGCCCTCCAGGTAGTTCATCACCATGTAGACGGTCTCGTTCTCGCGGAAGAAGTTCAGCACGCTCACGACCGAGCTGTGCGAGATCTGCGCGAGGGAACGGCCCTCTTCGAAGAAGCTTTTCAGGCCCAGGCGGTAGAGCGACAGCTTTTCCGGCGCGACCTGGGGGAGGAGCTCCCCCGGCGGGCGCGTGGCCAGCGAGGAAGGCAGGTATTCCTTGATGGCCACCTGCTGGCCCTCGTTGTCCACGGCAAGGTAGACGACGCCAAAGCCTCCCGCGGACAGCTTGCGGACCACACGGTAGCCACCGATCACGGTATCCGGCGGCAAGGGCGCCGGCTTGAGCTTTGACATAATTTGATGCTTGTGGGGTGCTGCAGCGACCCTTCGATCCCTGAAATCCCCGCAACGACTTCAAAGACTCCTCTCATGGCAGTTTACAGCATGACCGGTTACGCTTCGGCGCAACTCAGTCCCGGGACGGCGCCCGCCGGCCCCGAAGGCGGCAAGACTGCAACAGGTGCGCGCCTGGGGCTGGAAATCCGGTCGGTCAACAGCCGGTTCCTGGACCTCTCCTTCCGCCTCGGCGAGGAATTGCGCGCCTACGAGCCCGCCTTGCGGGAATTGATCACGGGGCGGATCAAGCGCGGAAAGGTCGAAGTGCGCGGCGGCGTCGAGGGCGGCGGCGCCGACCTGGCGCGCGAGCCGTCCATGGCCACCCTGCAGCGCCTGGGCGCCGTGCAGGACACCATCAAGACCTGGCTGCCCACGGCCGCCTCCCTGTCCGTGGCCGAAATCATGCGCCTGGCCGCCGCCGAGGGCGACACCTCCCAGGACTGGACCGAGGGCCTGCAGCAGATCGCCGGCAAGGCCCTGGACGACCTGGTCGCCGCCCGCGAGCGCGAAGGCGCCCGGCTGGCGAAGATGCTCCTGGGTCACCTGAAGCAGCTGCGCGAACTGGCCGCCCAGGCCAAGCCCCTGGTGCCGCAGCTCGTGGAGCAGCAGCGGCAGAAATTCCTGGAGCGCTGGAAGGAGGCGATGGCCCTCGCCGAAGGCGCGGCCACGCCGGAGGCGGCGCAGGACCGGGCCCTCACCGAGGCCACGGCCTTCGCCATCCGCATCGACGTCGCCGAGGAGCTCACGCGCCTGGCGGCGCACCTGGAGGAGATCGAGCGCCTGATCACCAAGGGCGGCGAGATCGGCAAGCGCCTGGACTTCCTGATCCAGGAGCTGCACCGGGAAGCCAATACCCTGGGCTCCAAGTCGGCCACCCTGGAGCTGACGAGGATCTCGGTGGACATGAAGGTCCTGATCGAGCAGATGCGGGAACAGGTCCAGAACCTCGAATGAAGCAGGGCCCCCACGCTTGCCGTCTCCGGCATCTGCGCCGCCCCCGGAGAGGGCCGGCCTTCCTGGGGCCGGCCCGGCGAAGGCCATAATTCGACATGGACTACCCCGGCAACCTCTTCGTCGTCGCCGCCCCCAGCGGCGCCGGCAAGTCCAGCCTCGTGAAGGCCTTGCTGGAGCTCGACTCCCACGTCCAGCCCTCGGTCTCCCACACCACCCGGCCCCCGCGCGGCCAGGAGAAGCACGGGCGCGAATACTTCTTCGTCTCCGACGGCGAGTTCGACCAGATGGTGCTGGCCGACGGCTTCGTGGAGTGGGCGCACGTGCACGGCCGGCGCTACGGCACCTCCAAGAAGATGATCGAGGACCGCATCGCCCACGGCGCCGACGTGATCCTGGAGATCGACTGGCAGGGCGCCCTGCAGATCAAGCGCATCTTCGCCAACGCGATCCTGATCTTCATCCTGCCTCCCAGCATGGAGGAACTGCGCTCCCGCCTCGAACGCCGGGGCGAGGATGCCCCCGAGGTCATCGAAACCCGACTGGAAAACGCGGCCACCGAGATGGCGCACTGCAAGGAGTTCGATTTCGTTATAATCAACGAGTTATTTGAGCGCGCGCTTTTCGACCTCAAAGCGATCGTGCATGCCCAGCGCCTGAAGTACGCGTCCCAGCGACGCGCCCGCGCCGACTGCTTCCAGGCCCTCGGGCTCCAAGACTAGCCCCCCGGAGAGAAATTCATGGCCCGTATCACCGTCGAAGACTGCCTCGAGAAGATCCCGAACCGCTTCCAGCTGGTGCTGGCCGCGACCTACCGCGCCCGCATGCTGAGCCAGGGCCACGCGCCCAAGATCGAGAGCAAGAACAAGCCGGGCGTCACCGCCCTGCGCGAGATCGCCGAAGGCAAGATCGGCCTCGAGATGCTGAAGAAGGTGCCCGGCTAAGCAACGCCGGCCGGCCCTCGAAAGACGCCCCTGCCAGGGGCGTTTTTTCTTGCCGCGACCTTGCTTTCCCGGGGGGCGCGCTACATTAAGGACATGAGCGCGGTGCTCCCTCCCGTCTCCGGCAGTGGCAAACGGCCCAGCAGCCCGCTCCTGCCCTCCCCGGCCGCGGCCAATGCCGCCGCGGCCAGCTTCGCCGCCCTCACCGCCCGCCTGGACTACCTGGACCCGGCCGAAGTCGACCTGGTCCGCAAGGCCTACCGCTTCGCCGACGAGGCCCACCTGGGCCAGATGCGCGCCAGCGGCGAGCCCTACATCACGCACCCGATCGCCGTCGCGGCGCAATGCGCCGAGTGGAAGCTCGACGCGCAGGCCCTCATGGCGGCCCTGCTGCACGACGCGATCGAGGACTGCGGCGTCACCAAGCCGCAGCTGATCGAGCGCTTCGGCGTGGCCGTGGCGGAGCTCGTCGACGGCCTCACCAAGCTGGACAAGCTGCAGTTCAACACCCGCGAGGAAAACCAGGCCGAGAGCTTCCGCAAGATGCTGCTGGCCATGGCACGCGACGTGCGCGTCATCCTCGTGAAGCTGGCCGACCGCACGCACAACATGCGCACGCTGGAAGACGTGCCGCGCGAGAAGTGGCACCGCATCGCCAGCGAGACCCTGGACATCTACGCGCCGATCGCGCACCGGCTGGGCCTCAACACCACCTACCGCGAGCTGCAGGAGCTGTCGTACCGCTACCTGAAGCCCTGGCGCTACGCCGTGCTCGCCAAGGCCGTGGACCGCGCCCGCAGCCGCCGCCGCGACCTGATCCAGAAGGTGCACCGCGACGTGGAGAACGCCTTCGACGCCGCCGGCATGAAGGTGCGCATCGCGGGCCGCGAGAAGACGCTCTTCTCCATCTACAAGAAGATGGACGAGAAGCACCTGTCGTTCGCGCAGGTGACGGACATCTACGGCTTCCGCATCATCGTGCCGACGGTGACCGACTGCTACACGGCGCTGGGCCTGCTGCACCAGCTGTACAAGCCCGTGCCGGGCAAGTTCAAGGACCACATCGCCATCCCGAAGATCAACGGCTACCAGTCGCTGCACACGACGCTGGTGGGTCCGTCGGGCGTGAACGTGGAGTTCCAGCTGCGCACCGAGGCCATGCACCTGGTGGCCGAGTCGGGCGTGGCCGCGCACTGGCTGTACAAGGCGAGCGTGCCGCAGGAAGAGAACACCGAGCGCCTGGGCACCAAGTGGCTGCAGTCGCTGCTGGACATCCAGAACGAGACGCGCGACGCGGCGGAGTTCTGGGACCACGTCAAGATCGACCTGTTCCCCGATGCCGTCTACGTGTTCACGCCCAAGAGCCAGATCCTGGCCCTGCCGCGCGGCGCGACGGTCGTCGACTTCGCCTATGCGATCCACTCGGACGTGGGCGACCACACGGTGGCCGCGCGCATCAACGGCGCGCAGGTGCCGCTGCGCACCGAGCTGAAGAACGGCGACGTGGTGGAAGTGGTGACGGCGCCCGTGTCCACGCCCAATCCGGCGTGGCTCGGCTTCGTGCGCACGGGCCGCGCCCGCTCCAAGATCCGCCACCACCTGAAGACCCTGGCGCAGGCCGAGTCGCAGCAGCTGGGCGAAAAGCTGCTGGCCCAGGCGCTGCGCGCCGAAGGCATCGAGAAGCTGCCCCCGGACGAGGAGGCCTACCGCGCCCTGTGGGAGAAGCTGCTGCGCTTCACCGGCAACAAGAGCCGCGCGGAGCTGCTCACCGACCTGGGGCTCGGCAAGCGCATCGCCAGCATCGTCGCCAAGCGGCTGATGACGCTGCTCACCGAGATGGGTGAACGCCCGGACGCGCTGCTGATCAGCCGCGAGCGCTTCACCGCGCACGAGAACGTGTCGCAGGGTGGGCTGACGCTCGATGGCAGCGAGAACGCCTCGGTGCAGTTCGCGAGCTGCTGCCGGCCGGTGCCCGGCGACGCGATCCTCGGCTACCTGGGCCGCGGCGAAGGCCTCGTGGTGCACACGGCCGACTGCGCGGTGGCCAAGCGCCTGCAGCACAAGGACGCGGAGCGCTTCATCGGCGTCGAGTGGTCGGACGAGCCGGTGCGCGCGTTCGAGACCGGCGTGCTCGTGACGGTGGCCAACGGCAAGGGCGCCCTCGCCCGCGTGGCCGCGGCGCTGGCGAACGCCGAGGCGGACATCACGCACGTGGACATGGACGACGAGCGCGCGCAGGACGCGACGGATTTGCGCTTCGTGGTGTCGGTGCGGGATCGGACGCACCTGGAGTCGGTGCTGCGCAATCTGCGGCGCACGCCGAGCGTGATGAGCGCGGTGCGGATCAAGCCGGGCGGGTGAACCTCCCCCCGTCATCCCCGCGCAGGCGGGCATCCAGGGCTTTTGGAGAGCGGCACAAGTGCGCCGCTTTCTCTTTTTCGCTACGAGTCTCCGCCCGGCTGCCAAGCCGCGTGCGGCGGGCACACGGCTTCGCCGCCGGTGGGGTTCGGGCTGCGCCGCTCACCCCACCCTACAGGCGACGGGCAGGACTTGTAGGGTGGCGGTGAGGCGAGGCCGAACCCCACCGTGCGTCGAGCGTGCGGCGCCGGGAGCAGTCTCCGAGGGAAGCCGGCGCGCGCAGCCGCCGGACGCCGCCCCAGCGGGCCGACACCGCGCACCGCCTGGGGCGATGCGGCACGATGTTCGAAAGCGGAAGCCCTGGTCAATGCGGGGCCGGATAGTCGACCTTCACGATCTCGATGTCCTTGGGGCCCGCCGGCGTCACCAGCTTCACCACGTCCCCTTCCCTCGCCTTCAGCAGCGCCCGCGCGATCGGCGAGATCCAGCTCACCTGGCCGTGCGCGCTGTCGGCTTCGTCGATGCCCAGGATCGTGACCGTGCGCTCGACGCCCGTGTCCTCCTCCGCATACGTGACGGTCGCGCCGAAGAACACCTGGTCGTGCCCGTGGTGCAGCGACGGGTCCGTCACCTCCGCGATTTCCAGCCGCTTGGTGAGGAAGCGGATGCGGCGGTCGATCTCGCGCAGCCGCTTCTTGCCATAGAGGTAGTCGCCGTTTTCCGAGCGGTCGCCGTTGCTCGCGGCCCAGTGCACGACCTCCACCACCTTGGGCCGCTCGTCGTCGATCAGCTGCAGCAGTTCGCCCCGCAGGCGCGCGTAGCCGCCCGGGGTGATGTAGTTCTTGCCGCCGGCCGGCAAGGGCGGCAGCCCGCCGCCGTCCTCGTCTTCGTCGCTGTCGGTCTCGCGCGTGAACGCCTTGCTCATGCGCCCAAGCATAGCGAGTGCACGCGAGGCGCGACACCGCCCGCGTCCTACAGGCGCGAAGAGGCACGCAACCTGGACGGACGAGCCGATGCAAAAAGCGCCACGCACTGCGTCACACCTTTCCGGGTTCTTCTCCCTTCATTGGGGGGCCTCGCGTCAGCAGCCCCTGCCTAGAATGGCCCGCATCCCGGCTACGCCCGCGTTCGCCCGCGGCCCCTGCTTTGGACCCCGCCCGCTCCGCCCCGCAAGCGCTGCCTGACACCCTGCCGCCGCCGACGCGGCCCCTGGTGGCCGTCCTGCCCTTCACCTCGCACGGCGGCGACGCCGCGCTGCAGCTCCTGGGCAACGAACTGGCCGAGCGCCTGCGCGAACGCCTGGCCCGGGACCCGGTCATGCAGGCAATCCTGATCAGCTCGGAGTTCATTGCCAAGGCGCCGCCCCACGCGCTGGAGCTGATCTGCCGCGAGCTGCGCGTCGGCCACCTGATCACCGGCAAATGCCATGGCACCGGCGGCCAGCCCTCGCTGTACGTGGAGCTCACGGACACGCGCGACTGGCACATCCGCTGGGCCGACTTCTACGGCGCCGGGGCGCGCGCCCTGCTGGCGGAAGACGGCGAGGCGATGAACGCGCTGGTGCGGGACCTGCGCAGCGAGCTGCAGCACGTGCGCCGCTGACGCGGTCCACCTTTTGGGGGATTTGCGGGCTTCCCGCGCTGCCTAGCATGGGCCGGCAGGAGGGAGCGAACATGGCCAGCTACTTCGTCGCGAGCCGCGCCCCGGGGGACGGACCTTTCGCCGTGCACGACCGCACCCGGTGCCCGCCCGGCGCCTTCCCCACGCAGCGTGCCGAGTACCTGGGCGATTTCCTCGACGTGTCGCAGGCCCTGGCCGTGGCGCGCCTGCGCTATCCGGAGGCCGCGTCCTGCCCCTGCTGCGCTGCCAGCGCGGTGGCCCCGCACGACGGCGACGTGCTCACCATCCTGCGCGCCTGAAGCCGCGCCGCCCAACGTCCGGCGGCACCGTCCTACTTCAGCAGTGGGTGCGCCGCACCCATACTCGCCCGGCATGTCCTTGAATGCCGTCGACTTGCTGCTGGTCGCCATCGTCCTCGCCGGCGCCTGGGCCGGGTGGCACCGCGGCTTCCTGTTCGCTGCGCTGGACGTGCTGGCGCTCGCGGCCAGCCTCGCCGCCGCCTTCTTCGGCTGGCGCTACGTGGCCCCGCTGGTCAGCCGCGCCGCGCCGGCGCTGGGCGTGTGGATCCCGCCGCTGAGCTTTCTCGCGCTGTTCCTGGTCGTGCACTTCGTGCTGGTCACGCTGATGCTGCGGCTGGTGCGGACGCTGCCGCGCGAGGTGCACGGCAGCGGCATCAACCGGCTGCTCGGGATCGCGCCCGGACTCGTGAACGGCGCCGTGCACGCGGTGGTCGCCGCCGTGCTGCTGCTCACGCTGCCCTTGGGGCCCCGCGTGGGCAACGCGGCGCACGAGAGCACGCTGGCCGCCCGCTTCTCCGCGCCGGCGGAATGGGTGGAGGCGCAGATGGCCGCGGTCTTCGACCCCGCCGTGGAACGCACGCTGCACCTGATCACGATCCCGGCGGAATCGCACGCGAGCATCCCGCTCGACTTCAGCGTGACGCAGGCGCTGCCGCGTCCCGACCTGGAGGCGCAGATGCTGGACCTGGTCAACGCCGAACGCCACGCCGCCGGGCTGCGGCCGCTCAAGGCCGATCCCGTGACCACCGAGGTGGCACGCGCGCACAGCCGGGACATGTTCGCGCGCGGCTTCTTCTCGCACTACACGCCGGAGGGACGCGGCCTCGATGACCGCCTGCGCACCGCGCAGATCGGCTACCTCACCGCGGGCGAGAACCTGGCGCTCGCGCCCACGCTGTATGGGGCGCACAAGGGGCTGATGCTCTCGCCGGGCCACCGCGCCAACATCCTGCGGCCGCAGTTCGGCCGGCTGGGCATCGGCATCCTCGACGGCGGTGCGCACGGCCTCATGGTCACCCAGGTGTTCCGCAACTGATGAAGGACGCCGAAGCGCTCGCCCCCACGCCGCCCGATCCGCGCGAAGCGGCGGAGGCGGCCGGCCTCGTCTACGTCAGCGACGAGGACCGCGGCCTGCGGCGCGAGCGCCGCGGCGACGGCTTCGCGTACTTCAAGCCGGATGGCGAGCCGGTCCGCGACGAGGCGACGCTGGAGCGCATCCGCAAGCTTGCCATCCCGCCCGCCTACATGGACGTCTGGATCTGCGCCCGCGCGAACGGCCACCTGCAGGCGACGGGCCGCGACGCGCGGGGACGCAAGCAATACCGCTACCACCCGCAGTTCCGCGCGCTGCGCGAGAGCACCAAGTACGAACACATGCTGGAGTTCGCGCGCTCGCTGCCGGCGATCCGCGCGAAGCTGGCCGAACACATGGCGCTGCGCGGCCTCCCGCGCGAGAAGGTCCTGGCCACCGTGGTGCACCTGCTGGAGACCACGCTGATCCGCGTGGGCAACGACGACTATGCCCGCGAGAACAAGAGCTACGGCCTCACGACGCTGCGCAACCCGCACGTGAAGGTGGAGGGCTCGGAACTGCGCTTCCAGTTCAAGGGCAAGAGCGGCAAGCGGTGGCGGCTGCAGGTGAAGGACCGGCGCATCGCGAAGATCATCCGCGCCTGCCAGGATCTTCCGGGGCAGCGGCTGTTCCAGTACCAGGACGGGGACGGTGCGGTGCGCGACGTCACCTCCGCCGACGTGAACGCCTATCTCCGGGAGATCACGGGGCGCGACGTCACGGCGAAGGACTTCCGCACCTGGGCCGGCACCGTGATGGCGGCCTTCGCGCTGCAGGCCTTCGAAGCCGCCGACACGAAGGCGGCGCAGAAGAAGAACCTGAAGGACGCGATCGAACGCGTGGCCGCGCGGCTGGGGAACACGCCGACGATCTGCCGCAAGTGCTACGTGCATCCGGAGGTGCTGGATGCGTACATCGCCGGTGAACTGTCGCTGGAGGTGAAGGAAGCGGTGGCCGAAGACCTGCTCAAGCCGGAAGAAGCCGCGGTGCTGGCGATGCTGGAGACACGGTTGAAGAAGACGCTGGAGGACGCTCTGAAGGAGAGCCTCTCAGCGCAAAGGAAGAAGAGAACCTAGCTCCCGCCCGTCATTCCCGCGCAGGCGGGAATCCAGGGCTTCCCAAGAGGCGGCGAAGCTACCGCCGCAGCCCCCGCACCTTCACCAGGATCCGCAGCACCTCGGCCACGCTCCAGGCCTGTGCGACGCAGCCGCGCGGCGTGAACGGTTCCTCGGCATCGAAGATCTCGCTGATCGAGCCGATGCACGCTTCGCCCAGGTGGGCGGCGAAACCCTCGATCAGCTTCTCGATGCCTTGCAGGTCGTCGGGGTGCACCTTCAGCCAGGCGTCGGCAAAGGGGCCGGCGAGCCAGCCCCACACCGTGCCCTGGTGGTACGCCGCGTCGCGCGAGCGCAGGTCGCCGTCGTAGTTCGGCTTGTAGTCGGGACTGCCGGGGGCCAGGGACCGCAGGCCCACCGGCGTGACCAGCAGGCGCTGCGCCACGTCGAGCACCGATTTCCAGCGGTCCGGCTCCAGCACCGGATGCGGCAGCGAGATCGCGAAGACCATGTTGGGCCGGATGGACGGGTCGTCGCCGTTCTCGCCGTCGACGAGGTCGAAGAGGCAGCCGGTCTGCGGATTCCAGAAGCGCTGGTTGAAGCTGTCGCGCACGCGGCGGGCGTGGCCCGCCATCTCGGAGGCGCGCTGGTCGTCGCCCTCCTCGCGCAACCAGTGCTCCATGAGGCGCAGCGCGTTGTAGAACAGGGCGTTGAGTTCCACCGCCTTGCCGCGACGCGGCGTCACCACCCAGCCGTCCACCTTGGCATCCATCCAGGTGAGCTGGTAGCCGTCGGCGCCCTGTTTCAGCAGGCCGTCGCGCGGGTCCGCGCCGATGTTGAAGCGCGTGCCGCGCAGGTGGTGGCCGATGATGTCGATGAATTTCGGCAGCGCCTGGCGCAGCGTCAGGCGGTCGCCCGTGGCCTGCACGTAGCGGTCCATCGCGTGGAAGAACCACAGCGTGGCGTCCGCGGTGTGGTACAGGCCTTCGTTCTGCCCCTCGGGGAACATGTTGGGGATCAGGCCGTCCTTCACGTAGTGCAGGAAGGTGCGCAGGATGTAGCCCGCCTCGCGCTGGCGCCCGGTCGTGAGCGTCAGCCCTTCCAGGCTGATCATGGTGTCGCGGCCCCAGTCGGTGAACCAGTGGTAGCCGGCGATCACGGTGCGCGCCTGGTCGCCCTCGGCCACGGCGCGGGCGGCGTCGGCCTGGCGGCTGAAGGGCGCGATGATGAACTGGTCGGCCGCGAGCACGAGTTCCGCCGCGCGGCCTTCGCGCGCATGCGGATCGGCCTGCGCCAGCAGCCGTTCGCGCCGCGCGCGTTCGGCGCCCTGCGCCTCCTGCGGCGTGAGCGCATGGATCGTGTCCCAGTTCTCGGTGGAGGCGACCAGCGTGCATTCGTCGCCGGGGCCCAGCAGCGCCCGGAAGCGCCCGGGCGTCCACAGGCGGCCGCGCGACGGATAGCCGCGCGCGGCCTCGATGCGGAAGAAGAACTCGTCGTAGCGGCCGCCTTCCAGCACGAGGTCGGCCTCGCGCCCGAGCAGCGTCATGCACAGGGGCGGCAGGTGCGGGTTCGCGACCGAATGCACTTCGATGGAGCGGCCGTGCGCGTGCACCTTGGGATGCTCCTGGTAGTTGTCCTCCACCGGCATCTCGTGCCCGCGGAAGTGCATGCGCGGGCGCAGGATCAGCCGCACGTCCGGGCCGCCGCCGGTGACGCGGTAGTTCAGGTGCACCGTGTTCTGGCCGTAGGGCAGCAGGATGCGCTTCTCGATCGTGACCTCGCCCACGTGGTAGGTCCACACGGGCAGGCCCATCTCGAGGCGGAACTCCGTCAGGATCTCCGGCAGCTGGAACGGCTGGTTGGGCCGCTCCTCGCCGGCGAGCGGCACGAGGCGGCGGTCCGGCAGGCGGATCCATTCGCCCATGTTGCTCAGCATCACCGTGCGGCCGATCGGGGTCGGCAGGGCCGCGATCAGCAGGCCGTGGTAGCGGCGCGTCGCCACGCCGGCGATGGAGCCCGATGCATAGCCGCCGAGGCCGTTGGTGACCAGCCATTCGCGCGTGAGCAGGCGTTCGGGATCTTCCTTGTTGCCCGCCCAGGGCACGGTGTTCAGGATGGCTTCAGCCATCGGCGTCCTCCAGGGGATGCGGGACGAGCACCGCCAGCGCATGCGCGGGCAGGCGCCAGCTGTGCTCGCCGTCCGGTTCGATCATTCCGTTGCCGCCGTAGCGCGGGTCCTCGCTGTGCCACAGCAGCTTCCAGCGACAGCCATCCGGCGGCGCGAGCAGCGGCTCGGGCATGGGCATGAGCGGCAGCGTCGCACCCAGGTTCACGAGCAGCAGGCGGTCGCCGGCATCGTCGCCCAGGAAGCGCAGCAGGAAGGCCTCGGGCCCCAGCACCGCGCCATGCATGCGGCTCGCGTCCTGGCGCGAGAACACCGGGTCTTCGCGCCGCAGCCTGAGCAGGTCGCGATGCAGGCGCACCACCGGCGCATGGCGTTCGCGTTCCGAGTGGTCCAGCTTGCATCGTCGGAAGGTCTCTTCGTCGGCGGGCGGTGCCAGCAGCTTGCCACCATCCTCGCTGGCGATGTTGGGGAACTGGGTCATGAAAGCGTGACGACCTTCGCGAACCAGCGGATTCAATGCGTCTTCATGTTTCGCAAAGTAGAGAAAAGGCGCGCTGGCCGCGAACTCCTGGCCCTGGAACAGCAGGGGCGTCGCCGGCGCCAGCAGCAGCAGTGCCGTCAGCGCGCGATAACGCCCCGGCGACGTGAGCTGGTGCAGGCGCTGCCCGCGCGCGCTGTTGGCCACCTGGTCGTGGTTCTGCAGGAACTGCACGAAGGCGGTCGCCGGCAGGTCCAGCGCGGCATGGCCGCGGCGCTTCTTCTGCCACGCGTAGAACTGGCCCTGGTAGAGGAAGCCCCACTTCAGGGCTGAGACCAATTCCTGCGGCGTGCCGCGCGTCTCCGTGTAGTACGCCTCGCTGGCGCCGGTGGCGGCGACCGTGGCGCTGTGGTGGAAGTCGTCGTTCCACAGCGCGTCGAGGCCCATGCCGCCGCGCGCCACCGGCCGCGCCATTTCGGCATGCTGCGGCTCGTTCTCCGCGGTGATGTAGAGGCTGCGGCCCCAGGCTGCCGCGCGGGCCCGTTCCGCGATCTCCGCCACGATGTGCTTGCGGCTCGCGTCGAACAGGCATTGCGTGGCGTCCAGCCGCAGGCCGTCGAAGTGGAACTCGGCTATCCAGTACGCCGCATTGCAGGCGAAGAACTCGCGCACCGGCGCGCTGTGTTCGCCGTCGAAATTGATCGCATCGCCCCACTCGTTCACGTGGCCCCGGCTGAAGTAGTGGGGCGAGAAGCGCGCCAGGTAGTTGCCGCTGGGCCCGAAGTGGTTGAAGACGACGTCGAGGATCACGCCCAGCCCCAGCGCATGCGCGCGATCGACGAAATGCCGCAGGTCGTCCGGCCGGCCGTACAGGCGGGCCGGCGCGAAGAGATCGACGCCGTCGTAGCCCCAGCCGAACGGCCCGTTGAATTCGTTCACCGGCATGAGCTCGAGGACCGTGATGCCGACGTCCTTCAGGAACGGCAGGTGCTGCTCCGCCGCGGCGTAGGTGCCTTCGGGCGTGAAGGTACCGATATGCATCTCGTACAGCACCTGGCCCTGGGGCGTGAGGCCGCGCCATGCGTCATCCGTCCAGTCATACGCATCGAGCGCCACGATCTCCGAAGGTCCGTGCGGCCCTTCCGGTTGCCAGCGCGATGCCGGGTCCGGAAAGGCATCGCCGCCGTCGAGGCGGAAGCGATAGCGCGTTCCCGGCACGGCGCGCGGCGCGCGGCCGCTGAAGTAGCCCTGCCCTTCGCGTTCCAGCGGCACGGGGGGCAGGCCGCCGTCGAACACGACATCCACCTTGCGCGCCGCGGGCGCCCAGACGCGGAACCGGGTCCCTTCGCCGTGGGCGTACTCCGCGCCGATGGGAAGGCGCCTGTCCTGCTTCGTCATTGCTTTTTTTGCCTGAGGTGCAGGTCATTCTGCAATGCGGGTACGCTGCCATGGGGCCGCGCGCGGCGGCAGTGCGTGCAGGACAGTTCGCACAGCCCGGCAGGCCGCGGCGTGGGGCTCAGGAGAGGGCCGTGGATTCCGGGTCCGCCATCGCGGACGCCGTCAGGTCGTAGAGGGCGCGGCGTTCGCGCCCGATGTCCCGCAGGGACTGGAACAGGAAGGTCCCCTGGTGCAGGTCGACCCCGGCATACCACTGGCAGTACGCCGTATCGCCGCTCACCGCGCGGACCACCATCGGCGGGCCGCCGGATCTCAGTCGCACCACGTCCCCTGCTTCGAAGCGCTCGTCGTTGTCCATGTGCGAGCCATTCTGGAGCGTGCCGTGGCCCGGCAGCAGCCGGACAGGGCTCGAGTGAAGGTAGGACGGGGCCTACGGCCGGCCAGGATGGCTCAGCGGCCGTCGACCAGGCGGGCGAAGTCGACGGAGCGGAAGCGCTCCACGACGAAGTCCACGAAGTGCCGCGTCTTGGCCGCCAGCATCTTCTTGCTGGGGTAGTACAGCGAAAGCGGCCCCGCATCGCTGTACCAGCCGGGAAGGAGGCGCAGGAGCTCGCCGGAGCGGATGTGGGCGAACGCGAATGGCATCGGCAGGAGCGCCGCGCCCAACCCCTGCCGCGCCGCTTGCGCGACCACTTCCGGGTCGCTGAGGATGATCCTCGGCTGGCAGGCGATGGCCTGTTCCACGGCGCGGCGCGACCCGAGGGCCCACGGCCGCACCCGGCCCGTGGGCGTGGAGCGACGCATGATGCAGTCGAAGGCGGCCAGGTCCTGCGGCGTGCGCGGCATCGTCCGCCCTTGCATGTAGGCCGGCGAGGCGACGGCGACGATGTGCACCGGACCCAGTGCGCGGGCGACGACGCCGTCGGCCATGGGAAAGCCTCCGCCGATCGCGGCATCGAATCCTTCGCCGACGATGTCGACCTGCCGGTTGTCGAAATGCCAGTCGGGCACGATCCGCGGATAGCGGTCCAGGAACTCCCCCAGCAAGGGAACCAGGAAGTTGCGGCCGAAGGCGTGGCCCATGCTGACCTTCAGGGTGCCGTTCGGAACCTGGTCGCGGGCGCCGCCGGCGGCGACGGCCGTCTGCAGCGACGCCAGCGGACCGTTGACCTGCGCCAGGAAGTGCTCGCCCTTCTCGGTGAGGGAGAGCCGCCGGGTGCTGCGGTGGAACAGCCGCATGCCCAGGTGCGCCTCGAGGCGCGCGACGTTCTTGCTCACCCCCGCGGGCGTCAACCCCAGCACCCGGGCCGCGGCCGAGAAGCTGCCGTGCTCGGCGGTCTGGACGAACGAGACCAGGTGTTGCAGGTGCGCCATCGCGTCATCTTAAACCGCGGGTTGAAGCTCATTGCCCCTTGCGAGTATGGTCTTCACTCCTGCGCCCGGTGACACTCGGCCCGAATTCAACGGAGGGTTTCCATGCGCGATTTCATCCATCTTCTGTTCGCCTCGCTGGTCGGCCTGGCCATGCCTGCAACGGCCTTCGCCCAGGGCTTCGACTTCCCGGGCTTCGCCGTCCGCGACATCGCGGCCAACGGCACCACGATCCACACGCGCTCCGGCGGGTCCGGTCCCGCGGTGGTGCTCCTGCACGGCTACGGGGAGACGGGGGACATGTGGGCGCCCCTGGCCGCCGACCTGGCACGGGACCACACGGTGATCGTCCCGGACCTGCGCGGGCTCGGCCTGTCGGCCAAGCCGGCCGGCGGCTTCGACAAGAAGACCCAGGCCGCCGACGTGGACGCCGTGCTCACGGCGTTGAACGTGACGCAGGCCGACGTCGTCGCGCACGACATCGGCAACATGGTGGCGTTCCAGTTCGCCGCGCGCTATCCGGCGCGGGTCCGGCGGATGGTGCTGATCGACGCACCCGTCCCCGGCGTCGGGCCGTGGGAGGAAATCCTGAAGAACCCGCTGCTGTGGCACTTCCGCTTTGGCGGGCCGGACATGGAGCGCCTCGTGGCCGGCCGCGAGCGCATCTACCTGGATCGCTTCTGGAACGAGTTCTCGGCGTCACCCGACCGCTTCAGCGAAGGCGCGAGACGCCACTACGCCGCGCTCTACGCGCTTCCGGGGGCCATGCATTCCGGCTTTTCCCAGTTCGCCGCCTTCGACCAGGACGCGATCGACAATCGCGAGTTCCTCGCGCACGGCCGGCTGAAGATGCCGATCCTCGCGCTGGGTGGGGAGAAATCGTTCGGGCTGACGATGGCCGCGGTGATGCGCGCCGCGGCCGACGACGTGACCGAAGGCGTCGTTCCCGATGCAGGGCACTGGATCATGGAAGAAAACCCGCGCGCCACGATCCGCCTGGTCCGCGACTTCCTCGCGCGCTGAAACGTCACAGGCAGTAAGCCTCGCGCCGGCGATCGCGACGTGCGAACCGTGACACGCAACTGTCACCTTCGCCCCATACCGTCGGCTCCTTCATCCAGGAGGGGTCCCCATGAACGGTCTCGATCGTCGTGCGATTCTCAAACTCATTGGGGCGGGCGGCCTCGGCGGCGCGTTGCCGCCGAGCATCGAGCGCGCGCTGGCCGTGCAGCCGCATCGGCGCACCGGCACCATCGCCGACGTCGCGCACGTCGTCATCCTGATGCAGGAGAACCGCTCGTTCGACCACCTCTTCGGCACGCTGCGCGGCGTGCGCGGCTTCGCCGACCCGCGCGCCGTGAAGCTGCCTTCGGGCAACCCCGTGTGGCAGCAACCCACCGGCACGGGCGACCTGCTGCCGTTCCGGCCGCCGGTGGCCAACGTGGGCCTGAGCTTCCTGCCGGACCCGCCGCACGGCTGGAACGACACGCACGCGGCATGGAACGGCGGGCGGCATGACCGGTGGGTGCCGAACAAGGGCGCGGTGGCGATGACGTACCACAGCCGCGAAGACGTGCCGTACCACTACGCGCTCGCCGATGCGTTCACGATCTGCGACGCCTACCACTGTTCGCTCCTGGGCCCCACGGACCCCAACCGGTATCACATGTGGACCGGCTGGGTCGGCAACGACGGCCGGCAGGGTGGGCCCGTCATCACGAACGCCGAGGCGGGGTATGACTGGTCGACGTTTCCCGAGCGCCTCGTGCGGGCGGGCATCAGCTGGAAGGTCTACCAGGACGTCGGCGTCGGCCTGGACGCCGCGGGCTCGTGGGGCTGGACGAGCGATCCCTACATCGGCAACTACGGCGACAACGCGCTGCTGTACTTCCACCAGGTTCAGAACGCGCCGGACGGCTCGCCGCTGGCCACCGGCGCGCGCACCGGCACCCAGGTCTCGGCACGCAACCGGGATCCGGCGCGCCTGCTGGACATCTTCCGCGACGACGTGCGCAACGGCCGCCTGCCGGCGGTCTCGTGGATCGTCGCCCCGGAGGCGTACAGCGAGCACCCCAACCACCCGGCCGACTACGGCGCCTGGTACACGTCGCAGGTGATCGACATCCTGGCCTCGCACCCGGAGGTGTTCGGCGAGACGGTGCTGTTCATCAACTACGACGAGGAAGGCGGCTTCTTCGACCACGCCGTTCCGCCCACGCCGCCCTTCGCGGGCGTCGGTGCGTCGACCGTGGACACGGTCAACGAGATCTATCCCGCCGGCGATCCCAACCACCCCGGCGGACCTTACGGGCTGGGCATGCGCGTGCCGATGCTCGTGGTATCGCCCTGGAGCAAGGGCGGATGGGTCAACTCGCAGCTGTTCGACCACACGTCGCTCATCCGCTTCATCGAGGCGCGCTACGCGAGGGAATATCCGGGCCTCTTCGAAACCAACATCACGCCCTGGCGCCGCGCGGTGACCGGCGACCTGACCTCGACCCTCGATTTCACGTCGCCGCCCAGGGACCGCGTGCGCTTGCCGGGCACGGGCGCATTCCTCCCGCCGGACCTGGTGCGGCACCCGGACATGGCCATCGTTCCGCCGGCGTCGCAGCGGCTGCCCGCACAGGAGCCCGGCGTCCGCCCGGCGCGCGCGCTGCCCTACGTCCTGCATGCCGACGGCCAGGCCGAAGGCGGCGCCTTCCGCATCAGCTTCGGCAACACCGGGGATGCAGCGGCGGTGTTCCACGTGCGTTCCGGCAATGCAGCCGATGCGCCGCGCAACTTCACGGTCGAACCGCAGCGGATGCTGTCGGATGCGTGGACGCCATCCCCCGGCAACGCTGGGTACGACCTGTCGGTGCACGGCCCCAACGGCTTCCTGCGCGCGTTCAAGGGCAGCACGGCGCGTGACGCCAGCAAGCTGTTGATCCGCGCCAGCTACGACAAGGGCCGGGTCGCCATCACGCTGTCGCTCACGAACGTGGGAACGCGAAAGGTGGAAGTGAACGTGCGCGACGCGTACCGCGGCAAGGACGCCGAGCAGAAGCTGGAGCCCCGGCACACGGCGGCCCTGGTCTTTCCGCTGGATCGCAGCGGAGGCTGGTACGACCTGTCGGTCACGGTCGACGGCGATGCCGGCTTCGCGGCCCAGTATGCCGGCCACGTCGAGACGGGGGAGGACAGCATCAGCGATCCGGGGATGGGGCGCGTCCGGATCAAGGACTGAGGCGCGCGCCGTTCAGGGATCGTTCATGCAGGGCGGGCTATCCTGGACGCGTCCTCACAAAGGAGAGCCTTCATGTCCCGCCTCGCCCGTTCCAGCGTCGTCCTGCTGCTCGCACTGGGCTTCGTGTTGCCCGCTGCCTGGGCGGGGATCGGCCGGGACGAGGCCGCGTCCCTGGCGCAGCGCATGGCGCCGGGCCGTGTGCTGGCAGTGGAACAAGGCGTGCACTGGGACAACAAGCAGGTCTGGCGCGTCCGGATCGCCACATCGGCAGGCGAGCTCCGGCTCGTGGTGCTCGACGCCGAGACCGGCAAGCCGCGCTAGCAGGCCGGGCGACCCGCGCAGGTCGCCCGCCCCTCGTTGGGCCAACCTGCGGATCGGGCACACTTGCCGCCGGGCGCCCGCATGCGATACGACTTCACCGACCTCCAGCTCTTCGTCAACGTGATCGAGGCGGGGACGATCAGCGCCGGGGCCAAGGCGACGTTCCTCACGCCTGCCTCGGCCAGCGAACGCATCAAGGGCATGGAGGACGCGCTGGGGCGACCGCTGTTCGTGCGCGGAAGGAAGGGGGTGGCCCTCACCGGCGCGGGCACTGCCGTGCTGAGGCACGCGCGCGCGATCCTGCAGCAGGTGCAGCACATGCAAGGCGAGCTGCAGGACCTGGGCGGCGGCAACCAGGCGCACGTTCGCCTGCTGTGCAACACCTCCGCGGTGAGCGAACACCTGCCGCCCCTGATCGCCGGCTTCCTGCGCGTCCATCCCTCCATCTCCATCGACCTCGAGGAACGATCGAGCCCGGACATCGCCGATGCGATGCGGGAGGAGATCTGCGACCTGGGTGTCCTCTCCGATGCCGCGGACACGGCGGGCCTGGCGTGCCGCCCATTTCGTGCGGATCCCCTGGTGCTGGTGGTCCCCGCCGGCCACGCCTTGGAACGTCGCCGGACGGTGGCCCTCGGCGACCTCACCGACGCCGATTGGGTCGGCCTGGGGGAAGACAGCGCGCTGCAGCAGCTTGTCACCCGGCAGGTTCGCAGGAGCGGCAGGCGCGTGACGGTCCGCGCGCGGGTCCGCAGCCTGGAGGCTGTCTGCGCGATGGTGGGCCAGGGGATCGGGGTGGGAATCGTTCCCGAAGCGGTTGCCCTGCGCGCGCGGCGCGGCACGGGCATCCGGCTGGTCAGGCTGCAGGATGCGTGGGCGCAAAGGTCGCTGCTGGTCTGCACGCGCAGCCATGGACAGCTGCCCGCGCACGCGAAGAAGCTCCTCGACTGGCTGGTCCGCGACCGGAGCGTCAAAGTACCTCCTTCGCGATGAGCGCTGCGCCGAGAACGGCGAAGACGATGAACAGGGTGGTGCGGAAGGTCGCCGGAGAGATCCGGCCACGCATCCTGGCGCCCAGGCCCATGCCCGCGAAGGCGCACACGAGCGCCAGGCCGCCCTCGATGCCTGCCAGGGCCTGCCACGACGCATCCCGACCCAGAGAGACCCAGAGCGCAACGGTGCAGACCGTGAAGGAGAGGCCCAGCGCCTGCACCATCTCCTCCTTCCCGAAGTCGAGCATCTGCAGGAACATCACCATCGGGACGATGAAGACGCCCGTGGCGGCCGTCAGCGCGCCTGTGATGCAGCCCACGGCGAAGCCCGTCGCGAGCACGGCACCGCGGCGCAGCTGCAGCTTGGCGGTGGGCCGCAGCAGTCCGTAAGCCGCATAGGCGATGAGCAGGACCCCCAGGCCCCCGCGCACCGTCGCCGCGCCGCTGGCAAGCGAAGGCAGCGGTGCCAGGAGCGCACCGCCCAGGGTGCCGAGCCACATGGGCCAGAGGACGGACGTGATCGCGAGGAAGTGCCGTCCCAGGCACTGCATCACGTTGGTCAGGAGGGACGGCAGCACGAGCAGTGCGGCGGCACTGGCGGGCGGCATGAAGAGCCCGAGCAAGCCCATGGAAACCGTGGGCAAGCCCATGCCGGAGATGCCCTTGGTCACGCCCGCGACGAGGAAGGTGGCCGCGATCGCCGCCAGCAAGAAGAGGTCCATGCGGCGAGTCTGCGCGGCACCGCCGGCCTTGTCGCGCTGGAAGTTCCACAAGCTGGCTTCGGCAAAAGCGAAACGGCGCGCCGGGACCCGGCCACCATGCCAGCGGACGGTTACGGCCCGACGATGCGGGGCACCGCCTTGCGCATGGCCTCCACGAAGCGCAGCAGGCGGGATGGAAAGTGGCGCGCCTGCGGATAGGTGATCCAGATCGGCAGTGCCGCGGGCTGCCACTGCGGCGCGAGATGCACCAGGTCGCCGCGTGCGAGATCGTCCGCCAGCAACCACGCCGAACCCGCGCATGCGCCCATCCCGCGCAGCGCGGCGCTGCGCAATGCGTACAGGCTGTCGGTGCTCAATCGGGCCTGCAGCGACACCCTCCGGCTTTCGCCCGTGACGGCGTGCGTGAGGAGAAGCTCGTCGCGGTAGTAGGTTCGCAGCGCCAGCCACGGCAGGTGCGCCAACGCTTCCGGATCCTGGGGGACCTGCCCCGCGGGGAACAACGCCGGCGCGGCCACCACGATGCGGGGAACGGAGGCGAGCCGGATCGCCACCACCGCCGGATCCGTCGGCTGTCCGACCTGGATCACGCAGTCGATGCCGCGCGCGCGGGCATCGTCGACGACGTCCTCCAGCAGCCATTCCACGCTCACGCGCGGATAGGCGCGCATGAAGTCGGTCAATGGAGCGACGAACCGGTCCTGCCCGAAGGCATGCGGCACCGCGACCCGCAGGAGCCCTTCCGGCTCCGCCCCCGCGCCGCCCATGTCGGCTTCGAAGGCCGCCCAGTCGTCCAGCAGCGTCCGCGCCTGCTGGTAGCAACGCTCGCCGTCCGGGGTCAGGCGCATCCCGTGCGTGGACCGCTGCAGCAGGGGCAGCCCGAGTGACTGCTCCAGGGCGCGCAGCCGCCGGCTGACCGTCGGCTGCGTGGTTTGCAGCAGGGGCGCCGCAGCCGACAGGCTGCCCGCCTCCACGATCCGCACGAAGGTCTCCAGCAGGGCGAGGCGGTCGGCGGGGACGGCGGCCGGGGATTCCGGCGGCGCGGGCGCTGCTGCCTTGGTCATGCGTCCATCGTATATCTGTTTTGTCGTGCGTCCGGCTTCCTCGGCTCAGTATTTGCAGGCACAGTCGCGATCACACGAAAACAAGGGTTTGCACCAATGAGCACTATTTGCACGGCGAATGACGCGACGGCTCCTGCCGACGGTCCCGGCGCCGCGTTGTTGTTCCTCCTGGCCGCGGGCGCCGGGCTTTCCGCCGCCTCGCTCTATTACAGCCAGCCGGTGCTGGGCGTGCTCGGCGCCGACCTGCAGGCGCCGGCGTGGCTCGTGGGCTGGATCCCGACGGTCACGCAACTCGGATACGCGGCGGGCCTGCTGCTGCTCGGTCCGCTGGCGGATCGCTTCGACCGGCGACGCGTGATCCTCGCCAAGCTGGTCGCCCTGGCCGTCGCCCTGCTGCTTGCCGCGGCGGCACCCTCGATCCACGCCCTCCTGCTGGCGAGTGCCGTGATCGGCGTCGCCGCCACCGCGGCGCAGGACTTCGTGCCCGCCGCGGCGGCGCTCGCCACCCCGGCCCGCCGCGGCAAGCTGGTGGGGACGGTCATGACCGGCCTGCTGCTCGGCATCCTGCTGTCGCGCGTGCTGAGCGGCACCGTCGCGGCGCACTCCGGCTGGCGCACGATGTTCGCGTTGGCCGCCGTCGCCATCACCGGCATCGGCGTCGCGACCTGGCGCGTGCTGCCGGCGTTCGCAGGCAACGCCCACCTGGACTACGCGGCGCTGCTGCGCTCGCTGGCCTCCCTGTGGCGTGCGCACCCCGCGCTGCGGCGTGCAGCGATCGCGCAAGCCCTGCTCGGTCTCGGGTTCAGTGCGTTCTGGTCGACCCTGGCCGTGGCGCTCCACGGCGCGCCCTTCCACCTGGGCAGCGCCGCCGCCGGCGCGTTCGGGCTGGCGGGCGCGGCAGGTGCCCTCGCGGCGCCGTTCGCGGGCCGCATGGCCGACCGGCGCGGCCCGCTGCGGGTCGTTCGCCTGGGCGCGACGATTTCCGCCGCGGCCTTCCTCGCCATGGCGATGGGCACGCTGCTGCCGGTCGGCGGCCAGCTCGCGGTGCTGGCGCTGGGCACCGTACTGTTCGACCTGGGCGTGCAGGCCGCGCTCATCGCGCACCAGACCATCGTCTTCGGCATCGACGGCGCCGCGCGCAGCCGGCTCAACGCCATCCTGATGACCATCTTCTTCGTGGGCATGGCGGCCGGGTCCGCGCTGGGCAGCCTGGTGCTGGCCCGGGAGGGTTGGGCCGGCGTGATGGCACTGGCCATGCTGGCGGCGCTGGGCGCGCTGGCCGTGCATGCGAGGGCGCCCGGGCGCTGATGGCGCCGAACGCGACGCAGCCCGGCGCGTCACGCCATCTGGCTGATCGTCCGGCGGAAGCGCCGCAGCGCGATCCCGAAGAACAGCGCCCCGATCACCAGCAGCGCCGCCAGCTGCGGCCAGACGATCGCCAGGCCGGCGCCGCGGAACAGGATGGCCTGGCCGGCGATCGTGAAGTGCGTGGTCGGCGCCGCCAGCATGATGTCCTGCAGCAGCTGCGGCATGCTTTCGCGCGGCGTGCTGCCGCCCGAGAGCATCTGCAGCGGCAGCAGGATCAGGATCAGCAGCAGCGCGAACTGCGGCATCGAGCGCGTCATGGTCGCCATGAAGATGCCCATGGCGGTCGTGGCGAACAGGTGCAGGGCCGTCACCAGCAGGAACAGCGCCATCGATCCTTCCACCCGCACGCCGACGGCCCCCTTCACCACGAACTGCAGCGACGCGGCCACCGCTACCAGCACCACCAGCCCCATGGACCAGACCTTGGACAGCATGATCTCGGTGGGCGTGACCGGCATCGCCAGCAGGTGCTCGATGGTCCCGTGCTCGCGCTCGCGGATCAGCGCCGCGCCGCACAGGAGGATGGACACCATCGTGATGTTGTTGATCAACTGCGTCATCGCGCCGAACCAGCCCTGGTCCAGCGTCTGGTTGAAGCGCGCGCGCAGGGCCAGTTCCACCGGCGCCGCCGTGGTGCCCTGCTGGCGCCGGACGAAGGCCGCCACCTCGCCCAGCACGATCTGCTGGATGGCGCCGGAGCCGTTGAAGGCCTGCGTCATGCGGGTCGCGTCCACGTTCAGCTGCAGCGCGGGAACACGCCCCGCCAGGACATCGCGCTGGAAATTCGCGGGGATGACCAGCACGAAGGTGTAGATGCCGGCATCCATGCCGGCGTCGACCTGGGGCAGCCCGATCATCGTGGGGCCCACGAACTGCGGCGGGAAGAACGCCGCCGCGATGCGCGTCGACAGCGGTGAGGCGTCTTCGTCGACGATGGCGATCGGCGCGTTGGTCACCGACTGCGGCATCGAACGCGCGCCCGAGTAGACCGAGAAGAAGAACATGAAGACGATCAGTACCAGCATCGCCGGGTCGCGCCACAGGCCCCAGAGCTCCTTGACGCCCAGGTGCAGGATGTTGGCGAGCGTGCGCTTCATCACCGGTCCTGCTTCTTCAGCAGCGCGATCGCCAGCAGCAGGATCACCGGCACCGCCGCCGCCAGCGCCCAGAACGCGGTGGACAGGTCGCCCCAGCCGAGCGCCTTGTTGAAGACGCCGCGGCTGATGTCGATGAAATGGGCGGTGGGATAGACCCGGCCGATCATGCGGCCCATGCCGTCCAGGGAGCTGACCGGATCGATCATCCCCGAGAACTGCGCCGCCGGGATCATGGTGCCGATCATCGCCAGGAACATGGCCGCGACCTGGCTGCGCGTGAAGGCGGAGGCGAGCAGGCCGATGCCGGTGGCGCAGATCACGTAGAACACCGCGGCCGCGAGCAGCACCGTGAAGCTGCCGGTGACGGGCACGCCGAACACCGTGACCGCCAGCAGCACCATCAGCAGGAAGTTCAGCAGCGCCAGCAGCGCGTAAGGCAGCTGCTTGCCGAGCATGAACTCGGTGCGCGTCACCGGCGTGACGTACAGGTTGATGATCGAGCCGAGCTCCTTCTCGCGCACGACGGCCAGCGCGCCGAGCATCGCCGGCACCATCATCAGCAGCATCGGGATCACCGCCGGCACCATCGCCGGCAGGCTCGCCACGTCGGGGTTGTAGCGGAAGCGGGTCTCGATGTCGGCGGGCAGCGCCGCCGCCACGCTGCCGGTGCGGGCCTGCGCCCGCTCGGCCAGCCAGCCCTGGTGCATGCCCTGCACGTAGCCCGACGCCGTCTCGGCGCGCGAAGGCATGGCCCCGTCGATCCAGGCGCCGATCTGCACGCCCTGGCCGCGGGCGACGTCACGCGCGAAGCCGGGCGGAATCTCGAGCGCCAGCGCCAGCTCGCCCGAGCGCATGCGGCGATCGAGTTCCGCGAGGTCGGCCAGGGGCCGGTGTTCGATGAAGTAGCGCGAGCCGGCGAGGTTGTCCACGTATTCGCGGCTCGGCGCGGTCTGGTCGCGGTCGAGGACGGCGAAGCTGAGCGCATTGACGTCCATGTTGATGCCGAAGCCCATCACGAACATCAGGATCAGCGTGCCGGCCAGCGCCAGCGTGGCCCGCACCGGATCGCGCAGCAGCTCGAGGGATTCGCGCCAGCTGTAGGCCAGCAGGCGTTGCAGGCTGAAGACCGAAGTCTGGGCCGGGTGCGCCGCGATGACGGGCGCTGGTTCTTCCGCGTCAGGGGCCGGGGCGGGCGCCGTACCGCCGCCCGCTTCGACCAGGTAGCCGATGAAAGCCTCTTCCAGGGTGGCCGCGCCGCGCTTGGCCACCAGCGCCGCGGGCGCATCGCTGTCGAGGACGCGGCCGGCGTGCATCATCGACATGCGGTCGCAGCGCTCGGCCTCGTTCATGAAGTGGGTGGAGATGAAGATCGTCACGCGGTCGCGGCGTGACAGTTCCACCAGCAGGCGCCAGAAGGCGTCGCGCGCCACCGGGTCGACGCCGGAGGTCGGTTCGTCCAGGATCAGCAGCTCGGGCTGGTGCACCATCGCCACCGCCAGGGACAGGCGCTGGCGCATGCCCAGCGGCAGGCTCTCCGGCAGGCTCGCGCGCACCTCGCCCAGGCCGAAGCGGTCCACCATTTCGTCGACCCGGGAGGCGATGCTCTCCGCGGGCACGTGGAACAGCCGCGCGTGCAGCACCAGGTTCTGCTGCACGGTCAGCTCGCCGTACAGCGAGAAGGCCTGCGACATGTAGCCGACGCGGCGGCGCGTGGCGATGTCGCGCGGATCGACCTCGTGCCCGAACAGCCACGCCTGGCCCTCGCTCGCTTCGAGCAGGCCGGTGAGCATCTTCATCGTCGTCGACTTGCCGCAGCCGTTGCTGCCCAGGAAACCGAAGATCTCGCCGCGCCGGATGCGGAAGCTCACGTGGTCGACGGCGACGAAGTCGCCGAAGCGCATCGTCAGGCCGTTCGCCTCGATCGCGACGTCGTCGTCGCGCGTCGCCAGCGGCGGGATCCGCACCGGCTCGTGGCCGCGCCGCTTTTCCTCGGGCAGCAGGTGGATGAACGCCGCCTCCAGCGTCTCGCTGCCGGTGCGATCCAGCAGTTCCGCCGGCGTGCCGGTGGCCAGCACGCGGCCGGCATCCATGGTGACGATCCAGTCGAAGCGCTGGGCCTCGTCCATGTAGGCCGTGGCGACCAGCACGCTCATGCCCGGCTGGCTTGCGCGGATGTGCGCGATCAGGTCCCAGAACTGCGCGCGCGCCAGCGGGTCGACGCCGGTGGTGGGCTCGTCGAGGATCAGCAGGTCCGGGTCGTGGATCAGGGCGCAGCACAGGCCGAGCTTCTGCTTCATGCCGCCCGAGAGCTTGCCGGCGGGCCGCGCGAGGAACGGATCGAGTCCCGTGCGGCGGGTCAGTTCGTCGATGCGCCGGCGGCGCTCCGCGGCCCCGTGGCCGAACAGGCGCGCGAAGAACTGCAGGTTCTCCTCCACCGACAGCGTGGGGTAGAGGTTCTTGCCGAGGCCCTGCGGCATGTAGGCGATGCGCGGGCAGATGCGCGCGCGGTGCCGCGCCGACGCCATGTCGCCCCCCAGCACCTCCAGCCGCCCCTGTTGCAGCGCGCGTGCGCCGGCCACCAGCGACAGCAGGCTCGACTTGCCGACACCGTCGGGGCCGATCAGGCCCACCATGCGGCCCGCCGGCAGGTCCAGCGTCACATCGTCCAGCGCCAGCGTCTTGCCGTAGCGCAGCTGCAGGCCCTGCAGCCGCGCGACGGGGGCCGGGTCGGATCCCGTCACCCGCTACTCCGGCAACTTCACCGCCAGCGAGGAGGGCCACTCGCGCGAGGCGTCGATGCGCATCCAGGCGACGCCCGGCAGGCCGGTCTTGACCTGGTTCAGGTGCTTCAGCAGCAGGTCGCGGTCGATCTGGCCGCGCACGCGGAACATGAGCTTTTCACGCTCGCTGGCAGTCTCGACCGTCCGCGGCGTGAACTGCGCGGTGGCGGAGACGAAGGAGACGCGGGCCGGGATCACGTATTGCGGCGCGGCGTCCAGCACGATGCGCACCTCGCTGCCGATGCCGACGGTGCCGGCCACCGTCGCCGGCAGGAAGAAGGTCATGTAGACGTCGGACGGGTCCACCATGTTCAGCACCTTGCCGCCGGCCGGGACGATCTCGCCCACGTTGGCCACGCGGTACTGCACGCGGCCGGGGCGCGGCGCCTTCAGGGTGCTGTCGTCGACGTAGGTCTCGGCGCGCGCCAGGGCGGCCTCGCCGGCCGTCACGGCGGCTTGCGCGCCGGCCACCTGGGAGCGTGCGGCATCGACGGCGGCCTGGGCCGCGCCGGCCTGCGCGCGCGCGGCGGTGGTGGCGGCCTCCGCGCTCTTCAGGCTCGCCAGGTCGTTGTCCAGTTCCTGCCGCGGCCACATGCCCTGTTCCGCCAGCTTGGCGGAACGCGTGTACTTGGCGCGCGCCGCGGTCAGCAGGCTCTCCTGCTTGGCGATGGCCGCCACCGCGCTCTGGCGGTCGCCCTCGCGCGCGGCGACCTGCGCCACCGCCGTGGCCACCGCCGTCTTCGCCTGGGCGAGCTGCGCGCGCGCCTCGTCGCGCTGGGCGATCAGCGAGTCGGTCTGGAGATGCGCCAGCACCTGGTCCTTCTGGACGAAGTCGCCCTCGCGGACCAGCACGTCCTGCAGGCGGCCGCCCTGCCTGGCGGCGATGTCGATTTCGGTCGCCTCGATGCGGCCGTTGCTGCGGATGAACCCCTCGCCCGGCCCGGCGGAATGCATGCGCTGCCACGCGTAGTAGCCGACCAGGGCCAGGACGGCGACCCCGGCGACGGGCAGGAGGATGCGTTTCCAGGAGGGGTTCACGTCGGCGAAGGTGCCATGCGGCGCGGACGAAATCCTTGCCCGCGCGCAGGGTTCGCTGAATTGGACCTAGGTCCCATGCAGCGGCTTGCCTAGCAGGCGCCCCGAAATCTCCCCAGGCAAAGCAAAGGGCTTACGTCGAAATCGACGTAAGCCCTTGTTTAGTTGGCGCGGCTGGCAGGATTCGAACCCACGACCCCTTGGTTCGTAGCCAAGTACTCTATCCAACTGAGCTACAGCCGCGAAGCCTCAGATTATAGCAGCACTGCGGAGCGTCTTCCGGCCGGGCTGAGAAAAAGGGCCTTCGGATGGTCGTCCCCGCGGAGGCGGGGACGCAGGGCGCCCTGGATTCCCGCCTCCGCGGGAATGACGGAGGTCAGACGGCCGATGCGGCCCGTAAGGCCAGGAGCGCAGCCGAGTCTCTTCCCAGCTCCCGCAGGATCGCGTCCGTGTGCTCACCGACGGCGGGGATCGGGTCCATGCGGTAGTCGAAGCCGCTGTGCACGCCCGGCGGCAACAGCGCGGACAGCGGGCCGGCGGGTGAATCGACCTGGGCCAGCCGGCCGCGCGCCTGCAGCTGCGGGTGCTGCCAGACATCCGCCAGCGTGTTGACATGCGCGTTGGCGATCTGCGCCTCGTCCAGGCGCGCGATCACCTGTTCGACGTCCAGCTGCGCGAAGGCCTCTTGGATCAGGGCCGCGAGCGCCTCGCGGTGCACGTTGCGCGCGCTGTTGCTGTCGAAGCGCGGATCGGCCGCGAGCTCGGGCTGGCGCAGCACCTGGTCGCAAAAGGCCTTCCACTCGCGTTCGTTCTGCAGGCCCAGCATCACGGTCTTGCCATCGCCGGTCGCGAACGGTCCGTAGGGATAGATCGTCGCGTGCGAGGCGCCGCTGCGCGGTGGCGGCGCGGCGCCCTCGTAGGCGTAGTACAGCGGGAAGCCCATCCATTCGCCCAGTGCCTCCAGCATGGAGACGTCCACGTGCGAACCCTGCCCCGTCTTCTGCCGCTGCAGCAGCGCGGCCAGCACGCCGGTATAGGCGTACATGCCGGCGGCGATGTCGGCGATGGAGATGCCGGCCTTGCAGGGCTGCTCCGTCGTGCCGGTCACGGACAGGAAGCCCGCTTCGCTCTGGATCAGGAGGTCGTAGGCCTTCTTGTCGCGGTAGGGGCCGTCGTTGCCGTAGCCCGAGATGTCGCACACGACCAGGCGCGGATGGCGCTCGCGCAGCTTCGCGTAGCTGAAGCCCATGCGATCGGCCGCGCCGGGCGCGAGGTTCTGCACCAGCACGTCGGCACGCGCGAGCAGGTCCTGCAGCACTTGCAGGGCCGCCGGCTGCTTCAGGTCCAGCGTGAGGCTTTCCTTGGAGCGGTTGACCCAGACGAAGTGCGACGCGAGTCCGTTCGTGCGCGCGTCGTAGGCCCGCGCGAAGTCGCCCGCGCCGGGACGTTCGACCTTGATCACGCGCGCGCCGAGGTCGGCGAGCTGGCGCGTGCAGAAGGGCGCGGCGATCGCGTGCTCCAGCGAAACGACGGTGATGCCATCCAGGGGCCGCGTCATTCAGAAACTCCGGGGCAGGCCCAGCAGGTGCTCGGCGACATGCGAATAGATCAGGTTGGTCGAAATCGGCGCCACCTGGTACAGGCGGGTCTCGCGGAACTTGCGCTCCACGTCGTATTCGTGGGCGAAGCCGAAGCCGCCGTGCGTCTGCAGGCAGGTGTTCGCCGCTTCCCACGACGCCTTCGCGGCAAGGTACTTGGCCATGTTGGCTTCGCCGCCGCAGGGCTGGCCGGCATCGAACAGGGAACAGGCCTTGAAGCGCATCAGGTTGGCGGCCTCGGTCTCGATGTAGGCATCGGCGATGGGGAAGGCCACCCCCTGGTTCTGGCCTATCGGCCGGTTGAAGACCACGCGGTCGCTGGCGTAGCGGCGCGCCTTGTCGACGAACCAGTACGCGTCGCCGATGCACTCCGCGGCAATCAGCGTGCGTTCGGCATTGAGGCCATCGAGGATGTACCTGAAGCCCTGCCCTTCCGTGCCGATCAGGTTTTCCGCCGGGACCTCCAGGTGGTCGAAGAACACTTCGTTGGTCTCGTGGTTCACCATGTTCCGGATCGGCCGCACCGTCATGCCCGTGCCGATCGCCTGGTGCAGGTCGACGAGGAAGATGCTCATCCCCTCGCTCTTCTTCTTCACGTCCGCCAGCGGCGTCGTGCGCGCGAGCAGGATCATCAGGTCCGAATGCTGGATGCGCGAGATCCAGACCTTCTGCCCGTTGACCACGTAGCGGTCGCCCTTCTTCACCGCGGTGGTCTTCAGCTGCGTGGTATCGGTGCCGGTCGTGGGCTCGGTCACGGCCATCGTCTGCAGGCGCAGCTTGCCGCTGGCGATGCCGGGCAGGTACTGCTTCTTCTGCGCCGCGGAGCCGTGGCGCAGCAGCGTGCCCATGTTGTACATCTGGCCGTGGCAGGAGCCGGCGTTGCCGCCGGAGAGGTTGATCTCCTCCATCACCACCGACGCCTCGGCGAGGCCCAGGCCGGAGCCGCCGAAGTCCTGCGGGATCATGGCGGCCAGCCAGCCGGCCTCGGTGAGCGCATCGACGAAGGCTTCGGGATAGCCGCGCTCGGTGTCGACCTTCTGCCAGTACGCGGAATCGAAACGGCCGCACAGGTCGCGCAGCGCCTCGCGCATCTCCTGGTACTGGTCGGGTGCGGGAACCTGCGTCTTCATGCGAACGTCGCCTCCGCCTGCATGGTGAGCCAGCCTTCGTGGTCCTGGGCCCAGAGCTGCGCGCCCTTGCCGTCGGCCGACGGCTTCCCGTTGACGCGGAAGGGGTGCAGGTCGAACGTGGGCCGTACGGCCTTGAAGCTGAAGGTGCGCAAGCGCGCGTCGGGCTGCTGGCGCCGCGCCAGGTCCACCAGCAGCGTGGCGATCAGCGGGCCGTGCACGACGAGGCCCGGGTAGCCTTCCACTTCGGTGACGTAGCGCCGGTCGTAGTGGATGCGGTGGCCGTTGAAGGTCAGCGCCGAATAGCGGAACAGCAGGACGTCGTCGGGCACGATCTCGCGCGACCACGGCGCGTCGGTGGGCGCGGCCTGCGGCGGCGGCGCCGGGTCGCCCGGCTGCGGCGCCGCGCGATAGACGATGTCGTGCTCCTCGGTGAGCGCCGGGCCCTGCGCATTGCGGACCTCGTGAAGCACCAGCACGAACACGAGGTCGCCGGTGCGTCCCGCCTTGTGCGTGACCGAGGCGATGCGCGACGTGCGCTCCACCGCGTCGCCCACGCGCAGCGGCGCATGCCACTGCAGGCGTCCGCCTGCCCACATGCGGCGCGGCAGCGGCACCGGCGGCAGGAAGCCGCCGCGCTTGGGATGGCCATCCGGCCCCAGCTCGCCCTGGCGCGCACCGGGCAGGAAATACAGCCAGTGCCACAGGGGCGGCAGCTCGGTGCCGGCGGCCGGGAAAGGATCGTCGCGGTCCAGGGTCGCGGAGAGATTGCGCACGGGCACGGCCGTGATGTCGTCGCGCAGCGTCTCGCCGCGGCCTTCCCAGGTGCGCAGCTGCGCCAACAGGTCCGGGGTGAGAGCTTCGGGGGCCATGGGAGGGATTAGACCAGCGTTCGCCTGCTTCCGCGGGAATGACGGTGGGTTTGCCTATGATCCCCCGCATGACGTCACGCTGGTATTTCGGTTGGAACATCGTCGCCGCGGCGGCAGTCCTCACGCTCCTGTCCTCGGGCATGCGCCTGAGCTTCGGGCCCTTCTTCCTGCCGATGGCGCACGACCTGGGGTTCAGCCGCAGCCTGCTCGCGAGCATCGTGGCGGTCGGCATGCTGGCCTACGGGCTGGCCATGCCCGTGGCCGGCGCATTGATCGCGCGCGTCGGCACGCGACCCGTGCTGCTGGCCGGCAACATGCTCGTTGCGATCGCGGTGCTGTGGACCGTGACGACCCCCAGCGCCACTGGCTTCCTGCTTGCTTTCGGGTTACTGCTGTCCGTCGGCCTCGCCTTCACCAGCCCGGTGGCGCTGACGCCGGTGATCAGCCACTGGTTCACGCGCCGCCGCGGCATGGCCCTCTTCTTCCTCTCCACCGGTTCGATGGCGGGCATGGCCGTCATGACCCCCGTGCTGTCCTTCGCGATCGAGCACTTCGGCTGGCGCTGGACGCTCGGCGGCTTCGCCACGGCCTTCACGCTCTTCACCCTGCCCGCGGCGCTGTTCGTGATCCGCGACGGCGCGCCGGAACACACGGACCTGAGCCCCGCCGAATTCGCGACGCAGCGCGCCGCCATGCCGCCGCAGAGCCTGAAGCTGCACGAAGCGATGCGCACCGCGCCCTTCTGGAAGATCTTCTTCGGGCTGTTCGCCTGCGGCTTCAGCATGAACCTGCTGGGCACGCACGGCATGCCCATGCTGATGGACCACGGCTTCGACGCGTTCACCAGCTCCATGGGCATCGGCCTCATCGGCTTCGTCGCCATCGGCGGCACGCTGATGCTGGGGCGCTTCGCCGATCGCCTGCCGCGGCGCCACATCCTCGCCACGATCTACTTCGTGCGCGGGCTCGGCTTCTTCGCGCTGGTGCTGGTGGGGACGCACTGGGAGCTGTACCTCACCTCCACGATCGGCGGCCTGGTGTGGGCGGGCAGCATCGCGCTGTCGTCGGCCATCCTGGCCGACGTCTACGGCGTGCGCCTCGTGGGTGTGCTGTATGGCATGGCCTACCTCGGGCACCAGGTCGGCGGGACGATCAGCTCGTGGCTCGGGGGGTGGGGGTACGAGCACTTCGGCACGCACTGGGTCGCGTTCGGCGCGGCGGGCGTGCTGCTGATCGCGGCGGGCTTCGTGGCCTTGCAGTTGCCGCGCAAGGGGTTCACGTTGATGGCGGCGCCTGTGCCGGCGTGACGCCTGCGGTGGGGTTCGCTTCGCTCACCACCACCCTACGACTTCCCCCCGCGTAGGGTGGTGGTGAGCGAAGCGAACCC
>Ga0209257_1000498_pt1 | contig 70112 bp, 77 predicted proteins | sample AraplaCvi_mCL_r2_FD_184277 | JGI IMG/M metagenome (GOLD analysis project Ga0209257, IMG submission 184277) | Arabidopsis root microbial communities from North Carolina, USA - plate scrape MF_Cvi_mCL_r2 (SPAdes) (version 2) | ecosystem: Host-associated > Plants > Roots > Endosphere | place: USA...
CGACTACAAGGACCAGGGGCTGGTAGTCGTCGGCGTGCACACGCCCGAGTACGGCCACGAACGCATCTTCGAAAACCTGCAGTCGGCCGTGAAGCGCTTCGGCATCGAATATCCCGTCGCGCAGGACAACGGCTACCACACGTGGAACGCGTTCGGGAATCGCTACTGGCCGGCGCTCTACCTCATCGACCAGCAGGGACAGATCGTCTACCGCCATGCAGGCGAAGGCGATTACGACACCACCGAGGCACAGATCCAGCGCCTGTTGCGCAAGAACGCGACGGGCGCGTGAGAACACAGGAGACGACCCCATGACCACGCAAGACAAAGGTACGGCGCTGATTACCGGCGCTTCCTCCGGCATCGGCGCCATCTACGCCGACCGGCTCGCCCGCGAGGGCTTCGACCTCGTGCTGGTTGCACGCAGTGCAGACAGGCTCGAGCAACTGGCGAAACGGATCTCCGATGAGACCGGTCGTACGGTCCGGACCATCGCAGCCGACCTCACCCATACGCAGGATCTGGAGTGGGTCGAGGAGGCGCTGACGACCGACGCGCGGATCACGATGCTGGTGAACAACGCGGGCGCGGGCTCCACCGCGCACCTGCAGGACCTCGACAACGCCAGCATCGAGCGCATGATCGCCCTCAACGTCACCGCGCTGACACGCCTCGCGCGCGCAGCCGCGACCGCGTTCGTCGCGAGGGGAGGGGGCACCATCGTCAACATGGGCTCCATCCTCGCGGTGGCGCCGGAAGTGCTGAGCGGCGGCGTCTACGGGGGCACCAAGGCGTACGTGCTGGCGTTCTCGCAATCGCTGCTGCACGAGTTCGGCGACAAGGGCGTCCGCGTGCAGGTCGTCCTTCCGGGCGCGACGGCCACCGATTTCTGGGAGCTATCCGGAACGCCGGTCGAAGCATTGCCGTCGAACATCGTCATGAGCGCCGACGACGCGGTCGATGCTGCGCTGGCTGGGCTCAAGCTCGGCGAGTTCGCCACGTTCCCGTCGCTCCCGGACATCAACGACTGGAATGCGTTCGACAGTTCGCGTCGCGCGTTGCTGCCGGGGCTTTCACGCACAACGCCGGCGCCACGCTACGGCACCGGCGGATGAACGCGCGCGACGCCCTGTGCTCTGGCAGGCTGGGCGTCTCCCCACACGAAGCAGGCGCCCATGGACCGCATCGAAGCGATGAAGATCTTCATTGCCGCGCTGGACGAGGGCAGCCTTGCCGGCGCGAGCCGCAGGACCGGCAGATCCGCGGCGGCGGTGAGTCGCGCCGTCGCGTACCTGGAAGCGCACGTTGGCGTACCGTTGTTGCACCGGACGACCCGTTCGATCCGCCTGAGCGAAGCAGGCGAACGGTACTCGGCGGCGTGTCGGAAGATCCTCGCCGATCTGGACGAGGCCGACCGCCAGGCCGCGGGCGAACGCTCGGTGCCGCGAGGAACGCTGACCATCAGTTCCACCGTGTTCGTGGGAGTGGAAGTCCTTCGTCCGATCGTCGACGCGTTCATGAGCGAATTCCCGACGGTGAACGTGCGCATGTACCTGCTGGAGCGCCCCGTGAACCTGGTGGACGAAGGCATCGATGTGGCGCTTCGCATCACGCACCTGTCGGATTCCACGCTGGTGGCGCAGCACATCGGCGAAGCGCGGCGCGTCGTCGTGGCGTCGCCGCGCTATCTCGCTACGCACCCGCGCATCGACGAACCGGGCGACCTGGCGCGCCACTCGATCGTCACGATGCAGCACATGGGCCTGGATTCATGGAGCTTTCCTGCCCCGGAAGGCTCGACCGTCCCGCGCTCGGTGGCGTTCGTGCCGCGGTTGGTGGTCAACAACGTGCAGGCGGCGGTGGGATCTGCCGTGGACGGCAACGGCGTGACGCGGCTGCTTTCGTACCACGTAGCAGGCCAGGTGGAGCGCGATGAACTGCGGGTGATCCTGCCTGAGTTTGAACCGGCGCCGCTTCCCATCAGCCTTGTGTCGCCGTATGGACGCCTGTCCGTGCCGAAGGTGCGGGCGTTCGTCGATTTTGCTTTGCCGAGGCTCAGGGCGCAGTTCGCCCGCTCGACGCTGGCATCGTAGGAACACGATTCCACCGTTTCGCGGAAGAATGTCTGCCGGAATGCATGGATTCGCAGAACCGGGTTGCGACCCTAGATTGAGCTTCGTCGGAAACACGCCGCACCACACGGCCAAGCCGATCCCCCTTCAATCCGGAGCAATTCCATGAGCAGTTCCCGCAAAGTAGTCATCATCACCGGCGCCTCGCAGGGCATCGGTGCCGGCCTGGTCCAGGCCTTCCGCGATCGCGATTTCCGCGTCATCGCCAACTCCCGTTCGATCAAGCCGTCGACCGATCCCGACGTGCTCACCGTCGCCGGCGACATTTCCGATCGTGCCGTCGCGCAGCGCATCGTCGAGGAAGGCCTCGCACGTTTCGGCCGCATCGACACCCTGGTGAACAACGCCGGCATCTTCACCGCCAAGCCCTTCACCCAGTTCGACGCCGACGACTACGCGAACAACGTCGCGATCAACCTGACGGGCTTCTTCCAGATCACGCAGCTCGCCATCGAGCAGATGGAGAAGCAGGGCGCGGGCCACGTGGTCACCATCACCACGAGCCTGACCGATCACGCGATCGACGGCGTTCCGTCTGTCCTCGCATCGCTGACCAAGGGTGGCCTCAATGCGGCGACGAAGTCGCTGGCCATCGAGTACGCGAAGCGCGGCATCCGCGTGAACGCCGTGTCGCCGGGGGTGATCCGCACGCCGATGCACGCGCCGGAAACGCACGAATGGCTGGCCGCGCTGCACCCGGTCGGCCGCCTGGGCGAGATTTCCGACGTCACGCAGGCCGTGCTCTTCCTCGAGTCGGCCGGCTTCGTCACCGGAGAGATCCTGCACGTCGACGGCGGCCAGAGCGCCGGCCACTGACTTCCAACCCGGGGCGGGGGGAGACCTCGCCCCATTCGACAGGAGCAAGGCAATGCCAATCGTCAACATACAGATCACCCGCGAGGGTTCGGGCCCGGGGCGCGACGCCGCAACCGCCGAAGAGAAGGCCGCCCTGATACGCGGCGTAAGCCAGCTGCTGCTGGACGTACTCAACAAGCCGCTGGATTCGACCTTCGTCGTAATCGAGGAAGTGCCGCTGGAGAACTGGGGCTGGTACGGCATGCCGGTGCCCGAGCTGCGCAGGCGTCGCGCCGAAGAGACATGACGGCCCGAAGCGGGCGCGAAGCCGGCCGCGTCTAGCAGGGCAGGGCGCCGCACGCATCGGCGCAAGAGAGTGCTAATGTCCCAACCGGTTGTCGTCGGTTGGGGATGCGTGCTGATGATCGTCAAAACCGAGGTCGCGATCCTCGCCGGCGGCTGCTTCTGGGGGATGCAGGAGCTGCTGCGCCGCATACCCACGGTCGTGTCGACGCGCGTGGGTTATACGGGCGGCGACATTTCCCATCCCACGTACCACGATCACGGCACGCATGCCGAGGCGATCGAGATCGTCTTCGATCCGGAACTGCTCTCCTACAGGCATATCCTGGAGTTCTTCTTCCGCATCCACGATCCGACCACCCTCAATCGCCAGGGCGCCGACATCGGCACGCGCTACAGGTCCGCGATCTTCTATGCGAGCCAGGCGCAGCGGCGCATCGCGGAAGCCACCATTCGCGAGCTGGACGCTTCCCGACTGCTGCCCAGCCGGATTGTCACCTCGGTCGAGCCTGCGCGTACCTTCTGGGAAGCCGAAGCGGAGCATCAGGCCTACTTCGAACGCCACCCCGAACAGCGCGCATGCAATCACATCCGTCCATCGACGATGCCCGCGTGTGATCGTGCCTTGACGGTTGAACCCGACTTACTGGGGTTCTCCGCACGCACCTGAGTTCGACTTCATGCGTGCAGGCTCCGTCGCCGCACGTCGCGAAGTTGCAGTGACATGCGTTCGATCGAAACCGATACCAAAGCGGGATAGACGCTGATCCATCGACGGCGCACGCTCCATTTGTCGATCCAAGTCATGGCAAGTCCTGCTCGAATGCGAAGTGGCTACTGCACTGAGCGCAGTGGGTGATCCTCGTCGAGTACCGCCATCGCCGACAGCGTCGACCAAAAGAACGCAGCGCAGATGTGCCGCCCACATGCGGCTGCATCCTGCCCCTGCCCAGCGAGATTCCACTTACGGCGTCCAGCCGGCGGAGAGAGAGACATGCGCATCCTCATGGTGCTGACATCACACGACACCCTCGGAGACACCGGACGCAAGACCGGCTTCTGGCTGGAAGAGTTCGCGTCCCCGTACTACGTTTTCACCGACGCAGGCGTGTCGGTGACGGTGGTATCGCCGAAAGGAGGACAGCCTCCAATCGATCCGAAAAGCGACGATCCCGATAACCAGACGGAAGCGCAGACGCGCTTCAAGGGCGACAGCAATGCCATGGGTGTTCTGGCGAACACGCTGCGCCTGGACTCCGTGTCGGCAGACGACTTCGACACCGTGTTCTATCCGGGTGGTCATGGCCCGATGTGGGATCTCGCAGAGGATCCGCACTCCATCAAGCTCATCGAGTCGTTCTACGACAGCGGAAAGCCGGTCGCGGCGGTCTGCCATGCGCCCGGCGTACTACGTCACGTCAAGCACAAGGGAGAGCCGATCGTGAAGGGAAAGCGCGTCTCCGGATTCACGAATACGGAAGAGGCCGAAGTGCAACTAACGAACGTGGTGCCGTTCCTCGTGGAAGACGAGCTGAAGCGCCTCGGCGGCTTGTACCAGAAGACCGACAACTGGTACGCGTTCTGCGTCGTGGATGGACGCCTGATCACGGGACAGAATCCGTCGTCCTCGACGATCACCGCGGAAACGCTGCTGCGGTTGATGAAGTAGGTAGGCCAACCGCAGCCAGAAGTTTCACGCCCCCTCCAGGGAGGACGCGTTCATGGATCTACTCATGGCAGCCAAGTCGCTCGCCGACCGTGTTGAAGATGAGGCGGCGAAGGCGCATGTCCCAGTCTCCGTCTCGATCGTTGACATTCACGGAAATCTCGTGCTGCAGCATCGGATGAATGACGCGCCTGCCTTCTCGATGGAGATCTCGGAGCGCAAGGCATACACCTCGGCGCTCGTCGGCCGGCGTACCGCTGAACTGGATCCGCTAGTGCAGCCGGGCCAGCCCCTGTATGCGCTGCTGGCCATGGCGGGTGGCCGGTTCACGGCCATGGCGGGAGGCGTCCCGTTGAAACACGAGGGCAGGGTGTTCGCCGGTGTAGGAGTGAGTGGCGGCACGACCGATCAGGACGTCGCCATCGTCGATGCCGCGGTTGAATTGAACAACGTCGGTTGATCTGCAGCACGCGAGCCAGGAGTCCTTGCCATGATCTCATCCATGACTTTGCTACGCGCCACCATGGGGCTTATTGCCTGCACGGCGTGCGTGGCTCAGGGCGCGGGATTGCCAACCAAGGCGTTCGGATCCATCCTGCAGGAAGACATCCAGTGGGCGCCGTTTCCCGCATTTCCCGAGCAGGCACGCCTCGCGGTGCTTGTGGGCGAACCCGCGAAGGCCGGGCCTTACCTGGTACGGGTGAAGGTTCCCGCCGGTGTGACGTTGATGCCGCACACCCATCCGGAGGACCGGATCTATACGGTCATCTCCGGAGTGTTCTACATCGGGCTCGGCACGAAGTTCGACGAATCGAAACTCGTGGCCTACGCTCCCGGAAGCGTTGTGGTGCTACCCGCCAGAACACCGCACTTCCATCGAGCACGATCGGGCGAGTACGTCACGCAGGTGACCGGCACCGGTCCGCTCGGTATCGATTATGTGGACCCCCACGACGATCCACGCACGCATTAGCCTGGCGCCTGTCACGATGCATGCTGCATCGAACGTCGGTGCTTGACCGCGGTGCAACGGGCCGGGCCACAACAGAGGGAGGGCGTGCCGGTGCTCCCCTTTTCGAATTCCGGAACCACGACGTACAAGCGCGTCACCGTGGATGGTGTCGGCATCTTCTACCGCGAGGCAGGTCCACGCGATGCACCGACCTTGGTGCTCCTGCACGGATTCCCGTCGTCATCGCGTCAGTTCGACGCGTTGATCCCGCTGTTGGCGCCCTGTTACCACGTGCTGGCACCGGACTATCCGGGCTTCGGCCAGAGCGATGTCCCACTGCCGTCCTCCTACGAATACACGTTCGACCGGCTCGCGCAGACGATGCATCACTTCCTGGGCGAGATCGGAGTCGAGCGATGCAGCTTCTATCTGCATGACTATGGCGGCCCGGTCGGAATCCGCGTGATCCTTGCGCAACCGGAACGTCTGCAAGCACTGATCATCCAGAACGCCAACGCCTACGAGGAAGGGCTCGGGGAGAAGTGGACGGGCATCGCCGAATTCTGGAAGAACCCTGCGATGCACCAGAAGGTCGTCGATGGGTTCCTCTCCCGTGAGAGCACGGAGCAGCGCCACACGCTCGGCACCACACATCCGGAACGTTACAACCCGGACAGCTGGACGGACGAGTTTGCGCACTTGTCGAAGCCCGGTCAGCGGGAGATTCAAGGTCGGCTTCTCTACGATTACCGGACAAACGTTGCTTCCTATCCGGCGTGGCAGGCGTGGCTACGCCGACAGCAACCGCCTGCTCTAGTGATATGGGGCAAGAACGATCCCTCGTTCGTCGCCACAGGTGCGCTGGCATACCGGCGCGACCTGCCGGACGGAGAGTTCCATCTGCTCGACGCAGGGCACTTCGTGCTGGATGAGAGGGTCGACGAAGTCGCGCTGCTGATGCTGTCCTTCCTGGGCAGGCATGTCTAAGTGCAAGGCATGAGGTGCGCCACGAGCGGTGCGCGAATCGGGCGGCGGCGCGGATACGCGCTATGGATACCTAGGTCCAATCGACGCATGCGCGTGTCGGCTCAATGATGGGACCCAACGCCGGCACCAGACGTTGGTAGACACGGAGGATCCGCATCATGTCCCTGCCCAGGATTGCCGTAATCATGAGCACCACCCGCGCAGGACGGTTCGCCGACATACCTGCTGCCTGGATCTCCGACCTTGCTCTCGCCCGCGGCGACATGGAAGTGGAGCTGATCGATCTGCGCGATTACCCGATGCCGTTCTTCGACGAGCCGGCATCCAATGCATGGGTTCCGTCCAGCAACAACATTGCGCGGACTTGGCAGGGAACGGTGGCCAGCTTTGACGGCTACGTCTTCGTCACCGCCGAGTACAACCGCGGTGTCCCGGCCGTTCTGAAGAACGCACTCGACTATGCCTATCCCGAGTGGAACCGCAAGCCGTGTGCGTGTGTCGGCTATGGGAGCGTGGGCGGCGCCCGCGCGATAGAGCAGCTGCGGCTGAACTGCATCGAGCTGCAGATGGCACCCACGCGCAGTGGCGTGCACATCCAGGGGCGCGACTTCTTCGATGCGCTTCGCGAAGGCAAGCCGTTGTCCGACATCCCCTACATTGCAGAGAACGCGGTGACGATGCTGGACGAGCTGCTCTGGTGGACGCTCGCTCTCAAGGAAGCCCGTGCCGCGCGGAGCGGAACTTAGCTTTTGGCCCCCGGGATGGCTTCTCAGGAGTAGCTGATATCGCTCAAGTCAATCCAGACCATCAACATGTCGAGGTTCGGACGGCCATCGGGCCCGCGCGTGTACGCGCGACGTCGCGTTGGTAGTGCGATTCCGTCGCGACGTACGTACTCCGAGGTGAGCTGTGCGGCCGCAAAGCCGCCGGCGATGTTCACCTGGTAGTCGTGGCGACGCAGCATGAACGACTCATCGAAGAAGAAGTCCTGAACCGAGCTGTGTGTTTCGATCGAACCGGGGAAACGCGCACGCAGTACGTGCCAGCGCTCCTCGCCCTCTCGCCACGGTTCGATCTCTTCGACCGCCACTTGCTCCATGGCAAGGAGGAACGGCGTCGCCAGATATGTCCATAGCGCCTCGCCATTGAAGTAGGCGCGGTGCAGTGGGTCCCAGGGCGTATTCATCTGGTGTCCGGCAAAGGAATCCTTGGGCGCGAGTCGCTCTGCAAGGACGCTGCCGTCCAGCCTCTCGACCGCCACACGGTCTGCAGTGAATACCGAACGCTGGTCCGGTGCGCCGTACGGTTGCAATGACATGCGCTCCTCATGAAGCCAGGACGTCACTCGCCTCGGATCGGCGTCCTGGATGATTCCCTTCAGCGCAAAGAAGCCGCCGCCACTGATGATCGTGGCATCAACGCGCTTCAAGCTATGCCAGCGGTCGATCCCACCATGTGCGTGCAGAACGTTCTGGAGCAGTGTGTCCACTTCGGTCTCCCTGGATCGTGCACCACGACAAAGCAGCGACGAGTCTGGGTTCGTCCCATGCGCGACGCCATTGACCATTGGTGTTGGTAATCGGAGGCGCGCCGGGGCGATGGGGTAGACACCATCGTCTGATTTCGCCGGGGCGGTTCCGTACCGCATCCTGCGAAGGTGCCGGGACCCCGTGTGGTAGCCGGCAGCCCAAACGCAGGAGAAGCGCCATGTCTCGCAACACTGTTCAGCTCATCAGCGAGGGCGCCGGGTGGGGCGCAGACCACAGCATGTCCCGGTCACGAAATCGTTTCGTGTCGGACTTGGGTTGTGATTCGGCAGGTTGCGCGGGAAGAGGGCAGTGCGGCGGGCGGTCCGTCGCGGATCTCGTCTGCGAGACCGTGCGTTCCGGACTGGTACGGTAGCTCGACGGTACGATCATGCAGCACTCCAAGCTACACGACTTGCTCGGCATCGACCTGCCAATCGTGCAGGCACCGATGGCCGGCGTCTCATCGCCCGCGATGGCTGCGGCGGCAAGCGAGGCTGGCGCGCTGGGTTCCATTGGTGTCGGTGCGCTCGACGCACAGGCTGCGCGCACCATGATTGAAGCGGTGCGTGCGGCGACCTCGGCCTCGTTCAACGTCAACCTGTTCTGCCATACGCCGGCCCGGTCCAGGCCGGACGCAGAGCGCGAGTGGATCCATCGACTGCAGCCGGAGTTTGCTGCACTTGGTGCGAAGGCGCCCGAGCGCCTGACCGAGATCTACCGCAGCTTCGTCATCGACGAAGACATGCTTGCCATGCTGCTCGAAGAACGGCCGCCCGTCGTGAGTTTCCATTTTGGGTTGCCCACGCCTGGAGCCATCCACGCGCTCCGGGACGCTGGTATCACTCTGATCGCCACGGCAACCAATCTGGCCGAGGCTCGCGCAATTGAGGCAGTTGAGCTCGACGCAATCGTGGCCCAGGGATGGGAGGCTGGCGGGCATCGCGGCTGCTTCGACCCGGACGCTCCCGATGAGGCACTTGGGACCATGGCGCTGACCCGACTGCTCGTGCAGAGGACGCGCTTACCGGTCATAGCCGCCGGCGGCATCATGGACGGCGCCGGAATCGCCGCGGCGCTCAAACTGGGAGCCGTCGCTACGCAACTTGGCACGGCCTTCGTTGGCTGCGACGAGAGTCTCGCAGACGATGGATACAGAGGAGCGCTTGCCGCGTCCGCCGGTACGGTAATGACCCGCGTCATCTCGGGACGACCTGCGCGGTGCCTGGCCAATCGGTTCACGGCGATGGGGTCGAACATTCCCGACGCGGAGGTGCCCGATTACCCGGTCGCGTATGACGTGGGGAAGGCGCTCAACGCTGCCGCCAAGGCACGGGGCATCTACGGATTCGGCGCGCAATGGGCGGGGCAGGGCGCGCCACTCGCACGATCGCTCCCCGTCACGGGGCTTGTGCAGACCCTGGCACGGGAGCTTGCGGAGGCACAGACATGACCGGCGAGATGCCCCTGCGCACGCGACTGCTATTCACCATGGAACTGTCGGTCGGCGCTTTCCTGACTGTTGGTGGCCCGGAGGGAAGCGCCCGGCGGATCGCCAACGTTTCAGGCGGCACTTTCGACGGCGAACGGATGCGCGGAATCGTGCTGCCCGACGGCACCGATTGGCAGACACTTCGTGGTGATGGGGCCGTGATGCTTGACGCGCGGGTGGTGTTGAAGGCCCACGATGGCGCGCTGATCGCGATGACTTATGCCGGCATCCGCCATGGCCCCCCCGACGTGATGGCGCGGCTTACGCGTGGCGAGCATGTCGACATTGGAAGCTATTACTTCCGCATTGCGCCCACCTTCGCCACTTCGGAACCGCGCTACGAGTGGCTTAACCGTATTGTCGCCGTGGGAACCGGGCAGCGTCTTCCGGGTGGGCCGCGCTATGACGTCCACGAGATTCTTTAAGCGTTGGGCGGAGGATCCAGCAGCCTTGCCTCGATCATCCGGGTCATCACGAAATCGATGAAGGCTGTCACGGCCCTGGGGGATTGGCGGCGACTGGCATAGACCAGGTAGACCCCGACGCCCGGAGTACCGTGGTGCGGCAATACTTCGAGCAATTGCCGTGCACGCAAATGCTCGGCGGTGACAAGGGTAGGGAGCAGGGCAATGCCGAGCCCTGCAAGTGCCGCGTCCAACTGCACACGAAGCGCGTTGGCATGGAAGCGTCCGGTCACTGCGACGGCCGTAGCGCTGTCGGGACCGATAAGACGCCACTCGGTCAGGCCGGACGGGGTGGGCGCGGCAATGCATTCGTGCTGCGCCAACGCCTGCAGTGACTCGGGTCGGCCGTGTGATGCGACATACGCGGGACTTGCGACCAGGGTCGCGCGGGTGGTGCCGACCTGCCTGGCGACCAGGTTCGAGTCGGGATCGACGCCGCTGCGGATCGCGACATCGATTCCCTGTTCGATGAGGTCCACCTTGTCGTCGCCGAGCACGAATTCCAGACGCACCTTGGGGTGTGCGGCCAGGAAGTCGCCAACCCAGGTCACGTCGAACCAGCGGAAGAAATCCGCAGCAGCGGCGACCCGCACCTTGCCGACAGCGTGTTCGCCTCCGTCCGCGGTTTCGCGCGCGACCGCTTCGACCGCGTCGATCTGTTCGGCACTCCCCTGAAAGAGCGTTGTGCCGGCTGGCGTCAACGTGAGCTGGCGAGTACTCCGCTGCAGCAAGCGCACGCCGATTTGCGTCTCGAGCGCTTGGATCCGACGGCTGAGGGTATTCGGCGGGATCCCCAGCCGGCGGCCGGCTGCAGCGAAGCTGCCAGCGCGCACCACCTGCACGAACAGGGATATGTCGTTCAAGTCGGTCATGACAGGGTAATTGCTTCGAATTCTGGACGAATGAAATCTAGCAGGCCCGACTAATCGTTGTGCCTTCTTGCCCCTAGATTCGGTGTCGATCACTCGTTGACCGAATTGGAGGATGCCCATGAATGTTCAGACTGTACCTGTCCGCGCCACGGCGGACGTGCTCACGCGTCGCGTGATTCACGTGACTCGCGGTCGGGGCCACGGGCCGATCGCGCGGCTGATGAGTCCCGGCGACCTGGGCGAACTATTGAAACCATTTGTATTCCTGGACTTCATCGACACCCGGGACCAGCCCAAGCCACGCGTCAGCGATTACGGCTTGCATCCGCACTCCGGGATCGCGACGCTGACATGGCTCTACGAAGGCGACGTGAACTACCAGGACACGACGGGCCGGCGCGGGCAGATTTCGGGCGGGCACGTCGAATGGATGCGGGCCGGCGGCGGCGCGTGGCATGGGGGCAACTTCGGCGACGGTGATGGCCGAGTCCGTGGCTTCCAGCTGTGGATCGCGCTGCCACCGGAACTGGAACTGTCGGAGGCGATCAGCACCTACCTGGCGCCGCATGAAATTCCGACGTCAGGACCGGTGACCGTCCTGCTGGGCCAGCAAGGAGCTTGCTCGAGCGCGATCACTCCGCCGTCGCCCATCAATTACCTCTCAGTCCGTCTGCGCGCGGGCGAGCGCTGGACGTACACGCCGCCCGCAGGACACACGGTCGCATGGGCCGCCGTCAGCGCAGGAGAACTCGAGCTGCCCGTGACGGCGCGGGCAGGCGAGATGATCGTGTTTGCGCCTGGAGAGGCGGACATCGAGTTCGTCGCCCATTCCGACGCCGAGTTTGTTCTCGGGTCGGCCGTGCCACACCCGCATCAACTGGTGATGGGTGACTATTCGGTACACACCACGGACGCAGCATTGCGCGAAGGTGAGGCACGCATCGAAAAGATTGGTCGGGCATTGCCGCGGCGCAACGGCTAGGCCAGGCCGCTGCGCTTCGAGTTGCTGTGAGGATGGGCTGGTGAACGTGCTGCCGCGCACGACAGACTTGGTGTGCTCAACGATGAGCGCGATAAAGCAGGCTCCGGGCAGCAGTGTTGCGCTGGACGGAAGAGTGTCTGCCGGACCGTAGGGATTCGCAAACCGACTTTGTGCCCCTAGATTGAGCCCACCTGCGAATCACCAACCAGATCCGTCACGTCGACGGCGAACCGAGTAGCGGTAACCGACCGAACTCGCAGCCGCCCTTGCGCGTCGAGTGGACGTGCGTCGTCAGCACTGTTCTTGGATATGGGCGTTTCGCAGAACGACACACACTCAAAGGTTTCCAATGAACACGCAACAAGATGAACGCCTGCACCTGCAGGTTGTGGCTGACCTGATCTGTCCGTGGTGCTTCATCGGCAAGCGCAGTCTGGATCGCGCATTAATCGTCCTTGCAAGGGACGGCATCGCGGTTGATGTCGAATGGCTGCCTTACCAGCTCAATCCATCCATGCCCCCGGGCGGTATGGACCGCAAGCAGTTCCGCACCCAGCACTTCGGCTGGGAGAACGCGCTTGCGATGGACGCCCGCGCCGTGGAGGCCGGACGCCACGTTGGTGCGGAGTTCCGCTACGACCTGCAGTCACGCACCCCAAACACGCTGGCGGCGCACGGATTATCCCGGCTGGCCTGGGATGAAGGAGGCGCATCGCTCCAGGATCGCCTTGTCGACCGGCTATTCGCCGCCTATTTCACCCACGGTGAAGACATCGGCAGCAGCGACGTACTCGAGCGCATCGCCGTCGACTCAGGAATGCCGCATGACGCCGTTGCACGGGCCCGATCGTACGCGGCCGAAGTGTCGCGGCTGGAGAGCAAGTCGCGCGTCCTCGGTATCAACGGCGTGCCGAGCTATCTGGTAAATGGGCATCTCTTGCTCAACGGTTCGACTTCGGTCGATGGGTATGTCAGTGCGATCACCGATGCAGCGACGCGTCTGCGTTAGCTCGGGCTGCGCGGAAGCTTTACGGGTAGGTTGATGGGTTCTGTCTCCAGAACCGCTGAAGCTTTGCCCCATGGCACCTCGCTACCTGCGCTCGGCCAATGCCCGTTCCAGCCTGGAGCGGGCGTTGGCACTTCAATTCCCGCAGACAAGGTGAAATGGCATCTGGACAACTTCGCACGCCTCGTCCTTTCTGCGCTCAAATGCGCTCGCCTGGATGGCATCGACGTTGCAGCAGCGCCTGATGGCACGGAAGTCTGGAGTTACTGGGTGCGGCCGTACCGAGACGCTGAATGTTGCGCCGCCCTCAGATCAAGGATGGCCGATGGACGGCGCCGTAGCCGACCGATTGTTCGCGACGACGGTCCGCTGATAGCAGTGATAGGGGCGGGACAGTCGGGTGCTAATGTCCGCTTCCGACCCGAAGCGGACATCCAGTCCGCGGGTTGCTCGGTTTTTTCATTACTCGGTGCCAAGTGATCGTTTCCGACCTGCTCGACGATGCGGACAAAGCTGGTGACGCTTCCGGCGCGCGGGGATAGACTCCGCCTCCAGGCCAAGCAATGACGGGCAGCGATGACCTTCACTTCAAAGCAATTTGTCGCTGACGCGCTACTTCCTAACTATCCGCCGGCTATTCCCATGCGTTTTGCGCACTGGGCTGGATTGGCGTTCGACCGGAATCGCCACTCCGACTTGGCTCCCGCCGAAGTTTGGGATGCCGTTTTCAAGGTGCATTCCGGCCGGCCTTTGGACGTTGCGGTCATCTCAGCGAATGATTTGGAGTTGGATCGTCCGCCTGCACTAATAGGGCCCTCCCGCGAGGCCCTAATGTCTTATCTCGGCTCCGAATTTAGGTTCACTTCCGATCATTTCGTCTTTTCCCAGACCCATGAATGGCTCTGTCGACTTGACCAAGATGTGACGCTCATTGCAGGCGACGCTGACTTCATTCGAGAAGTCGTTGCGTGTTGCGGCGGACTGCAATCCGTGATGGATCTAATGGTTGATGACTTCGATCCGGGCCCATCGGACTCGGTCGGTCTGTTTCGGTATCTCGTCGAATTGACCGGCGGTCTCCCACCAAGTCCGGACAGTGCCTAATGTCTGCTATCTGGCCGATAGCGGACGTTCGGCCGGTCGAAGCGAGCTCGGCGGTGGTAATGTCCGCTTTCGACCCAAAGCGGTCACTACTCAAACCAGGGGGCTGGCTCCATGAGGCGCTTGTTCATCACCTGCCTTTTCCCTGCGCTGTTGGCTTCCTGTTCCGCGGCGGACACACCTTCGGTCGTAACCCCCGCCTGCCATCCCTTCGTTGGCATGGATGAATCCAGGGCGTCGGACGAAGATCGATTGATCCTCAAGGAAGCGTCCGAGGACTTTTGCGCAGTCCTCGCCGGCAAGGAACCAGTCCATGCTCGGGTCGCTCAGGGCGTGGATTTGCCCTCTGACGGCGGTACACGTTTCTACATCGGAAGGAAGTACAAGCTCACTGCTCTCAGTAGTCTGTCGAGCTTTGGCGGATATCCGGGCGTAGCGCACGGGCCAATCATCAAATTCGATGAGTCGTTTGCGCCCGGCAACACGAGTGAGATATCCAGCATTACGGTAACGGGCATCAAGTGGGCCCCGGCAGATAGTCATTGACCGTTCGCTCAAAGTTCGCTGGCCATGCGCTCAACTCACGCGGTGGCGAACGTCCGCTTCTGGCCGATAGCGGACATTGGGGGAGGGCTGCTGCCAGGACTGGTGCTAATGTCCGCTTTCGACCCAAAGCGGACATTGGAAAAGTTCGGGATGGTTCCCAGATTGATACGGATCGCAAACATGCGCGCTAGCTACTCGTTACTTGCGCTGTCATACCGCCGTTGGCATTACCGCACGACGCCGGAGCGATTCGAGCAACCCGGCGGACCCGCGGCAGCCTTCGCCATGTTTCAAGGCATGAACATCTTCAGCATCCTGATGCTCATTCCAGCACGCGTAATTCCGGCTTGGCTGTTTGTCAGCGTGCCTTTCGTAGTTGGCGCTTTGGTCTACCTGCACGTCAGCAACATCTATCGCGCCAATCCCCTTGCGCCGCGATACGCAGCGCTCACCGACCCTGTACCGCCGGGGCGCGAGTTTCCATTGGTCTACGCCTACTTCTTCTGCACGCTGGTGTTGTTTGTGGGCTGCCTCTCCTGGGCTGTACATCGAAGCAGCTTGGCGCTAGGCACTTTTTGGGTGTGCCCTGGTAGAGAGAGTGTCCGCTTATGGCCGATAGCGGACGTCCGTGCGGGACGGCCGGCGAATGGGCTGCTAATGTCCGCTTTCGACCCAAAGCGGACACTTGGAAGGGAAACGCACGCATGCATGATCTCGACGCGTCTGAAGCGGGTGCAGGCAGGTTCTCCTGGCTCGATGTTGCGCTCGTTCTCGTGCTGTTGGTTCTGGCAACGGCGTTTGTGCTGGCCGAACCATCGCCAACTCGCGAATGGAGCGCGACCCCAGGCAATGCACTTTTGGGGCTGAACTCCATTGCCTGGGGCTTTGCGTTCGCGTTGGCGTATCGGTTTCCGCGAGCGTCTGCGGTATTACGAATGCTTGCGAGCTTCGCTGCGGTCTTAGATCGAGTGGGTCCAATCAATCTGCGTCGCCTTTGGACGCTGGCGTTGGCGGTCTTCTTTCTGTGTGTCGGGGCCTTGATGCTCATCACCGGAGCAGGATGGGCTTGAGGAGAAGCGGTTCGTGAACCACGCCATACTTGCCGGACGCCGGCGCACCTGCCTGCCGGCCGTTGAGCTTGCTAAAGGGGCAATGTGAAGAAGACAGCATGGCTGGTATTTCTTCCCGGGGTGGTCGCGGCAACACTTGCCGTCGTCTTGATGGTGGCGATGGAGGCGTCAGACCCGGAATGGTTATGCAGTTGCGACGCAGGGGATTGGCATTACGTCGGCCCGAATGGTGTCGAAGGTGGCCGGGATCATCTGGACGCTACCGGGCACGCCACTTCATGCAAGCGCACGGATGGAGCCGCAAAGATCATGGGCCGCGTATTCGACGCGATTTTGCCGGATCAGGAGCTCAAAGCGTCCGCTCCTGGCCGATAGCGGACATCTTGGACGCTCAGGAAGCGGCCACGCCGCGGTGGCGGACTTCGGCAAGCTGGACAACAACTACCTTGACCAGCTGCCGCCGCGAGGCTGACTTCTGAGCTTCCTCGGCGGCACGGCGGCTGGCGTAGCCTTTGAGACGAAGTTCCATCTTGTCGCGCCACATGAGGCCGCGCAGGCGCTCGACGGTCATCCGTTGGCCGTCCTCAGAAACAAGATGGCGGCCTCGCAGCCGCCATCCGTACCATTCGTCTTCAAAGTCCAGGTTCATGCCGGCACGTCCTGTGCGAGGGGGGTTCCCGCGATATCGGCGAGTCCAAAACCGCCTGTAGTAGGGAAAAGCCGTGCTAAGGCGTCAGAAAGCCAGCCGCGCCAGTGCCTGCGACGCTTTACATAATATGCATTATGCGAAGTGGATGATGAGGCTGCTTCGCCGTTGGGCCCGGCCTGTAGGCTCTTTCCGGCCCGCATTCGCTGCCTGACGCCGTGGAGCGTCCGCCCTGCTGGACCGCCGGCCAGCCCTGTCCGAACGAATGCGCCGCAGCGGATTACCAGCGGCGCGTTCTCAACCAACTGGAACTTACGGGACCGTGGCAAGGATGGCGGCTCGCCGGCCGTGACCTGGTGAGCCCGGACGGACAGCGGATCAGTCCGGAGCGATTACGCGGACTGATCTTTCGGCAGTCGATGGACGCACGCCGTGATCGCGCCCGCGCACGGCGTCAGCCGAAACAGCAGATGGTCCGAGTCGTGGTCGTTGACCTAGCCCAGTACCGCGCCGACGGTGGCGACGCGGCCTAATGTCCGCTATCGGCCAGAAGCGGACGCCCGAGGTACACAGTAGACGGTCAGAACCTACTAGCGAGCTCGACGGAAGCGAGCTCGTCGAAGGTTGCCACTATTTCGGCGGCCGACGTCCAGAATCCCGGCAAGTCCCGCCCATCAACCTTCAGAAACGAAGGCGGCGCGTTGTCGAAGTTGAACTCAACTCCCGATTCCGGCAGATCCCGTGGCTGGATCCGAACTACAGCGCGGCCTTATTCGAGATGCCACACCCGCTCGTCGATAATGGGGTTCCAGCCATCCTCGTCTAACTTCGCGATCCACTGCATGGGTGCGGCAACTCCAAAATGTCCGCTTAGGGTCGAAAGCGGACATTACCAACCGGGCGCCCTGCTCTTCCATGAATGTCCGTAGCGGACATCATGTTAAGTCGCTGCAGGGACTGGCGCGGCTGGCTATCTGTGGCCCTTGTCGGGATTCCTAATCAGTGTCGCTTGGTCCCAGGATCGCGCCCTTGTTGATTCCAAAGGGATTTCTGAGCAAGTTGGGACAAGATCTAAGTTGCCTTGGCGTCTGTGATGCGCACGAAACGGACGCCCTGCGGCGGACGCTGCGAAGGAATTCCAACGTTTCCTGGCGGTATCGGAAGCAACGCCAGCGACCGACGGACATGCGTCGCCACCGGTCGCGAGCTGGATGTGGCAGGACCATGCCCGATGCGCTCCCAGCCCATCAGGTCTGGAGCTTCGCGAGTATCTGGTCTGGGAACGCGGCGCCTTTCGGCGAGGCAAGGTGCTCGCCCTAGAACGTGAAGGCGTACCCGATGAACGGACCGTACAGCTTGAGATCCAGCGAAGAGTCACGCATCGGCAGGTCCACTTCCAGGTAACGGTAGCCGAATGCGAGGAAGCCGGGGCCGGCGTCGTACTGCGCATTGGCGCTCGCGCTCCAGCTGCCATCGGTGTCGCCTGTCGAGCCATCGCCGCGAAGGGTCAGGCCCCACCGTTCGGAGAACCGCATCGTGTAGCGCGCTCCAAACAGGAGATCCGAGAAGCTTTCGTCGCGGTCGCGCGAAACCGTCGGCAGGAGATCGTTCACAGGATCGAAGCGGGCCTTGGTGCTCACATCGAAGTAGCGAAGGCCCGCGAACAAGTCCAGTCCCTGGAAGCGCTCTTCGCCCAACGGAAGTACGGCGGCCAGCTCGACGATGCCGGCATCGAGGTCGCCTTCCGTACGCACGCGTGGGTAATCCTGGCTGTCGCCGAGCGCGAGGTACACGACGTCGCCGAACATGCCGAAGCGATCGCCCTGCCCCTCGACGTGGCCCAGGAACGCGAACTCGATCTTGTCCATCCAGTCATCGAAGGACTGCTGGTTCTCGGCGGGCGGCTGATCCTCGCGCAGGTCCGCGCCGATCGACGGCGCCCACACATAGGGAGCGACGGACCAGTCCCAGCCGTCGCCCGCGTGTACCGTCACCGGGACGCCGAGGCCCAGCGCCAACAGTGCCAAGGCAGCATGCATACTTGTCGGGAGCATGGCGCTTCTCAAGCGTGGAAGGGAACCCAGCCAACCGCGCAACCGCCTTCGGGCGGGCCTCATGCCGTCGCCCTGGACGTTGCGTTCCGATGCTCGACCGGGACGCGTGTCGGGCTGGTGAAGGGCACGGACCATCGGGATTTCGACGAATCCCGTTCATCGGTTCGGCGGATTGATGTCCTTCATCGGACGGAAACGGCCCCCAGCACCAGCGGCCGCCGCTGTGCCCTGGCGAAGTGAAAAGTATGGGACGTCGACTGCAACGTGCCTGCTGTTTGCGAAGGAGCAGTCGTGCTCACCAGGAAAGACAGGCGGCTACTTGCGCCTCGTTCACTTGCAGCGAGAATTCCCAGCCGTTGCACTCACACAGTCGTTCGACGATGCCCAGCCCCAAGCCATGTCCGTTGGAAGAGGAGCCGGCCGGCGTGAGCGGTTCAACCTCCTCAACGCCCAACCGGTTGGTGACCAGAAGCTCGTGCTCCTTGAGGAGAACCGTGATCGGCCCCTGCCCGCCGGGCGTTTGCTCGAAAGCGTTTCGAACCAGGTTGGTGACGGCGATGAGGAAGGCCTGCGGATGCCCGCGAACGACGGGGGCCGCAAGACTTTCGACCTCGACTTCGACGCGCTTGCCGTTCAGCAGATAGCGCTGCTGGTCGATCGCCCGGCTTACCAAGGGCGCGACCAGGAACTGCTCGTCATATAGCCCGTCGTCGGTTTCGCGCGCGATGCACAGGAACATCTCGATCGTGGACTTCATCTCGAGTGTCGCGCGCCGGATCCGGTCCACCGCCTTCACGTCTTCGGCCGAGAGATCGCTTTGCTCCAGCAGCTCGAGCGCGCCCGTGATCACGGTGATGGGTGTCCGCAACTCGTGGCTGGCGGAACCGGTGAAGTCCCGCTCGCGCACGATGAATGCGCTTATGCGCTTGAGCGTCTTCTCGATGGCACCGGCGAGGACACCGACCTCGTCCCTTTCGAACCGGCTGGACTCAATGAGCTTGTGGTCTCCGGCCGACAGATGCTCCAGGTCAATGCCCGCGACCACGTCGGCGAGCTCCACCACCGGGGCGACCGCTCTGCGCATCACCAGGACTCCCAGCCCGAAACCCAGGGCGCCGAGCACACCCACGACACCGGTGATGACGAGGAGCCACCACCAGTCCTCGGAGGACGCCGCCTCGATCCCGGCGACGTCGAACACTACGAATGCGCGCCCCCCTGCATTGTCGGCGGGGACGACAGCGACATGGAGCTCTTCGTCGACGAACTCGTACAGGCCCTCGTCGGGGCCCGTCTGCGCCCATTCCCTCAGGGGTTCCGGCAAGCTCTCTACGTCGTCGTATCGGTGAAGGTTCGTTACGGGATCGGGATAGTTCTCGGCGGCGCGTTGCAGCTGATTGACCAGCACCCGGTCTTCGCTGAACCTGATGGCCGCGTAGAACGCGAGGCCCCAGGCCACGCTGAGTCCGACGACACACAGCGCGAACGCATACTCGACACGTTTGCGCAGACTTTGTCGCAGCATTACTGGGAATCCTCTGCGATTCGATACCCGATGCGATGCAAGGTATGGATCAATGGCCGGTCGAACGGCCTGTCAATTGCCTGCCGCAGCTTGTACATGTGCGAACGAAGGGCATCGCCATCCGGTCGCTCGTCGGCCCACAGCAGCGTTTCGAGCTCGTCGCGATCCACGACGGACGGCGACTCCTCCATCAATCGTCGGAGTAGCTTCATTCCGGCAGGGTTGATCTCGACCCGGCGTCCCGCCCGATGCACCTGCAGCGTGGACCGGTTCAATGTCAGGTCGCCGACGGTCAGCAGGTTGTCGGCATTGCGGTGGCTCCGCTTGTACAGGGCCCGGATGCGCGCATGCAGCTCCTGCAGCGCGAATGGCTTGACCAGGTAGTCATCTGCTCCGGCGTCGAACCCTTTGAGTCTGTCGTCGAGCGTGTCCCTCGCCGTCAGCATGAGGACGGGCGTTTCGATCTCGGCGTCGGCCCGCAGCTTCTGGCAGAAGGTGAGGCCGTCCATCCTCGGGATCATGAGGTCCAGGACGATGACGTCGAACGGATTCGTCAGCGCCAGGTTCATCGCGGTGATGCCGTCGTGGGCGAAATCCAGGACATAGCCGAGCTTTTCGAGGTACGTGGCAATGTTTCCGCAGATGTCGCGGTTGTCCTCGACGATCAACGCCCTGATGGGCGTAGCATCAACGGCGCGTGCCATGTGCCGCCTCCCGTTTACCAGGCATAGTCTAGCCGAAGTCCGATCAGCGGCTCGGCCTCGCTGTCGTCCTCCACGTTGACACCTCTGCGGTAGTCGAACTCGGTGTCGTCGGTAGACGCCGACGAGGTAACGTTGATGACATCCAGAAAGGCCGTTACATCGATGGGGCCGAATGCGCGCCGGTAGTCCACACGAGCGTTCAGTAGGCCATAACCGGGCCTGCGACCGACATTGCGCTCGATCGTCTCTCTCGAGTAACGCAAGGGCTGTCCGGGTCCCAGCACGTCCTCGTAAATGATGAAGGCGTCCTCCGGCCTTCCGGACAGATACTTGTAACGCCCGGCCACCTTCCAGCGGTCCGTGATCTCCCATGTCAGCCCGAGAGTGGCAACATGCTTGCGACTGAAGTCGTCGGGGACGGCGCCCCGGCCGTCCTTACGGTCCACTTCCGCATCGTTGTATGAGTAGGTCGCGGTTGCATAGAGGCCTTCGCGAATCGTGCCCTTGACCACGACATCGAAGCCGTAGGAGGTGCCATCGCCAATATTCGCAAACGTTCCGCTTGTCCGATCCAGGTCGACCACGAGATTGGCGAGGTCCTGGTAATAGGCTTCCATTAGTACCGACCACCGATCGTTCAGGAAGTACTCGACGCCTAGACTCCCGTGCGTGATCTTCTCGTTCTCGAGCGTGTTCGCCTCGTTGGCTGCGAGGTCCAGGAACCGCGGCGACTGATGGAAGAGCCCGGCAGTACCGAAGTATCTGACGCGTCGGCTCGGCTGCCAGTTCACCCTGAACCTGGGCGACACGAGGCTTTCATCCGTCAGGCCATCCCGCTGGAGGCGTAGGCCTGTGCCGATATCCCACGAACCGCGCGTGAAAACCTGATCCACGTAACCTGCGTAGTTCGTCGCTTTCCGGCTCAGCGAGGAGTTGATGCTCTCCGGAGTCAGCACGATGAAGCGCTGCTCAGGGTCCGGTCTGAAGTCATCGGCGTCGTAGACGTACCGGGTCCAATCGCCATCCAGCACGGTGCTGTAGTCCAGGTCGATCTGCGTGACCTGGATGCCTGCATTGAACACGCCCCATCGATTCTCTGTCCTGAAGTCGCTTCGCCAGCCGATCTCGGTCTCGTCTTCCGTCACGGTGATGATGTCTTCCCGCACCGGAATGCTGGAAGCGGGCGATCCGGCGGGTACCAGATCGGGATACGCTTCGCCCTCCGAGCTGATCTTGTTGCTGGCACGGTGGTAAACCCTGTTGGTCCAGACAGCGTTCTCGCCGATCAGCGACCGTAGGGTAAGCCCGTACAAATCGCTGTCTTGTTCGGAATCGAGAAGCGATACATCTTCGAAATTTGGCGACTCGAAGACGTGGGTCACGTCCCGAGTGAACGTCTCGCGGGTATCGATGAGCAGCACCTCGAGCGTGTTGGACGGGGTGATCGGCACGGCTGACTTGACGATGACGTCCCGCAACACGGGGTTCCCGATGTCCAGCTCCTCGATATCTTCGAAGAAGTCACCGAAATCCAGTCGGCGGGCGGAAACGAGCACAGTGGAATCTTCGGTGATGCCGGCTGGCCCGTCGTAGCCGACTTCATAGCCTGCGAGGTCGAAGCGCAGGCTGGCTGACGGACTAGGACTGCCTTCGGCGACTTCGAGCTTGAGCAGCGATCCAGCCCGGCCGTCATACGCAGGGCCCCACCCGCCCGGGGAGAACTCCGCGCCACTGATGACGTTCGGTGCAAAGATCGAGAAACGGCCACCACCGCCGACGTCCTCGTCCTCACCCAGTGTCGCGTCAAAGTGAACCGCTTTGTCGAAGGGCAGCTCGTCGACGAGAATCAGGTTATCTCGTGGGCCCCGGCCGCGTACGCTGAAGCTTGCGAACTCGCTGGTGGACGCCAGGCCAGGCAAGCCGTCCAGCGAGAGCAGCGGATCTGCGCCACCGCCAACGGCACTGCGCAGTGTTTCGCGATCGAGATAGGTGCTGGAGGGTGATGCGAATGCATCAAGTGCCCGCGCTGCTTGAACCACTACTCTTTCCAACGTCGGCGCTCCAAGGTCTAGTTCGACCCGGGAGTTCTTCCGCGTTATGACGCGTACGCTTGGCTCGTATATTGGAGCGAACCCGGCCTTGGTCACGTTTACCGAGTAGAGCCCGGGATCAAGCTGTTCAACGACGATGCGACCCTGTGAGTCGGTTTCCAGAGATCGCGCCAAAGCGGTTTCCCGTTCCGTGATCGTGACCTGTACGCTTGAAAGTGGCCGTTCGGTGTATTGATCCCTGACGATGATGGTCAGGGCGCCGGGCGCCTCAGCTGCGTGGGTGGACAGGGAGAATCCGATCAACTGTGCGGAAAGAGCAAGACACAACGCCCGTCTCACGTACCCGTCCATATCGCGCTACCCCCAAGAGTTGGCTATGTCACCTGAAGCAGCGCGAAACTAACAATGCAAATGTCGCCAAAAGGTCGCCACTGCACCGAGCGGTCCGCTCAATGGCCGGGCCGGCGGCCATAGCCCACCATCGCGCGCAGCCCTTTTTTGCTTCGTCAACGCGAAGCGCGGTACTTGCCCCGCAAAGAGCCGCTCAGCTCTTCGACTTTCGTACCGTTCCGGTCGCGGACTGCTTCGGTGACTCGACCGGCGAATGCCCCTACCCAGTCGTAGCTCGCCGGCACCTGGATCAAGCCGGGCCGCGAAACGGCCTCGGTTGAATGAGCTACCAGAGATTCGTTGGTGACCCGAGAGCTAGCGGTGCCGCCGCTCGCGCAGGGCGACAAGTTCCATTTCTGCCTCCTTGCTACCACCCCGTGCGGCACGCCTCAGCCATTGTGTTCCCTGCAACGGGTCTGGTTCGACTCCGTCTGCACCCTCAAAATAACTCTTCGCAACGATCAGCTGATGCGGTGCAGCGGGGTCTGATTCACCGCTGAGAACCACTCCATCGCATGCACCACATTTTCGGAACCATGCCGATGCAAGATCCGCATCCTTTGGAACTCCTGCCCAACCGTAAGCGTAGATATCTCCAAGCAGCGATTGGGCTTCGGCGTCTCCCAAGCTCGCAAGAGGCTGTAGGTACTCGATTGCCCCCATTCCATTCCCTTCCTTAAGTGCCAATCCAGCCTTGTCGAGGACGCCCCAGCGATAGACCGTAAATGCGCCGACCAGCATTGCCATGACGACGATGATTGCCAGTTGCCTGCTCACAGTCACGCGTCCTCGCTTATCAAGCAGTCCCAGGATGTCCGCTTCTCGTCAGGCGCCGGCTGCCTCGGCTCGATATCTGCTACCACTCGGCCGAGGCACTGATCCGGAGCGAGGGCGCGCTGACTTCAGGGCTGCCCGGTATCGAAACAAGCACGGGATCTGAACGCCCGCCTAGCGTGTAGGCCGAAACAGAGGCATGCATAAGTTCACCATCGCATCTGTCGCCCCGTAGCGAGTATCCCGAGTACGTGTCGAACCTGAGAGGTATTGAGTACCGCCCGTACTCGTCTGCAACCGAAAAAGCCGGGCCAGCGGGCCGGGCCTGCTGAATCCAGGAAACACCAACCAGAGCACCTCGCGCAGGAACTCCGGTCGAGTCAACAACCAAGCCGGAAATCGTGTACGACCTTACACTGCATTTCGCCACGGCGTCGGGTGCCGTGACCGCGAGCAGCAGGAACGCAATGCTCCCTCCCGCCACCGACGTGCCTGCATACCGGAAGCAGGAAAGTGCGGCAAAGAGCTTTCCTTCAATGCGGCTCGGGCTTTCCATGCTTTGCAACGCCTTGACTGGTTGGATTGTTAAGCGACTTGGTCCGGCCTATGTCCGCCATGGGTCGAAAGCCGACATTAGCACCGCCGAGCCCGCTTCGATCGGCCTAATGTCCGCTATCGGCCAGAAGCGGACGTTCGCGTCGTGGCGAATCAGGGCTGAGCCGCGAAGCATGCCTATCTAAATTTCACCGCGAGCCCGCTGCACCCTCGTCCATATCTCGGGCGTGCTGCTTTCCCAGACACGGCCAAGAAGAGCTTTGAATGGTGGATTCTCTCGGGCTTCAAACTCAACCCTTTCAATGAACGTAGCGCCATGCCGGTGAATCAGGTCTTCTAACGGGCCTGCCCCCCAGGATGCCGAGCACAGCTTCGCTTGGCTCTCGATCAAGAATGGCAAGGATTGCTTGCCAGCACTCGTCCGGATGCTCAGGCATAAGCTCGAAGAACCGCTCAATGGCCCACCAATGGGGATGGTCGGCATCGATCCCTCCTCCGTCCTGCACTGTGATGTATGCATCGACCCAGTTCGATAGCTCGGACGGCTTCATGCGCCACGCCGCGTTGTAGAAGGATTCTTGGTTCCGCCACTCTTCCAGCGCCCCTCTATCCCGAGAATGCGATTTCCGTTTTGGGTCGGAAGCGGACATTAGCACCGCAGCCCACTCAGCTCGCCATCGAGCGTGCTCTATCGGCCCGAAGCGGTCATGACGGAAATAGGCGGCCATCTGCGGAAAACTGGTCCTTGCGCTCAGGGCAGGCCTTCGCAGCTATCGCCTTCCCGACGGAAGTAGACGGGAGGTCCACCACGCTTCGCCGGCGGCCCTTCGAGTCGGGCGCACCCGCCCCGCTCAACACGGCGCAACAACCACGATGGTTTTCCGGAATCAGGCGATAACTCGTATCCGTTCGCCGTTGCTCGCCAAGTTCCGAACGATTGTTTCTCCTGGCAGATGTCGCACCAGTTGGAATCGACGTAACGGCCCGAATCAAGCAGGCGCACCGTGTAACCGCTCAGCAAGCCCCAGCTCCAGGACACCCCGGGTTGGCGGAATGGATCTCGAGGAAGAGCAAGGACCAACACGGCGGTTAGCGCCAGAGCGACTACCGTGTAGATGGCGAACCAGCTTACGACGCGAAACATAGGCACCTCGTATCCGTCCGAGTTCATCCGTCCAACGAGCAACAGGGACGGAAGGGGTTGCGTCCATGCAGTAATGCTGGTGCCGAATGTCCGCTTCGGGTCGGAAGCGGACGTTAGCACCGCCGCCTCGGGGCCGCCCGGCCGAATGTCCGCAAACGGCTAGAAGCGGACGTTTCTCTGGTCGTCAGTGGGAGGAATAGAAGTCCCGGACGGCACCAGATCGATCGAGCTCTACAACGAATCCGATTCCGAACGAATCGAGCTTTTCGGCTTCCTCGTAAACGTATAGACAGCCGGATGGCGATACACGCGTCTGTGCAGCGGATCGAAATGAGGCATCGATTCGCTTCGTATCAAGAAATGCCCTTCCGACGCGCACCACTTCTGCCTCGTCCAAGGGGGGAAGGCTGCAGGTCTTCGCACCCGTCCACGAACAACCGGTCGCGGCCAGGCAAGCGATCGTAGCGGCTAACACGTTCCGCAGTTGCATGACTTACCCCGTAAGATCGCCGCCCGACCATGCAGTAATGCTGGTGCTGAATGTCCGCTTCGGGTCGGAAGCGGACATTAACACCTGCCCCGCCTTCCACCCTGCCCTGATGTCCGCTATCGGCCAGAAGCGGACGTTAGTGAGGCACACCCCACGTGGCGGCGTACAGATGCCGGATCTCGATCGCAATGTGCGGCCATGCCCAAGCCTTCGCCTGATCGTCAATGCCGACAAGGATGTTCTCGGCGAGAGCGACATCCACGATGCGCTGTACGGCCACGGGGCCGTCTCGATACTGCTTCGCAAAGAACCCCGTCAGTTCCTCAACGTTCGCGCCGCGCTTTTCCCTCACTGCATCGGCGACTCGACGGGCAAATGCTTCGATCCAGTCGTAGTCCGATTGCGTGCGGTCGATCGATCCGCGCTCCTTGAACCGACTATCCGTTCGCGCGGCCTCTTCATGAAACCGATCGCGAAGCCTCCCCGCCAGTTCTCGTACTGCCTGTTCGTCGTCCATGTGAAGCGTCCGGTGCGCGATGTCTGCTTTGGGTCGAAAGCGGACATTAGCATCGGTCCGGCCGCCCCGCCCGGCCCAATGTCCGCTAACGGCCAGAAGCGGACAGTCACCGCTGCTTCGGCCAGGCTGGCGTCTCCCCAAGGAATGGCGGCCAACGTGGATGCAGCGCATGGAAGAGTCTGCGTGTTCCTGATCCTCGCGAGTGCCGCTTGCGCGGCAGAGGAGCTTCCACGGATAGACCCTCCCGAGGTCTTGCGCGGCAAGGTCGCTGCGGTGGTCGAAGCGCATGCCCGGACAATCGGCTGCGCGGTCGTGGTGGATGCCGGCAATATCGTCCCGTACTCGCTGGACCGGGAGCGAGTGCACATCGCGCTTTACCACGCGGACGTTGGTTGTAGTGGCGGAACAGCGATGGGTCGGCCGGTGCTGGTCGTCGTCAGGCGAGGCGCCTACGACACCTACTTCATCGATGCGCGGTACTCCGCGCCGCAGCAGACCCCAGGCGAACTGCCAATGAGCGTCACCGACCTGGCCGTTGACCACGGACACCTCGTTTTTACCGGCCTGTCGCTCGACGTGTCGGATCCGCTGTGTTGCCCGTCGAAAGTCGTGCGGGGTCGTTTGCGCCTGATGCTGGGCGCCAACCCGGGGTGGCAGGTGGATTTCTAGCCAGCTCGAAACGACCGCTTTTGAGCAGCGAGGCAGTCCAAGCGCTGCAATGCGAGGTCGCCGGGCTTGTCCGGATCAGGCCTCCACGCGAGAATGCGCAGGAGATCTGGGGACATTCTGATGATGAAGAAGAAGCTCAAGCGTATGCTTGTGGGCTTGGTAGCCGCACTTGCAGTGACGCCGGCCGTTTGTGCTGTGTCGGATTTCGATCCTGCGAAGGAATCCATCTTCGTCATGAAGGTGACGAATTTCTCGGGCCGCATGATTGTTTTCAACGGCAAGCCGGTGGGCGAGAACGGATTCAAGTTCAGCATGTTCACTCCAGCCCGATTCACCGATGCCCCGCAGGAAGGCTACATAGTCGGCCGATCCAAGCGGGGCGAGTGGCTTGCGTTGTCGACCGTCGGATCGGCCAACTCGTGCAGGGACGGCAATACGATCGCGTTTCGCGTGCCGCCAGGGAAAGTCGGTTATGTCGGCGACATAACCATCGCTGCGCGAGCGAAGGGGTTCGCAGTTTCGTCCCAGCAGGATCCAGAGTCGGCGCGGAAGTACGTGGAGGGGGAATTCCCGGAATGGACGGAGCGCCTGGGCCAGGCGGAAACGCGCATCGTCACGATCGATCAGAAATGCGTGACGCCCTACCAGACGATCTACATCTCCATCTGAACGGCAACACCCTGCGGCCAACATCGCACATCGGCTCGCGCAGCTGGCCTTCGAGCGTTCACGGCCCGCAGGTCAAGTCATTCGGAACCCGTGTGAACTCACCCAGCGCGCTGGTAAGAGTGATTGCTCCTCGGACGTCGCGGCTCACGACTATGGGTTCATCCGCCTGCCGGAACCAGTTACGAACCTCGGTGGACGGGCTGAGCCCGAGTTCGCCTTCCTCAAGCCCCCAACCGCCCGACGCCTTGGCCAGCAGACCGAGCCCTACCGTGGTGTAGGCCACATATCGCCCATCGGGACTAAGCCGCAAAGATGACCAGCCGCGCTCGGTTTCCCATCGATAGCAGCCTGCGAGTTCGGCCGTCGAAGGCGACCACGGTCCTGCCGCCGCTGATCCACTCGCTGAAGTCCAGGCCAGCAAGATTGAAGACATGAGAACGCGCAAAGTGGACATTCGGCGAGCAAGATCCTGTAAGGGTGGACACACCGGGACGTCATGCAGTCTCACTACATCGATGCCGTCAGCCGCTTCACGCAGGCGACTACCGCGGGCCATTGCTCTGCGGCGCTCTCCCTGAAGCGGACCGCAGCCGCCAGGTTTTCCATGGTGCCCAGGCGGACGACGCACCACCCCTCGAGCGTGTACTCGGGGACCGGATGTGTGCATTCCATCAATACGTACCCGACATCGCCCGCGTTCTCATTCGAGTAGCGCTTGCGCACATGCCACCGCGGGTACGACTCCAGCTGCTGCGACAACAGGTGGGTACGGGAATCGACGCTGAGCGGAAAGTACTGGCTGGCGTGATGCATGCTTCCGGTGAAACGCTGCCCCCAACCCGCACCAACCTCCGAAAGCTGCAGATGCAATTCAGCCGAAGTGAACAACGCCGGGTCGACGCCGCAATGCTCGAATGGAATCCTCAGGTTCAGCGTGGGAAGGTCGGCTTGCGACTTGTCGCCTACGAGGCCCGCAAATTCATCGGTCAGGTAAACGCGCGGCACGCGTAGGATCGGGGGATCGGAGCCGCGATCATCTTGCGGCACTCCGCCCTTGAACGTGATGGTCACGCATGGATCGCCCGCTTTGCAGTCGGGTGGCGCTGCAGTGGCTGCCCCCGTCGACCCTGGCGAACAGCCGAGCGCGCACACACAGAGCAATAGCATCATGGCTCGAATCGATCGCATCCCTTCCCCTTTCGAGACCCCATCGCACCGCCCCTGCTGTCCGCCTTGACGTTAGCACCCGATCCGGCCTCTACCCTGCCCCGATGTCCGCCAACTGTCCGAAGCGGACGCTCGTTACGCGACCGTCAACCTGCATTCCTGCGTTCCTTTCGCCTGTTGAAAGCAATTCGCACCAGGGTTGTGCATGCAATGCTCGGCAAGATCAGGATGACGATGCCGAAGACCCATCCGAACAGATACACAAAGGCCTTGGCGCCGCCATCGTTCGGATTGAATGGATGACGGTAGGCCCAGTCAACCGAGCAAAGCGCAATACGCCAGCACAGGAATGCGCCAAGGGCGACTATCAGCAGCTGGGCCAGCGGCCGAAGTGGGAAGCTTCGCCTGAGCGAGGCTGCCAATACTCCAGACGCGATACCGACAAACAGCCAAGGCAGGTCGTAAGGATTCTCCATCGGTGCAACGTAGCCGCGATTTGTGTGGCCACGATGAAGTCCGCTATCGGCCAGAAACAGTGACTCGAATTTGCCAGCGAGTAGGCGCACTAATACGTGATCTTCAGAATCCGGGAACCCGTGGATTGCGCTGCGTGCACAGGCTGGGCCATCCACGGAAGGAACAAACATAGCAGTGCTGCCCTTGTCTGGAAGCGCATGGTTTCAGGTTCCCGTCCTGCGCACACTTCGTAATGCGCAGATTGCCGCTGCAGTGCCCATCGCCTTCTGCTCCTGGATTCTTGGGAGCGGGCTGCCCTGATTCGCGGCAGCGTTCTCGATGACGAGATGGGCAATCATGAGCTGTGATGAGTCCGGCATGTCATCGCCGAATTCCTTGGCGTACTTGGGGCTGTCAGCCGCCATGACCAATAGCTTCGTACGCCATTCTGGGCTGCCGGGCTCCTGCTCAAGCACCCTCTGTGCGAGTGCCGCGGCCAGTGTGCATCGATCCACGGCCTGCAGCTCCTCATTTGAAAGACCGTTTGCAGCCGACGCCATATCCGCATCACGAGGCGCCGTAGTAGCCGTTCCAGCACTGGTGGCGCTGGAGACCACGAAAAACAATGCAAGACCAGAAGCAATGTACAGATACTTCATAGACTCCTTTCCCCGAAGGTGGCTAACACGCTAGTAGCCGGCATTGACCGCTTTGGGTCGAAGCGGACATTAACACTGGCAGGCGCCCACATCTTTCCTCCCGATGTCCCGTCGCCGGGGAGGGTAGCAGCGCTCTACCCTTCCCCATCTCCACTCGCGCGAAATTCCAGCAGCTCGCCGGGTTGGCACTGCAGCGCCTCGCAGATTGCTTCCAGCGTGGAAAACCGGATTGCCTTGGCTTTTCCGGTTTTCAGGATCGACAGGTTCGCCAGCGTGATGTCCACGCGCGCGGCCAGTTCGGTCAGCGTCATGCGGCGTTCGTGCAGTTTTTCATCGAGGCGGACGTGGATCGCCATGTCACACCGTGCCGTCGAGGTCGTCGCGCATGCGCGCTCCGTGCGCGAACACGCCGGCGAGCACGAACAGCAGCAGCACCGCCAGCCACGGTGCGATCGAGAAAGCCGATATGCGCCCGGCTTCCCACGTCGCCGCCGCCACGGCCGCCACGCACATCCGCAACGCTTCCAGCGCGACCAGTCGCCAGGCGATCTGCTCCAGTCGCCGCGCGTTGTCCAGGATGAAGGGGTCGCCCACGCGCACCGTGTCGACGATGGCGAGCAGGCGCCGCAGGATCGTGTGCATGACCCCGGCCCCGATCAGGCCGATGACGACGATCATGCGCAGCCCGCTGCCGACCTGAGGGTGTGCGGTTACCAGCTCCGTGCCAAGCGGACGAATCGGCCAGCCGGCGATGAAGAAGCTGTAGACCAACGCCGCCGCCAGCGCGAGCGCGTAAACCACGTTGAGGACGATGAGGCCGCGGATGGTCGGCGCGGCAAGGGAGAGGGCCCGGGAGCTGGCGCGATTCATGGGGCGGCCTGCTTTGTGATATCGGTATTCGATATTTCGCGCATCGAATAGCGATATGACGACCGTTCGTCGGCGTCGTTGCGAACGAGTCGCCCCCTCGCGTCACGCAGCGCAGGACGCGTCGCAACACGATGGGAAATCCGGCGTCGAATCCGTTCCGATGCGGCCCGCGCGAAGGCAGGCCGCACCGTCGAACCAAATGATCACGTGCCTGAAGAGGCTTCCTTCATCTTCTCCAGCACCTGGTCGAGGCTGAAACTTGCGGCCTTCTGTCGCGGCGGGAATTCCTTGAAGGTCGCAAGGAACTCGCCAACGATCGCCTGCGCAGGCACGAGCAGGTAGATGTGCCGGAACATCCAGTCGTAGAACGTGTTCGATGTGATCTGTGCACGCTCGTACGGGTCCATCCGCATGTTGAAGATGTACGGCGTGCGCAGCACTACGAACGGTTCCTGCCAGATCTTGAGCGTGCCGGGCACGCGTTGCTCCATGAACAGCATCTTCCAGTTGTCGTAGCGCAACGCCGCGACATCGCCTTCGTCGGTGAAGTAGATGAAGCCAGGACGCGGGCTCTTTGCTTCCTTGCCCGACAGGTACGGCAGCAGGTTGTAGCCGTCGAGATGGACCTTGAAGGTCTTGCTGCCCACCTTCAGCCCCTTCTTCAGCTTCTCCTTGATGTCCGCATCGCCGGCGATCGCCAGGATGGTCGGGAACCAGTCGAGGTGGCTGACGATCTCGTTCGACTCCGAACCCGCCGCGATCGTGCCCGGGAAACGCACCATGCACGGAATGCGATACGCGCCTTCCCAGCTCGAGTTCTTCTCGTTGCGGAATGGCGTCGTGCCCGCGTCGGGCCAGGTGTTCATGTGCGGACCGTTGTCGGTGCTGTACTGCACGAATGTGTTGTCGGCAATGCCGAGCTCGTCGAGGAAGTCGAGCATTTCGCCGATGCACTTGTCGTGGTCGATCATCACGTCGTGGTACTCGGACTGCCAGCGACCGGACTGCCCGCGGCTCTCCGGCTTCACGTGCGTCCACGCGTGCATGTGCGATGTGTTGAACCACACGAAGAACGGTTCGCCGGCGTCGTGCGCGGCCTTTATGAACTTCTTCGCGGCGGCTAGGAACTCGTCGTCGCAGGTTTCCATGCGCTTGCGTGTGAGCGGACCGGTGTTCTCGATCTTCTGCCCACCCTTGCCATCGGCCCAGCAGTGCAGCACACCGCGTGGTCCGTACTTCTTCTTGAAGTTCGGGAAGTCCTTCTCGTTCGGATAGTCGACTTCCTCGGGTTCTTCCTCGGCGTTGAGGTGGTAGAGATTGCCGAAGAACTCATCGAAGCCGTGCATGGTGGGCAGATGCTCGTCGCGATCGCCGAGATGGTTCTTGCCAAACTGCCCGGTGCGATAGCCCAGCGGTTTCAGCGCCTCCGCTACGGTGATGTCCTCCGCCTTCAGGCCCAGTTCCGCGCCCGGCAATCCAACTTTCGTCAGACCGGTGCGCAAGCCGCACTGCCCGGTCAGGAATGATGCGCGCCCCGCGGTGCAGCTCTGCTCCGCATAGGAGTCGGTGAAGATCATCCCTTCCTTGGCGATGCGGTCGATGTTGGGCGTGCGATAGCCCATCATTCCTTTCGAGTAGCAGCTCAGGTTCGACTGGCCGATGTCGTCGCCCCACATCACCAGGATATTGGGACGCGCGGAGCCTGCCCCCGCGCCCTTGTTTGCCATGCTCGCGGCTGGCTTGGTGGCCATCTCGCAACTCCCAAGACGCCGCGGAGGGCGGCGGGGGATTGTTCCAATTAGCCGGTTAACGGCATGTGGCGAACGAACCGTCGCAGATGAATGGGCCGCGGTGTTGCTCCATGCACAAGTCGAAGGATGCGCGCCGCGGGCTGTCGTCGCGTGTAGTGCGTGGGGCTCGCGAGGGCGCTTCGAGGGTGCCGACGCTGGCGACTTGATCTCCTCGCCGTCATCGTTCGAAGCTGTCACCGCGTGAGAAAGCCGTCATCGCGGCGAAGGCCGGGACCCAGGCTGTCACGCCGGCCGCCACATCACGTCATTCCCGCGAAGGCGGGAATCCACGGACGTCAGACGCTCTACCAAATGGCACCGCGACAAAAGCTCACACCGAACTTAGAACTGACGCACATGCGTCGTTGAATCACGCAGCACGCATATGCACGCTGCGTGTGCACCGAAAGCTTTCGGTGCCGGGCTTGGCAGCCCGAACAAGTGGGTGTGAGGCGCCCATCATCCGATCCCGATGCTTTCGTTTTCTTCGGCCGATCGCGATGATGGGCTTTGCTTGCAACGCTCGCGCCTATGGCGGGCGACGCGGTGGAGCCGCAAGGCTCACCGGGGTCCTACTTGCCGGTCTGCCAACCTCGCGTCGTCCGTCACCTGCTTGGCAGCAGGTGGACGGAACTTCCATTCAAGAAGGAATTCCATCCATATCCACGAAGAAGCGCGTGCGTAGCGAGCGCACCGTCGAATCGCTACCCCTCACCACCCTCCCCTTCGTCACCCGCGACGACCTGCGCCGCCCGCACTACTGGACCGTCGACCCCGTCGACGAACACTTCCAGGACCAGATCGAAGCCGAAGCCCTTGGCCGCCAGTACGCCGAGCAGTACAGCCGATGGCTCCGCGCCCATCCCGACCTCGTCGGCATGGGGACGCTGGGCTGGGTAACCGGCGACATCGACTTCGCCGACACGCAACGCACCGGGTACTGGATCGGCTTCTTCTCCTACATCGAGTACTTCATCTTCGATGCGGGTGCCATCAACTAGCGCGTTCCTCATCGCGTCCAAACGCCGGGTGCGCTTCGCTTACCCGGGCTACGATGGCTCCGGCGGCTTAACGGGGCGCCGGAACGCTCCACGAAAGTCGGGGTTCCGCGCCCTCCCCCATCCCGTAGGATTGCGGCAGGCTTTAGCGGCGGAGGTGCACCTTGGACGCGAAGATCGCAGTTCCCACATCCCGTGAGCAGTTGTGGGCGTTGCTGGCGGAAGCGGCGGAGATCGAGCACCACCTGATGTGCTGCTACCTGTACGCGGCCTTCAGCCTGAAGGAGCGCACCGACGAGGATCTGTCGGACGTCGAACTCGATGCGGTGCAGCGGTGGCGGCGCGAAGTCCTGGCCGTGTCGGTCGAGGAAATGGGCCACCTCACGATCGTCTGCAACATCCTGTCCGCACTCGGCGCGCCTGCGCACCTGGTGCACCAGAACTTCCCGATTCCCGCCGGCTACCACCCGGCCGGCGTGGTCGTGAAACTCGCGCCGTTCAACCGGCAGACGCTCGCGCACTTCGTGTTCCTGGAGCGGCCTGACGATGCCAACGTGCGCGACGGAGATGGCTTCGAACCGTCGCAGCACTACTCGCGTGCGCTCGACATGGACCGGCTGATGACCGTCAGCACCGACTACGACACGGTCGGCGAGTTGTACCGCTCCATCTCCGCGGGCCTGCAGCACCTGAGCGCGACGTTCGGCGAGCGGGTGTTGTTCGTCGGCAACCCCGAGCACCAGCTCGATGCCGACGTGGCGCGCATGCCGGGCCTGAAGACCGTGCGCTGCCTGCACACCGCGCTGGAAGCCATCGACGCCATCGTGCGACAGGGCGAAGGCGCCGATTCGTGCTGCGGCGGGAAGTCGCACTACCAGCGGTTCCTGAAGATCGGGCGCGAGTACGACGCGCTGCTTGCGGCGCGTCCGGAATTCCGGCCGGCGCGCATGAGCGCGCACAACCCGGTGATGCGTCCGCCGCCGACGCCCGAAGGCCGCCTGTGGATCAGCGAGGAGCCCGCTGCCGCGCTGCTCGATCTCGGCAACGCGATGTACAACCACTGTCTGCGCTGCATCTCGCTCGCCTACGGCGATGTCGGTCGTCCCACGCAGACCGCGCTGGTGTCGGCCGGCATCGACCTGATGCACCTGCTCACGCCCATCGCCACGCGCCTGGGCACGCTGCCGGCGAATCCCGCGCTGCCGGAGGCGACGGCCGGCGTGAGCTTCGCGACGATCCGCTCGTCCGCCGCATTGATGGGCGAAGCCGGCAGCGTCGATGTGCTGGTCGAACGGCTGCACGAAATGAGCGGCCGCTGCGAACGATTGGCGACGACGCATCCGGAGGTCGCGTCGCTGCTCGAATCCACGCGGGCGGGCACCGAACGCATCGCCGCGCGGCTCGTCGCGCAGGCCGAGCGATGCCGGCAACTGGAGGCATTGGGCTTGTCCGACGGACACAGGGCCGCGCCCGTATCGACGCCGGTTGCCAGCATCGCGCCGGAACCGCAGCTGCAGGACGACGGCTCGGAAGTGATCCCGGGCCCGGAGGTCGACATCGTCTACAACGGAAAGCGCTGCATCCACGCGCGGCATTGCGTGCTGGGCCAGCCCGGCGTGTTCCGCGCGAACACGCCAGGCGCCTGGATCTTCCCGGATTCGGCGACGGCCGAAGCGCTGGTGACCGTCGCGCAGATGTGTCCCTCCGGCGCGATCCGCTACCGCCGCCATGATGGCGGCGCGGAAGAACCAGCACCGCCGGTCAACCTCATCCAGCTGCGCGAGAACGGTCCGCTCGGCGTGCGCGCCGACATCGTGCTCGACGGCATCTCCATCGGCATGCGCGCGGTGCTGTGCCGCTGCGGCGCGTCGAAGAATAAGCCCTTCTGCGACGGAAGCCATAACGAGGCGGGGTTTCGCGCATCTGGCGAGCCGGACACCATCGAGTCGTCTCCGCTCGCGATGCGCGACGGGCCATTGAACATAGATCCGGAAATCGACGGTCCGCTGGTGGTCAGCGGAAACCTCGAGATCTGCTGCGGCACCGGTCGCACGATCAACCGGGTCACGGCGACGCGCCTGTGCCGCTGCGGCGGTTCATCGAACAAGCCGTTCTGCGACGGGACGCATCGCCGCATCGGCTTCCGCAGCTAGCGGTCGCGGCCGCGAACTGCACGGATGCAACGCGCCATATGGCTGGGATGGGCAAAGCCCGTGGCGAGTGCGATGTCCATCGTGCTCATGCCGCCGCCGGCGAGGTGCGCGCACGCGCGCTCGACCCTGCGGTGCATGACGAAGCGATGGGCCGGCATGCCCGCGGCATTCCTGAAGAGCGCCTTGAAATGCGAAACGCTGAAGCCGGCGACGCCCGCGAGGTCGGCCAGTGTCAGGTCTTCGTCCAGATGCGCCTCGATGTAGTCGACGACCTTGCGCATGCGCCACGCCGGCATCGCCCTGGCCTGATCCGCGACTTGCGCCTTCGGCGTGCCCAGCCTCAGCAATCGCGCAGCCAGCGCGCTGGCGAGCGAATCGGCGAAGAGCCGGCCAGACGGATAGCCGTCGTTGCTTTCGGCCTGCATGAGCCAGCCGATCCGTTCGATCTGCGGATCACGGATGTGGATCGCGGGCGCGATCTCCGCTGCGCCGGGTGCGAGTCGCATCGCGCCGGCTGCTTCGGTGACCTGGTCGGGCGACAGCCGCAGCAGCAACGACGTGGCCGCTTTCGATAGCGTCCAGCGCGTACTGGAACCGGCGGGCACCACGCAGAACTGGCCGTGCAACCGCGTGCCGCGTCGCTCGACGCCATTGGCACGGTGCGAGACCGGAACCGCACCGCCGAGGTGAAGGCAAAGGACGTGTCGATGGTCGACCGGCGAATCGAATCGGCCCGACGGCACCGGTGACGTCAGCACGTCGAGCGACGGCGGACCCGACTGCGGCGGTGCATCCGCGAAGGCCTGCGCCGGAATGGGCGGATAGCACGAAGGACGGCCGGAGTCGCTCATGGCCGCCATGCTCCGCCCCGGGCGTGGCCGGGTCGAAGGCCCAAAAGTCATCCTTTCGTGCGCGGGATCGGCCGATCGTGCGCGCGATGTCGAAGACGGGCGCCGAACATGCGCCGAACCGACCGATGGAGTTCAAAGATGACAAACAGGTATTACGCCCCGCTCGTGCTCTTTCTCGCCGTGTTCACGACGCCGGCGATGTGTGGCGAAAGCGCGACCTCCCCTCCCCTCGCGGCCCACGCCACTTCCGAAGAACACCGACATCTGGCTGCGCTGGCAGGCACCTGGAACGTGAAGCAGTCGCTCTGGTTGAAGCACGGCGAACCTCCGCAGGTGGACACCGGAACGGCCGAGTTCATCCTCGAACTCGGCGGCCGCGCATTGCGGCAGGACCTGCGCGTCGATTCCAGCACGCCGTTCCAGGGAGTGGGCATCACGGGTTACGACAATGTCACGCGAACCTGGTTCACCAGCTGGACGGACGTGGGATACACCGATCTGATGCTGCTGCGCGGCGTTCGCGACGAGGGGGCCAACACGTGGCGATTCAGCGGCACGATGCACGATGTCGACGGAGCGACCATTCCGACACGGGAGGAGCTCACGCTCCTCGACAAGGATCACCTCATCGCCCGGTACTACGAGACCAAACAGGGACGCGAAGCGCTGGTCGTGCAGCTGGAGTACTCGCGGCGCTGACGATCAGCCGCCGCACCCTCCGCAACAAGCCGAAGGCAGTTGTTCGATGTCCTGCTGCGCGATGTCGCAACCGGCATCGCGAAGCACGCTCGACAAGGTGGCGACGTCGAACGCACCGGCGATGCGCAGGCCGTCGGGCTTCGCGTCGACCAGCGCGGCCGGATCGATCTCGCGCAAGGCTTCGTCGATACGCGCGAGGTTCGCGGTGCGGGTACTGATGGCGACGTTGAATTCCATGGGGTTCTCCAGAAGAAGGGGCCGCCTTTTCGCAGGCGGCCCCGGTGGACTTACTTGGTGACGATCAGCTTTCCCTTCATCAGCATCGAATGCCCCGGGAAGCTGCAGAAGAACGCGTAGTCGCCGCCGACGGTGAGCTTCTTGCCCGGGAAGGTGACTTTCGTTTTCTGTCCGCCGCCCACCAGCGTGGTCGTGGCGATGACGCGAGGGTCGGCCTTGTTGATGTAGTTGCCGGCCACGCCGGCCTTGATGCCGTCGCGCGCCACGGCGTCCATGTCCTTGGCCGCGGTGATGACCACGTTGTGGCCCATCGCGGCGGCGGGCATCTTGCCGGTGTGTGTGAGTTCGACGGTGATGGTCGGGCACGATGCGGAAACCGTAGCCTCCTTGATGTCGAACTTCATGGCATCGTCGCCCTTGATCGCGACGGTGCAGTTGCCTGCCGCCTGCGCGAAGCCGGCGACTCCCAGCAGGCCGGCGAACATGAGCGAACGGGTGATGATCTTCATGGGGATTCCTTTGAACGCGTGGATGGATTGGAAGCGACGGCCGACGCGCCGGACAGATGTCCGCGCACGGTCGCGATGAATTGCGGATCGGGTTGCAGGCCCGTCACCTCACTGCGCGCGACGATGCGTCCGTCGCGGTCGAGCAGGATGAGAACGCTGGTGTGGTTGAAGGTGCCGTCGGGCTGTGCTCGATAGCGGATGCCGAGCGCGGCGGCGAGCGTGCGCACGTCCGCGTCGTCGGGACGCAGCAGCCGCCAGTGCTTGGAATCCAGCCGGTGCAACTGCGCGACTTCACGAAGCGCCGCCGGTGTGTCGCGTGCCGGGTCGATGCTGACCATCGCGAGGTCCAGGCCATCGCGTTCGGCCGGTTCGAGGCGATTGTGCAGCGCCTTGCCGCTGGCGATGATCATCGGGCACATCAGATGACAGTTGCCGTAGAACATCGAGACGATCATCGGCTTGCCGCGCAGTTCCTGCCACGCGTGCGAATGTCCGTCCTGGTCGGTGACGTGCGCGTCGAGCTGATAGACCGAATCGCCCGGAAGCGGTGGATCAGCGGCCATCGCGGGCATGGCCAGGGTCAATGCCGCGACCATGCCGAGTGTGCGGAACAGGGGTTTCATGGTGAACTCCGTGCGCAACGGAAGCCGAGGTTGCCAAGCGTGCTGCGCGGCTCCATGGCCGAAAGCAGCGCGACCCGCTTGAGAATCGCGTAGTCGTCGCGGTTGGCGAACGACAGGCCGGTGGCGCCGCAGAACTGCAGGCGATCGCCATCGTCCGATCCACGCTTGTCGGCATCGCCGAGCAACGTGGCGTAATCGCCGACCCACTCCCAGACGGCGCCGTGCATGCCGGACACGCCGTATGCATTGGCGACTGCGCCGAGCGTTGCGTCCATCGCACGCGGGGTTCCATCGGCGAACGTGCGTGCGCGCCAGGCGCTATCGCTTCGTGCGTCGTGGCGAGTGGCATCGGCGGCGGCCACGTACTCCCATTCGGCCCAGTCCGGCAGGCGCGCGTCGATCGACTTGCAGTAGGCTTCGGCCGCGAACCAGCTGACGTGCGTGACCGGCGCATCGTCGTTGCCGGCGTTGTCGGCGTCGCGCCAGCTGGACAGGTAGCCCGCGTCCGCGAGCAGGGAAGGCACGCGTTCGCGCTCCCATTGCGGATGGGTGCGAACGAAGGCCTCGAACTCGCGGACCGTAACCGCCTTCGTCGCCATCGCGAAGGCGGCGACATGACGCTTGCCGTCGTCGCCTTCGTAACGCACGGTCGAGCGGAGTTCGCCCGCGGGAATCCCGACGAACTCCGTGGCCACTGCCGGCGGCGGTGCCGCCAGCAGTGCAACCACCATCATCGAAGTGGCGAGCATGGTGTGCCCTCCTTCCTGCGACTGGCGCTTCAGTGACCGGCCTTCGCCGGCGCCGCGTATTCCTCGTCCTTCTGCTGGCCGCTGTAGATCGACGGATTCTTCTCGCCATCGACCTTCAGGATGCCCAGCGTGCCCTTGTGGAACGTGCGGAAGATGCTGTGGTCCACCAGCACGAAGTTGCCCGGCACGTCCGCCTTGAATTCGACGATCGCCGAACCGCCGGCCGGAATGAGCGTGGTCTGCACGTTCTCCTGGAACTTCGAACCGCCCTCGGTGTAGACCTTGTCGAAGATCTCGCCGATGACGTGGAAGCTCGACACCAGGTTCGGGCCACCGTTGCCGACGTACATGCGGATCGTCTCGCCCGCCTTCGCCGTCAATGCGTTGTCGCCGGCGAGGGCGCCTTCGGAACCGTTGAACACCACGTAGGTGGGATGCTCGTCGATGGCCTTCTCCAGGCTGAAAGCCTGCAGGCCCGGATCGCCATGCTTGCCTTCGGTGTAGAAGTCGCCCTGCATGACGTAGAACTCCTTGTCCACCTTCGGCAGGCCCTCCGGCGGCTCGACCAGGATCAGGCCGTACATGCCGTTGGCGATGTGCATGCCCACCGGCGGCGTCGCGCAGTGGTACACGTACAGACCGGGATTGAGCGCCTTGAACGTGAACTGCGTCTTGTGGCCCGGCAGCGTGAAGGTCGCTTCGGCGCCGCCGCCCTGTCCGCTCACCGCGTGCAGATCGATGTTGTGCGGCATGTGCGAGTCGTGCGCGTTCTTCAGGGTGAACTCCACCGTGTCGCCCTGGCGCACGCGTATGAAACTGCCCGGCACGGTGCCGCCGAACGTCCAGAAGTTGTAGGTCACGCCGTCGGCCAGGCGCATGTCCTTCTCGATCACTTCAAGATCGACGACGACCTTCGCTGGCGTCTTGCGATTGGTCGGCGGCGGCACCAGCGGCGGTGCCGTCAGCACGGCCTTGATGGTGTCGCCCGGCGGCGGGGCGGCGTTGTGGTTTGCGGCGAACGCTGCCGGTGCGCCCAGTCCCAGCGCGCATGCCAGTGCGTAATGCAGCAGCACGTTCCCTCTTGCACGAATCATGGGTTGCTTGCCTTGCGAATGGCTTCTCAGCCGTTGGTCGCACATTAGGAAGCGCACCCCGCGCGCGCCTTGATATAGGTCAAGCCATTCATGCCCCTGTTCATCGGCGTTCGCGCCGTTTGATCAGGATCATTTTTGGCGCCCCGATGGCGGCAGAAACTTCGCTTCGACGAACGACCTGCGCGCAGGTCGTCAACGAATTCCTCGAAACGACCGGTGACCTCAATGCCCCGCTCCCCTGCGCTTCGCCGCCGCGATCGCATCCCCGTCGCGCGCCCGCTGTGCGCTGCCCTTTCCCTGCTCATTGCAGGCACGTGCGCCGCAGGCGAAGGCGCCGCGCCGCATCACGCGGGCGATGGCGTCGTCACGCTCGACACGCTCGTCGTCACTGACGTTGTGCCCACGCTGGCGATGACCTTCGTGACCAACACCAAGCTGCCGCGCCAGCCGGTTCCCGCCAGCGATGGCACCGATTACCTGAAGACGGTGCCTGGTTTCTCGCTGATCCGCAGTGGCGGAACCAATGGCGACCCCGTGCTACGCGGCATGTTCGGTTCGCGCCTGAACCTGATGACCGACGGCGGCCACATGCAGGGCGCGTGCCCTGCGCGCATGGACAACTCGCTCTCGTACGTGTCGCCGGAAACCTACGACCGGCTGGAAGTCGTCAAGGGACCGCAAACCGTGCTCTGGGGGCCGGGCGCGTCCGCCGGCACGGTGCGTTTCGAACGTGACATCCCGTTCTTCGACGAACCCGGCATGCAGTTCAACGGCAGCCTTACCTTCGGCAGCTTCGGTCGCGACGACCAGGTGGTCGACACGGCGTTCGGGGATGCCAATGCCTACGCGCGTGTCACGGCCAATCGCTCGCAATCGGACGACTACGAGGATGGCGACGGCAATGTCGTGCCTTCCGCATGGAAGAAGTGGAACGCGGACGTTGCGTTCGGCTGGACGCCCGATGCCGACTCACTGGTGGAAGTGAGCGCCGGCAACGGCGATGGCGAAGCGCGCTATGCCGGGCGCGGCATGGACGGATCGCAGTTCGATCGCACCAGCTACGGCCTTCGCGCTGAACGCCGCAATTTCGAGGGCGCACTGGACAAGGTCGAGGCGCGGTTCTACTACAACGACGTCGACCACGTCATGGACAACTACACGCTGCGCGATCCTGACCCGGCCGGCAGAATGCCGATGCCTATGGCGAGCAACGTCGCCCAGCGCACGCAGGGCGGCCGTGTCGCGCTCGCGTGGAGCACCGATGCATGGAATCTCGATGCCGGGATCGACGCGCGTGACAATCGCCATCGCAAGCGCAACGGGATGGGGCGCAATGCATATCTGAGCCAACCGTGGACGACCGATGCGCGATCGGACAACGTCGGCGTGTTCGCCGAACTGGGCTGGAACATCGCGCCGCGCCAGCGTCTCGTGGGCGGGCTTCGCGTGGATCGCGCTTCCGTGCAGGACGACCGCGCCACCACCGGTGGCATGATGCCGCGACCCAATCCGACGCAGGGCGTGATGCGTCGCGAGACGTTGCCGTCGGGCCTCGTGCGCTGGGAAGTCCAGCCCGAAGGTTCCGCGACGATGTGGCACCTCGGGCTGGGGCACGTTCAGCGCATGCCTGACTACTGGGAGCTGTTCTCTCCCACGCTCGGCCCGGTTGGCGCGGTGAACGCCTTCGCCGGGGTCGAGCCCGAGCGCACCACGCAGCTGGACGTCGGCATGCATTACCGCGCAGGCCGCTGGGACGCGTGGGCGTCGCTGTACGCCGGGCGCATCCAGGACTACATCCTGTTCGCCTACTCGCAGGGAATGATGGGCGCGACCACGCGCGCAACGAATGTCGATGCCGATACGCACGGCGGCGAAGTCGGCGTGGAGTTCCGGCCGAACAGCGAGTGGAAGCTCGGTGGCAGCCTGGCCCATGCGTGGGGCGAGATCGACGGCGTCGGCGCGCTGCCGCAGACGCCGCCGCTCGATGCGCGCCTCACCGCCGTCTACGACAACAAGCGCTGGTCGGTCGGTGCATTGTTGCGCGTGGTGTCGGCGCAGGATCGCGTGAGCCCGGGTTACGGCAACGTGGTCGGACAGGATCTCGCGCCGACGCCGGGCTTCGCGGTGTTCTCGCTCAATGGCGGCTACCGCTTCACGCAGCGACTGCAACTGGCGGCCGGTATCGACAACCTCTTCGACCGCACCTATGCCGAGCACCTCAACCTCGCCGGCAACAGCGCGTTCGGCTATCCCGCCGATCCGGTCCGCATCAACGAGCCCGGGCGGAGCGCCTGGCTGAAGCTCAACTACAAGTACTGAGATTGCGCGCGAACTTCGGCGCCCTTGACTTCGATCAAGGGCGGCCCCGCACCTCCCGCCCTAGCCTGTCCATCCGACCTGCAGGAGCGCCACCATGATTTCCGTGCATAACCCGCAACCATTCACCGAGCGCGAACTCCAGCTCACGCGCGCCCTTCGCGAGTTCGATCCCGACGCGGAAGTCTGGATCGAGAACGACGGCGGGAAGCTGAGCGTGTCCACCGTGCTCGACGAACTCGAAGTCATCGCGATCCTGGGTGGAATCGGCGTGGACGCGGCGCCGGGGCGTTTGTCCCTCGAAGGAGAAGCGACTTCGTCGAGCGGTGCATGCTGCGGTGGGTGTGGTTGCGGTTGAGCGCGTGACCTGTCGTGCGTTCAAGCCAATGCGTCGCTCACAGAGGACGGGATTGGAAAAAGCGCAACGGCACGCTCACGGGAGGGCCTCGGAGATGGCCAGCCCGCTCACGTGCCGTTGCGACCCCTACCCGCTTCGTCGATGTCGCACCCGCGTGTAATGCGTACCTGGAAGCCGCCGTCACAGGGCACGACGTCGGTCTGGAACCCGTCCGCATGGAGGATCGCCAGCAACGGCGTCGGATACAGCGGCGTCAGCGCGTCGATCGACTCGCCCGGCGCCAGCGATTCGACGATCGCGAGGATTCGCTCCATCGGCTCCGGCGGCGCCAGGTGGCGCAGGTCCAGCGTCCGTGTCGGCGCGCTCATCGTTCAGACCGACGACAAATCTTCGTCGGCGTCGTGCGTGTTTGAACTGCCCGCTTCCAGCGACAGTCCGGCGGCTTCCAGCGATTCGGCGATCAGTGAGAAACCCTCCGACGCAGGATCGAAATGTTCGAGTGTGTTGCCCATGGCGACTCCTCAACCGTTCCAGAGATAGAAGGCGCCCAGCGGATGATGCGCCCGCGCGATGGCGTAGATCTGCGCGTACGTGAGCAACGCCAGGACGAACATCGCAGCTCGGGTAAGCGGGCGTCTGGAGCGCATCGCGACGATGCCCAGCACGATGTAGGTCGCCACCAGAAACACCTTCACCAGCAACCACCCGTTCGCGAACAGGGCGCCGGGAAGGATGGTCAGCAACATCATCGCTGCGGTGAGCAGCACGGTATCGATGGTGTAGCTCACGTAACGCACCGGCGCCGCCATCGGCCAGCGCATGCCGGCCAGCGCGGATGAGCCGCGGAGGAAGAACAGCGCGCCACTGCATACGATGGCGGCGATGTGGACGAGCTTGATCTGCGGGTAGAACTCGATCATCGGTGTGCCCTCAACCCGGCTTGCCGTCGGCGCGCGGCGACAGATAGATGCGCCCCAGCCGCGCGACCCACGGCAGGAACGCCACCAGCCAGCCGATCGCCGCCGCCACGTGCCATGCGTAGGCGTCGGGGACGAGTTCGGCGGCGACACGCATCACCGCCACCACCTGCACGGCGACGAAGGCGAACCACGCCACCGGCGGCATCACCAGCGGTCGCCCCGAATGCCCCTGCGTCACGCGCGTGACCATCGCCACCAGCAGGCTGCCGAAGAAGCCGATGAACAGCGCATGCGCCGGTGCGCGGCCCAGTTCGAACGCGCCCGTCGTCGCGTACCAGAGGCTTTGTGCCGAATACAGCGCGAAGGTGATCGGCAGCCACGTCGTGCCGATGAACAAGACCGCCAGCAGTCCCGGCATGCGACCGCGCGGCCACCAGCGCCACAGCGCGAACACGCTTGCGCCCAGCAGCGGGAGATCGGCGAGCCACAGCCACGCATAGCCGTGGGTGAGTTCGAGCACGAGGTGCGCCATCAGCAGCGCCCACATGATCGCCAGCCATCCCATTGGACGCCACGGCTTGTAACCGGGTACCGCGTTGCCGGCGAAGAACGGGAACATGCGGTGCGCGACCGTCACGTACACAGGCAGCAGCAGGCCGACCGTGCCGAGCTTGATGCTCGCCATCGCCCACATCGGCGATGCGCCGAGCACGAACGCGACGAACGCCAGCAGGCCGATCCACCCCAGCACCAGTGCGGCGAAGCACGAACGCGCATGCCACGTCGCGCCCTTCTCCAGCGTCACCTGTTTGCCGAGGATGACCACGCCCGCCGTCCAGCCCGCGGCGGCCATCAGCAGGCCGACGAAGAACCCGACGTCCCATCCGCATGCGCCGACGAGGATCGCCAGCTGGCCGCCCAGCAGCCCGGCGCCGACCGGCAGGTAATGCCAGCGCGACAGGTCCGGCAGCCCCATCCAGCGCGGGAACGTGGTGAGCAGGAAGCCGAAGATGAAACTGGGGAGCACCAGGTACTGCATCACGAAGGCGTGGAGCCATCCGGCCGGCACAGGCGGCGGCGCCATGACGAACGACTGCGGCCATCGCGTGGACACCAGCCACAGCGCCCACCAGAGCATCGCCAGCAGGACGTTCCCTGCCCCGATGAAGAACATCAGCCGGTGCGGCGCCTGCGCGAGGCGTCGGGGGGAAAGCGTGGTGTCGGCGGTCTTCTGGAGCATGGGGCCAGTGTCCACGTGGCGAACCGGCATCGCCTTGATCCAGGTCAGCCCGCAGCGCCTTTCCGGTTCCGCAAAAAAAATGCCCGGCCACGAGGGCCGGGCAAGTGCAGCGATGAATGTCGCCGGGATCAGGCGCGTGCCGGTGCCCCTGCCGTGGCGGCAACCCGCCGCGGTGCCACCCAGAGGCGGAACACGAACCAGGCCAGGGCGAGCGCGCCGACGCTGAAGATCGTGTCGGCCGGTACGCGCATCCACACCAGCAGGTCGACGATCGGCTGCTGCATGAACTCGGCCGAACGTGCGTACCAGTAGCCATGCTTGAGCGCGGCGTTGAGCTGCAGGATGCCCAGCGGAAGCAGCGTCAGCAGCGCCATGCCGGCCAGGCCGATGTTCATCGCCCAGAAGCTGGTGCGCAGCACCTTCTCGTTCCACTCCACGTCCGGCTTCAGGCCGCGCAGGCAGAACAGCATCAGGCCGATGCCGAGCATCCCGTACACGCCGAACAGCGCGGTGTGGCCGTGGGTCGGGGTGAGGTTCAGGCCCTGCATGTAGTACAGCGACAGCGGCGGATTGATGAGGAAGCCGAACAGCCCGGCGCCCACGAGGTTCCAGAACGCCACCGCGATGAAGAACATGATCGGCCAGCGGTAACGCTGCATCCACGGCGTCGCCTTGCCCATCTTGTAACTGTGGTAGGCCTCGAAACCCACGTACGCGAGCGGCACGACTTCCAGCGCGGAGAAGCTCGCACCCAGCGCGATCACCGCCGTCGGCGTACCCGTGAAGTACAGATGGTGCAGCGTGCCGAGCACGCCGCCGGCCATGAACACGATGGTGGCGAACAGCACCGCGATGGTGGCGGTCCTCACCTGCAGCAGGCCGAGGCGGGTGAACAGGAACGACATCACCGCGACGGCGAAGACCTCGAAGAAGCCTTCCACCCACAGGTGCACGACCCACCAGCGCCAGTACTCGACCATCGAAAGCGAAGTGTGCTCGCCCCACATCAGTCCGGCCGCGTAGAACACGCCGATGGCGACCGTGGAGAGGAACAGCAGCATCACGATCGAACGCGACTCGCCGCCGTGGCGGATCGCCGGCCACAGCGAGCGGCCGACCAGCGTCAGCCACAAGCCCAGGCCGATGAACAGGAACCACTGCCAGAAGCGGCCGAGGTCGACGTACTCCCAGCCCTGATGGCCGAACCAGAAATTGTGTTCCAGCCCCAGCTTCTGCATCACCGCGAACCACTGTCCGGCGAACGCGCCGACCACGATGACCAGCAGGCACACCCACAGCACGTTGACGCCGAGCCTCTGGAATTTGGGTTCATGCCCGGAGATCGCCGGCCCGATGTACAACCCCATGCCGAGCCACGCGGTGGCGATCCACAACACGGCCAGTTGCGTGTGCCAGGTTCGCGTCAACGAGTACGGCAACACGTCGGCCAGCGCGAAGCCGTACGCCTGCTGGCCTTCGACCTGGTAATGCGCGGTGATCGCGCCCAGCAGGATCTGCGTCAGGAACAGCGCGATCACCACCCAGAAGTACTTGGCGGTCGCCTTCATCGAGGGCGTCACTTTGATCGACGCCAGCGGGTCGGTCTTCGGCAGCGTCGGCGCCATTTCCTCGCCGTGGTTCACCGCGTAGTGCCAGCCGAGCAATGCGATGCCGGCGATCAGGAACAGCACGCTGAACACCGTCCACACGAACGCGTTGCTGGTCGGCTTGTTTCCGACCAGCTCATCCGCCGGCCAGTTCGCCGTGTAGGTGATGTCCGAACCCGGGCGCTGCGTGACCGCGGCCCATGCGGTCCACCAGTAGAACGCGGTCAGCTTCCGGCGATGGTCGGCGTCGGGGACGGTGTCGTTGCGCATCGCATACGCTTCGCGCAGTTCCGCCGTGGCCGGATCGTTGCCGAATAGGCTGGTGTAGTGCTTGGCGACATTCGCGATGGCTTCGATGCGGTCGACGTCCAGGCGGATCGACTTCGTGCCTTCGTCATAGGTATTGGGTCGCATAAGCGCCTGCACGCGCGCCTGGTACGCCGCGCGCACGTCCGGGGGCAGCGTCTTGTGGCTGTCCACGCCCGCCTCGCGCCGGGCCCAGACATCCATCACCGCCTCGGCTTCGCGATGCAGCCAGTCGGCGCTCCAGTCGGGCGCGACGTAGCCGCCGTGGCCCCAGATGGAACCCAGTTGCTGGCCACCGATCGACTGCCACACCTGGCGGCCGGTCTCGATGTCCTTGCGCGTGAAGACCACCTCGCCCTTCGGCCCGACCACCTGCTCGGGCATCGGTGGTTGTTGGCGATGTATTTCGCCGCCGACCCATAGCAGGACGGCGAACGAAGCGATGAGCAGGGTCGCCAGCCCCACCCATAACTTTCGGGTCGAATTCATGTCAGCACTCCGTTGAGAACGGAGGCATGTTCTGCCTGCACCACCGGGGTGCGACATGACACAGGTCAAGAGTCAATGCGAATGTTTCGCGGTCCGCCGAGGGGCCCGCACGAAGCGCCCTGCGCGACCGGTGCGGTCAGTGCCGCAGCACTGCCAGGGCGATCGCTTCCAGGCGCGCCATGTCGAGGATCTCGACGTCGCGTTGCTTTATCGACACCAGCCCGTCGCGCTCGAAGCGACGCAGCACGCGGCTGACCGTTTCCGGCGCTTGGCGCAGGTAGTTGGCGATGTCGGTGCGCGACATCGTCAGCTGGAAGCGCCGCGGCGAGAACCCGCGCTGCGCGAGGCGACGCGAGAAGCCGATCAGGAACGCGGCCATGCGCTCGTCCGCGGAGTGATCCCCCGCGAACAGCGACGCCACGCCGATGTCGCGGCTCATCAGCCGGAACAGATGCCGTTGCAGGTTCGGCAGCCGCGCGGCGAGCATCGCGATGCGCGGGAACGAGAAGCGGCACAGCATCACCGTGTCGAGCGCCACCGCGTTGCACGGATAGCGGTCGTCGTGCACGGCGTTCAGGCCGATCACCTCGCCCGGCAGATGGAAGCCAAGCACCTGCTCGCGGCCGTCGGAATCGAGCATGTACGTCTTGACGGTGCCGGCGCGCACGGCGGCGATGGCGCTGAACGCGTCGCCTTCGCGGAATACGTGGTCGCCCGCGCGCAGCGGGCCGACGTGCTCGACCAGCACGTGCAGGTCCATCAGCGCGCTCTTGTCCATGCCTTCGGATAGACAGGCCTGCGAGAACGCGCAGGTGGAACAGAACGTCAGCGAATCGCCGTCATCGGCGATGATCGATGAATCGGTACGCGGAAAAACGATTCCGGAACTCATGCCCTGCCCGATCGCGATGTCACACGGTCCTGGAAAACTGCGTCACGACGCCGTCCTGCGGAACGAGGTAGCGGTCGAAGCAGGCGGCCAGCACCCGCAACAGCAGTCGGCCGCGGGGCGTGGCCCGTATGGTGCGTGAAGACAGTTCCACCAGCCCGTCCCGTTCCAGCAATTCCAGCTGCGGCCAAGAGTGTGCGAAATAGTCGCGGAAGTCCATCAGGTACCGGCGCTCGGTCTGCCAGATGTCGATCTCGCCCAGGCACATCAACTGCTGGATCACATCGGCCCGGACCAGGTCGTCGTCGTCCAGGTGCATGCCGCGCCACACCGGCAGCCGGCCTTCATCGATGGCCCGCTCCCAGCTGGGAAGATCGCGCGGGTTCTGGCTGAAAGTCGCCCCGACGTGGCTGATCGCGCTCACGCCCAGGCCGATCAGGTCGCTGTCGGCGCAGGTCGTGTAGCCCATGAAGTTGCGGTGCAGGTCGCCGCGGGACTGCGCGCGCGCCAGGTCGTCGTCGGGCAACGCGAAGTGGTCCATGCCGATGTAGACGTAACCGGCGGCGCCGAGCCGCTCGATGGCCCGCTGCAGGAGCGCCAGCTTGTCCTGCGCCGACGGCAGGTCTTCGGCGCGTATCTGCTGCTGCGGCCGGAAGAGCTTGGGCAGGTGCGCGTAGCTGTAGATCGCGAAGCGGTCCGGTCGCGCCTGCAGCGCGATTTCCAGCGTGCGGTCGAACCCGTCCAGCGTCTGCAACGGCAACCCGTAGATCAGGTCGACGTTCACCGAACGGAAGCCGTGCGTGCGGCATGCGTCGATGATCGCGAGGGTTTCCTCCACGCTCTGGATGCGGTTCACGGCCTTCTGCACGACCGGATCGAAATCCTGCACGCCCAGGCTCGCGCGATTGAACCCGGCCTGCGCCAGCGTGCGGATGTCGTCGGGCGTGACGAAGCGCGGATCGAGTTCGATGGAACATTCGCGCTGCCGTGCGTCGGCGAAGGCGAAATGGTTGCCGATGACGTCGACCACTTCGGCGATCTGCGCGGCCGCGAGGAAGTTGGGCGTGCCGCCGCCGAAATGCAGCTGCACCACCTGGCGGTCGCGGTCGAACAGCGTCGACATCATGTCGACTTCGCGATACAGCCGCGTCAGGTAGGCGTCGCCGCGCGCCTTGTCGCGCGTGATGATGCGGTTGCAGCCGCAGTAGAAGCACGGGCTCGTGCAGAACGGCACGTGCACGTACAGCGACAGCGGGCGCGGGATCGGATCGCCGTTGGTCAGCGCGGCCGCTTCGCGCAACAGCGTCGGCCCGAAGTCCGCGCGGAACTGCGGCGCGGTCGGATACGAGGTGTAGCGCGGCCCAGGGCGGTCGTAACGACCGAGCAGGTCCGGATCGAAGAGGACGGTCGAGATGGCCATGGACGCAGCGTATCGACGCCGCGGCACGATGCCTTGATTTCGGTCAAGGGGAATGTGTCGCCCCTGCGCGAGCCCCCGTCCGGGGGCGCCGCGAGGCCCCGGACGAAGCGCGAATCGGCCTCGCTTGATCTGCGTCATGGCCGGGCGCCCGTCGCGATGCGCGAATGGTGCCAACACCACCACAGGCCGATTCATGAACATGTACCCGTTCGACGCCCGCGGCATCGGCAAGCGCTTCCGCCACGCCGCGATCTTCGGCGCGCTCGATGCGCTCACGCCGGGCGAAACAATGCGCTTCTTCAACGACCACGACCCGATCCCGCTGCTGCGGCAGATGCAGCAGCGCTATGGGGAAGCGGTGCGCGTGGACTATCTCCAGCGCGAACACGGCGTCGTCATCATCGATTTCACGGTCATGGCGCAGGCCGACGCGGCGATGCGCGTCCTTCCGCCTGCCGGCTGCGGGTAAGTCAGCCACCGCTCACCGGAGCGGTCCATTCAATTCAATTGCACCACTGCCGCTCGCACGGTTCGCCGTCTCCATCGCCGTCCATCGTCGTATCCGGGCAATGCTGGACGAAGTAGCGCGCTTCGGCGCAGGAGTTCATCTGGCTGCACGAGGTGCGGCCGTCGCATTGGAAGGCAGACGCTGCTGCGGGTCGGAATGCCGTAACGGGCGCGGCGGGCACGGCGGCAACCGGTTGCGGCTGCGGGGCGCTGCTGTAGCGCGAGTAACCATAGGCGCCGATGGCGGCAATCGCGAGGATCGTCATCAAGGACGCGCCCCATGACGAAGTGCGCTCCCGGCGCCCGACCTGTCGCGGCCGGCGCGCTTCCGGGCGTCGTCCCGGCCGCATGACACGCACGGCCCTCGACTTTCCCTCCGCCCCCTTGTCGACCTCGAACGACACCAGTTCGCCAACGCGCGGGCGCTGGCCATCCTGCGGAAACGCGGAGATGTGGACGAAGAGCTCTTCGCCTCCCTGCGCCTGCGCGATGAAACCGAATCCCCGGTCGTCATTCCATTTCGTGAGCGTGCCGTGCGTGCGCATCGGGATGTCCTTGTTCCGGGGCGGCGCTCAGCCGCGTGTCCTGGGTCGTTGTGCCAGCCAGCGATCGAGCTGGTTCGCGAACGCCTGGCGATCACGGGCATGGAACGCCGGTGGTCCACCGGTCTGCACGCCTGCGCCTCGCAGTTCTTCCATGAAGTTGCGCATGGAAAGGCGTTCGGCCATGTTCTCGGGGCTGTAGCGCTCGCCGCGCGGGTTCACGGCCATCCCGCCCTTCTCGATCACGCGTGCCGCGAGCGGAATGTCCTGCGTCACCACCAGGTCGCCCGCACGCATGCGTTCGACGATCTCGCTGTCGGCCACGTCGAAGCCGCCCTGCACCTGCAGTGCGCGGATGTACCGTGACGCGGGGACACGGATCCACTGGTTCGCCACCAGCGTGACGTGCACCTGTGCGCGCTCGGCCGCGCGGAACAGGATGTCCTTGATCACGACCGGGCACGCATCTGCATCGACCCAGATCTGCGGGACGGTGGGTTCGGTGTCGCTCATCGCCTGACGTCCAGTTGAGCCGTCCGAGTCATCATCTTCTCCCGCAAAGCCGCTGCGGCGCATGGGATCCGTGCGTGTTCCATCGTTCAGAGCGGCACGACGTGTCGGCCGCGCGGCGTCGCTGCGCCCAGGAACACGATGCTGCGCCCGTCCTCGTCCCATGCGAACGGTGCGTTCGAATACGGGTTCCTGAGCGCTGAATCGGCGACAAGCCTCGACATGCCGGACGCGCAGTGACAGTGCTGCGACCGCAGTTCGGCGGCCAGCAGCACGGCCCGCCGCGTTCCTTCGAGGTCGCCGACCCGCGCCGCGTATGGAGCGTAATTGGAGTATCCGATGCGACCGAGTATTTCGCCGACGGGGTTGTACAACGGCATCCCGCTGCGCCACGGACGCCCCAATGCGTCGATCGCGCCAGGCAGTTCGGAGATATCCACGTCCAGACCGTCGATCAGTCGGACCATGTTGGCCGCGAGCAGATTGCCGGTGGCCTGCTTCTTGAGCATCGGGCGCATCGTCCAGCCGACGAAGCGGCTTGCCACGCCCTCCTCCTGCACCTGGAAGGGCTGCATTGGCGAGTCGAGTGCACCCTGTGAGAAGCGCCACTCACCCGCGAATGTCCGTGCCATGGACCAGTCGCCGCGTTCTAGCGGGATGCTCCACGATGCCGGGGCCGTTGCGTCCGATCCGACCATGTGGAGCTGTCGCAACACGAGGTTCCCCAGCAGGAAGTTTCGCTCGATCGCAACGGCGGCGATGATCCTGGCAATCAGGATGTCGGAAGAGCGCAGCACCATTCGCCAGAACGCGTGGTCCTGCTGCAGAAGTTCCCGAGCGGCAAGCGCATCGCCGTGTCGCGCATGCCGCCACGCGTCCATGAACAGCAGCCACTGTCCATCGAGCGCGGATCGATACGAGGGAAACGGCGCGCGCACATCCGCAGGGATGGACTCGCGCCATTGCGTCAGATGGATGAGCTTGAGATAGCGTTCGAGCAGCCAGCCTTCCGAAGCCGACCACTCGTCGACCTGGTCGGGATGGTCCTGCAACTGGCTCCAGCAGTCATTGCCTCCCTCGCGGCAGGCTTCGATCAGTGTCGTGATGGCCTTAGCCCTCGCCACGCTGAAGTCGTGATCGGTGCCCGGAAGGGCGGCCCATTCCTTCGATGCATCCGCGGTTGGGAAGGCGTCGAGGAAGGCTCGCCGCCGCACACCCCATGCGAACGGGTCCTGGTCCCTGCGCACACCCAAGCCCAGCAGGTAGACGAAGGCGTTCTCGGAGTCGGATACGACGGGGCGGTCTTCGATGATGCGTTGCAGTCGCAACGCATCCGCCGACGGCGACTCGTCGCGCCAGTTGATGGCAACCAGTACCAGATACAGTCCCACGACCAGCATCGCGCCTGCCGCTACCGTCCAGGCAGCGCCACGCGCCACGCGCCTGATATCCATATCGGTTCCCCGCCCCTTGACCGGTCGAGCTTAACGCATCGCCCGCCGCGGACAACGCCCGCCCACGTGGCACGACCACACGATCACCGCTGCCACCTGCGCCTACCCCCAGTTCGAAGCATCCTGTCGATACCCCATCGCTTGCTGCAACTCTTCGGTGAGTTTGCAGGCGCCTTCGTCCGGGCGGTGGACGAAACGGATCTGCACGCCCTGCGGGCTGGTGATGATGACGGTGCAGTTCGGCCATCCGCAGGCCGGGCCATGCACTTCCAGTTTCCAGCCGGGCGGCAGCGTGCGCATTGGTTCGTACATGGTTGGCGTCCTTTGTTCACGACCAGCTGCTGGATATTTCGTCGGGACTCAGGTCGTCGCCGATCTGCTCGGGTCGTGCGATGCGAAGCCCCGCCTCGTCAGGCGCACGGTCGTCGTGTTCGCGAACCTGTTCGGACGCGCGCAGGTCGGCTTGCAGCTCGCGCGTCATCTCGCACGCGAACTGGAAAGGCTTGTGCGCGAAGGTGATTTCCTGCCCGTGCGGGTTAGTCAGCCGCAGGCAGCATTCACGCCGGTCCCGCGCAGGCGGCAACGCTTCTAGCCGCCAGCCGGGCGGCAGGCACTGGATGGTGAGGTTCATGGTCGTTCCCTGCTCCCTGTGCAGTTCGATGCGAACGTATCGAAGGCAACGCAGGTTCGGCGTGAAGCCAGACACGCAATTCACGGCCTATTTCAGGGCAAAACGTTGACACGATGGCAATCCATCACGAGCGCTCCACGCGATTTCGACGGCATTCCGACAGGACCGCGGTACGATTTGAAGGGGTCTGTCCCGGGAATATCGATGCGCTGCGAATGCTCCATGCTGTTCGTCGAAGACAGCTTCATGCTCGCCGAGCACGCGAGGCTGGCATTGGAGGCGGCTGGCCTGAAGGTCCAGGCGGCACCCGATGCGCAAACGGCGCTCGAACTGTTCCAGCGCAATCGCTTCGATTGCGCCGTGATCGACATCGAGTTGCCAGGCGGAATGGACGGCCTGGAACTGGCCCGCAGGCTCCTGGACCTGGATCCGGGCTTCCCGATCGCCCTGGTGACCGGCTATGACGCGGCGCTCTGCGGGGCGCCTGCGGACGTTCCGGTCCTCCAGAAGCCGTACCGATTCGACGAGATCCGGGCCTCGGTATGCCCCAGGGTGCTGGCCCGGGGCTGATCCCGGCGTTCAGCCCCGGCGGGCACCGCCCCCCGCAAACGCCTAGAATGCCGGCTCCGTTTTTCGCCCAAGGCATCCACATGGCGCTCAAGGCGACCGTGGTCAAGGTCGAGCTCACGCTCAGCGACCTCGACCGGCATCACTACGCGACCTATCCCCTCACCCTCGCCCAGCATCCGTCGGAGACCGACGAGCGGTTGATGGTGCGGCTGGTCGCGTTCGCGCTGTACGCGAGCGATCGCCTGGAGTTCGGCAAGGGCCTGAGCAACGAGGAAGAACCCGATCTCTGGCGTCGCGATTACACCGGCGACATCGAGCAATGGATCGACCTCGGCCAGCCCGACGAATCGCGCATCCGCAAGGCCTGCGGCCGCGCGCGCCAGGTCATCGTCGTCAACTACGGCGGACGCGTGGCGGATATGTGGTGGGACAAGAATTCCACCGGACTCTCTCGGCTGGACAACCTCACCGTCATCGACATCGATGCCGATTCGGTCGAGGCGCTCGGCGCGCTGATCGAACGCAGCATGCGCTTCAACGCCATGATCGAGGACGGCGAACTGCAGCTGATGGGCGACAAGGGCACGCTGCTGGCCCTGCGCGCCCGCACCCGCATGGCGCCGACCGCGCAGGCGGCCTGATCGCGGTTTGAGTCAGGGAATGAGCGGGCACTTCGACGTCATGGTCGTCGGCGGCGGCGCCGCCGGCCTGATGTGCGCGCTGACCGCGGGGCATCGCGGCAAGCGCGTACTCGTCGTTGAACACGCGAACCGCGTCGGCAAGAAGATCCTGATGTCCGGCGGCGGCCGCTGCAATTTCACCAACACCGGCGCCACGCCTGCGAACTACCTGTCCGCGAACCGGCATTTCTGCAAGTCGGCGCTGGCGCGCTACACACCGTGGCATTGCATCGAGATGGTCGAACGCCACGGCATCGCGTACCACGAGAAGGAACTGGGCCAGCTGTTCTGCGACGAATCGTCCAAGCTCATCGTCAAGATGCTGCTGGACGAATGCGCGGCGGCCGGCGTGCAGGTCGAGACAAGTTGCAGCATCGAACGGCTGAGCCACGGCGACAGCGACGAGGCGCGCTTCCGCCTGCATACGACGCGCGGCAATTTCTCCGCGCCGTCGCTGGTGGTCGCAAGCGGCGGGCTGTCGATCCCGAGCATGGGCGCGACCGGTTTCGGTTACGAACTCGCACGCCAGTTCGGCCATGCCGTGCTGCCGACGCGCGCGGGGCTGGTGCCGCTGACACTCAGCGGAAAGCACCAGGAACGCCTGGCCGATCTCGCCGGTGTCGCGCTGCCCGTCACCGCGCGATGCAACGACGCGAGTTTCAGCAACTACATGCTGGTGACGCATCGCGGCGTCAGCGGTCCTGCGATCCTGCAGATCTCATCGTTCTGGCAGCCCGGCGACGATCTGCGCCTGGACCTGCTTCCCGGCCAGGACGCGCTGGAAACACTGCAGCAATGGCAGCGCGAGCGCCCCTCTGCCGAGCTGAAAACCATGCTCGGCGAGGTGATGCCCAAGCGGTTCGCGCAACGCCTGTGCGACCATTGGCTACCCAATCGCCCGATGAAACAGTACAACGCGCCGCAGCTGCGCGAGATCGCGGAACTGCTGGGCGACTGGTCGCTGGTGGCGAGCGGAACCGAGGGCTACCGCACGGCGGAAGTGACGCTGGGCGGTGTCGATACCGACGAGGTTTCATCCAGCACCATGCAATCCAAACGCGTTCCGGGTTTGTATTTCATCGGCGAAGTCGTCGACGTCACGGGCTGGCTCGGCGGCTACAACTTCCAGTGGGCCTGGGCGTCGGGGCATGCGGCGGGGAATGCGGTGTAGGAGCGGCGCTACTTCTGCCGTTCGGATGTGTGCCGACAGCAAGCATTAGACATGGCAAACCGCTCACCCCGTCTTGCTGGTACGTGTCTTCAGCTTGAACGCACAGTCAGGTACCGCCAAGAGAAGACAAGATTCCCTGGTGGTACTCGGGATCCTTGTCACGGAACTCCAGGACCTTGCCATCAAGGTCTATGTTGATGAATGCCTCTCCGTAGCTGGCCTCGCCGCCGGCCTCGAAGAAGATCTTTATCATGGCTGGCGTCGTGCGAAGTTCGCCTGGATCGTCGCCTATGCCCGCCATCGTGATCGCTACGCGAGCAGCCATATGTTTGGGGGCAGGAAGTGCGTACTCGCCTGCGAGTAGCGACAGGAAAGCGTCGCTCTCAGAGCCGATACTGCGAATGTGGCCTGCGCCCCAGTAAATACTGACGGTGTCATCAATGGGTTGCGGTTTCCATTCCGGGGCCAGGTCCACCGCAAAGCTCACGGCCTCGCCGTTGAAGCGCCCCCTCGCAATCACCGTCAGAGCGCCATTCTTGGCCCATCGGTGCTCTGCAATGGGCAATACGACATCTACAAACCCATCCTCACGCACGATGCGACCGGAAGGCGGTTCCGAAGCAAGTGCGCGTCCGAAGATGCTAGCGAGGACCCCCATCAGAAATATCCTGAGCAGTAGTTGTGTCACGGGCGGCGCCGATCATTCCTTTGAGGCTGGACATTAGCACCCCGCCTGCGCATCGCGCATCCACGCCTGTCTCACAGCCTGCGACGGCGACCCCATAGAGTCCGCATCCGCTCCCGGATGAGGATGTCCCGTTGAAGACGCAGTACTACACCTCCTCAAGCCTCGATGGCTTCCTCGCCACCGAAGACGATTCGCTCGATTGGCTGTTCCCGCTCGGGGACATCAACGAAACCAGCTATCCCACCTTCATCCAAGGCGTCGGCGCGATCGCGATGGGTTTCTCGACGTACGAGTGGATCCTGCGCAACGCGACGTCCGTTTCGGAGCAGACCGGATCCGCGTGGCCCTACACGCAGCCGACGTGGGTGTTCACCCATCGCGAACTTGCGAAGCCGGACGGGGCAAACGTGACGTTCGCCAATGGCGACGTGACATCCGTCCACGCGCAGATGCTCGCGGCTGCCGAAGGAAAGAACGTCTGGGTGATGGGTGGCGGCGATCTCGCCGGGCAATTCCACGATGCCGGGCTGCTCGACGAGATGATCGTGCAGATCGGCTCGGCCACGCTCGGGAAAGGAAAGCCGCTGTTTCCGCGACGCGTGTTGAATCCCGGCCTGTCGCTGGTTTCGGTCAACCAGGTGGGCACCGGGTTCGCCGAGCTTACCTATCGCCTTTCGAAAGATCGCTGATGCACAGGTAGCCCGGGTAAGGCCGCAGGCCGCACCCGGGATGCGCGTCAGTGAGGCTGCGTGATCCCGGGTGCGCTTCGCTTACCCGGGCCACGTCAATCGACGCCGACGACTCACGCCACGCGCGTGAAGTCGCTGACCCAGTTGCTTTCCCACGTCGCCCCGCCGTCGGCGGAGCTCGACTGTTCCCATCGCGCCGACGTCGGCGTGATGCGCGTCCAGAGCACGCGCGTTTTCACCGCGCGTCCCTTGTACGTGTCGTCGCCCACGAACGTGCCGATGCCATCGGCGAAGCGGCCGCGTACCGGTGCTGCGATGGTGGACGGCTCGCGGCCATCGAGCCACCAGCTCGACCATTGGCCGCTGGCATCGTCGAACGAACGCAGACCGATCCCGCGCACGGTGCCCTTCGGGAATTCCATGACGTTGTCGCCGACGTTGCCCTTGCCGCCGAGTACGGGCCAGTTGACCAGCGTGCCGCCGAACTCGTCCCACTGGTCGCTGCCGACCAGGCGTTCGCGAAGGCGTCGATGGCTCACCTTCCAGCGGCCGACGAGGAAGTCGAAGTCCTTCGGTGCGTCGGCGAGTTTCGGCAGCGCCACGGGTTCCTTCGACGTACGCGTGAAGTAGTTGCGCCAGTTGACCTCCCAGCTCGCGCCGTCGTCGGGCGAGAACGCCTGTTCCCACCACGGTCGCGCGCCGTGCACGTCGCTCCAGCGGAAGCGCATGACGATCGGTCGACCCTTGTAGGTATCGCGACCGGTGAACGTGCCGCCGTCCCCCTTGAAGCCGCCGCGCACGGGCGGATCGATCCGCGTCGGGTCGCGACCGTCCAGCCACCAGATCGCCCACGTGCCCGTGGCCGGATCGAACGCGCGCACGCTCAGCCCGCGATAGGCACCCGACGGGATGTCGACGATGTTGTCGTCGACGTTCCCCAGCCCACCCAGCGTCTGCCAGAACGCGCTCTTGCCGGGAAACTCCTCCCATTCGTCGCTGCCGGCGAGGCGATCCTTCAGCCGCCGGTGCCACACGTCCCAGCTGCCCACCAGCCACTGCCAGTCCTTCGCGTGCGCGGAAGCGGCCGCAGCCGGCGCGAAGGCGAAACCCGGCGTGAGCAACGAGCAGGTCGCAGCGCCCGCGACAGCGGCGATGAACTGGCGGCGGGAGTGGGAATGGGCGGGGCGAAGAAGCGGTCGCGGCATGACGGGAACTCCTTTCCTGGGCGGATGCGCGGCCACGATCATGGTCACCGCGGCGCAACGTTGACCACTCGAAATGCGGCCCGCACACTCAGCCAGACTTATGGTCAGCGACCGCCGATTCCCTTCGCTCATCGCCATCCGGGCGTTCGAAGCCGCCGCCCGGCTGGGCAGCTTTTCGAAAGCCGCACAGGAGCTGGACACCACTGCGGCGTCGGTCAGTTACCACGTGCGGCGACTGGAGCAGCAGATCGGCGTCGCGCTGTTCCTGCGCCAGGCCAACCATGTGATCCTCACGCGCTCGGGCGACATCGTCGCGCGCGAGGCCATCAGCGCCTTCGCGGCGTTGCGTGCGAGCTTCCTGCAGGCGGCCGAAGCCGACGAAACGCATCTGTCCCTGACCGCCCTGCCCTCGCTCGCCACGAGCTGGCTGACGCCGAAACTCGGACGTTTCCGCGCGCTCCACCCGGAGATTGCGCTCGAACTCGACCTGTCGGCCGTGGCCGAAGACCTCAGCGGCGGCCGCTACGATGCGGCGATCCGCAACGGCCACGGCAACTGGCCGGGCCTGCGCGCGATCGAGCTGCTGCCGAGTCTGTTCATGCCGCTGTGCGCGCCGTCGTTGCGCGAAGCGGTGGCGGAACTCGGCCGCGATCCGGCGCGTCCCCTGCCGGTTCCGTTGCTCGGCCGGCCGGACTGGTGGTCGCTGTGGTATCGCGCACTCGGCTTCGATGGCGCGATCCCGCCGGGCCGGTTCGGCACGCAGCTGTCGGCCGAATACCTCGACATCGCTGCGGCCGTTGCGGGTCAGGGCGTCGCGATCGGATCGCCGATCCTCTTCCGCAACGAGATCGACGCCGGCCGCCTGGTGCCCGCGCACGATCTGGTCGTCAGCGACGGGCGGGCGTTCTGGTTCACCTACCCTGCGGCGCGACACGACAGCCGCAAGATCGTGCGCTTCCGCGAGTGGTTGTGCGCGGAAGCCATGCGCGACACCGATGCGGCACGGGCCTTCATCCGGCGCGCCGTAGTCGTCGCACCTTGAGCGCGCTGGCTCACGCCCCGTGGCCCAGCCCGCGTGACAATACTTAGGCATTGACCTAAGTATATTCCGGTGCTAGAACTTCCTTGTCGTATCAGGAATCGGACCCCTGGAGCCGGAATGCCTCAATCCGCAGTCGCAGACGATGTCTTCCTCGCCTTGTCCAACGCGACGCGACGGAAGGTCCTCGAGCAGCTGTCCCTCGGCCCCGCCACGGTCACCGAGCTGGCGGCGCCCTTCGACATGAAGCTCCCCTCGTTCGTGCAGCACCTTTCGGTGCTCGAACGAAGCCGGCTGGTGAAGTCGAAGAAACAGGGTCGCGTACGCACGTACGAGATCGCACCGGAGCGCTTCAAGCTCGCCGAGGACTGGCTCACAAAGCGACGGCAGGAATGGGAATCCCGATTCGACCGGTTCGACGAGTACGTCAAACACCTCACGCAGCAGGAGTCGAAGTCATGAACCAGACCTTCTCGATCAACCCGAAGACCGATTTCGTCATCGAACGTTTCATCGACGCGCCCGCGCATCTGGTCTGGGAAGCGCTGACGAAACCGGAACACCTGAAGGCGTGGTACATGCCCAAGGCCTGGGGTGCGGTCTACGACTGCGAGATGGACGTGCGGCCGGGCGGCAGGTTCAGTCTCACCACGCAGGAAAACCAGGACGTTCCGCACCTGGGCTGCTTCCTGGACGTCGTTCCCCAGCAGCGCCTCGTATGGACGTCGATGTTGTTCCCCGGCTATCGCCCGGCGGTGTTCGACGACGTGCCGATCACGGCCATCGTCACGATGGAAGCGCAGGGAAGCGGCACGCGCTACGTCTTCACGGCGCTGCACCGCGACGAAGCCGACTTCGAGGAAAACAAGGCCTCAGGTTGGCAGGAAGGAACCGGGATTGCCGTCGACCAGTTCGTCGCGCACGTGACTTCGATGAAGTAATCCGGCAGCCGTCCTTTCCGGATCGCGCGCTACGGCAAGGTGAACTTGCGCGTGGCGCGCAGCGGCCAGAGCGACGTGAAACGCGCGCCGCCGACCAGGCGATACGCGCTGGACACTCCCTTCTCGATGCCCATGCCCTCCAGCACGCCCCTCGCGCGTCGGAACGCCTGCTTCGGATCGGAGGTCACCATGAAGAGATTGATCTCGTTCCTGCTGACGTCGTAACCGTCGAGCACCGCGCCGTCGCCGACGGCCTGCTGCAGCTCGGCTTCGATCGTCGAAAGGAAGGCTTCGTCCGCCAGCGACTTGCGCCAGAACTTGATGACCAGTTGATAATCCATCCGGCAATTGTAGGCCGGATCGGCGCTACGGCGCGTCGCTCACGCGCTCGTTACATTCCCCGGCCGATAAGATTGCAGCCCGGTGGACTCCGGTACGGCCACCCTTGCCGGCTTCGCGATGGAACAGGTTCGGTCATGGCGTGGATGGTGCGCGCGGGCTACAGTGACCCGACACCTCCACCTCCGACGCGGTTTCATCCGCTACGGCCCGAAGGCGAGGCTTGCCATGATCCAAATCCCCGCGTCGGCGGTGCCTCCGAGGCGCATCCTGCTCGCCACCCATCTTTCCAGCCGCGTCGAGCGTGAGTTCGATCCGTCCCGCTGGTTCGATGCCGCGTTTGACAGCTCCGCAAACTCCCGCAGCAAAGGCGACTGACGCCCATGTCGCTCCTGTTGCTGGTCGCCCTCCCCTTCATCGGCAGCGTTCTCGCCGCCGTGCTGCCGACGCGTTCGCGCACGCTGATCGCCGGTCTCGCCGGGCTGGTTGCCGCCATCGTCGCCATCGCACTGCTCACCTCGTTCCCGCTGATCCGCGATGGCGGCGTGATTCGCGAGACGAGCCACTGGATGCCGTCGATCGGGCTCGACCTCGCGTTCCGCCTCGACGGCTTCGCGTGGATGTTCGCGGTGATGATCTCCGTCATCGGCGTGCTGGTGTGCCTGTACGCGCGCTATTACATGTCGCCGGAAGATCCCGCGGCGCGCTTCTACGCGATGCTGCTGGCGTTCATGGGCGCGATGCTCGGCGTCGTGATGTCGGGGAACCTGTTGCAGCTGGTGATCTTCTGGGAGCTGACCAGCCTCGCCTCGTTCCTGCTGATCGGTTACTGGTACCACCGCACCGATGCGCAGCGCGGCGCGCGCATGGCGTTGATCGTCACCGGTTCCGGCGGCCTGTGTCTGCTCGCGGGGGTCGTGCTGCTCGCGCACATCACGGGCAGTTTCCAGCTCGACGACGTGCTCGCGTCCGGCGAAGCGATCAGGGCGCACGCGTTGTATCCGGTGACGCTGGTACTCATCGCCATCGGCGCGCTGACCAAGAGCGCGCAGTTCCCGTTCCACTTCTGGTTGCCGCGCGCGATGGCGGCGCCGACGCCGGTGTCGGCGTACCTGCATTCGGCGACGATGGTGAAAGCCGGCGTGTTCGTGCTCGCCCGCTTCTGGCCGGTGCTCTCCGGCACGGACTGGTGGTTCTGGCTGATCGGCGGCGCGGGCGGTTTCACGCTGCTGCTGGGCGCGTACCTGGCGATGTTCCAGAACGACCTCAAGCGCCTGCTTGCCTATTCGACCATCAGCCACCTCGGCCTCATCACCCTGCTGCTCGGCCTCAACAGCCCGCTCGCCGCGGTGGCCGCGGTGTTCCACATCATGAACCACGCGACGTTCAAGGCGTCGCTGTTCATGGCCGCCGGCATCGTCGACCACGAAACCGGAACGCGCGACATCCGGCGCCTCAACGGCCTGATCCGCGCGATGCCACGCACCGGCGCGCTCGCGCTGGTCGCCACCGCGGCGATGGCGGGCGTCCCGCTGCTCAACGGCTTCCTTTCGAAGGAGATGTTCTTCTCCGAAACGGTGTTCCTGTCGGCGTCGCCCGCAATCGAGTGGACCTTGCCGGTCCTTGCGACGGTCGCGTCGTTGTTCGCGGTCGTGTACTCGCTGCGATTCGGCTACGACATCTTTTTCGGCCCGCCATCGACCGACCTTCCCCGCACGCCCGAAGAAGCGCCGCGCTGGATGCGCATGCCCATCTTCTTCCTCGTGGCCGCGTGCGTGATCGTCGGCGTCGCACCGACATTCGCCATCGGAACGGTGCTCGATGCCGCGGCGCTGCCGGTCGTGGGCGGCACGCTGCCGGCCTACAGCCTCGCGCTGTGGCACGGGTTCAACCTGCCGCTGACGATGAGCCTGCTCGCGATCTGCGGCGGCACTGCCGGGTACGTGTGGCTGCGCGCGAAGCAGGCGCGCGGCCAGCTGGTGCTCCCGCCGCTGATCTCGCGCTGGAACGGAAGGGAGCTGTTCGAATCGATGCTGCTCGGCGTCACCGAAGGCGCACGCGACCTGACGCGGGCATGCAGCACGCGGCATCTCCAGTCGCAGCTGTTCGTCGTGATCGCCGCCACCGTGGTGCTGTCGCTGCTCGCTGCGCGCGGCGTACCGCTGGCGTGGGGCGATCGTCCACGCGTGCCGGCATCGAACGCGTTCGTGGTGTTGTGGATCATCGGCATGATCTGCGCGGTCGGCGCGGCGGCGACGGCGAAGTACCAGCGGCTCGTCGCGATCACGCTGATGGGCGGCGCGGGGCTGGTCACGTGCCTGACGTTCGCGTGGTTCTCCGCACCCGACCTGGCGTTGACGCAGATCGTGGTGGAAGTGGTGACGACCACGCTGTTCCTGCTCGGCCTGCGCTGGCTGCCGATGCGCATGCAGAAACCGGGCGAACCGATTTCCCTGCGCAATCGCGCGCGACGCGTGCGCGACCTGCTGCTGTCGGTAATCGTGGGCGGTGGCCTTGCCACGCTTTCCTTCGCCTTCCTGACGCGGCCCGCGCCGCACAGCATCTCGCCGTTCTACCTGGGCAATGCCCTGCCCGGCGGCGGTGGCACGAATGTCGTGAATGTCATGCTGGTCGATTTCCGCGCGTTCGACACAATGGGCGAGATCACCGTGCTCGGCGCCGTCGCGCTTACCGTGTACGCGTTGCTGAGGCGTTTCCGTCCGCCGGCGGAGAGCATCGCGCAACCCGCGCAGCAGAGCGCCGTGCCGCCGGAGCGCGGCACCGACCTGCTGAAGCCGAAGCGTTCGGACGAATTCGCGCGCGGTTACATGCTGGTGCCCTCGGTCATCGCGCGCCTGCTGATGCCGTTCGCGCTCGTGGTGGCCGCGCACTATTTCCTGCGCGGGCACAACCAGCCCGGCGGCGGTTTCGTCGCGGGTCTCATCGTCGCGATCACCCTGCTGATGCAGTACATCGTGTCCGGCACGCGTTGGGTGGAAGCCAGAACGCACGTGCGTCCGGTGCGCTGGATCGCGCTGGGTCTGCTGGCCGGCGCGATGACCGGGCTGGGTTCGATGTTGTTGGGCTACCCGTTCCTTACCAGCCACACGGCGCATGTCACGTTGCCGGTGCTCGGGGAAGTCCACTTTCCAAGCGCCGCGTTCTTCGACATCGCGGTGCTCGGCGTCGTGGTCGGTTCGACGCTGCTGATCCTGACGGCGCTCGCGCATCAGTCGATTCGAAAGCAGGCGCCGGCGGCGCATCCGATGAACCCGATGCATGGGGAGGAAACCTGATGGAAGTCCTGCTTGCGCTCGTCATCGGCGTGCTTGGAGGTGCTGGCGTGTGGCTCGTGCTGCGCCCGCGCACGTTCCAGGTCGTCATGGGGCTGGTGCTGCTGTCGTATGCGGTGAATCTTTTCATCTTCAGCATGGGCAGCCTGTCGATCGACCATCCGCCCATCGTTGCGCCCGGGCAAACCGCCGACCTGCAGAACTACAGCGATCCGGTGCCGCAGGCGCTGGTGCTCACGGCCATCGTGATCGGTTTCGCGACGACCGCGCTGTTCCTGGTCGTGCTGCTCGCCGCGCGTGGGTTCAGCGGGACCGACCATGTCGACGGAGAGCGCGACGCCGAATGAATGCACTCGCGCCCCTGATCGTCGTTCCCGTCGTGTTGCCGCTGGTCGCGGCGGCAGTGTTGCTGCTGATCCGCGATTCGCGCCGGCGCCTGGGGTCGCTCATCAACATCACGGCCACGCTGGGCGGGTTGATGGTGGCGGTGACCATCCTGTGGCAGGTCAACGTCGCGGCCGGGCCCGGCGCCATCGCGGTGCACCTGACGTCGAACTGGGCGGCGCCGTTCGGCATCGCGCTGGTCGCGGACCGTCTTTCGGCGCTGATGCTGGTGCTGGTCGGCGTCGTCAGCACGGGCGCGGCGCTGTATGCCGCCGCGGGCTGGGCGCGCGCGGGTTCGTACTTCCATCCGCTGTTCCAGATCCAGCTGATGGGCCTCAATGGTGCCTTCCTGACCGGCGACCTGTTCAACCTGTTCGTGTTCTTCGAAGTGATGCTGGCCGCGTCGTACGGCCTGCAGTTGCACGGCTCGGGATGGCCGCGCGTGCGGTCGGGCATGCACTACATCGCCGTGAACCTGCTCGCCTCGTCGTTGTTCCTGGTGGGGCTGGCGATCCTCTACGGCGTGATGGGAACGCTGTCGATGGCCGACGTCGCGACGAAGGTGGCGCTGGTTCCGCCGGGCGACCGCGGCCTGCTGCACGCGGGTGCGGCGATCCTGGCGATGGCCTTCCTGATCAAGGCCGCGGTATGGCCGCTCAATTCGTGGCTGGTACCCGCCTACACCGCGGCGAGCACGCCCGTCGCCGCGCTGTTCGTGCTGATGACGAAGGTGGGCGTGTACTCGATCCTGCGGCTTTGGATGCTGTTGTTCCCGGCGACGATGGCATCGTCCGGACAGTTCGGTGGGCCGTTGCTGATGGTCGCCGGCCTGGCGACGCTCGCATTCGGCGCGATCGGCGTGCTTGCGTCGATCCGGCTGGACCGGATCGCCGCCTTCTCCATCATCGTCACGTCCGGAACGCTGCTGGCGTCCTTCGCGACCGGCTCGATTGCCGCGAGCGCGGCCGCATTGTTCTATCTCGTCAGCTCCACCTTCGCGGTGAGCGCGCTGTTCCTGATGGTCGAACCGGTCCAGCGCACGCGATCGGAACGGCATGCGCAACGTCCCGTCTACGACAACATCCCCCACGAGGACGACAACCTCGACGACCAGCAACTGCCGCTGGTGGGACGCGCGTTCCCGGTGTCCGTCGCGGCGCTGGGCCTGGCGTACATGACGTGCTCGCTGCTCGTCGCCGGGTTGCCGCCGCTGTCGGGCTTCCTTTCGAAGGCCGCGATCCTCACCGCCATCGTCGGCGACGATCCGGCAGCTTCGGTGCCCACGTCGACGGGCGTGCTCATGGCGCTGCTGCTGTGCGCCAGCCTGTTCACGACGATTTCGCTGGTGCGGGCGGGCATCCGTCATTTCTGGTCTGCGGGCGGGCGATTCGCGCCGCGACTGAAGCTGGTCGAGAGTGGCGCGGTCCTGGTGCTCATCAGCACTTGCCTGCTGCTGACGGTCTTCGCCGAACCGGTCCTGCGCTACACCACGGCGACGGCGACGTACCTGCATGCGCCGCGGCCCTATGTGCGGGCGGTGTTCGATGCGCCTGCGCGCCCGGGGCCGACGACGCCGGATTACGCGCCTTACGAAAGGGCGCCCTACGACAGCGTGCCCTACGACAGCGCGCCCCACGACAGCAGTCTGCAGGCGGACGCGCCATGACGATGCTTCGCAGGATCGTGCCGCTGCCCGGACTGTCGATCGCTTTGCTCGCGATCTGGCTGGTCCTCGCGCGCAGCACCAGCGCCGGTCAGATCGTGCTCGGACTCATCGTCGCGCTCCTCATCCCGGTGCTTGTCTCAAGCCTCTGGCCGCCGGGCGCGCGGCCGCGCCATCCGCTCACGATCCTGCGCTACACCCTGCTCGTCTGCGGCGACGTGCTGCACTCCAATCTGGTTGTCGCATGGGGCGTCGTGCGCTGGCGTTGGCGCAAGCCGGCGTACCGGTTCGTCGTGATACCGCTGGAGCTCCGCGATCCGGTCGGCCTGGCCGTGCTGTCCATGGTGACCAGCATCGTGCCGGGCACCGTGTGGTCGGAACTGGCGGTCGATCGCAGCGCGATGCTGCTGCACGTGTGGGACGCGCCGGACGAAGCGGCCTTCGTGGCCCGTTTCAAGTCGCGCTACGAGGCGCCGTTACGGGAGATGTTCGAATGAGCCCGCTGCTGTTCTACGCCATTGCCTTCACGCTGGGCTGTTATGCGCTGGCATCGTTGATGGTGCTGGTGCGGCTGGTCCGCGGCCCGCGCGCGCAGGATCGCGTGTTCGCGCTGGACCTGCTCTATTTCCAGGCGATGCTCGTGGTGCTGGTGACGGGCATCCTCCATCAGAGCGACCACTACTTCGAGGTGGCCCTGCTGATCGCGCTGTTCGGGTTCGTCAGCTCGGCCGGCATGGCGAAGTTCATCCTTCGCGGCGAGGTGATCGAATGAACGCGATCCCGTCCTGGATCGAAGTCGTCGTCGCACTGCTGCTTGTGTCGAGCGGCCTGTTCGTGATGATCGCAGCGCTCGGTTTCCTGCGCCTGCCGGGCTTCTTCCTGCGCATGCACCCGCCGGCGCTGACCTACACGATGGGCAGCTGGTGCGTGGCGCTGGCCGGCGTGCTGTACTTCTCCGCCCTGCAGGGCCGTCTCGCGCTGCATCCGTTGCTGGTTCCCGTGTTCCTGGCGATCACCGTGCCCGTTACGACGTTGCTGCTCGCGCGCGTCGCGCTGTTCCGTCGCAGGCGTGCGGGCAAGTCGGATACACCGCCCAGCCTCGTCGCGAAGCAGACGCCACTTGCCGAAGAGGAACCCCGTTCGCGGTAATCAAACCCTGCTCGCGCCGGACGCGCGTCATCGCGGACCAGACTCCAGGTGCGTCAGGTACAGGCGCAGGTCGAACTCCAGCTGGTGGTAGTCCTGCGCCATGTGCGTGCACAGCTGGTAGAAGGCCTTGTTGTGGTCGGCTTCCTTCAGGTGCGCCAGTTCGTGCACAACGATCATCCTGAGGAATTCCGCCGGCGCATCGCGGAACACCGTGGCGATGTGGATCTCGCGACTGGCCTTCAGCTTTCCGCCGTGCACGCGCGAAATCGCCGTGTGCGTGCCGAGCGCATGCTTCATCACCTGCAGCTTGCTGTCGTAGAGCACCTTCCCGAGCGGCACGGATTTGCGCAGGTGCCGGTCCTTGAGTTCCTGCACGTAGTCGTACAGCTGGGCGTCGTTGCGCACGGTGTTGGGCTGGTCGTACTTCTCGGCCAGGATCGAGCCGAGCCGTCCCTGTTCGATCAGCTCGCGAACCCGCGCCTGCACGTGGTCGGGGTAGCCGGTGAGGTATTTGAACGGTTGCATGAACGGGGATGGAAGTGGGGCCCGCAGGTATCATGGGCCTTGGATCCCCGGCACGAAACCGCGACATGGCAAAGGCGAACCCGCTCCAGGAACAGCTGCTCAAGGCAGGCCTGGTCAAGAAATCCAAGGTGGCGGAAGTCGCGCGCGAGCAGAACAAGGCGCGGCACGCCAAGACGCCGACCGGACCCAACGAAATCCAGGTCGAGGCCGAACGCGCACGCGTGGAGAAGGCCGAGCGCGACCGTGCGCTCGAAGCCGAGCGCAAGGCGCAGGCCCGCACGGCGGAACTTCGCGCACAGGCGCGGCAGATCATCCAGGACCGCAAGGTGCCGCGTGCCGGCGAGAGCGAGTACCGCTTCACCGAAGGCGGCGCCATCCGCACGCTCCTGCTCAACGAAGACCTGCGGAAGAAGCTGTCGTCCGGCGTGCTGGTGATCGCCCGCATCGACGACCGCTACGAACTGCTACCCCGCCCCGCCGCCGACAAGGTGCGCGAGCGGGACGCCGCGATGATCGTGCTCGATCATGGCCAGCAGGCGGGCGAAGCGCCGGCTGCGACGACGTCGGAAGACGACGAGTACTACGCGCAGTTCAAGGTGCCCGACGATCTGATCTGGTGAGCCGGTCGCGACGCGACGACCGGCGGTCGCGCGTTTTCACTGCCATCTAACGATTGCTGGCGTGTATTGGCGGCTCTTCATCCGGGGTGCCTGCCATGAAGCCTGGCCGCGACCGCGTCATGTGGGAAAGGATGGGCCAGTACGGCCGCGTCGTGTGCTGTTTGTGCCTGCTGCTGCTCGCCAGTTGCGCTACGACGCCCTCACCGCAGTTCGAACGTTCGGACACCCGGCACGCCGTCGAACGCCCCGAACGCATCCTCGTGTACGACTTCGCCGGCACGCGCGGCGATCTGCCGCCCGACTCGCCGGTCACCGGTTACTTCGAGCAGAACGAGACGCCGCAGACGGCCGATGACGTCGAGGTCGGCCGGCAACTCGGCCGACAGGTCGCACAGCAGGTGGTGGAACGCCTTCGTGCGGCGGGCATCGACGCGTACCCGGTCGGCTACGGCCCGGTGCCGAAAGTGGGCGACGTGGTGCTTCGCGGCGAGTTCGTTTCGATGCGCCCCGGCAGCCGCACGATGCGCGTGCTGATCGGATTCGGTGCGGGACGTGGCGAGCTGAGCGCGCTGGTCGAAGCCTTCCAGATCACCGCGACCGGCCCGCGCTCGCTCGCTACCGCGGATTCGAGCACGCAGGGCGGCCGCTTGCCGGGCATCCTGTTGCCGCTCGGCGTGGCGAGCGCGGCAGGCTCCATCGCGACGAGTGCGGCGGTGTCCGGTGCATCCAACGTGATGCAGGAACGCGGGCCCGAAGGCATCCGCGCTGCCGGCCAACGCACGGCGGCCGGAATTGCCGATGCGGTCATCGACATCTACCGGCGGAATGGCTGGCTCGAACCGGGTGCGTCACGCTGACTGGAGCCGAGATGCTCCGGGTGGATCCCCGCCTTCGCCGGGGATGACGGCTGGAACTACTTGATCGTGTTCTTGTAGATCCGACCGTCCTTCACGATCACGCGGAAGTTCTGCGCCGGACGCGCGACGAGGTTGAGGTCGGTCAGCGGATCGCCTTCCACCAGCAGCAGGTC
>Ga0209257_1000502_pt1 | contig 69204 bp, 64 predicted proteins | sample AraplaCvi_mCL_r2_FD_184277 | JGI IMG/M metagenome (GOLD analysis project Ga0209257, IMG submission 184277) | Arabidopsis root microbial communities from North Carolina, USA - plate scrape MF_Cvi_mCL_r2 (SPAdes) (version 2) | ecosystem: Host-associated > Plants > Roots > Endosphere | place: USA...
ACTTCGACCTGAGCGACGTGATGTTCGTCGCCACCTCGAACTCGATGAACATCCCGCCGGCGCTGCTGGACCGCATGGAAGTCATCCGCCTCTCGGGCTACACCGAGGACGAGAAGACCAACATCGCCATCAAGTACCTGCTGCCCAAGCAGATGAAGAACAACGGCGTGAAGGACGACGAGCTCTTCGTCACCGAAGAGGCCGTGCGCGACATCGTGCGCTACTACACGCGTGAAGCGGGTGTGCGTTCGCTCGAGCGCGAACTGTCCAAGATCTGCCGCAAGGTGGTGAAGGGCCTGCTGCTGAAGCAACTCGCGCCGAAGGTCACGGTCGACGGCAAGAACCTCAACGAGTTCCTGGGCGTGCGCAAGTTCAGCTTCGGCCTCGCGGAGAAGCAGAACCAGGTGGGCCAGGTGGTCGGCCTTGCGTGGACCGAAGTCGGCGGCGACCTGCTGACGATCGAAGCCGTGACCATGCCCGGCAAGGGCGTGATCAGCCGTACCGGTTCGCTGGGCGACGTGATGAAGGAATCGGTCGAGGCTGCACGCACCGTGGTGCGCAGCCGCTCGCGCCGCCTGGGCATCAAGGACGAGGTGTTCGAGAAGCGCGACATCCACATCCACGTGCCCGATGGTGCGACGCCGAAGGATGGCCCGAGCGCGGGCGCGGCGATGACGACGGCCTTCGTGTCGGCGCTCACGGGCATTCCCGTGCGCGGCGACGTCGCGATGACCGGCGAGATCACGCTGCGCGGCGAGGTCACCGCCATCGGCGGCCTGAAGGAAAAGCTGCTGGCGGCACTGCGCGGTGGCATCAAGACCGTGCTGATCCCGGAGGAGAACGCCAAGGACCTGCAGGACATCCCCGAGAACGTGAAGAACGGCCTCGAGATCGTGCCCGTGAAGTGGATCGACAAGGTCCTCGAGATCGCGCTCGAGAAGATGCCCGAGCCGCTGTCCGACGAAGAAGTCGCTGCATCTGCTGCTGCCGTGGCCGAACTGGCCAAGCAGCGCGCGGCGGCACCCGCCGTGGAAGGTTCGGTCAAGCACTGACCGGTTGATCGCAAAACTTGTGGAGCCTCGAAAAATTGTTATATAATTCGAGGCTCGAAACGCGGGAATAGCTCAGTTGGTAGAGCGCAACCTTGCCAAGGTTGAGGTCGAGAGTTCGAGACTCTTTTCCCGCTCCAGTTTTGAAAAAGGGAAGCAGCAGCTTCCCTTTTTTTCGCTAGTTCGATTTCGTATTTCTGCGTGGCGCGATAGCAAAGCGGTTATGCAACGGATTGCAAATCCGTCTAGCCCGGTTCGACTCCGGGTCGCGCCTCCACCTTCTCGTTCAACTCGAATCGACCCCGACGACCAAGCTCCGCCAACCCACGTTGCCGGGGCTTGTTTTGTTTGGGTTATCGTCGATGTTCAACCTGACGCCCGGATGGTGAAATTGGTAGACACATCGGACTTAAAATCCGCCGCTTCCTTAATCGGGGCATACGGGTTCGACCCCCGTTCCGGGTACCACACTTACAAGGGAGCATTCGATGCCTCGCTACAACGCTCCATTTGAGATCCATGTGCACGGCGACGTGCCGCTGCGTTCGGACGTGACCTTCGACCAGATCCAGGAAGCGCTCAAGCCGCTCTGGAAGTACGCTGGCGCCAAATCGCTGGCCGACGGTGCGACCAGCACCTACGAGGAAGAGCCCGGCATTCGCTTCGAGCAGAAGGACCACACGCTGCAGATGTGCTGGACCGTGCCCGGCGATGAAGACTTCCGCCAGGCCCTCGACGAGATGTGCATGGCCCTGAACGAGCTCTCCGAGCGCGGTGCGGCCATCGAGGTCACCTTCTACGACACCGACTTCGACGAGGAAGAGGGCGACCCCGAGGAAGAATCGCGCGACGACTTCCTGATGCTGTTCGTCGGCCCGAACCCGGCCGCGATCATGCAGGTGCAGCGTGACCTGCTGGTGGAAGACGTCGTCAACCTCATGGAGCGCCACTTCGACGGCGCCGAACTGGGTGGCGTGGTCTCCGAGATCGACCGCCTCTTCAGCGACCGTTTCGACGCGCTCGTGAACTCGCTCGAGATCGGCAAGCGTCCGCGCGGCACGGGCGGTCCCGGCAGCGGCGGTGGCCACGGCGGCGGCCGCCGTCCGCGCCACCTGCATTGATCCGCGCTTCATAGACAAGGCCTCATGGCCCTGTTTCCCGCCTCCGCGCTGCGCCCTGGGGTACGCAAGCGCGAGGTGTTCGGCTGGGCGATGTACGACTTCGCCAATTCGGGCTACACCACGGTCGTCATCACGGCAGTGTTCGCCGCCTACTTCGTCGGCGGCATCGCCAGGGGCGCGCCCTGGGCAGCCTTCGCATGGACAGCTGCACTCAGCACGTCTTACGCCATCGTGATGCTTACGATGCCCGCCATCGGCGCCTGGGCCGACTTGCATGCGGCCAAGAAGCGGGTGCTCGTCTGCGCGACCGTCGGCTGCGTCCTTGCCACGGCAGCGCTTGCAATCACGCCCGGTTTTTCGGGCACTTCCGGCGTCGCACTGGCGATGGCACTGGTAATTGTCTCCAACGCCTTCTATTCCTATGGCGAGTCCCTCACGGGCGCCTTCCTGCCCGAACTCGCCACCGCCGAGGGCATGGGCAAGGTGAGCGGGTGGGGCTGGGCCTTCGGCTATGTCGGCGGCATGCTGGCCCTGGGCATCTGCCTGGCCTATGTGCTGTGGTCGCAATCGAAGGGCTTGCCGGCGGCGCACTTCGTGCCGGTCACGATGCTGATCACGGCGGCCATCTACGGCGCGGCCGCCTGCGCCACCTTCGTGCTGCTGCCCGAGCGCGCGCAGCCTCGAACAGTGGATGTCGAACTCGGTGCCTGGCAGCAACTGCGCGCCACGTTTCGGCAGGCGCGGGCATACCGCGACTTCATGTGGCTGCTGGCCTGCACGGTGTGCTACCAGGGGGGCGTGGCGGTCGCCATCACGCTTGCTGCGATCTATGCGGAGCAGGTGATCGGCTTCGTCGCGAGCGAGACCATGGTGCTGATCTTCGTGCTCAACATCGCGGCGGCGCTGGGCGCCTTCGGCTTCGGCTACATCCAGGACCGCATCGGCCACAAGATTTCGCTGGCCGCCACGCTGGCCGCGTGGATCGCGGTCTGCGTGATCGCCGCGCTGGTGACGACCAAGGGCGGCTTCTGGTGGGCGGCCACCATTGCGGGGCTGGCCATGGGATCGAGCCAGTCGGCCGGTCGCGCCATGACGGGCTATCTGGCGCCGCCGCAGCAGCTCGCGGAGTTCTTCGGGCTCTGGACCTTCGCGACCCGGCTCGCCAGCATCATCGGTCCGCTGAGCTTCGGCGCGATCACCTGGATGACGGGCGGCAACCAGCGCATCGCGATTCTCTCGACGGCGGTGCTGTTCGTGGCGGGGTTGCTGCTGTTGCTGCCGATCCGCATGGAGCGGGGCCGCGCTGCCGCTCTTCGCAGCCCGGCCTGAAGGCGTTCAGGGCACCTGCTGGCGCAGCGACTTCGGCACCTTGAAGCGTTCGCCGTCGTAGCGCAGCGTGACGGTGTTGAACTTCGGGGGCAGTGCCTTTTCCACGCAGCCCTGGTCTTCCTGCTCCTGCGCGCGGCTCTGCAGCAGCGTGCGCGACAGCTGCAGGTCGGCAAAGCCGTTGCTGCTGCCCTTGCCGACGGACAGCATAGTGCGCAGCTTGTCGAAGTGGCCGGTGCAGGTGGTGTCCCACCCGCCGTGGTCGTGGTCCAGCTCGATCTCCTGCAGAACCTCGCGCAACTGCTTGCCATGGTGCACGTAGAGCCGCACGGTCTCGCTGGCCAGCGGGCTGCCGGGCGCGTTGCTGCCGCGGTAGCGCACGCGCAGGCCGAAGGCGCGGGCCTCGGGCGACAGCACGTAGCGCGCGGTGTCGATGCGGATGTCCTGTATCGAAGTGGTGGCGTCCTCGTCGAGCGCTTCGGGCTGGACGAGCCGGGCGATGATGGTGTCGCGCTCGGTGTTGCCGTTGTCGGGGCGCTGGATCAGCAGGATCTCGAGATCGAAGACCTTGGCGCCGTGGTCGGTCGTTTCGCGCGGCATGGGCAGCACGACGATGCTGCGCCCCGGAAAAGCCGGCCAGACCTTGCAGGCCGCGAGCCGCTCGTCGAGCGGCCGGTGGGGATGCAGCTTGGCATGCATGCGCTCGGCGAGTCCGCTTTCACAGGCCGCGTGGCTCAGCCCGGCGGCCGAGAGGCAGAAGAGAAGAGCGGCGTGGCGCAGCAGGCGCATCGAGGTCAGGCCTCGGTGGCCGTGGGAAGCCCGAGCCAGCGTGTGGCCGCCGCTTCGAGCACGGCGACGTTGCCGCTGCTTTGCAGCAGCAGGCTGCCGACGCCGCCATCCGCGAGCCGGCCGGCCGAAGCGAGCAGGCGCCGCGCCTGCTGCGCGACTGGCACGCCGGTGTCGATGAAGCGCAGCGTCGCCGGCGCATGCCGGCTCAATTCGTCTTTCACGAGCGGGTAGTGGGTACAGCCCAGCACCACGGTGTCGACGCCATCGGGGCCGTCGCCGAAAGGCCCGGCCTCTTTCATGTAGCGCTCGCACAGCGCCGCGATGCCTTCGGCGTCGAAGCCTTCGATGGCCTTCACGAGCCCGTCGCACGGCACGGGGCGTACGTCTGCCGATCCGGCGAACGATGCGCGCAGGGCCGCGTACTTGGCACTGGCCAGGGTGCCTCGCGTGGCCATCACCGACACGCGTCCGGTACGGCTGGCCGACACTGCGGGCTTGAGGCCGGGTTCCAGCCCCACGATTGGCAGGTCGGGATGCTCGGCCCGAAGCAAGTGGATGGCGGCCGTGGTGGCTGTGTTGCAAGCCACAACGAGCGCCTTGATTGCATGCTCCCGCCGCAGATGCTCGACCACCGAGCGCGAGCGCTCGATCACGTAGGCGTCCCCGCGCTCGCCGTACGGCGCATAGGCCGTATCGGCAAAGTAGACGAAGTTCTCCTGCGGCAGCTCGGCCCTCAGCGCGGCCAGCACGCTGAGGCCGCCGACCCCGCTGTCGAAGACGCCTATCGGGCTCAACTCAGGCTTCTTCCATCATGATGGTCTTGAACTCGCCGCTGGCGATGCGCTTTTGCCACTCGGCCGGGCCGGTGATGTGCGCGCTGGTGCCGCCGGCGTCGACCGCCACCGTCACGGGCATGTCGACCACGTCGAACTCATAGATCGCTTCCATGCCCAGGTCGGCGAAGCCCACCACCTTGGCGGTCTTGATGGCCTTGCTCACGAGGTAGGCGGCGCCGCCCACGGCCATGAGGTAGGCGCTCTTGTGCTTCTTGATGGCCTCGATGGCGACCGGGCCGCGCTCGGCCTTGCCGATCATCGCGATCAGGCCGGTCTGGGCCAGCATCATCTCGGTGAAGCCGTCCATGCGCGTGGCCGTGGTGGGGCCGGCGGGGCCCACGGCTTCATCGCCAACCGGATCGACCGGGCCGACGTAGTAGATGACGCGGTTGGTGAAGTCCACCGGCAGCTTCTCGCCCTTGGCCAGCATGTCCTGGATGCGCTTGTGCGCGGCATCGCGGCCGGTGAGCATCTTGCCGTTGAGCAGCAGGGTGTCGCCAGGCTTCCAGCTCGCCACTTCGGCGGGCGTGAGCTTGTCGAGGTCGACGCGCTTGCTCTTCTTTTCGTCGGGTGCCCAGTTGACGTTGGGCCACAGGTCGAGCGACGGCGGATCGAGGTACACCGGGCCGCTGCCGTCCATCACGAAGTGTGCATGGCGGGTGGCCGCGCAGTTGGGGATCATCGCCACGGGCTTGCTGGCCGCGTGCGTCGGGTACATCTGGATCTTGACGTCGAGAACGGTGGCCAGGCCGCCCAGGCCTTGCGCGCCGATGCCCAGCGCGTTGACCTTCTCGTACAGCTCGATGCGCAGCGCTTCGACTTTGCTGAGTTCGGCGCCCGACTTCTTCTTGGCCTGCAGCTCGTGCATGTCGAGGTCGTCCATCAGGCTTTCCTTGGCCATCAGCGCGGCCTTCTCGGCGGTGCCGCCGATGCCGATGCCCAGCATGCCCGGCGGGCACCAGCCGGCGCCCATGGTCGGCACGGTCTTGAGCACCCAGTCGACCACGCTGTCACCGGGGTTCAGCATGGCCAGCTTGCTCTTGTTCTCGCTGCCGCCGCCCTTGGCCGCGACCGTCACCTCGACGGTGTTGCCCGGCACGATCTCCGTGAAGATCACCGCCGGCGTGTTGTCCTTGGTGTTCTTGCGGTCGAACTGCGGATCGGCCACGACCGATGCGCGCAGCGTGTTGTCGGGGTGGTTGTAGCCGCGGCGCACGCCTTCATTGATGGCGTCGTCCAGGCTGCCGGTGAAGCCGCCCCAGCGCACGTCCATGCCCACCTTGAGGAACACGTTGACGATGCCAGTGTCCTGGCAGATCGGGCGGTGGCCCGTGGCGCTCATCTTGCTGTTGGTCAGGATCTGCGCGATGGCGTCCTTGGCCGCTGGGCTCTGCTCGCGCTCGTAGGCCTTGGCCAGATGGGCGATGTAGTCGGCGGGGTGGTAGTAGCTGATGTACTGCAGCGCGGCGCTGATCGATTCGATCAGGTCGGCCTGCTGGATCGTGGTCGTCATGGTGGGGGGAGTTTTTTGGAGTGTGGAACGCCCCCCGATTATCTCAGCCGCCGCGCCTACCTCGCCGAGGCCCGGGCTTCCTCGATCCAGCCGTCGAACAGCGGCCGATGCGCCTTGATCCAACCATCGGTGTGGCGCTCCAGGTCTTGCTGGGTGTTGGCGCCCTGGCTCATGCGCAGGTTCTGGGCATTGATGTCGCCGATCGGCAGCTTCATCACTTCGAACAGCTTGCCGGCCGCGGGGTTCTTCTCGACGAAGGCCCGGTTGGCGACGATCTGCTCCTGGTTGGCCTGGAAGCCGTAGTTCTTGCCGTTGGGCAGCCGCGTTTCGGCGCCGTCGCCCTGCGACGAAGAGGACGGCACCTGCAGCCACACCACGTCCGCACCCGGCCGCAGCACGGCGCTTACCCAGTAGGGCGTCCAGGTGTAGTACAGCACCGGCTTGTCCTGCCTGAAGCGGGCGATGGTGTCGGCCATCAGCGCGGCATAGCTGCCCTGCTTGTGCGTGACGGTGTCGCGCAGCTGGTAGGCCGTCAGGTGTTTTTCGATCGCCAGTTCGCAGCCCCAGCCGGGGTTGCAGCCTGTCAGGTCGGCACGGCCGTCGCCGTCGGTGTCGAACAGCTTCGCAATGGCCGGGTCCTTCAGCTGCGCGATGTTGGTGATGTTGTATTGCTCGGCCGTCTTGCGGTCGATCAAGTAGCCCTGCACCGCGCCGTCGGAGTACACGCCCTTGCGCCACAGCTTGGCGTCGCCGCCGCTGTTCTTGTAGAAATCGGCGTGCAGCAGGCTCCAGTGGTTGGCCATGAAGGTGGCGTCGCCGTTAGCGATGGCGAGGTGTTCGGTGGCGGGCTCCAGGTCTTTCATGGGCTCGACCGTGTAGCCGAGCTTTTCGAGCGCGCGCATCACCAGCAGCGTCTGGAACGCTTCTTCGGCGAGCGAGCTCTTGAGCGGCTGCACGGTCACGCCCTTGCCGGGGAGGTCGTTGGCGGCTTGCGCGGCCATGCCGAAGGCGACGAAGCCCAGGGCCAGAAAGCTGTGTGCGATGAGAGTGGTTTTCTTCATGCGTTGAATTCCTCCGTGGTGGGTCATTGCGCTTGCGTGGACAAGGCGGGAACAGGCGCGTTCGCACCGCGCGACGGCGTGCCCAGCAAGCGCTGCAGCACGCGCAGCGAGAAGCCGGCCGGCCCGGTGTGCCACCAGCGGCGACCCGCGCTGCGGCGCGACTTGCCCATCGCCTGCGTCAGCCGGTCGAGCGAAATCGCCAGCAGCACGATGCCCAGGCCGCCGACCGTCGCCAGGCCCATGTCGAGCCGACCGATGCCGCGCAGCACCATCTGGCCCAGGCCGCCCACGGCGATCATCGAGGCGATGACCACCATCGACAGCGACAGCATCAGCGCCTGGTTGATGCCCGCCATGATCGACGGCATGGCCAACGGCAGTTGCACCTTCACCAGCATCTGCCATGGCGAAGCGCCGTAGGCGCGCGCGGCCTCGATAAGGTCGGGTCGCACCTGGCGCAGGCCCAGGCTGGTCAGGCGCACCAGCGGCGCCAGCGCGAAGATGATCGTCACGATCACGCCCGGCACGTTGCCGATGCCGAACAGCATCACCACCGGCACGAGGTACACGAATGCAGGCGTGGTCTGCATCGCATCGAGCAGCGGGCGCATGAGGCGCTGGGCCCGGTCGCTGCTGGCCAGCAGCACGCCCAGCGGCAGGCCGATGAACATGCAGAACACGAGCGAGGTCAGCACCAGCGACAGCGTCACCATGGCTTCGGGCCAGATGCCCAGCATCGCCACGAGCAGCAGCGCGACCGTGGTGCCGATGGCCAGCGCGCGGCCGGCGAACTGCCAGGCGAAGAGGCCGATCAACGCGATCATCGCCAGCGTGGGCAGGCCGGTGAGCAGGCCCTGCACCCAGTTCAGCGTGCTGTCGATGGGCAGGCGCACGGTCTGGAAGAAGGGGCGGAAATGTTCCACCACCCAGCCGAGGCCCTGGTTGATCCAGGATTCGACGGGCAGGGAACCGTCCCAGAGGCGGTGTAGCTGGAAGCCGTCGGTCGCGGCATTGGCCGATCCGGCCAGCTGGTGGGCCGTGTCGACGGGGGCATCGAGCCAGGCGCTGGTGGCGGAGGTGTCGGGCGCGGCCGAGAGTGCTTCCCACGGATCGACGAAGGTGGGGGCTGCGGGCGTGTCCAGCACCGGCGTGCCCAGGTCGGAAGGAAGTGTGTTGTCGTTCATCGTTCAAGGTCCTCCGTGAATTCAGTGCGGCTCGGCGGCGAGCGCGGGGGCGGCGTTGGGCAAGACGGGCTCGATCGGCGGCGTGTCGCGGTCGAGGAACTTGAGCAGCGTCGTCTTGCTGATCGCACCGCAGAAGCGGCCGTCGCTCGCCACCACCGGCAGCGCGCACGGTGCCTGCGCGAGCTGGCCGATCAGGCCCGCCACGGGGGCTTCGGCGTCGATGCGCGGCAGGTCGTCGAGGAACGCGTGCTGCAGCCCCAGCGGACCCGAATGCCCATCGAGTGCGCTGCGCAGCGTGTCCGCCGACACCACTCCCAAGTAGCGCCTGTTCGGGCTGGTCACGTAGGCGAAGTCGCGGTCCTGGTCTTCCAGCACCTTGAGCGCCGCGCGCGCACCGCGCTCCGGGTGCTCGCACACGACGGTGAGCGACTTGCGCGCGATGTCCGCGGCCTTGAAGACGGCCGCCGCATCCACGCCGCGCACGAAGCTGCGCACGTAGTCGTCGGCGGGGCTGCGCAGGATCTCGTCGGGCGTGCCGACCTGGATCACCTGGCCGTCCTTCATGATCGCGATGCGGTCGCCGATGCGCATCGCTTCATCCAGGTCGTGCGAGATGAAGACGATGGTGCGGCGCTGCGCCTGCTGCAGCCGCAGCAGCTCCGATTGCATCTCGGTGCGGATGATCGGGTCGAGCGCCGAGAAGGCCTCGTCCATCAGAAGGATCGACGGGTCCGAGGCCAGCGCACGCGCCAGGCCCACGCGCTGCTGCATGCCGCCGGAGAGTTCGTCCGGATAGCTGTCGCCCCAGCCTGCAAGGCCTACTTGCGCGAGCGCCAGGTCGGCCTGTGCGAGACGCTCCTTCTTGCTCGTGCCCGACAGTTCGAGGCCGAAGGCGGTGTTCTCGCGCACCGTCATGTGCGGCATCAGCGCGAACGACTGGAACACCATGCTGATGTCCTTGCGGCGCAGCGCGCGCAGCTTGGCGTCGGAGTGCTCGTTGATGTCGGCGCCGTCGATCACGATGCGGCCGGCGGTCGGCTCGATCAACCGGTTCAACAGGCGCACCAGCGTCGACTTGCCCGATCCCGAGAGGCCCATGATCACGAAGATCTCGCCGGCCTGGATCTCGAAGGTGGCATCGAACACGCCGATCGACTGGCCCGTCTCGGCGAGGATTTCCTTCTTCGAAAAACCTTGCCGCACGAGTTCCAGGGCCTGCTCGGGCGCGTCGCCGAACACCTTGAAAACATGGTCGATGAGAATTCCTTTGGCCATATGCCGGGGCTCCTTGTGTGAAGGTTGGACACAGCACCGCCCCGGAGGACGGCAACGGTCACGCCATCAGCCGATGGGGCTGTCCGAACAGAGAGCGCGTGAGGGAAACGCGTGCAATGGCCCGGCGAGCCTCTGGGGCTGCCGACAGGCACTGAAGACGACGTGGCGACGAAACCAGTGCCCGCCGAAAGGTGGCGTGGCAGTGGGGCCGGAAACGATCCGGCCGGTTTGCCGGGCAGGGCCCGGCGGGGAGAACCTTGCACCGCGACGGGATTCGGAGATCCGCGAGTAGTGCAGGGCCGATCAACATGACTTGTTGGTCGTCTGAAGCCCATGATTATAACTTTTTGACATGACGCGAGTCAACCCAACGGGCGTAACGTAATGTCGGCGGCGGCCCAATGGCCCCGTCAGATGCGAGCTATTCTTATTGGCCGATACTCGGGCTCGCGCCCGATCAGGCGGCGCGACCATCCAAGACTGCGGAGCTTTTCCACCATGACGACTTCCCCCAAGACCCGTGCCGAGCGCGATACCTTCGGCCCGATCGACGTGCCGGCCGACAAGCTGTGGGGCGCGCAAACGCAGCGCTCGCTGCAGAACTTCGACATCTCCGGGGAGCAGCAGCCGCGCGAGATCATCAAGGCGCTGGCCCAGGTGAAGCGCGCGTCGGCCGTGGTCAACCATGCGCTGGGCCTGCAGGACCAGAAGAAGACGAACGCCATCGTGGCAGCGGCCGATGAAGTCATCGCCGGCAAGCACCCGGGCGAATTCCCCCTGGTCGTGTGGCAGACCGGCTCGGGCACGCAGACCAACATGAACGTCAACGAGGTGCTGGCCAACCGGGCGAGCGAAATCCTCGGCGGCGAGCGCGGGGAAGGGCGCCTCGTGCACCCGAACGACGACGTCAACCGCAGCCAGTCGAGCAACGACGTGTTCCCGACCGCCATGCACGTGGCCGCCGTCGAGGCGATCACGCACAAGCTGCTGCCGGCCATCGCCAAGTTGCGCGGCACGCTCGACCAGAAGGCCAAGGACTTTGCGGACATCGTGAAGATCGGCCGCACCCATCTGCAGGACGCCACCCCCCTCACGCTGGGCCAGGAGTTCTCGGGCTACGTGGCGCAACTGGCGCACGGCGAAGCGCATGTGCGTGCCGCGCTGCCGCACCTGTGCGAACTGGCGCTGGGCGGCACGGCCGTCGGCACCGGGCTCAATGCGCCCAAGGGTTATGCCGAGAAGGTGGCCGCCGAGTTGGCCAAGCTCACGGGCCTGCCTTTCGTCACCGCGCCGAACAAGTTCGAAGCCATGGCCAGCGTCGACGCGCTGGTGCACGCGCACGGCGCGCTCAAGACGCTGGCCGCCAGCATGAACAAGATCGCCAACGACGTGCGCTGGCTCGCGAGCGGCCCGCGCAGCGGCATCGGCGAACTGAGCATCCCGGAGAACGAACCCGGCTCGTCGATCATGCCGGGCAAGGTCAACCCCACCCAGAGCGAAGCCGTCACGATGCTGGCCGCGCAGGTGTTCGGCAACGACGTGGCCATCAACATCGGCGGCGCCTCGGGCAACTTCGAGCTGAACGTGTTCCGCCCAATGGCGGCGCACAACTTCCTGCAGAGCGTGCGCCTGCTGGCCGACGGCATGGTGAGCTTCAACGACCATTGCGCCGTGGGCATCGAGCCGAACCGCGAACGCATCACTGAGCTGGTGCAGCGCTCGCTGATGCTGGTGACGGCGCTGAACACGCACATCGGCTACGACAAGTCGGCGTACATCGCGAAGAAGGCGCACAAGGAAGGCACGAGCCTGCGCGAGGCGGCGATTGCGTCGGGGCACCTGACGGCCGAGCAGTTCGACCAATGGGTGGTGCCGGAGAACATGACCGGTCGCTGAGCCTCACCGGTCTTTTCGTGGGGGCGCCGCGCACGGCCGCCCGAAGCGGCCGGCCCGCCCCCGGTAGGGGGTTGGCGAAGCGACACGAAGTGCGCGCAGCCTGGGGGCGAGCCTCAATATCCGATCGTGTAGCGCTGGCGCGAGTGCGCCGGCTTTTCGAGTTCGTCGATGAACGCGATCGCGTAGTCCTCGAACGTGATCCAGCTGCGGCCTTCGGCGCTCACCAGCAGGTCGTCCTTGCCGAGGCGGAACTTGCCCGTGCGCTCGCCTTCGACGAACTCGGCGGAGGGCGACAGGAAGGTCCAGTCGAGTTCCTTCTCGTTGCGCAGCGCATCGAGGAACACGCCACCGGCCGAGGCTTCGGCGCGATAGGCGTCGGGGAAGTTCGGCGTATCGATCACCTTCAGGCCGGGTGCCGCGAACAGGCTGCCGGCGCCGCCGACCACCAGCAGGCGCTTCACGCCCGCGCGCTTCACGGGTTCGATGATGGCCGCAGGCGGCACGGTGGAGAAGTGCGCGGCGCTGAACACGGCGTCATGGCCGGCCAGGGCTTTCTCGAGCGCGGCGCCGTCGAGCACGTCGAGGTCGACGGCCTTCACGTTGGCGCGGCCCGCCAGCTTGGCGCTGGCCTTGCGCGCGATGGCCGTGACCGTGTGGCCGCGGCGCAGGGCTTCTTCGAGAAGGCGGCCGCCGGCGCGTCCGGTGGCACCAATGATGGCGATGTGGCTCATGAGGGACTCCTGTGAAAGATCGAAAGGATCGGATGGGATGAGCCGCATCTTAGGTTTCCGTTTTCGAAAGAAATACCTCGATTTGCGCGCTTGTTTATTCCTAAAATCGTTCGAATGGATCGATTGAATGCAATGCGCGTGTTCGTGAACGTGGTCGACTCGGGCAGCCTTTCGGCCGCGGCCGACAAGCTCGACCTGTCCCGGCCGGTCGTCACGCGCTACGTGGCCGAGCTGGAGCAATGGACCGGCGCGCGCCTGCTGCACCGCACGACGCGCCGGCTGAGCCTCACCGCCGCGGGCGAAGAACTGCTGCCGCGCTGTCGCCAGGTGCTCGAGCTCACCGGCGACATGCAGGCCGCGGTGCGACATCCGGCCGAGGCGCCGCGCGGGCAGTTGCGCATCACGGCCAGCACCTCGTTCGCCCAGGCGCAACTGGCCGATGCGGTGGCCGACTACGTGCGGCTCTACCCGGGTGTGGCTGTCGACCTGGTGCTGCTCGACAGGGCCGTGAACCTCGTCGACGAACGCATCGACCTGGCCATTCGCGTGGCCGCGGAGATCGATCCCAACCTGATCGCGCGCCGGCTCACCGACTGCCGCTCGGTCGTGTGCGCGTCACCGGCGTACCTGAAGGAGCACGGCCAGCCGCTGCGCGTGGAAGAACTGGCGCAGCGCAATTGCCTCACGCATTCGTACTTCGGGCGCAGCCTCTGGAACTTCACGCGCAAGGACACGGGGGAGCCGGCCTCGGTGGCCGTGGGCGGCAATGTCTCGGCCAACGATGCAGCCAGCCTGATGTGCCTGGCCCGGGCCGGGGCCGGCATCGCGATGCTGCCGACCTATCTGGCGGCGCCGCTGCTTCAGGAAGGGGAACTGGTGCGGCTCTTCGGCGATTTCGAGCCGCAGGTGGTGGGCATGTACGCGGTGTATGCCTCTCGCAAGCACATGCCGGCCGCGCTGCGCACGATGCTCGATTTCCTGGCCGCGCGCTTCACCGAAACGCCGGCCTGGGACACGCCTTAGTGGCGCGTGTTGGCGGCTGCGGCTTCGTTCATCAGCTTGTCGGTGTAGGCGATCGCCATGGCCGAGAACAGGAAGGCGATGTGGATCGCGGTCTGCGCGATCAGCACGCGGTCGGTGTAGTTGTCCGCGTTGATGAAGGTCTTCAGCAGGTGGATCGAGCTGATGCCGATGATGGCGGTGGCCAGCTTCACCTTGAGCACCGAGGCGTTCACGTGGCTCAGCCATTCGGGCTGGTCGCGGTGGCCTTCGAGGTCCATGCGGCTCACGAAGGTCTCGTAGCCGCCCACGATCACCATGATCAGCAGGTTCGAGATCATCACCACGTCGATCAGCGCGAGCACCACCAGCATGATCACAGTCTCGTTGAGCGTGCCCACCGGCGCCGTGGTCTTGTAGCCGATGCTGGTGACCAACGCCTGCAGCGCATCCTGGCTGCCGAAGGCGGCTTCGACCAGGTGCAGCAGTTCGACCAGGAAGTGCACCACGTACACCGCCTGCGCCACGATCAGGCCCAGGTAGAGCGGCAACTGCAGCCAGCGGCTCGCGAAAATCAGCTTGGGCAGAGGACGCAGCGGCGAACCACGGGCTGGTACGGGCGGGTTCCGGGTGTCGAAAGGATCGGTAGCGGACATTGGCGGGCGAGAGATGAAAGACCGCGGATTCTAGGTGTGCCCCTGTGTCGTACTCGTGATAACCCTGCGAACTAACATCGAACCCGTCAGTGACCCGTAAGTGCGGCCACCGACATTACGGCCGCACCCTCCAGGAGACAAAAAGCATGAGCAGCGCATCGAAGAACATTGAATCCGTCCTCGTCGAGAACCGTGTGTTTCCCCCTGATGCCCGCGCCACCGAAGGCGCCCGCATCTCCGGCATGGCCGCCTACGAGGCCCTGTGCAAGGAGGCCGAGGAGGACTTCGAAGGGTTCTGGACCCGCCTGGCCAAGGGCAACCTGCAGTGGACCAAGCCCTTCACGAAGACGCTGGACGAATCGAAGGCCCCGTTCTACGAATGGTTCGGCGACGGCGAACTCAACGCCAGCGCCAACTGCCTCGACAGGCACATGGGTACCCCGGTCGAGAACAAGACCGCCATCATCTTCGAAGCCGACGACGGCACCGTCACCAACGTCACCTACAAGGAACTGCTCGCCCGCGTGAGCCAGTTCGCCAACGCGCTGAAGGCCGCGGGCATCCAGAAGGGCGACCGCGTCGTCATCTACATGCCGATGACGGTCGAGGGCGTGATCGCCATGCAGGCCTGCGCGCGCATCGGCGCCACCCACAGCGTGGTGTTCGGCGGCTTCTCGGCCAAGGCGCTGCAGGAGCGCATCATCGATGCGGGCGCGGTGGCGGTCATCACGGCCAACTACCAGATGCGCGGCGGCAAGGAACTGCCGCTCAAGGCCATCGTGGACGACGGCATCGCGCTGGGCGGCTGCGAATCGATCAAGACCGTGTTCGTCTACGAGCGCACGCCCACCGCATGGACGCGCGTCGAGGGTCGCGACAAGACCTTTGCCGAGGCGCTGAAAGGGCAGGGCACCGAATGCGCCCCGGTGCCGGTGAATGCCGAGCACCCGCTCTTCATCCTCTACACCTCGGGCTCCACCGGCAAGCCCAAGGGCGTGCAGCACGCCACCGGCGGCTACCTGCTGTGGGCCAGGCTCACGATGGACTGGACCTTCGACATCAAGCCCGAGGACGTGTTCTGGTGCACCGCCGACATCGGCTGGATCACCGGCCACACCTACGTCGCGTACGGCCCGCTCGCGGCCGGCGCCACGCAGGTGGTGTTCGAGGGCATTCCCACCTTCCCGCACGCGGGACGCTTCTGGCAGATGATCGAGAAGCACAAGGTGTCGGTGTTCTACACGGCACCCACCGCGATCCGCTCGCTCATCAAGGCGGCCGAGGGCGACGAGAAGGTGCACCCGAAGAACTGGGACCTGACGAGCCTGCGCATCCTCGGTTCGGTCGGCGAGCCCATCAATCCCGAGGCCTGGATGTGGTACCACCGCAATATCGGCGGCGAGCGCTGCCCGATCGTCGACACCTTCTGGCAGACCGAGACCGGCGGCCACGTGATCACGCCGCTGCCGGGCGCCACGCCGCTGGTGCCGGGCTCGTGCACGCTGCCGCTGCCGGGCATCATGGCCGCCATCGTCGACGAGACCGGCAAGGACCTGCCCAACGGCGCCGGTGGCATGCTGGTCATCAAGCGGCCGTGGCCCTCGATGATCCGCACCATCTGGAACGATCCCGAGCGTTTCAAGAAGAGCTATTTCCCCGAGGAAATGGGCGGCACCATCTACCTGGCCGGCGACGGTGCGGTGCGCAGCGCCGACCGCGGCTACTTCCGCATCACGGGCCGCATCGACGACGTGCTGAACGTGTCGGGCCACCGCCTGGGCACGATGGAGATCGAGTCGGCCCTCGTGTCCAAGACCGACCTCGTGGCCGAAGCCGCGGTGGTCGGCCGTCCCGACGACGTGACAGGCGAGGCCGTGTGCGCCTTCGTCGTGCTGAAACGGGCCCGCCCGACCGGCGAGGAAGCCAAGCAGATCGCCAACGAACTGCGCAACTGGGTGGCCAAGGAGATCGGGCCCATCGCCAAGCCCAAGGACATCCGCTTCGGCGACAACCTGCCCAAGACGCGCAGCGGCAAGATCATGCGGCGCCTGCTGCGCAGCATCGCCAAGGGCGAGGCGATCACGCAGGACACCTCGACGCTCGAGAATCCGGCCATTCTGGAGCAGCTCTCGCAGACGAACTGACCAGCAGTGCATTAGTGCTGTAGGACGTGGCCGTTTATGCGGCCATTTGCGCCGAACAGGGCTCTTCGCTGAGGTAAAACTATCGGATCACCGCGCGCCTCGAAGCGCGCGGGTTTCCATGTGTTCGATCTTTCCGAAGGAGGCCCCCATGGGCGTGAGATCTGCTTTTCTTCTTGTCATCGTGCTGTTCATCGCAGCGCTCGCCGCGCTGAACTGGGGCACGCTGTCCGCACCCACCAACGTATGGCTGGGGTTCATGACCGTCTCGGCGCCGCTGGGCCTGATCATGCTAGGCCTGACGGTGGTGCTGGCTGCCTTCTTCCTCGTCTACGTGCTGTACCTGCACAGCTCGGTGCTGATCGAAACCAAACGCCACACCAAGGAAATGCAGGTCCAGCGCGACCTTGCGGACAAGGCCGAGGCCTCGCGCTTCACCGAACTGCGCAACTTCCTGGAGGCGCAGGAGAACAAGCACATGGCGCAGAACGCCGACCGGCAGGCGGCGATGCTGGCGCGCCTGGAGCAGCTCGAAACCGCAATCCGCCTGCGCTCGGACCAGACCGACAACACTGTGGCCGCGCACATCGGCCAACTCGAAGACCGCATCGAGCGCCGGCCGCTGCCGGTGGACATCAACCCGCAGGCGTGATACCCCCGGAACCTACTTCGTCGACAGCACCCAGGCTGCGAGCTTCCGGGCGTCGGCTTCGCTGACCTGATTGTTCGCCGGCATCGGCACCGGCCCCCATACGCCGGAGCCGCCCTTGACGATCTTGCTGGCAAGAGTGTCGACGGCACCCTTGTCGTCCTTGTACTTGGCGGCCACGTCCTTGAATGCCGGGCCGAGCACCTTGCGCTCGACCGCGTGGCAGCTCATGCAGTTCTTCGAGGTTGCCAGGGCCAGGTCGGCGAAGGCGGGCGCGGCGAGTCCGACAAGGCCGAGGCCGAGGGCTGCCGACAACAAGACTCTTTTCATGGGGCGTATTTCGTAAGGGCTGAGTTACATTCGACTCAACGCGATTGTAGGTAGCGCCGTGCACGTCGTACGGGTGCGTGCCAATACAACCCGGAGGGATTCGCGATGTGGTTTCTGGCGCTGGGCCTGCTTGGATTGGCCCTCAAGTATTTGGAAGTGGGCATGGTCGCCGGCTGGAGCTGGTGGATCGTGCTGTCGCCGTTTGCAATGGCCGTCGCATGGTGGGCCTGGGCCGATTCGTCGGGCTATACCAAACGCAGGGTGATCGAGCGGGAAGACCGACGCAAGCAGGATCGCATCGACCGCCAGAAGACCAACATGGGCATGAAGACCGGCAACGGGCAGCGCCGGAAGTAGGGCCCGCCCCCTGGCTGCGCGGCACTTCGCGTCCGCTTCGCCTTCCCCCCAGCCGGGGGCAACACCCGAGGCCCGGCGCAGCCGGTTCCTCGGTGTTTCACGCAACAGCCCCGATCAGAACTTGTCGAGCACTGCGCCCGAACTGGCGCTGGACGCATTGAACGCGAACTTCGCCTGCACGCCGCGCGTATAGCGCGGTGCCGGTGCCTTCCAGCCTTCGCGGCGCTTCGCGATCTCGGCTTCGGGCACGTTCAGTTCGAGCACCAGCTTGTGGGCATCGATGGTGATCGAGTCGCCTTCGTTCACGAAGGCGATGGTGCCGCCGGCGGCCGCTTCGGGCGCCACGTGGCCGACCACCATGCCCCAGGTGCCGCCGGAGAAACGGCCGTCGGTGATCAGGCCGACGCTTTCGCCGAGGCCCGCGCCGATCAACGCACCCGTGGGTGCCAGCATTTCCGGCATGCCCGGGCCGCCCTTGGGTCCGAGGTAGCGCAGCACCATCACGTCGCCGGCCACGATCTTGCCGGCCAGGATGGCCTGCAGCGCCGACTGCTCGTCGTCGAACACGCGCGCCGGGCCGGTGATGACGGGGTTCTTCAGGCCGGTGATCTTGGCGACCGCGCCTTCGGGCGAGAGGTTGCCCTTCAGGATGGCGAGGTGGCCCTCGGCGTACATCGGCTTGTCGATCGGGCGGATCACGTCCTGGTCGGCGCGTGGCACGTCGGGCACGTCCTTCAGCACTTCGGCAATCGTCTGGCCCGAGATGGTGATGCAATCGCCGTGCAGCAGGCCTGCGTTCAGCAGCACCTTCATCACTTGCGGAATGCCGCCCGCCTTGTGCAGGTCGACCGCGAGGTACTTGCCCGAGGGCTTCAGGTCGCACAGCACCGGCACCTTCTTGCGCATGCGCTCGAAGTCGTCGATGGTCCATTCGACTTCGGCCGCGTGCGCGATCGCCAGGAAGTGCAGCACCGCATTGGTCGAGCCGCCGGTAGCCATGATCACGGCCACTGCGTTCTCGATGGCCTTTTTGGTCACGATGTCGCGCGGCTTCAGGTCTTTCTTGATGGCTTCGATCAGCACCTTGGCCGATTCCTTGGCCGAGTTGGCTTTTTCGTCGTGCGGATTGGCCATGGTCGACGAGTAGGGCAGCGAGATGCCCAGCGCCTCGAAGGCGCTGGACATGGTGTTGGCCGTGTACATGCCGCCGCACGAGCCGGTGCCGGGAATGGCGCGCTTCTCGATCTCGTGCAGGTCTTCGTCGCTCATGTTGCCCGCGGCGTTCTGGCCCACAGCCTCGAACACGCTCACGATGTTCAGGTCTTGCCCCTTGTAGCGGCCGGGGAGGATGGTGCCGCCGTACACGTAGATGGCCGGCACGTTGGCGCGCAGCATGCCCATCAGGCCGCCGGGCATGTTCTTGTCGCAGCCGCCGACCACGAGCACGCCGTCCATCCACTGGCCGCCGACGCAGGTCTCGATGCAGTCGGAAATGACCTCGCGGCTGACCAGCGAGTACTTCATGCCCTCGGTCCCCATGGCCATGCCGTCGGAGATGGTGGGCGTGCCGAACACCTGTGCGTTGCCGCCGGCTTCCTCGATGCCGGCGATGGCAGCGTCGGCCAGCTTCTGCAGGCCCGAGTTGCAGGGCGTGATGGTGCTGTGGCCGTTGGCGACGCCGACCATCGGCTTCTTGAAGTCGCCTTCCTCGTAGCCCATGGCGTAGAACATGGAGCGGTTGGGCGCGCGGCTCTTGCCTTCGACGATGTTGGCGCTGCGGCGGTTGATCTGGATCGGCTTGGTGTCCATGGTGTCTCTTCTGTCGTGGGGATCGGGGGGAGCCCAAGTATCGGACTTCTGATTGATTGGTTCCAATCCATTTTCAAGCACGGATTGATATGCTCGGCATATGAATGAAGCCCTGATCGACCTGCGGGCCTGGCGCCAGTTCGTCGCCGTGGCCGAGGAACTGCACTTCGGCCGCGCCGCGCTGCGGCTGCACATGACACAGCCTCCGGTGACGCAGGCCATTGCCCAGCTCGAGAAGACGCTGGGCGTGGTGCTGTTCGACCGCACGCGAAGACGCGTGGCGCTCACGCCCGCCGGCGAGGCCCTGCTGCCCGACGTGCGCGAGCTGCTGGCGCGCGCGCAGGCGCTTCCCGCGCGGGCACGGGCGGCAGCGGCGGGGCAGGTGGGGCGGGTGCGCATCGCCTTTGTCTCGACGGTCGGCTTCGAGCAGCTGCCGGCCTGGGTGCGCGAGTTTCGCGTGCTGTGCCCGGAGGTTGCGCTCGAACTGGTCGAGGCCACCGGCGACGTGCAGCTCGAAGCCTTTGCGCGCGGCGAGATCGATGCCGGGCTGATGTTGCATTCGCCCGGCGCGGCGCCGCCCGGCCTGTCCCGCCTGCCGGTGGAAGAAGAGGGGCTGGTGCTGGCCCTGCCGGCGCAGCACCGGCTTGCCCGCGCACGGCCCGTGCCGCTGGCGGAGGTGCTGGCCGAGCCGCTGGTGATCTTTCCGCGCCGCATCGTGCCGTCGCTGCACGACGCGGTGTTCGACCTCTATCACGCAGCTGGCCGAGTGCCTCAGGTGGCACAGGAGGCGATCCAGATGCAGACCATCGTCAACCTCGTGTCGGGCGGCATCGGCGTGGCCTGGGTGCCGCACAGCGTGATGCAGTTCCGGCGCGCAGGCGTCGTCTACCGGCAGGCCGGCGAGTTCAAGGGCGTGGGCCGGCGCCGCGTGGCGCTGCCGGCTTGTGAGACGAGCCTCGTATGGCCGGCGCAGGCCGCGCATCCGGCGCTGGCGCGGTTCGTGGCGTTCGTGCGCGAGCGCACGGCGGAGGCCAAGCAGGGCGCAGGGTCCGCTCGCTGACCAGCAAATTCGCAGAACACCGCGGAACCGGCTTTGCCGGGCCGCTGGTGTTGCCCCCGGTAGGGGGAAGGAGAAGCGACACGAAGTGCGCGAAGCCTGGGGGCGAGTCATTTGCAGCGGGCACAATCTGCGGATGCTCATGTATCCGCAGATCAATCCCATCGCCCTGCAACTCGGGCCGGTGGCCATCCACTGGTACGGCCTGACCTACCTGGCCGCGTTTGCGCTGTTCTATTTTCTCGGCACGCGCCGGCTGCACCATGAGCCGTACCGCTCGCTGGTGGGCGCGGGGGTGTGGCAGCGCAAGGACATCGAGGACATTCTTTTTCTCGGCGTGATGGGCGTCATCGTCGGCGGGCGGCTGGGCTACTGCCTGTTCTACAAGCCAGAGTTCTATCTGACGCATCCGCTCGAAATCCTTTACGTGTGGCAAGGCGGCATGAGCTTCCATGGCGGACTGCTCGGCGTGATCGGTGCCATGGTCTGGTTCTCGCGTTCGCGTGCGCGGCCGTTCTGGCAGGTGATGGACTTCGTCTCGCCCTGCGTGCCGACCGGGCTTGCAGCCGGCCGCGTGGGCAACTTCATCAACGGTGAACTGTGGGGCCGCTTCAGCAGCCCCGATCTGCCCTGGGGCATGGTGTTTCCGCAAAGCGGATCGATGCTGCCGCGCCATCCCTCGCAGGTCTACCAGTTCCTGCTCGAGGGGCTGTTGCTCTTCGTGGTGATGTGGCTCTATGCGCGCAAGGAGCGCAAGCAGGGGCAGGTGGCCGCGGTGTTCCTCATCGGCTACGGCGTGCTGCGCTTCGTGGCCGAGTACTTCCGCGAGCCCGACGACTTCCTCGGGCTGCGCGCGCTGAACCTGAGCCAGGGGCAATGGCTCAGCGTGCCGATGGTGATCGCCGGCATCGCGCTGTGGTTCTGGTTCGGCCGCGCCAACAACAAGACCGCCACCGCGCGAGCGTGAGGTCGTTCAGCCGGAAGCTTGCAGGGTAAGTCCCAACCGCGCAGGGCGTGCGCGGCTCTTGCGCCAAATGCCCGGCAGGCTCAGAATTACGCGTAATTACAGGAAATTATGCGATTCCCATGCGCCTGGTTCCCAACTCCCTGCACGACGAAGTCGCTGCCACGCTGCGCGAGCAGATCTTCGACGGCACGCTGGCGCCCGGCAGCTTCGTGGACGAGGTGGCGCTGTGCGAGCGGCTCTCCATTTCCCGTACCCCGTTGCGCGAGGCACTCAAGGTGCTCACCGCCGAGGGCCTGCTGCGGCACGAGCCGCGGCGCGGCTGCTTCGTCAACGAGGTGACCGAGCGCGATCTCGACGAAATCTTTCCCGTCATCGCGCTGCTCGAGGGCCGCTGTGCCTACGAGGCCGCGCGCAACGCCAGCGACGCCGAGCTGAACGAACTCGATGCGCTGCACGAGCGGCTGGTGCGCCACGCCAGGGCGCGCCGCATCAACGACTACTACGCCACCAACCACATCATTCACGAGGCGATCATCAAGCTCGCCGACAACAAGTGGCTGGCGCAGGTGATCGGCGACCTGCGCAAGATCCTCAAACTCGCGCGGCTGCAGCAGCTGCATGCGCCGGGGCGGCTCGACCAGAGCCTGTCCGAGCACCTGGCCGTGTTCGCGGCGCTCAAGGCGCGCGACAGCGAAGGCGCCGACGCCGCCATGCGCACGCACATGACGCGCCAGCGCGAGGCGCTGCGTGAAGTCGCGCGCCAGCAGAAATCCAGGGTAATGCCGTGACCGCCGAACGCGCCATGCCCGCCCCCTCAAGCATTGGAGTGCCCTGATGAGTGCGACCGAATGGTTCCAGGCGCGGCTGCGTTCTGGCGAAAAGTCCAAGGTGCCGGTGGCGTCCGAAGGCGCCGCCAAGGGCGCGTCGAAGAGCGCGCCCAAGCCCAGCGCACGTTCCACAGCCGAGCGCCTGCAGGCCACGCTGCGCAAGGCCGACGAAGCCTTGTCGCCGCGCGCGCTGCGCCGCGTGCTGGCCGACCTGCAGGCCGTGATCGATCCGCGCGTGAGCGAGGTCGAGGGCGGCCGCCGCGCGCATGCCATCGCCGACGCCTATCGCGCCGCCACGCCCGAGGAGCGCCGCGACTACTGGGCCCTGATGAGCGAGCATTTCGCTGCCGACGCGCAAAAGCTCGAGACCGCCCGCAACCAGCACCAGGCTGCCGTGGGCACGCCCGACGAAGGCCAGGCCGAGCTGCGCCTGCGCCGCGCGCTGGTGTCGCCGCGCATGCGCCTGCTGCAGCGTTTCGCGGTCGAGCCTGAAGGCATGCGCTTCCTGGTCGATCTGCGTGCCGACCTGCTGCCGTGCCTGAAGGCCGACAAGCGCCTGCTCGCGCTCGATGCCGAGCTGGAGCACCTGTTCTCCACCTGGTTCGACGTGGCCTTCCTCGAACTGCGCCGCATCGACTGGGACTCGCCGGCCTCGCTGATCGAGAAGCTCATCCGCTACGAGGCGGTGCACGACATCAAGAGCTGGTCCGACGTGAAGAACCGGCTCGACGACAGCGACCGCCGCTGCTACGGCTTCTTCCATCCGCGCCTGCCCAACGAGCCGCTGATCTTCGTCGAGGTGGCGCTGGTCGACCGCATCAGCGACGGCATCACGCCGCTGCTCGACGAGGCTGCCGTGCCCGTGCTGCCGGCCAGGGCCACCACCGCCATCTTCTATTCGATCAGCAACACGCAGAACGGCCTGCGCGGTGTGAGCTTCGGCGACTCGCTCATCAAGCGCGTGGTCGAGACGCTGCAGGACGAACTGCCGCGCCTGAAGACCTTCGCCACGTTGTCGCCCATTCCGGGCTTTCGCACCTGGCTCGCGAAGAATGTGGTCGACCTGCTGCCGCGCCTGGACGAGAAGCGCGAAGCCGAGCTCGGCCGCCTCGTCGGCTCGCTGCCGCCGACCGCCGAGCGCCTGCTCGCCGCGGCGGACTCGGCCGCCACCTTCGACGCGAAGTCGCCGTTGCGCCAATGGCTGATGCAGGCCGCCGCCGAATACCTCGGCCGCGCGCTGGTCGACGGCACGCCGGCCGACCCGGTCGCGCGCTTCCACCTGGGCAACGGCGCCCGCGTGGAGCGCCTGAACTGGGCCGGGGACCCGTCGCCCAAGGGGCACAAGCAGTCGTACGGGCTCATGGTCAACTATCTCTACGACCTCAAACGCCTGGACAAACATCGCACCTGGCTGGCGGACGGCAAGGTGGCAGTATCGGGAGACATCGAAAGCCTGTACTTCAAAAAAGGCTGATGGCGTTCGCAGGCCGGTGGCAAACAGTACGCCGGACACCGCATCGGGCGGCAAGATCCACAACGACAAACTGGAGATGAGACAAATGAATCCAAGCTTTCAACGCCGCGACGTCTTGCGCGCGGCTGCCGCCGGTGCGGCCGTTCTCTGCGGTGCTGCCCGGGCCCAGCAGGGCTGGCCGACGAAGCCGGTGACGATGATCGTGCCGTTCCCGGCCGGCGGCGGGACCGATGCGTTCGCGCGGCCGCTCTCGGGCCAGTTCTCACGCATCGCGGGGCAGACGCTGGTCATCGACAACCGCGGTGGGGCAGGGGGCACGCTGGGCGCGAGCATCGCCGCCAAGGCGCCGGCCGACGGCTACACGCTGTTCATGGGCGCGGTGCACCACGCGATCGCGCCGTCGATCTACCCGAAACTCGACTACGACCTCGAGAAAGACTTCGTGCCGCTGATGCTGCTGGCCAACGTGCCGCAGGTGGTGGTGATCAACCCGAAGCGCGTGCAGGTCAACACGGTCCAGGAGTTCATCGCACTGGCCAAGCGCAACCCCGGCAAGTTCAACTACGGCTCGGCCGGCTCGGGCACCTCGCACCATCTCGCGGGCGAGCTGTTCAAGCTCCAGACAGGCACCTTCATTACCCATATTCCGTACCGCGGCGCGGGCCCGGCACTGTCCGACCTGATCTCGGGCAACGTCGACCTGATGTTCGACGGCCTGGGCTCCTCGGCCCAGCACATCAAGAGCGGCCGCATCAAGGCGCTGATGGTCGCGGGCAGCAAGCGCAACCCCGCCTTCCCCGACGTGCCCTGCGCCGCCGAGGTGGGCCTGCCCGACTACACCGTCACCACGTGGTACGGGCTGTGGGCACCCAAGGGCACGCCAGCCGAAGCGCAGGCGCGCGCGATCGACGACATGAAGAAGGCGCTCGCCACCGATGACCTCAAAGCCATCTGGGCCCAGAACGGCTCCGAGATCCCGAACCTCACCACCACCGCCTATGGCAGCTTCGTCAATGCCGAGATCAAGCGCTGGGCCGCAGTGGTGAAGGCATCGGGCGCCAAGCTCGAATGACTGACAGCTGCATTTCGCTGCGCCGGGAAGGCGCCATCGCGGTCGTCATTTTGTCGAACCCGGGGCGCCTCAATGCCATGACGCGCGCCATGTGGCGCGAGCTGCGCGCCGTGTTCGACGGCCTCGGCGGTGACGACGATGGCCTGCGCTGCGTCGTCGTGCGCGGCGAGGGCGCAGCCTTCTGCGCGGGTGGCGACATTTCCGAATATCCGTCGTTCCGCTTCGAAGAGCCGAGCCTGCGCGAGTTCCACGAGAACGAAGTGTGGGCCGCGCTGCAGGCCATGCTCGACTGCCCGCTGCCGCTGGTCGCGCAGATCGAGGGCGCCTGCATGGGCGCGGGCGTCGAGATCGCGAGCTGCTGCGACATCCGCCTGGCCGGTGCGTCGGCGAAGTTCGGCGCGCCCATCGCCAGGCTCGGTTTTCCGATGGCACCGCGCGAAGCCGCGCTGGTTCATGGCGCCGTCGGCGACGTGCTCGCGCGCGACATGCTGCTGGCCGCCGGCGTGCACGGTGCGCAGCGCCTGTACGACGCGGGCTTTCTGCTGCAGGTGCTGCCCGACAACGAAGTGGCGCTCGCGGTGCAATCCCATGCTGCGCGCATCGCCGCGCTCGCCCCCCAGGCCGCACGCCTGCACAAGAAGACCTTTGCCGCGCTGCGTGCCGGCGCCCCATCCGCTCACGGCCTGCTTGCCAGTGCCTATGACTACGCCGACTCCGCGGAGCACCGCGAAGGCATCGCCGCCTTCCTCGCGAAGCGGCCCCCGAATTTCTGAAGAGAAGAAACCGTCCGATGAAGAAGACCGCCAACGCCAACCTGTTCGCCGCCTTGCGCGCGGCGTTTCCCGCCGACCTCGACCGCATCGCCGTCGAGACCGACAACGGCCTGTTCTACTCGTGGCGCGACATCGAGCGCGCCAGCGCCATGATCGCGAACCTGCTCGACGCGCTGGGCCTGGAGAAGGGCGCACGCATCGCGGTGCAGGTCGAGAAGTCGGTCGAGGCGATGCTGCTGTACCTCGCCACGCTGCGCGCGGGCTATGTGTTCCTGCCGCTCAACACCGCCTACCAGAGTGCCGAGATCGAATACTTCATCGGCAACGCCGAACCGGCCGTGGTGGTGTGCACCAGCCGCAATGCCTCGTGGGTCGCGCCGATTGCCACCGCGGCGGGTACGAAGCACGTCTTCACGCTGGACGACGACCGCACCGGCACGCTGCTCGAAGTGGCCGCGCAGTGCAGCGACCGGCACACGGTGGCGCAGCGCAAGGCCGACGACATGGCCGCCATCCTATACACCAGCGGTACCACGGGCCGCAGCAAGGGCGCGATGCTCACGCACCGCAACCTGCTGTCGAACGCCCAGGTGCTGAAGGACTACTGGGGCTGGACCGAAGGCGACGTGCTGATCCACGCGCTGCCCATCTTCCACGTGCATGGCCTGTTCGTGGCGCTGCACGGCGCGCTGATCAATGGCAGCAAGATGCTGTGGTTCTCGAAATTCGAGCCGAAGCGCGTCGTCGCGAAGCTGCCCGAAGCGACGGTGTTCATGGGCGTGCCCACGCTGTACGTGCGGCTGCTGGCCGAGCCGGGCCTCACGCGCGAGGCGGTGCGCAACATGCGGCTGTTCGTCGCGGGCTCGGCGCCGCTCTTGATCGAGACCTTCGACGAATGGCGCGAGCGCACCGGCCACACCATCCTCGAGCGCTACGGCATGAGCGAGACGGCCATGCTCACGTCCAACCCCTACAGGCCGGAGCAGGGCGAACGCCGCGGCGGCACCGTCGGCTTTGCGCTGCCGGGCGTGCAGCTGCGCGTGCGCGACGACAGCGGCCGCAGCTGCGCCACCGACGAGATCGGCAACATCGAAGTCAGCGGCCCCAACGTGTTCGCGGGCTACTGGCGCATGCCCGAGAAGACGAAGGAAGAGTTCACCGCCGACGGCTTCTTCAAGACCGGCGACGTGGGCAAGATCGACGGCCGGGGCTACATCACCATCGTCGGGCGCAGCAAGGACCTGATCATCAGCGGCGGCTACAACGTGTACCCGGCGGAGATCGAGGGCTACATCAACGAGATGGCCGGCGTGGCGGAAAGCGCCGTGGTCGGCGTGCCGCACCCCGACTTCGGCGAGGTGGGCGTGGCCATCGTCATTCCCAAGGCAGGCTCCTCGCTCGATGCCGATGCCATCGTGGCCGAGCTCAAGTCGAAGCTCGCGAACTTCAAGATCCCCAAGCGCTGCTTCGTGGTGCCGGAGCTGCCGCGCAACACGATGGGCAAGGTGCAGAAGGCGCTGCTGCGCGCTGAGCACAAGGGGCTGTTTGCCGCCTGAGACTGCCTACGAAGCGGGCGCGAGCCCGTTCATCAGCCCGCTACCCGCGTGGCAGTTGACGTACTCGTAGCTCTGCTCGTCGGCCTTGAGCACCGACACCTCGTGGTACACGCGCAGCTGCAGCTGAAAGTTCAGCGCCTGCACGTAGCGCATGAAGCTGCCGAAGATCGCGACGTGCGTGGGGTGCGACTCGGCCCAGCGCTCCATGTCGGCCAGCGAGCGCCAGTAGCTCAGGCCGAATGATTTCTGCAGCGGCGCGCCTTGCGCGTCGAGGTGGCGCATGTAGCGGTTGCTGTAGCAGCCGATGCCTAACCCCTGGTCGCGCAGGAAGTCCATGCCTTCGCGCAGCACCGGCTCCATCTCCTGCAGGTAGAGCGTGCGTTCCTGGCCGGTGGTGTCGGTCCATTCCTGGCCCGAGCGGATCATCGCGACGTTCTCGTGGCCCGCGATGCGAACGCGCTGTCCCGGCGCCGGCGTGCCCGCGATCACCGCGCGCGTGCCCGAGGGCGCCATCGCGTCGGTCTGCGACAGTGGAATGCGGTCGCGCATCGAACCCCAGTAGCCGTGCTCCTGCAGCTCGCCGCTGACCCCGCCCATCACCATACCGACCCCTTCGAAGCGGTCGGGTGTGTTGAACATGGTCTCGAAGTGCTCGACGCGCGGCGAGGCGATTTCGCGGAAGTAGCCCAGGCCCTCCGCGAGGCGCTCGTCGGAGCGCCACCAGGCATCGACCGCGGGCGTCGCGCACCAGCGCGCGTAGGCGGCTGGGTCGCTCCAGTAGGCGATGGCGATCATGTTGTCGAAGCCTTCGGCATCGACATGGTGCGTCAGGTCGTGATGGCCGGGGCCGTCGGGCAGCGCGAAGTCGCGCGCGATCTTCATCAGCGCGGCGCAGGCCCGGCCTTGCATTTCGGGGCCGCGCGACTGCACGCCGAAGTAGCCCATCACGACCTGCTTCACCGAGATCGGGGCCCGCGCCGACCACACGGGGTAGGGCGGCACGTAGTCGTCTTCCACGCGGCGGTGGCGCGTGCGGGGGCACTTCAGGTGCTCGTCGATAGCGGATTCCATGGCGTGCCTCCGGGGATTCAGGCGACGACCGCTTCGGGAACGCTGAGTTCGGGTTCGGGCGATGACGCCTGCTGCACCACCACCGGCTCGCGGCGCGTCTTGTTGAGCAGCAGCTGCGTGACGTCGGGCCGCGAGTAGTGGCCGCTGGGGTCGGCGGCAGCCTTGGCGAGCGAGATCATGCCGAGGTCGATGTCCGCAACGACCAGGCCTTCCTCGTCTTCCGCCAAGGGCGTGCCCAGCGGCGAGCCGTCGGGTGCGTAGATGCGCGCATAGCCGCCGCCGGTGCGCAGCATCTGCTGCTTGCCGGCATCGGTGCACATCAGTTCGCTCATGGCCTTCGACACGGTGGCGCAGGGCGCGATCACGAAGCACTGGCCCTCGGCCGCATAGACCTGGCTCGCGGCGTTGTTGACCTCGGGGCCCAGCGCGTAGGCCGCGCCGCGGTACAGCGAGAAGCTCGGCCATGCGCCGCAGTGGATCTGCTCGTTCTGCGAATACATCGCGTACTTGCTCAGCGGCTGCAGGTGCTCCCAGCAAGAGAGCGAGCCGATGTTGCCCAGCGGCGTCTGGACCACGGCGAGGTCGGAGCCGTCGCCTTCCCCGAACACCGTGCGTTCGACGTGCGTGGGCTTGAGCTTGCGCCGCGTCTGCACCGTGTTGCCCTGGTCGTCGATGAGCGCCTGTGCGATGTAGAGGCTGCCCGCGGCCTTCTCGCTGTAGCCCAGCGACACCCAAATCCCGAGTTTGCGCGCGGCCTCTTTGACGCGGTCGAACTCGGCCGAACCGACCACCAGCGAGTTGTCGTGGTAGCGCTGCACGAACTGCATGCCCCAGGCCGGCGAGTCGAGCCAGATCCACCACGGGTAGCCGGGCACCCAGGTCTCGGGGAAGGCGATGAGCTTCACGCCCTGTCTGGCGGCTTGCGTCATCAAATCGATGGTCTTGTCGATGGTGCCGTCGAGGTCGAGGAACACGGGGGCGGCCTGCACTGCGGCAACGCGCAGCTTGGGATGGACGGTGGTCGGCATGAAGCTTCTCCAGATGCAATGAAAGTAACGGGGCGTGGGCCGCAAGCACCGGGTTTGCGCTGTGGCATGCGGGTTGCTTGAAGCGTAGATTCGCGCCGCCGGAACGCCTTGACCCGGTTTGGCGGCGTTCTTGTTCCTGCGTTGCATGCCTTTGCAGCCAGGCTTTCCGAGGAACCCCCGATGACCCAGTTGCTCAGCACCGACGCCGTCCCGCGCGACCAGCGGCTCGCCTACTGGACCGACATGATCTGCAACGTCTACGTGCAGCTCGGTTGCGACCCGGTGCGCGAGGGCGAGGCCGGCGATTTCGAAGGCAGCATCCGCCAGCACACGCTGCCCGGGCTCGATGTGTCGGTCGTCACCTCGGGACCGCAGAAGGTGATGCGCACGCCGGGGCATATCTCGCATTCCAGCGACGACTACTTCCTCGTGAGCATCCAGGCGCGCGGCCAGGGCGTGGTGCGGCAGGACGGCCGCGACGCGGTGCTGTCGGCCGGCGACTTCGCGCTGTACGACAGCACGCGGCCCTACCAACTGCTGTTCGACCAGTCCTTCGAGCAGATCGTGCTCAAGCTGCCCGGCGAGCGCCTGCGCAGCGAGTTGCGCGACACCGAGGCGCTGACGGCCACCACGGTTTCGGGGCGCGAAGGCGCGGGGCACCTGTTGCTGGGCATGATCCGCACGCTGCGTGAGGACATCGACACGCTGCAGCCGGCCTCGGCCCTCGCGGTGGCCAACGGCGTGCAGAACATCCTGGTGGCCGGGCTGCAGACCTTGCCGGCGGCGAGCGCGCCATCGCTGAGCAATCTCGCGGCTTACCACCTCGCGCGCGTGAAGCGGCGCATCGACGAGCAGCTGGCCGACCCATCGCTGTCGGTGAGCACGCTGGCAGCCGGGCTGGGCGTGTCGGTGAGCCACATCCACCGCGTGTTCAAGAGCGAGCCGCTCACGCCCTCGCAGTACATCTGGGAGCGCAGGCTGGAGGCATGCAGCCGCGACCTGCTGGAGCCGCGCCTCGCGGGCCGCCCCGTGGCCGACATCGCCTACGGCCGGGGATTCAACGACGCGGCGCATTTCAGCCGCGCGTTCAAGGAGCGCTTCAGCTGCTCGCCGCGCGAATGGCGGCAGCAGCGCACGCAGTAGCGACGAAGAAAACTACTGCACCAGCAGCACCGTGGTGTTCGTCTCGGCGATCACCTTGGTGGCGACCGAGCCCATCAGCGCGCGGCCGAAGATGCCATGGCCGTGGGTGCCGAGCACGATCAGCCCCGCTTGCGCTGCAGTGGCCGACTTGAGGATTTCCTCGGCCACGTGGCCGTGGCGCGATTCCACCGTGTAATTACTCACGCCGCTCTCGGCGAACAGCGCCTTCACGGGGTCGAGCACCTTTGCACTTTCCTCCGCGTAGTAGTCCGCGACGATCTCCTTGCTCAGGTGGCGCGAGACGTGGCCCGAGATGCCGGTGCACACGTTCACCACCACCAGCTGATGCCCGTCCACGAACATGCCCCGGTTGGACAACAGGTAATCGAGCGCCTTGCGGGTGTAGGCGCTGCCATCGACGGCGATGAGGATTTTCATGAGGCCGTTATACGGCGCGGTCCTGCGCGCCGCAATGGGACGGACCTCGGGCGCGAAGGGCCTTTTCGCCCGCCCGACGGATCAGCCGTGCAGCCCCTTCCAGAGCATGTAGGCCGCCAGCAGGTACAGGATGCTCGCGAACACGCGCTTGAGCTTCCTCACCGGCAGGCTGTGCGCGGCCTTCGCGCCCAGCGGCGCGGTGAACACGCTGCAAATGGCGATCACCGCCAGCGCGGGCAGCCAGATGTAGCCGAAGGAGCCCGCCGGCAGGCCCTGCACCGACTGGCCGCTGACCGCATAGCCCAGCACGTTCGCCACCGCGATCGGAAAGCCCAGCGCCGCGCTGGTCGCCACCGCGTTGTGGATCGACACGTTGCACCACGTCATGAACGGCACGCTGATGAAGCCGCCGCCCGCGCCCACGAGGCCCGAGATGAAGCCGATCGCACCGCCCGCCGCGAGCTGGCCGCCCGCACCCGGCATCTGCCGCGTGGGCGCGGGCTTCTTGTCGAGGAACATCTGCGTGGCCGAGAAGCCCACGAACAGCGCGAAGAAGATGGCGAGCGCCGTGCCCTTGAGCAGCGCGAACACGCCGAGGCTGCCCGCGAGGCTGCCGATGACGATGCCGGGCGCGAGCCGCCGCACGATGTCCCAGCGCACCGCGCCGCGTTTGTGATGTGCGCGCACGCTCGACACCGACGTGAAGATGATCGTCGCCATCGAGGTCGCGATCGCCATCTTTACTGCGAGGTCGGCCGGCACGCCGCGATGGCCCATGATGATCGTGATGAACGGCACCATCAGCATGCCGCCGCCGATGCCCAGCAGGCCCGCGAGAAAACCGGTGCCCAGGCCCAGGGCGGCGAGTTCGGCGATCAGGATGGGGTCGAGCAGGGCAGCGAAGTTCACGGGAAGGTCAGGCGAGGGGAGTTTGGAAAAAGCAACGGCCCCGTGCAGTGAATGCAGGGGGCCGTGGCAGGAATAGGTGTCTGCAGGTGATGTGCCGGACCCGCATCCTGAACCAGGGTTCAGGTGGGCGAGGGCAGCAGGACTTCGGGTTCATCTGACGCGAGATGATCACGCCCGTCGAGCGATGTACCAAGCCCGGCTCCGGAGAGCATTGGAACAAGGAAATATTAAGCCCGACACAGTCTGCAGACGGAGTGGATTTTACGCTTCGTCTGTCCCTCTGCGGGATTCATTCAGAGTAAATGTCCATCGCCGGCCAGGGCCTGATCGAGTCTTTGAATGAGTTGCGCGGCCTTCGGGTCTGTGTCGCCGCTGTCCGCTGTGGCGGCAACGGCGGGCGCCGCCATTGGCACGGCTGCGGCCTGCTGCTGTGCCGCCAGATCGAACGCCAGGTTCAGCGAGGCCAGCACCGCGATGCGATCGCGGGCCTTGACTTTTCCCGCATCGCGGATCTTGCACATGGCCGCGTCCACGCGTTCGACGGCTTCGCGTAGCTGCGCCTCGCCGCCATCGGGGCAGCCGAGCAGATAGCTCTGGCCCATGATCTGTACTTCAATCTGCTTCATGCGGGGGAATCTTCGGAAGGTGGTTCAGCCGGCAGCCGTTCGAGCAGGGCGTCGAGGCGCGTGCGAGCCGCGGCGAGGCGCGATTTCAGGCCGTCGCGTTCGCGCGTGAGCGCATCGACCTGCTCCTGCAGCAACGCATTGGTGCGTTGCACCTCTTCGTGACGCACGAGCAGTCGTTCAACACGCTCGGCGATCTGATCGATGGGGCTGGAGGCGGGCATGGTTGGCGATTGTAGTTTCACGGGGAGGCGGTCCCGCCGAGGCCGGGCGCGGCACCTTCGTGGCATGGATTCTGCTGCCTTCCAGTTGCCTTTCAAACTCCCAGAAGCAACCAATGACCACGAAGAGCAACACTTTATTCAGCCGGCGTGACCTTCTCACGCTCATCGGCAAGACCGCGGGAGGCGGTGCGATGTACCAGGCGATGAGTTCGCTGGGTTTTGCTGCCGAGTCCAACTACGCGGGGCCGCCCCGGCTCGACGGTGCGAAGAAGGGCGCATCGGTGCTGATCCTGGGCGCTGGCCTGGCCGGCATGGCCGCCGCGCTCGAACTGCGCAATGCCGGGTATTCCGTCAAGGTGCTCGAATTCAGCCAGCGCGCGGGCGGCCGCTGCTGGACACTGCGCGGCGGCGACACCTTCACCGAACTGGGCGGCGCGGTGCAGCATTGCGGCTTCGCCGAGGGCGAGTACTTCAACCCCGGGCCGTGGCGCATTCCCTACCACCACCATGCGGTGCTCGGCTACTGCAAGCGGCTGGGCGTGGCGCTCGAGCCCTTCGTGCAGGTCAACTACAACGCGCTCGTGCATTCGAGCAAGGCCTACGGCGGCAAGCCGCAGCGCTACCGCCATGTGCAGGCGGACTACCAGGGCTATGTGGCCGAACTGCTCGGCAAGGCCTCCTCGCAGGGCAGCCTCGACACGGCGCTGACGAAGGAAGACAAGGAGAAGCTGCTCGAGGGCCTGCGCCGCTGGGGCGCGCTCGATACGCAGTTCCGCTACCGCGAAGGCACCATCAGCAGCGACCGCCGCGGCTACGAAGTCGATGCGGGCGGCGGCCTCATGCCGCTGGCCAAGCCCTCGAAGCCGCTGGACATGAGCGAGCTGCTGCAATCAAACCTTTGGCGTTACATCGCGAGCGGCCAAGACTACGAATTCCAGAGCGCGATCTTCCAGCCCGTAGGTGGCATGGACATGATCGCCAAGGCCTTCGCCAAAGAAGTCGGCAGCCTCATCCGATACGGCGCGAAGGTCACCAGGATCGAGCAGAACGACCGCGGCGTCACCGTCACCTACACCGACGAGGCCAAGGGCGGCGCAATCACGCAGGCCAAGGCCGACTGGTGCCTGTGCACCATTCCGCTGTCGGTACTCAGCCAGATCGACATCCAGGTCGGCAGCGCGATGCAGGAGGCCATCAACGCCGTGCCCTATGGCGCATCGGTGAAAGTGGGCCTGCAGTTCAAGCGCCGCTTCTGGGAAGAAGACGAGCACATCTACGGCGGTATCAGCTACACCGACTTGCCGATCTCGCGCATCTCGTACCCCTCGACGCGCTACGGCGCCAAGGGCAAGGCGGTGGTGCTCGGCGCCTATGTGTTCGACGGCCCCAACTCCTATGAATTCACCGCCATGGCGCCCGAGGAGCGCGTGCGCCGCGCGGTCGAGTTCGGCACGCAGTTGCATCCGCAGTACGCGAGCGAGTTCGACAACGGCATCTCCGTCGGCTGGCACCGCGTGCCGGGCACGCATGGCTGCTACGGCATGTGGACCGACGAGACGCGCGCCAAACACTACAAGAACCTGTGCCAGGTCGACGGGCGCATCGCGCTCGCGGGTGAACACGCGTCCTACATCCCGGCGTGGCAGGAAGGGGCCTTGCTCTCCTCGCTGGACGCCATCCAGCGCCTGCATGCCCGCGCGGTTGCCGCGTAGCCGCCGAGTGAAGGACATACCCACCATGAACAACTGCAAGACCATGATGAGTTTTTTCAAGCGCGCGCTGCTCGCCGTTTCGCTCGGGGCGCTGGCCGCGACGGCCCTCGCGCAATCGCCGGAGCCGGCGTTCTCGGTCGGCCCGAAATTCCAGGAGCTGTCGGGCGAGTCGATCTACCGCGCCACCTGTCAGGGCTGCCACATGGCGCAGGGGCAGGGCGCGAAAGGCGCGGGGACTTACCCGGCGCTGGCCTCCAACCCGAGGCTGGCGGCACCCGAATACCCCCTCTACGTGGTGCTCAATGGCCAGAAGGGCATGCCGGCCTTCGGCAAGATGCTGAGCGACGAGCAGATCGCCGCGGTGGTCGGCTATGCGCGCACCCATTTCGGCAACCAGTACCCCGAGGCGATTCCCGCCGAGACCGTCAAGAAGCTGCGGCCTTGAGATCTTTTTTTCACTCACCCGTGCAGAGACAACACCCATGACCATGCCCCCCCTCGCAAGGAAGCTGGCGCTCGCCGCCGCCCTGTCCACCGCCGCCGCAGGCGCCGCCCATGCGGCCGACGACGTCATCCGCCATCGCATTCCGAACTCCACCTTCCCGATCTCGGCGGCGGTCGAGGTACCGGGTTCCTTCACGAACGTTTACCTCTCCGGCCAGGTGCCGCCGCTGCAGGACGCGACGCAACCGAAGAACAGCGCGGCAGCCTACGGTGGCGACACCAAGGGCCAGACCGTCGGCGTGCTCAAGGCCATCGAGAAGAGCCTCACGGGCCTTGGCCTGACGATGGGCGACGTGGTGAAGATGCAGGTGTTCCTGGTCGGCGACCCGGCCAAGGACAACAAGATGGACTTCGCCGGCTTCATGGAGGGCTACACCCAGTTCTTCGGCACCACCGCGCAGCCCAACCTGCCGTCGCGCTCGGCCATGCAGGTCGCGGCGCTGGCCAATCCGGCCTACCTGGTGGAGATCGAGGTGGTCGCGGTGCGCCGCGCCAAGCCGGAAAAGCCGGAGAAGTAAGAAAGGGGGAAGCCGGCGCGCTATTCGCTCAGCCGCACGTAGGTGGCGAGCAGCGCGCTCTTCGCTGCAACGCCCAGTAGCACCGGGTTGGCCGCGCTCTCGATCACCGGCAGCCGCTCGCCCAGGTGCTCCAGGAAGCGCTGCAGCGCTTCGCCCAGGCCGGTGTCGGCGGTCAGCGGCAGGATGGCCTGCGAGAGCAGGGCGCCCGCGGTCGTCTCGATGGGTGCCATACCAAGAGCCGACAGCGGCACCACGCCGAGATAGCGGTTGTCCGCATCGACCACGTACAGATACTTCACGGGGTGCTGCAGGAAGAGCTTGCTCATCGCCTCGCGGTCCGCCTCGGGCCTGACCACCGTTTCGGCTGGCTGCACCAGGTCGCGCATGTGCAGCCCGCGCAGGCGCATCTGCGCGTCGCGCTGTTCGTTGCGGCGCAGGGTGATCTCGTACATCGAGCCGGCGTTGGCCGAGCGCGCGACGAAATACGCGATGACGCTCGCCGCCATCAGCGGCAGCATGACCTGGTAGCTCAGCGTCATCTCGAAGATCATCAGGATCGCCATCAGCGGCGCCTGCGTCGCGCCCGCCAGGAACGCACCCATGCCGACGATGGCGTAGGCGAACGGCGCCGAGCTTGCGGCCGGCCACAGCGCCTGCACGCCCTGGCCGAACAGCGCACCCACCATGCAGCCGAAGAACAGCGCCGGCGTGAACACGCCGCCCACCGCGCCCGAACCGGCCGTGGCCAGCGTGGCGACGGCCTTGGCGGCCAGCACCATCGCGATCAGCGTCCACGCCCAGGGCGTGTGCAGCACCGCATTGACCACGCTGTAGCCGTTGCCCCAGACCTCGGGCACGGGCACAGACACCACGCCCATCACCAGCCCGCCCAGGGCCAGCCGCCACGGCAGCGCCAGCGGCAGCCGCGAGAACAGCGCGCGGCTGCCCTGCAGCGCACGCAGGAAGCCGATCGCCGCAAAGCCCAGCAGCACGCCGAGCACGCAGAACAGCACGACCTCGGCGCCATGGATCTCCGGGAACGCCGGCATCTTGTAAGGCGGCTGGTAGCCGGGCAGCGCCCGCATCGCCACATTGGCGACCACCGAGGCGATGATGATCGGCCCCACGCTCTCCATTGCGATCGAGCCCAGCACGATCTCGGCGACGAAGAAGGCGCCGGCGATGGGGGCGTTGTAGGCCGCGGTCAGGCCCGCCGCCGCGCCGCAGGCCACCAGCAGCCGCAGCCGCTCGACCGGAAAGCGGAACACCCGCCCCAACAGCGAAGCCGCCAGCGCCGCCAACTGCACCATCGAGCCCTCGCGCCCGATGGAGCCGCCGCTGCCGATGCTCACCAGCGACGACGCGCTGCGCACCAGTGTCTGCGCTACCGGGATGCGTCCGTCGCCGAGCACGATGGCTTCCATGTAGTCGGAGGTGGCGCTGCGCTGCGCGACGCGTTTCGCCAGCACGAGCAGCAGCCCGGCCACGAGCCCGCCCAGCGTGGGGCAGGCAATGCGCGCCCACCACGGCAGGTGCTTGGCCGTCGCCACCAGCCCTTCGCCCGGCCCGAGCACCAGGTGCTCGAAGGCAAGGAGCGCCGCGCGGAAGACTTCGGTCGTCAGCGTGCCCAGCAGGCCGGCCCCGATGGACCACAGCAGCATCGACTGCCAGCCCGAGACACCGAAGAGACGCTGCAGCGCCGAACGAAGATCCAGGAAAACCGAGGCGGGCCGCATCATGGCCGCCGATGTTAGCGGCGACCGCAACTTTCGAATTAACGAGCTGCCGGCAGGCTCTAAAATCCCACCCGTTGGTGCCTGCGGCGTGGTTCACGCGCCGCGGTTCAACGGGAAGCAGGAGTGGAAGCCCCGACCCATCAGGTCGGAACAAGGCCGAAGCCGCCTGCGCTGCCCCCGCAACGGTCAAGCAGACGGCGCCGCAAGGCGCCAACCCCTTTCCATCGAAGCCACTGGGTGCCCTGAAACAGGCGCCTGGGAAGGCGGCAGGGGTCGTTCTGCCAGCCCGGATACCGGCCAACAAGGCGGCTGCCGCATGCGTGATCGATGCATGAGGCGGCCATGGCGCCCAGGCGCCGGCGGGGAGGCCGGCGAGGGGTATTGACGTTCGTTCGGCTCATTCCATGATTTCCCACGTTTGCTTTTCTCGCGGCCGCGCTCCTGCGCGCCGTTTCCGCCACGCCTGCCTGCCGCTGGCGCTGGCTGCCGCCTTCGGCGGCCTGGCCCATGCACAGGAGGCCCCCACGCTCGGCGAAACGGTGGTCACGGCCAACCGCACGCCGCAGGCGCTGTCGGACCTCGTGGGCGACGTGTCCATCGTCGACCGGCAGACCATCGAGCGCAGCGGCGCGACCGGCGTGGCCGACGTTCTCTCGCGCCTGCCCGGCATCGAGATCTCGCGCTCGGGCGGCTTGGGCAACGCCACCAGCGTGTTTATCCGCGGCGCGGAAACGCGCTTCACGGCGGTCTACCTCGACGGTGTGCGCATCGACTCGCAATCGACCGGCGGCGCCGGCTGGGAAGGCATTCCGCTCTCGCAGATCGACCGCATCGAAGTGCTGCGCGGCCCGGCCGCCGCGGTCTATGGCTCGGATGCCATCGGCGGCGTGATCCAGCTCTTCACCAGGCGCGGCGAAGAGGGCGTGGCGCCTTACGCGGGCATCGGTTTCGGCAGCAACGGCCTGCGCAAGATCGAAGGCGGCGTGAGCGGCAAGTCGGGCCTGTTCGACTATTCGTTCGGCGTGGCGCATGAAGAAAGCAAGGGCTACAACGTGCAGCCCGCCGACAAGCGCAACGTGGTCAAGGACGGCTACGCCAGCCCCGACCGCGACGGCTACACCAGCACCTCGGGCAACGTGAAGCTGGGCTTGCAGATCACGCCCGACCAGCGCATCGATGCCACGCTGCTCACCAGCGAAATCAAGGCCGGCTACGACGCCGCCGTGTCCTACAGGACCAGGCCGCCCGTCCTGTTCCGCGACGACCAGTCGACCAACACCCTGCGCACCGCCGGCCTGACCTGGTCGGCCAAGTGGAACGACGTCTACAGCACCCGCGTGCAGGTGACCGATTCGCAATCGGTCTACAAGACGCAGCCTTCGTTCTACCGCACCGAAACCAACCTGCGCGGCTACCTGTTCCAGAACGAGTTCCGCTTCGGCCCGCACCTGGTGACGGCCACGCTCGAACGCCGCGAGGACGCACTCGAAAACGCGCCCACCACTACATCCAAACTGCTGTCGCGCGACCGTTCGCAGGATGCAATTTCGCTCGGCTACGGCTTCGTGCAGGGCCCGCATTCGCTGCAGCTGCACGTGCGCCACGACAAGGACAGCGAGTTCGGCGGCAAGACCACCGGCAGCGCGGCCTACGGCTATGCCATCACGCCATCGCTGCGCTTTACGGCTTCTGCGGGCACGGCCTTCCGCGTGCCCACGCTGTATCAGCGCTTCAGCGAATTCGGCCTGGCCACGCTCAAGCCGGAATCGAGCCGCAACGTCGAGCTGGGCCTGCAGTACACCGAAGGCGCTACGCAGGCGGGCATCGTCGTCTACAGCAGCCGCGTGCGGAACCTGATCGGGTTCGATGGAACGGCCAAGGGCTGCGCCTCCTCGTTCGGCTGCTACTCGAGCACCGCGCGCGCCCGCTACCAGGGCGTCACGCTGTCGGGCAGCCAGCGCTTCGGCGACGTCACGCTGCGCAGTTCGTTCGACTTCCAGGACCCGCGCGATCTCGCCACCCACAACCTGCTGGCCCGCCGCGCGCAGCGCCACGCCACCCTGGGCGCCGACTGGCGGATTGCCGGCTGGACGCTGGGCGCCGAGGTGCAGACATCGAGCCGCCGCTACGACGATGCAGCCAACAGCGTGAAGCTGGGCGGATACACCGTGCTGAACCTGTCGGCCTCCACGCAGATCACGCGCGACCTCAACCTCGTGGCGCGCGTCGACAATGTGGGCAACAAGGACTACCAGTACGCGCGGCTGTACGCCAATGCCGGCCGCACCGCGTACGTCGGTCTCAAGTGGACGCCTCACTAAGCCAACCCTCGCCACGAAGCGGCGCCGCCGGTGCCGAGGCGGGCTCGTGCGCCGCCGTGCTGGTGGCCGCTCCGGCCTCGGGGCAGGGCAAGACCACCATCGCGGCGGCCCTGGCGCGGCTGCATGCGCGCCAGGGCCGCCGGGTGCGCGCCTTTAAGTGCGGGCCCGACTTCCTCGATCCGCACTGGCTCGCGCTGGCCACCGGCGCGCCGGTGCATTCGCTCGACCTGTGGATGACCGGCGAGGCCGATTGCCGCGCGCGCCTGCGCGCCGCGGCGGCCGAATGCGACCTGCTGATCGTCGAAGGCGTGATGGGTCTGTTCGACGGCACGCCCAGCGCGGCCGACCTGGCCGAGCGTTTCGGCCTGCCGGTGCTCGCGGTGATCGATGCGCATGCCATGGCGGGCACCTTCGGCGCGCTGGCCTACGGACTGCAGAATTTCCGGCCAGGATTGCCGTGGGCGGGCGTGCTGGCGAATCGGGTGGCCAGCGAAAGGCATGCGGGCATGCTGAAGGACGCATTGCGCGAGCCTTCGCAATGGCTCGGCGCCTTGCCGCGCGACGCAGGCTTCACGCTGCCCGAGCGGCACCTGGGCCTCGTTGCCGCCACCGAACTCGGCGATGCGATGGCGCGGCTCGATGCGGTGGCCGATGTGCTGGCCGCCACGCCGCTCGGCCAAATGCAGGCCAGTCAGCTGCCGCAGGTGCGCTTCGAAGCGACTGAACCTGAAGCAGCCATCCCGGCGTTGCTGGCGGGGCGCACCATCGCCATCGCGCGCGATGCGGCCTTCTCGTTCATCTATCCCGCGAACCTCGACGTGCTCACTGCGCTGGGCGCGCGGCTGTCCTTTTTCTCGCCACTCGCCGGCGATGCCCTGCCGGCCTGCGACGCCGTCTGGCTCCCCGGCGGCTACCCTGAGCTCCATGCCGAAGCGCTGGCCGCCTGCGTGCCGATGCGCGAATCGCTCGCCGCGCATGCCGCATCGGGCAAGCCGGTCTGGGCCGAGTGCGGCGGCATGATGGCGCTGTTCGACGAACTGGCCACGCAAGACGGTGCACAGGTCCACCGCCTCTGGGGCCTGCTGCCCGGCCGCGTGACGATGCAGAAGCGGCTCGCGGGCCTCGGCCCCCAGCAGCTCACGCTCGGCAGCGACACCTTGCGCGGCCACACCTTCCACTATTCGCGCTGCGAAACGACGCTCGCGCCTGCCGCCCACACCGCTCGGCCTGGCGCAACGCAGGCCGTGGGCGCGCGCAGCGGTGAAGCGCTGTACGTGCACGGCTCGGTGCGCGCGAGCTATTTCCACGCGTGGTTTGCCTCCAGTCCGCAAGCCACAGCCCGCCTTTTCGGCGCCATGCCCATCGAGTGGGAGAGCCATGCCGCAACCGAGTAAGCCGAAGACCGCCGAGCACGAATTCATCCTGGGCGGCCAGAAGAGCGGCAAGTCGCGCCGGGCCGAGCAGCGCGCCATCGACTGGCTCGCCGCCGAGCCTCGCACGCACCGCGCCGTGCTGATCGCCACCGCGCAGACCTACGACGACGAGATGCTGGAGCGCATCGTGCGCCACCAGGCCGACCGTGCCGAGCGCGTGCCCGGCATGCGCACCATCGAGGAGCCGATCGAGCTCGCGCGCGCCATCGTCACGCAGAGCACGCCAGAGACGCTGGTCGTGATCGACTGCCTCACGCTGTGGCTCACCAACCTGCTGATGCCCGTGCCTTCCGAAGACGCCCCGCCCGTGACGCGCACACCGGCAACGCACGTCGCGATGCTGCTGGCCGCGCTGCGCGAGGCGCGCGGGCCGGTGGTGCTGGTCGGCAATGAGATCGGGCTGGGCGTGATTCCGCTCGGCCGCGAGACGCGCGCCTTCGTCGATGCGCTCGGCCGCCTGAACCAGGACGTGGCCGCTGCATGCGACCGTGTCACCCTGATGGCGGCCGGCCTGCCGTTGAGCCTGAAAGCGCCCGCTGCATGAGGAAGACGATCCGCATTCCACTGGCTGCGCTGGGCCTGGCCCTATTCGCGCTTGGCGCGCATGCCCTCGACGTGGTCGACGAACGTGGCGTAACCGTGAGCCTGCCGCAATCACCGCAGCGCATCGTCTCGCTGCTGCCGGCGCTGACCGAATCGGTCTGCGCGCTCGGCGCCTGCGACAGGCTGGTAGGCGTCGACCGCTACTCCAATTCGCCCGGACAGGTGAAGGCGCTGCCGCAGCTCGGCGGCGGCATCGACCCGAACGTGGAAGCCATCGCCGCGCTCAGGCCCGACGCGGTGCTGCTCGCCAAGTCGTCGCGCGTCACGCAGCGGCTCGAAGCGCTGGGCATGAAGGTGCTGGTGCTCGAACCCAAGAGCCACGCCGATGTGCAGCGCGTGCTCGACAAGCTCGACCAGGTGCTGGGCACGCATGAAGCGCGGAGGGTGTGGCGCGTGATCGATGCCAGCGTGTCGGCCGCCGCGCAGTCGGTGCCCGCGAGTGCGAAGGGGCTGCGCGTGTATTTCGAGGTGAACAGCGCGCCGTATGCGGCGGGCGAGTCGTCGTTCATCGGCGAGACGCTCAAGCGGCTCGGGGCGAAGAACATCGTGCCGGCATCGCTGGGGCCGTTTCCCAAGCTCAACCCCGAGTACGTGGTGCGCGCGAATCCCGACCTCATCATGGTCAGCGTGCGCAGTGCGCAGGGGCTGGAGCAGCGCCCCGGCTGGGCCGGCATCCGCGCGGTGCGCGAAGGCCGCATCTGCCGCTTCAGCGCGGAACAGTCCGACGTGCTCGTGCGCCCCGGCCCGCGCATGGACGAGGCCGCACGCCTGATGGCGCAGTGCTTGGCCGACAAGGGCAGCAAGCGGTGAACACGGCGTCCAGGCATACGGCCCACCTGCGCCGCGTCCTGCTGCTCGGCGCGGGCCTGCTGGTACTCGGCGCGGCGCTGATGGCGCTGGGGCTGGGCATCGGGAGCACCGGTTTCGAAAGCCTGTTCGCGGCGCGGCACGACCCGGTGGCGCTGCAGATCGTGTGGGAGATCCGCCTGCCGCGCACGCTCGGTGCATGGCTGGCCGGCGCGCTGCTGGGGCTGGCGGGTGCGGTCGCGCAGGGGCTGTTCCGCAACCCGCTGGCCGATCCGTACCTGCTGGGCAGTGCCTCTGGCGCTTCGCTCGGCGTGGCACTGGCGCTGCTGACGTTCGGCGGCTCGGCCGCCAGCGCTCAGTGGGTGATGCGGCTCGGGCTCACGGGCGCGGCCTTCCTCGGTGCGGTGCTGGCGGTGATGCTCACGCTGATGCTGGCGCGCGGCGTGCAGCAGACGCTGCGGCTGCTGCTGGCCGGCGTGATCGTCGGCGTGGTGCTCGGCGCCGCGAAAGACCTCATCACCATCGCTTCGGCCGACATCCTCCAGGCGATCCAGGGCTTCATTCTGGGCAGCACCGGCCTCGTCGGCTGGAGCGCCTGCGCGGTGATGGCGATGGTCGGCGCGGTCTGCCTGCTGCTGGCCTGGGCGCTGGCGCCGGTGCTCGACGGGCTCGCGCTCGGCGAGGCCACGGCGCGCAGCCTCGGCCTGCCGCTCGGCGCGATGCGCGCGGCGCTGGTCGTGGTGCTGGCGTTGGCCACGGGTGCGGCGGTGGCGCAGACCGGGTTGATCGCCTTCGTCGGTCTGGCCGCGCCGCATCTCGTGCGCTCGGTCGTCAAGACCACGCACGCGCGGCTGATCGTGCTGTCGGCGCTGATGGGCGGGCTGCTGCTGATGGCGGCTGACCTGCTGGCGCGCTGGCTGATCGCGCCGCAGGAACTGCCGGTGGGTGTGCTCACGGCGGTGCTGGGCGGCAGCTACCTGCTGTGGCTGATGCACCGGCGCGGCGCGCGGAGTGGCGTGGCATGAGCGAGCGGCACACACCCGCCCTCGAAGCGCGCCGCGTGAGCGCCACGCTGGGCGCTACCGAGGTGCTGCACGACATAGACCTGGCGCTGTCCGCCGCCCGCTGGACCAGCATCGTCGGTCCGAACGGCGCGGGCAAGTCGACGCTGCTCAAGGCGCTCGCGGGCCTGCTCGCACACCGCGGCGAGGTGCGGCTCTTCGGCGAGCCGCAGGGCAAGGTGCCGGCGCGCATCCGCGCCCAACGCCTCTCGTGGCTCGGCCAGAGCGGCACGGGCGAGGGCAGTGCCGACGACCTGATGGTCTACGACGTCGCCATGCTCGGCCGCTTGCCGCACCAGCGCTGGCTGGCTGCGCCCAGCACGGCCGACCGCGAGGCCGTGGAGCGTGCCCTGCGCAGCACGCAGGCCTGGGACTGGCGCGATCGTCCGCTGGGCCAGCTTTCCGGTGGCGAGCGCCAGCGCGTGCTGCTGGCGCGCGCCCTCGCGGTCGAGGCCGAACTGCTGCTGATGGACGAGCCGCTCGCCAACCTCGACCCACCGCACCAGGCGGACTGGATGCAGACTGCGCGCGCGCTCGTGGCCGGCGGCAAGACCGTGGTCAGCGTGCTGCACGAACTGCCGATGGCGCTGGCTGCCGACGAGCTGGTCGTGATGGACCGCGGCCGCGTGGTTCACCACGGCGGCTGCGGCGACCCCACCACTCACGCCGCACTGGAACAGGTGTTCGACCATCGCATCCGTGTGCACCGGGTGGCGGACCAGTGGATTGCGTTGCCGCTATGACGTGTGCTGTGCTTTTTGCGCGCTATTCGGGGTGCGCTCACACCCCGAAACAGCAGCCCCGAAACTGACGAGAGAACCCATGCAAATAGAAACCCCTCCCAGCGAGAAGCCCTACGAGAAGCCCGAAGGCGAACGCCGCGGCCTCGTCATCGTCAACACCGGCGACGGCAAAGGCAAGAGCACCGCAGCCTTCGGCCTCGCGCTGCGCGCGCACGGCCGCGGCAAGGCCGTGAAGATCTACCAGTTCATGAAGGTGCCGTCGGCGCGCTTTGGCGAGCACCGCATGTTCGAGCAGATCGGCATTCCGATCGAAGGCCTCGGCGACGGCTTCAGCTGGAAGAGCCAGGACCTCGAACGCTCGGGCCAGCTCGCGCGCGACGGCTGGGAGAAGGCCAAGGCGGCGATCCTGTCGGGCGAGCTCTTCCTCGTGGTGCTCGACGAAATCACCTACCCGCTGATCTATGGCTGGCTGCCGCTCGAAGGCGTGCTGGAAACGCTGCGCGCGCGGCCCAAGCATGTGCATGTGGTGCTCACGGGGCGGCGCTGCCCGCCGGAGATCATCGAGCTGGCCGATACCGTGACCGAGATGACGTTGGTCAAGCACGCCTTCAAGGCGGGCATCCCGGCGCAGCGCGGCATCGAGGACTGAGGTGAATAGCTGTCGTCGTCGTTCAGGGCGTGATCACGCCGACGGGGTACCTTGCTCCGCGAATGTCCCCCGGCCTTCGGCCTCCTCCTTTATTTCGCTGCGCAAGGCACCCCGCCAGCGTGATCGATCAGAGCACTTGTTGATCGGCCAGCACAAGAGCAGCGCTGGTTGTGCACAGGGCACCGGGTGCTCCCCGCAGCGAAATAAAGGAGGAGCCGAAGGCGGGGGACATTCGCGGAGGGGAGTACCCGGTGGCCTGTGCACACACCCCGAATGAGCAACGTGACGCATCAAGCTTTCTCGACAGACGAGGCGCAGGCCGTCTACCGCGCCATCCACGAGCGCCGCGACATGCGCCACTTCGCGGGCGGACAGGTCGAGCCCGAAGTGCTGCGCCGGCTGCTCGATGCGGCCCACCACGCGCCCAGCGTCGGCTTCATGCAGCCCTGGCGTTTCATCCGCATTCGTGGCGAAGCGCTGCGCCAGAAATTGCACCGTGTCGTCGAACAGGAACGCGTGCTCACGGCCCGTGCCCTGGGCGAGCGTGAAGACGAGTTCATGCGCCTCAAGGTGCAGGGCCTGCTCGACGCCGCCGAACTGCTGGCGGTGACGCTGGCCGACGGCCGCGAGAAGCATGTGTTCGGCCGGCGCACGCTGCCGCAGATGGACCTGGCTTCGGCATCGTGCGCCATCCAGAACCTCTGGCTCGCGGCGCGCGCCGAGGGGCTGGGCATGGGCTGGGTGTCGCTGTTCGATCCGGCAGAGGTGTCGGTGCTGCTCGGCCTGCCCGAAGGCGCCGAGCCCATTGCGCTGCTGTGCCTGGGCCCCGTGCATGGCTTCTACGAAGAGCCGATGCTGCAGCGCGAACGCTGGGCGAAGCGCGAGCCGCTCGCTTCGCTGGTGTTCGACGAAGGCTGGGGCCGGCCTTCGGACCTTTTCGACCAACCGCCTGCCGTGGAGCCCACCTGATGCTGGCCTTCGATACAGTTCTCTTCGAGCTCGCGCGCCTGTTCCTCTGGCCGGTGACGCTGGGCGTGCTGCTGTCTTTCGTCTATGCCGTGTACTGCCTCGGCGCGTTCGGCATCGAGTATCTGCAGCGGCGCCGCGATCCGTTGCGCGCGCTGGTGCTGCAGCGCCACGCGCAGGCCAGCCAGGAGCAAATGGAGCTGGTCGTGCTCAAGCAGCTCGAAGGCGTGCGCCTGTGCAGCCGCGTGGCGCCGATGCTGGGGCTGATCGCCACCATGATCCCGATGGGCCCCGCGCTCGTGGCCGTGGCCTCGGGCGAATCGCAGGGCGTGGCGCAGAGCCTGGCGCCCGCGTTCGCGAGCGTGATCGTGGCGCTGGCCTCGGCCTCGATCACCTTCGTGGTCTACACCGTGCGCCGCCGCTGGCTCATGCGCGAGCTGGTGGCGGTGCTCGATGCGCGGGACCGGCTGTCATGAGCAGTCGTCGCCAGTTTTCCATACTGAGCAGCCTGGACAGCGACGACGACGACCCGGTGCTCTCGACCATCAACCTGATCGACGTGTTCATGGTGGTGATCGGCATGCTGATGATCGCGGTCATCAACAACCCGATGAACCCTTTCGCGCAGGACAAGGTGACGATCATCCGCAACGAAGGCCAGCCGAACATGGAGATCGTCACGCGTGAGGGCCGCAAGATCACGCGCTTCAAGGCCAGCGGCGCGACGGGGCAGGGCGACGGCGAGAAGGCCGGCACGGCATGGCGGCTGAAGGACGGCACGATGGTCTATGTGCCGGCCGATGCGGTGCCGGCGCAGGGCGGGAAGTGACGCGATTCCTTTTCTGGTTGTTGATGCTGGGGCTGGGTGTCTTCGCGCCGGCCCAGGCGCAGCAGGCTCCTTCCCGCGTCGTGGTGCTGAGCACGTCGCTGGTGTCTCCGGCGCGCGTGGTGCGGTTGCAGGCCGCGGCGCGCGAGGCGGGGCTGCCGCTGCAGGTGGTGTCGGCGTCGCAGAACTCGCCCGGGACGCTGGCCGCCGCGCTCGAAGGCGCGCGTTTGCTCGTCATCGATGCGCCGCACATCAGCGTCGCGCAGGCGGCGGCGGCACGCTTCGGCGACACGATTGCGCAGAGCGCCGCGCCGTATGTGCTGATCGGCGAGTTCGCGTTGGTGGCCAGGGGGCAGACCTCCGCCGCCGCTCCTCTGGTGGCTGAACGCGGTGTCGATGCGGCGTGGGCGCAGCGGGTGCGCGAGTACTGGCGCTTTGCCGGTACCGCCAACCTCGACGCGGCAATGAAGGCACTGGCGCAGCCCGGCAATCTCGCTGGCCTGCCCGATGCCGTGCCGCTGCCGCTGGCCGGCCTCTATCACCCGGCCTGGCCCCGCATCGAAGCCGACATTGCCGCCATCGAACGGCTGCCCGGCAGTGGCACGGTCGCCATCGCCGTCAACAGCGCCACCGTGACGGGCGACGACACCGGCTGGCTCGACGCGCTGATCGCCTCGCTCGAACGGCGGGGCCTGCGCGCCTATGCCTTCTACGGCCCGCGCCAGCAGAAAGACCTGTTCTTCCGCATGACGCACGCCGGCGAACGCCGCATGGCCGATGCGATCGTCAATGCCTCGCTGGTCTTCAGCCCCAATGAGCGCAAGGCCGAGCTCGAACGCATCGGCGTGCCGGTCCTGCAGACGCTGCCTTCGCTGGCGATGGATGCCACGCAATGGGCGCAGAGCAAAGACGGCCTCTCGCAAATCGACATCGCTGCGTACTACAGCCCGAGCGAGCTGGCAGGCATGACCGACCCGATGCTCGTCAGCGCCCGCGATGCGGCGGCCGGCACGCTGCAGCCGCTGCCCGCGCAGGTCGACGCCGTGGCCGACAAGGCTGCCGCGCTGCTGCGCCTGCAGCGCACGCCGGCTGCGGACCGCCGCGTGGCGATGCTGGTCTACAACTATCCGCCGGGCGAGGCGAACTTCGGCGCGTCCTTTCTCAACGTGCCGCGCAGCGTGAGCAACATGCTCGCGGCGATGAAGTCGGCCGGCTACCGCACCGAGCTGCCGGGCGCCGACGCGCTGATCGCGCAGGTGCAGGCCACGATGAAGGCGTATTACCCGACGGGGCAGGGCGATGAGCTGCAGCCGCTGCTCGACAGGAACCTTGCCGATGCGATGCCGCTGTCGCACTACCTCGCGTGGTTTCGCGCGCTGCCCGTGGAGACGCAACTCCGCATCGAAAGCTACTGGGGCCCGCCCGAAAGATCGACCATGCTGCGCCCCGTTGCGGGCGAGCCGGCCTTCGTGATTCCGCGCGTGCAGTTCGGCAACGTCGCCGTGCTGCGCCAGCCGCCGCGCTTCGAGCCCGGCACGCAGGTGGCGGGCAAGGCCGAGCAGGTCTACCACCGCTCGCCCGTGCCGCTGAGCCATGGCTACCTCGCCACCTACCTCTGGCTGCGCACGCAGTTCGGCGCCGGCGCCGTGGTGCACGTGGGCACGCACGGCACGCTCGAATGGTCGGCGGGCAAGGAGCGCGGGCTGTCGGTGCAGGACGATCCGCTGCTTGCGCTCGGCGATCTGCCGAACGTCTATCCGTTCATCATGGACAACCTCGGCGAAGCCACCACCGCCAAGCGCCGCGGCCGGGCGACGATGGTGAGCCATTCGACGCCGATGTTCGCACCCGCCGGCTTCCGGCCCGGCGTGCAGGAAATGCACGAGCGCATGCACGACTGGGAAACGCTGTCGCCCGGCCCCGTGAAGACCGCGATGGAAAAGCAGCTGGCGGCCGAGTTCATCGAACAGCACTACGACCGCGACCTGAGCTGGACGCCCGCGCGCATTCGCGCGGACTTCGCGGGCTTCGTCGCCGTGCTGCATCCGTACCTCGACGAACTCGCGCAGACCGCGCAGCCGCTGGGCCTCGCGACCTTCGGGCAGGCGCCCGATGCGCAGCGCCGCCGCATGACCATCCTGCAGATTCTCGGCAAGCCGCTGGTCGGGGCGCTCGGCGAAGACATCGACGAGGCCTTCCTGGTCGATGCGAAGAACATTGCTGATTCGCGGCCCGCGCGCTGGGTCGAGCTTGCACTGACCGATGCGCAGGCCGCAAGCGCCATGGGCAAGACCGCCGCCGAGAAGCAAAGTCTTCTGCTGCTGGCCGAACGCGCGCAGAAGCTCGACGCCGTGCTCGCGCACAACGAGGAAATCGAAGGCCTGCTGACCGCGCTCGATGGCCGCTACCTGAAGTCGAGCTACGGCGGCGACCCGGTGCGCAACCCCGACAGCCTGCCGACCGGCCGCAACCTCTACGGCTTCGACCCGAGCCGCATGCCGACGCGCGCGGCGTGGGAGACAGGCGTGGCCGCCATGGACGCTTGGATCGCCGAACACGCGAAGTCCCATGCCGGCAAGCCGCCGGAGAAGATCGCCTTCACGCTCTGGGCCGGCGAGGCCTCGCGCCACCAGGGCGTGCTGGAAAGCCAGGCCTTCTACGCCATGGGCGTGAAGCCGCGCTGGGACGAGGGCGGGCGCATGGCGGGCATCGAGGTGATTCCCGCGTCGGTGCTGAAGCGGCCGCGCATCGACGTGCTGATCAGTGTCACCGGCTCCTACCGCGACCAGTTTGCCAACGCGATGCGCTGGCTCGATGAGGCCGTGCAGCAGGTGGCGGCCCTGCACGAATCGGGCAACGCCGTGGCGCAGCACAGCGAGGCACTGGCACGCAAGCTCCGCGCGGAAGGCGCATCGGCGCAGGAGGCGCAGCGCTGGTCGACCGCGCGCGTGTTCTCGAACGAGCAGGGCAGCTACGGCGCCGGGCTGGAGGAAGCCGCGCTTGCGAGCGACGTATGGGCGAGCCAGCAACGCGGCGGCGGCGACGCGCAGATGGCGCAGCTCTACATGGACCGCATGGGCCACGCCTACGGCAAGGGCCTCGACGGCGCCGCGCGGCCTGGCGCCTATGCGGGCAATCTCATGCAGGTCGATGCGGCACTGATGGCGCGCAGTTCCAACCTCTACGGCGTGCTGACCAACGACGATCCGTTCCAGTACCTCGGCGGCATCGCGCAGGCCGTGCGGCAACTCACGGGCAAGGACCCGGCCCTTTACGTGCAGAACCTGCGCGACGGCAGCGCGGTGCGCACCGACACGGCCGCAGGCGCCATCGCGCGCGAGATGCAGACCCGCTACTTGCACCCGCAGTGGATCGAGGCGCAGAAGGCCGAGGGCTACAGCGGCACGCTGCAGGTACTGAAGACCGCGCAGTTCCTCTGGGGCTGGCAGGTCACGGCGCCGCAGGCCGTGCGGCAGGACCAGTGGCAGTCGCTGCACGACGTGTACGTGCGCGACAGATACAAGCTGGGCACGCGCGAATGGCTGGAAGGCGACAACCGCGCGGCCTTCGCGCAGACGCTGGAGCGCATGCTCGATGCGGTGCGGCTGAATTACTGGAAGCCGGATGCGGCCACGCGGCGCGAGCTGGCCCGGGCCTATGAGGAGGCGGTGCGCGCGACCGGGCTGCGCGAGCGCAATGCGGGTGTGCAGCGGTTCGCCCGGGCGGAGCTGTCGCCGCCTGCGGCTTCGCACAAGCCGAGCGCGTCGGTCGAGCCCGTGGTCGCGGCTGCATCGGCGGCGGCACCGGTGCAAACACCGGCGACCGAGCCTGTGCCCGATAGTCCCGAGCCCGTCAGCGGCCTCAAGCTCGAACCCACGCCCGCCGACGCGCCATCGCCCAAGGCCGGGACAGTCGTCCTTCGACTTTGGGTGGCATTGGGCGCCGCACTGCTTGTCGCACTCGGTGCGCTGATGCAGTGGCGCCGGGGCAGGGCGCCCGCCTGATTCGCGAGAATGACGGCACTCATGCCCTATCTGAATCCCGAGCACGCCATCGCGGCCACCGCCACGCTGTGGCTCGCGCTGGCCATCGACCATTGGCTGGGCGAGCCGCCCGCACGCCTGCATCCGGTGGTGTGGATGGGGCGCTACCTCGGCTGGATCGGTTCGAATGTTGCGCCGCCTGCGCACCCTGCGAAGCCGGTGGATCTGCCGATGTTCTTCATCGGCGCGCTGACGTGGTGCGTGGGCGCGGCGGCCGTGTGGGGTGTCGCCATGGCCATGCAGACATTCGTTGCGCTGTCGTTGCCCGCATGGGCCGGTGCATTGTTGCTGGGCCTGCTGCTCAAGCCGCTTTTCGCATGGCGCATGCTGCGCGACGAAGTGCTCGCGGTCGAAGCCGCATTGGGCGTATCGCTCGATGCGGGACGCAAGCAACTGGCGCGTCTGGTGAGCCGAGATGTCTCCCGGCTCAGCGAGCGCGAAGTGCGCGAGAGCGCCATCGAATCGCTCGCCGAAAACCTCAACGACTCGCTCGTGGCACCGGTGTTCTGGTTCGTGCTGCTCGGCCTGCCGGGCGCGGCGCTCTACCGTTTCGCCAACACCGCCGATGCGATGTGGGGCTACCGCGGCGAGCGCAACGGCTGCGACTGGACATGGCTCGGCAAATGGGCCGCGCGTGCGGACGATGTGCTCTCGTGGATTCCGGCGCGCATCACCGTGGGGCTGCTGGCGCTGGCGGCGTGGCGCTGGCCCACGGGGTTGTCCGGCGAGGCGCGTCGCACGCCGTCGCCCAACAGCGGCTGGCCGATGGCGACGATGGCGCTGCTGCTCGGTGTGCGGCTGGCCAAGCCGGGCGTGTATGCGCTGAATGCCGAGGGGCGCGCGCCTTCGGCGGCGGATATGCAACGCACTGCGCAACTGGGCGGACGCGCCGCTGCAGCGCTGGGCGTGTTCGCGTCGCTGGTCATCGCGGCGACGACCGGCTGGAGGTGGGTATGAGCGCGGTCCTGCACGGTGGCCCCGATGCATCCGGCGCCGCGCCGCACGACTTCTCGACCAATGGCAATGCCGTGGGCGCGTGCCCGGCCGTGCTGTCCGCGTTGCGCGCTGCCGATGCGGCGCACTATCCGGACCCGCAGTACACGGCGCTTCGAAGCAGGCTTGCGGCCTTTCATGGGGTGACAGTCGCACGCATCGTCATCGCGGCGAGCGCGAGCGAGTTCATTCATCGCATCAGCGCCGCTGTCGCGCAAGGCGATGGCCGACGCGTCTGGCTGCCGGCCCACAGCTATGGCGACTATGAGCGTGCGGCGCAGGCCTGGGGTTTGCAAACGGTTCGCGCACCTCAGGCATACAGCGACGCCGCGCTGCGCTGGTGCTGTGAACCGTCGAGCCCGCTGGGGCAGCCGCAAGCCGATCTGCCGCAGCTGGCGGCGAGCCCGGGTGGCGCATGTGTGCTCGACCTGGCCTATGAGCCGTTGCGCCTCGAAGGCCAGGCTTCGCTCGACGCCACTCAGCGCGACCGCGTCTGGCAGCTGTGGACGCCGAACAAGGCCATGGGCCTGACGGGCATCCGCGCCGCCTACGCGATCGCCCCTGAAGACGCCGATGCGAGCCTCGTGCAGCGCATCGAACGGTTGGCCTCCTCATGGCCGCTGGGCACGCACGGCGTGGCGATGCTCGAGGCCTGGACCGGCGAGGAGGCACAACGCTGGCTCGCACAAAGCCGGCAGACATTGAAGGACTGGAAAACCCGACAACGCGCGGTCTGCGAATCGCTCGGCTGGCAGTGTCTTGCGAGCGACGCCAATTTCTTTTGCGCACGCACCGACCGTCCGTACCCAGACGTGGCCGCCGCGCTGCGCACCGAAGGCATCAAGCTGCGCGACTGCACCTCCTTCGGCCTGCCCGGCCACGTGCGCCTCGGCGTACTGCCCCCGGCCAGCCAGCAGGCGCTGAAACAGGCCTGGACAAACACGTCCTGACCACATACACCCCCGAGAAAAAATGCTCTACGCCATCACCACGCTCTTTATCTGCCAACTGGCCGGCGAACTGCTCGTGCAGTGGCTTGGCCTGCCCATCCCCGGCCCGCTGATCGGCATGGTGCTGCTGTTCGCCGGCCTGCTGGTGCGACGCGGCGTGCCACAGGTCCTGGCCGACACCTCGGGCCATCTGCTGCGCAACCTGATGCTGCTGTTCATTCCGGCCGTGACCGGCGTCATGCTGCATTTCGAGCGCGTGGGGCGCGAGTGGCTGCCGTTCCTTGCGGCGGGCATCGCCGGTGCGGCATTCACCATGACGGTCACCGCGCTCACGTTCCGCTGGATGATCCGCATCACCGGCAAGGACGCCGAATGACCGCGCCCGCGAAGCTCTCCGAGATCTGGGTCTTCCTCGCGCAGTCGCCGCTGCTGTGGCTTTCGCTCACGCTGCTGGCCTATCTTGGCGCGCTGTGGCTGCACACCCGCAGCGGACGCAATCCGGTGGTCAACCCGGTGCTGGTTTCGGTGATCGTCATCGTCGGCGTGCTGCTGCTCACGCGCACGCCCTACGACACGTATTTCGAAGGCGCGAAGTTCGTGCACTTCCTGATCGGCCCCGCCACCGTGGCACTGGCCGTGCCGCTCTACAGCCAGGTCGGACGGCTGCGGCGGCTGTGGCTGCCCATCGGCGTGGCGTTGCTCGTGGGCTCGGTCGCGGCCATCGTGTCGGCCATCGGCATCGCGTGGGTGCTGGGCGGATCGCACGAGCTGATGATGTCGCTCGCGCCCAAGTCGGCCACCATGCCCATTGCCATGGGCGTGGCCGAGAAGATCGGCGGGCTGCCCTCGCTGGCGGCGGTGGCCGCGGCCATTGCCGGCATCTCGGGCGCGATCATGGCGACGGGGCTGCTGAACCTGCTGCGCATCAGGGAGCCCGCGGTTCGCGGCTTCGCGGTCGGCCTTGCCGCGCATGGCATCGGCACGGCGCGGGCGATCCAGGTGAACGAGACGGCGGGCGCATTTTCCGCGCTGGCCATGGGGCTCAACGGCATCGCGACCGCACTGCTGGTGCCGCTGGTCGTCAAACTGATGGGAGCGTGAAGGTGCCGCTGTACCGATCCCGTCCCGTCACCGATCCCCGGCCGATGGAGCTCGTCTGGCCCGCGAGGCCTTACCTGGCCGGCTACGTCTCGGCGTTGAACAGGGGCTGGTCGCGCGACGAGACGCGCCCCGAATCGGGCGCCGAGGAACGCGCCGCGATCAAGGCCGACCCCGCCCTGTTCCTCGCGAGCCTGGTCGACCGCGAGGCCAGGGGCGCGCCCATCACCATGCCGGACGGCACGCAGGTGCCGCGCCTGCCGGGCTACAAGTGCTGGATGTGGGACGGCGAGTTCTGCGGCAGCATCGACCTGCGCTGGCAGCCCGGCACCGACGCCTTGCCGATCTACTGCCTGGGCCACATCGGCTACAACGTGGTGCCGTGGAAGCAGCGCAGAGGCTACGCCACGCGCGCACTCGGTGCCATGCTGACGCTGGCCGCGCGCGAGGGGCTGAGCCGCGTCGAGATCACGACCAGCCCGGACAACTTCGCGTCGCAGAAGGTGATCGCGGCCCATGGCGGCCTCCTGGCCGAGACCTTCGTCACGTTGCCCAGCCAGGGCAGCCTCACCAAGTACCGATACTTCATCCATCTCTGAAATTTTTTCGAGCAAGGAGCACGACCCATGGCCCAGTACACCGCGGAAATCCTTTGGGAGCGGGGCGATCAGGACTTTCTCGGCAACACCTACAGCCGCAGGCATGTGCTGCGCTTCGACGGCGGTGCGGAGGTGGCGGCCTCGTCGTCCCCGCACGTAGTGCCGCTGCCGATGTCGGATGCGTCGGCGGTCGATCCGGAGGAAATGTTCGTCGCCTCGCTTTCCAACTGCCACATGCTGTGGTTTCTCACGATGGCCGTGAAGCGCAGGTTCGTGGTCGACCGCTACTTCGACGCGGCCACCGGCGTGATGGAGAAGAACGCCGACGGCAAGATGGCGATGACGGTGGTCACGCTGCGGCCGGAGGTTGCGTTCTCGGGCGAGAACATTCCTACGCGCGAGCAGATCGAGCAGATGCACCACCGGGCGCATGAAGAATGCTTCATCGCCAACTCGGTGAAGACCGAGGTGCGCTGCGAGCCGGTGTAGTTCGATTCAGCGGCGCTGCAGCCGCGGATTCTTGGCGAACAGCTCCGCCGCCCAGTCCACGAACGCGCGCACCTTCGCGCTCAGGTGCCGGTTGGGCGGGTACACCACGTGGATCGGCAACGGGTCGCGATGCCAATCGGGCAGCAGCTCGATCAGCTCGCCGCTTTCCAGCAGAGGCTCGGCCATGAAGGTGATGCACTGCGAGATGCCGAAGCCGCCCAGCACCGCGGTGATGTGCGCGTTGCTCTCGTTCACCGACACGCGGTAGGGCCCGTTCAGCTCGATCTGCTCATCGCCCTTCTTGAACTCGTGCGGGTAAACGCGCCGCGTGGTGCCCGAGAAGTAGCTCACCACGTGGTGGCGCTTCTCGATGTCGCTCGGGTGCTGCGGCACGCCGTAGCGCTTCACGTACGCCGGCGATGCCACGGTGACGAAGTGCAGCGTGCCGATGCGCCGCGCCACCAGCGACTGGTCGTTGAGCTCGCCGGCGCGGATCACGCAGTCGACGTTGTCGCTGATCAGGTCGACGGTGCGGTCGCTCACCCCCAGGTCGACCTGGATGTCTGGGTAGCGGTCGCAGAAGCTGGCCAGCGCGGGCAGAATGATCTGCCTTGCCACCGAGGTGCCGACGTCGATGCGCAGTCGCCCCGTGGGGTTGGCCTGCGCATTCGTCATGCTGGCTTCCATGTCGTCGAAGTCGTTGAGCAGGCGCGCGGCCCGCTCGAAGTAGGCCGCGCCGTCGGGTGTGACCGTGACGCGCCGCGTGGTGCGGTTGAGCAGCTTCACGCGCAGGCGCGATTCGAGCGCCTGGATCTGTTTGGTGACCGTGCCTTTGGGCAGGGCGAGAGAGTCCGCCGCACGGGTGAATGTGCCGGCTTCCACGACGCGGACGAAGATCCGCATGGCCTGGATTTGATCCATTGAATGCCTGTTCTTGGTACCCGGCCCACACCGGGGGAGGCGGATTCTCACACAAGCGGCCAAACCCTTCGCGGTGGCCCCGATTGTTATCGGTTTGGAAACAGAGTAGGGCCGGCTTGCCTGTTTCAACGCTGCACCGGGCGACTTATATTTCAACCATCGCCCAATTCCCTGAGGTCGCCCATGTCACCCGTTCCATCGTCCCGCTCTGCCGAAGCCGCCGCCCGTGCGGCGGTACAGGGCGTGGAAGCCGATCTGTCGATCGAGCTGCCCGGCCGCGAACCGGTTGGTGCCCGTGTGTACGGTCAGCGTGCCAAGGGGGAAGTCGCACCGCTGGTGCTGCATTTCCATGGCGGCACCTTTGTGTGCGGCGACCTCGACAACGGCCGCAACGTGGCCCGGCTGCTGGCCGGCGCGGGGGCGGTGGTGGTGTCGGTGGCCTATCCGCTGGCGCCCCAATCGCCGTTCCCGGAGCCGATCGAGGTGGGCTATGCCGCCCTCGAATGGCTTTACAAGCAGCGCACCAAGCTTGGTGGCAAGGGCGCGCAGGTGTACCTGGCCGGCGAGGAAGCCGGTGGCAACCTGGCGGCCGCGGTGGCGCTGATCGCCCGCGACCGGGCGCATCCGCCGGTGGCCGGCCAGATCCTGCTGTCGCCCATGCTCGACCCGTGCGCCGGCACCGCCTCCCTGCGCAAGGCCACCAGCGATGCAGCCGAATGCCGCTGGGCCAGTGGCTGGGAGAAGTACCTGAGCTGCCCCTCGAACGCCACGCATCCCTATGCGGTGCCTAGCGGTTCGCTGCGGCTGTCGGCCCTGGCGCCCGCGCTGGTGCTGGTGGGACAGGACGACGCCATGCGCGACGAGGCGCTGACCTTCGCCGGCCGCCTGCGTGCCGCCGGCATCGAGGTCACGAGCAGCGTGCTGCCCAGCGCCTCCAACTGGCCCAAGGCGCTCTACGACACCGAGAACACGGGTTGCGTGGCCTGTGAGGCCACGGTGCAGCAGCACTTCCGCGAGTTTTTCAGCGCGACCACGCCACCGGGTGCGGCGCCGAACCACCCCAGCTAGTTCCCGGCCGATCCCGGCTGCCTGATCGACACGCCGCCAGCGCGGCAGCGTGCGAGGGCCTTGTTTTTTCTGAATTCCGCCGCCTGGTGCCAAAAGCGCCGGGATGGCCTGTTGCATCCCTGAAGTCATCGAGAAGGACGAACCATCATGTCGAACAACGAGAAAAAGCTGTCTTCCGTCGCCCGCAAGGGCCTGTGGCCCGCCGTGACCGGCATTACCGCACTGCTGGCCGTGGCGGCCGCCGTGCTGGGCATGCACAGTTTCAAGGCCGAGGCCAACAACGCACCGGCGGCGCCGCAGGCCACGCCGGTGTCGGTGGCCACCGTGGCGTCGAGCGAGATCAACGCCTGGGACGAGTTCTCGGGCCGGCTCGAAGCCGTCCAGCGCGTCGATGTGCGCTCCCGCGTCGCAGGCGCCGTGCAGTCGGTGCACTTTCGCGAAGGCGCACTGGTGAAGCAGGGCGACCTGCTGATCACCATCGATCCCGCGCCGTACGCGGCCGAGGTCGAGCGCGCCGAAGCGCAGGTGGCCTCCGCACAGGCCCGCCAGTCGTTCAGCCGCAGCGAGCAGGAGCGCGCCAAGCGCCTGTGGGACGACAAGGCCATTGCCCAGCGCGAGTACGACGAGCGTGTGAATGCCGGCAGCGAAGCCAATGCCAACCTGCGCGCCGCCCAGGCCCAGCTGCAGACCGCGCGCCTGAGCCTGGGCTACACCCAGGTGCGGGCGCCGGTGTCGGGCCGCATCGGCAAGCTCGAAGTGACGGTGGGCAACCTCGTCGCCGCGGGCCCCGGCGCGCCGGTGCTGACCACGCTGGTGTCGGTGAGCCCGATCTACGCGAGCTTCGACGCCGACGAGCAGGTCATCACGCGAGCCCTGAAAGACCTGCCGAGCGGCTCCAGCGCCCGAGGCCAGATCGAGAGCATTCCCGTGCAGATGGGCACCGCCGGCCTCGACGGCACGCCCTTCACCGGCAAGCTGCAGCTGATCGACAACCAGGTCGATGCCAAGAGCGGCACGGTGCGTGTGCGTGCTTCGTTCGACAACAAGGACGGCGCGCTCATCCCCGGCCAGTTCGCCCGCATCCGCATGGGACAGGCCCGCAACGACACCGCGCTTCTCGTGAGCGAGCGCGCCATCGGTACCGACCAGAACAAGAAGTTCGTGATGGTCGTGGGCGAAGACAACAAGGCGGTCTACCGCGAAGTCACGCTCGGTGCGTCGATCAACGGGCTGCGTGTCGTGAGCAAGGGCCTGAAGGTCGGCGACAAGGTCGTGGTCAACGGCCTGCAGCACATCCGCCCGGGTGCGCTGGTGGCGCCGAAGCAAGTGACCATGGACGCCAAGGCCGACACAAAGCAACCGGAACACGTGGCCGAGGCCGCGAAGTCCTGAACTCGGAGGGGAGTGCAGTCGCACCCACCGGAGAACCAACATGAATCTCTCAAAATTCTTCATCGACCGGCCGATCTTTGCCGGCGTGCTGTCGCTATTGATGCTGATAGCCGGGCTGATCGCGCTGCGCAGCCTGCCGATCTCGGAGTACCCGGAAGTCGCGCCGCCCTCGGTGGTGGTGCGCGCCCAGTACCCCGGTGCCAATCCGAAGGTGATTGCTGAAACGGTGGCCACGCCGCTCGAAGAGCAGATCAACGGCGTCGAAGGCATGCTCTACATGGGCAGCCAGGCAACGACCGACGGCGTGCTCACGCTCACCGTGACCTTCCGCCTCGGCACCGATCCCGACAAGGCACAGCAGCTCGTGCAGAACCGCGTCTCGCAAGCCGAGCCGCGTCTGCCCGAGGAAGTGCGCCGGCTCGGCATCACGACCGTCAAGAGCGCCCCCGACCTGACGATGGTGGTCCACCTCGTCTCGCCGAACAACCGCTACGACATCAACTACCTGCGCAACTACGCGGTGCTGAACGTGAAGGACCCGCTGGCACGCATCGAAGGCGTGGGCCAGGTCCAGATCTTCGGCGGCGGCGACTACTCGATGCGCGTCTGGCTCGACCCGCAGAAGGTCGCGCAGCGCGGCCTCTCGGCCAGCGACGTGGTGGCGGCCATCCGCGGCCAGAACGTGCAGGCCGCGGCCGGCGTGGTCGGCGCATCGCCGGGCCTGTCGGGCGTGGACATGCAGCTGTCGATCAATGCGCAAGGGCGCCTGCAGAGCGAGGAAGAGTTCGGCGACATCATCGTCAAGAGCGGCACCGATGGCGCCGTGACTCGCCTGCGCGACATCGGCCGCCTCGAGATGGGTGCCGCTGACTACTCGCTGCGCTCGCTGCTGAACAACGACCCGGCCGTCGGCATGGGCGTGTTCCAGGCGCCGGGCTCCAACGCGCTGGACATCTCGTCCAACGTGCGCAAGACGATGGCCGAGCTCAACAAGAATATGCCCGAGGGCCTGGAATACCGCATCGCCTACGACCCGACGCAGTTCGTGCGCGCATCGATCGAATCGGTGATCCACACGCTGCTCGAAGCCATCATGCTGGTGGTGCTGGTCGTGATCCTGTTCCTGCAGACGTGGCGCGCGTCGATCATTCCGCTGCTGGCCGTGCCGGTGTCGGTGATCGGCACCTTCGCGGTGCTGCACGTCCTCGGTTTCTCGATCAACGCGCTGAGCCTGTTCGGGCTGGTGCTGGCGATCGGCATCGTGGTGGACGACGCCATCGTGGTGGTGGAAAACGTGGAGCGGAACATCGAGGCCGGGCTCACGCCGCGTGAAGCCACGTACCGTGCCATGCGCGAAGTGTCCGGGCCCATCATCGCGATCGCGCTGGTGCTGGTGGCCGTGTTCGTTCCGCTGGCTTTCATCAGCGGCCTCACGGGCCAGTTCTATCGCCAGTTCGCGGTGACGATTGCGATCTCGACGGTGATCTCGGCGATCAACTCGCTGACGCTGTCGCCTGCGCTCGCTGCACTTCTGCTGCGCGGCCATGACGCTCCCAAGGACGCGCTGACGCGCGGCATGGACAAGGCTTTCGGTTGGCTGTTCCGCGGCTTCAACAAGCTGTTCCATCGCGGCTCCGAGGCCTACAGCGGCGGCGTGAAGAACGTGATCTCGCGCAAGGCGCTGATGCTCGCGATCTACGTCGCGCTCATCGCCGTGACCTTCGGCCTCTTCAAGGCGGTGCCCGGTGGCTTCGTGCCGGCGCAGGACAAGCAGTACCTGATCGGCTTCGCCCAGCTGCCCGACGGCGCCACGCTGGACCGCACCGACGAAGTGATCCAGCGCATGGGCGAGATCATGAAGAAGAACCCGAACGTGGAAGACGCCATCGCCTTCCCGGGCCTGTCGATCAACGGCTTCACCAACAGCTCCAACTCGGGCATCGTGTTCGCCACGCTCAAGCCCTTCGACCAGCGCAAGCGCGCCGACCAGAGCGGCGGTGCGGTGGCGGGCCAGTTGAACGGCGCCTTCTCGAGCATCCAGGACGCCTTCATCGTGATGTTCCCGCCGCCGCCGGTGGCGGGCCTGGGCACCACGGGCGGCTTCAAGCTGCAGCTGGAAGACCGCGGTTCGGTGGGCTACGACCAGATGGACGCGGCAGTGAAGGCCTTCATGGCCAAGGCTTACCAGGCGCCCGAACTGGCCGGCATGTTCACGAGCTGGCAGGTCAACGTGCCGCAGCTCTATGCGGACATCGACCGCACCAAGGCCCGCCAGCTCGGCGTGCCCGTGACGGACATCTTCGACACCATGCAGATCTACCTCGGCAGCCTGTATGCGAACGACTTCAACAAGTTCGGCCGCACGTATTCCGTGCGCGTCCAGGCCGATGCGCCTTACCGCGCCCGTGCCGAAGACGTCGGCCTGCTGAAGGTGCGCTCGACCTCGGGCGAGATGGTGCCGCTGGCCGCGCTGATGAAGGTGAATTCGACCTTCGGTCCGGAACGCGCCATGCGCTACAACGGCTACCTCGCCGCCGACATCAACGGCGGCCCGGCGCCGGGCTACTCCTCGGGCCAGGCGCAGGACGCGATCACCAAGATCGCGGCCGAGACGCTGCCCAAGGGTGTGAGCTTCGAATGGACCGAGCTGACCTACCAGGAGATCCTGGCCGGCAACTCCGCCTTCCTGGTGTTCCCGCTGGCCATCCTGCTGGTGTTCCTGGTGCTGGCCGCGCAGTACGAAAGCCTGACGCTGCCGATCGCGATCATCCTGATCGTGCCCATGGGCATCATGGCCGCGATGACCGGCGTATGGATATCGGGGGGTGACAACAACGTCTTCACGCAGATCGGGTTGATCGTGCTGGTGGGGCTGAGTGCGAAGAACGCGATTCTTATCGTGGAGTTCGCCCGGGAGCTCGAATTTGCCGGCCGCACACCGATACAGGCCGCCATCGAAGCCAGCCGCTTGCGCCTGCGCCCGATTCTCATGACCTCGCTGGCCTTCGTGATGGGCGTGCTGCCCCTCGTGCTGTCGACCGGCGCGGGCTCGGAGATGCGCAAGGCCATGGGCGTGGCGGTGTTCGCCGGGATGATCGGCGTGACGGCCTTCGGCCTGTTCCTGACGCCTGTGTTCTACGTGCTGCTGCGCCGCCTCGCGGGCAACCGGCCACTCAAACTGCATGGCGAAGTACCGCATGGCGACGACTTCGTGTCGGCCGGGCATCCGGCTTCGCATGGCGGCGCCGGTGGTGGCGGCCTGCATCCGGTGCCTGCATCGCCGCGTTCTTCGCATGACGACTGATCGATCGAGAAAGCGCATCATGAAATTTTCAGTACAACCTCTGGTGAAGCCGCTTCGTACCGCGTTGCTGCCGCTGATGGCCGCCCTGGTGCTCGCCGGCTGTGCCACCGCGCCCTCGGGCCTGCCCGAGATCACGACCACCGCCCAGTTCAAGGAGCAGGGCAAGGACCAGGCGGTGACGCCGCCCGCCGGCTTCACGCGGGCCGCGCCCTCCGAGGCGCAGCCGCGCGGCGCCTGGTGGCTGGCGTTCAACGATTCGGCGCTCAACGCACTGATCGAGAAGGCCGACGTCAACAACACCAACATCCAGGCCGCGGCCGCGCGGCTGGCCGAGGCTCGCGCGCTGGCGCGCAGCGCCAACGCCGACCGCCTGCCGCAGATCGGCCTGGGCGCTGGCGCCAACCGCGGCGCGGGCCTGGACAAGGCCACGGCCAGCACCCGGCCGGCCACGATGACGAACATCGGCGCCACGTTCTCGTATGAGGTCGACCTGTTCGGCCGCCTCTCGGGCGCGAGCAACGCGGCCAAGCTCGATGCGGCCGGCCGCGAGGCGCTGCTGCAAAGCACGCGCCTCGCAGTGCAGGCCGAAGTGGCGCAGACCTACCTGCAGTTGCGCGCGCTCGATGCCGAGCGCGCCCTGGTGCGCGAGCAGGTCGAGGCGTATCGCGACACGCTGCGCCTGTCGCAGCGCCGCGAGCAGGCCGGCGACATCGCCGAGCTCGACGTGGCGCGCGTGCAGACCGAGGTGTCGTCCACCGAGTCGGATGCGCTCGCGCTCGACCGCCAGCGCGCCCAGGTGGAGCATGCGCTCGCGGTGCTGGTGGGCGATTCGGCTTCGAGCTTCGGCTTGCGTGTCGACGAGTGGGCGACGGCGCTCCCGTCCATTCCGCCGGGTGTGCCCGCCACGGTGCTCACGCGCCGCCCCGACGTGTCGGCCGCGCAGAGCGCCGTGCTGGCCGCGCAGGCCCGCGTGGGCGTGGCGCAGGCCGCGTGGTTCCCGGACATCTCGCTGACCGGCGCCGCCGGCTATGCCTCGCCCGAGATCGGCGACCTCTTCAAGTGGTCGGCGCGCTCGTGGGGCGTGGGCGCGCTGCTGTCGCTGCCGATCTTCGACGGCGGCCGCCGCGAGGCCGGCGTGCAGGGTGCCAATGCTCAGCTCGACGGTGCGCTTGCGAGCTACCGCACGCAGGTGCTGGTGGCGTTCCAGGAAGTCGAAGACCAACTGGCCGCCATCCGCATCCTGCAGGAGCAGTCGGTCGTGCAGGCACAGGCCGTGACCTCGGCCCAGCGCGCCACCAGCCTGTCGGACACGCGCTATCGCAACGGCTATGTCAGCCAGCTCGACCTGCTGGACGCGCGCCGCAGCGAATTGCGCAACCGCCGGCAGGCACTGCAGGTGAAGTCGGCGCAGTACCAGGCGGCGGTGGGGCTGATCCGCGCCATCGGCGGCGGCTGGGAAGCGCCGGCGCCGGTCGCGGTTGTCCCGGCGCGGACGGCCGTGGCCGTGCGCTGAATCGCGATCAAGGATTGAAATTGAAAGCCTGAGCGCCGCAAGGCGGTCTTGCGCCGCCGTGGGTTCAGTCGGTTTTCTTGCCGGCTGGATTCGCGGCGGCGCTTATTTTTTGCAGCTCCACCGCGCCCACGGCCAGGGCGTTCGAATAGCTGGCCTGCGGCCTCGACGCTGTCCGGTAGACCCGGTAGTCGAAGGTTTCGGAGGCGGCGTCGCCATGGTGGGCTTCGAGCAGGATCCAGAAGAACTGGCCCGGTTCGCGTTCCTCGACGGCTAGCGCCAAATCATTCAAGGCTGGCATGGGTTCCCGGGTGCAATGCGGTGTGGTGGCCTCTGGTGTACGCAAAAAATGCTACTGTTTGATGCGCCGGATGTATTTGCAATGCCCTGCGATGTGAAAGATGTCGCATTTCGTCGCTTCCATTTGGCCTTTCCCGGACCGGTGTGGCGCTCAACGACAATTCGCCGATGAGTTCAAAGGCGAAAAGCGGGCCGGCGCGTTGCGTCATGGTCCTGGGCACCACCAGCGGCGCCGGCAAGAGCTGGCTGGCCACGGCGCTGTGCCGCTGGTATGCGCGGCAGGGCCTGAAAGTGGCGCCTTTCAAGGCGCAGAACATGAGCAACAACGCCCGCGTGGTCGACGGTGGCGAGATCGGCAGCGCCCAGTACTTCCAGGCCCTGGCCGCCAATGCCGTGCCCGAGGTGCGGATGAATCCGCTGCTGCTCAAGCCCGAGCGCGATACCCACAGCCAGGTGGTGCTGATGGGGCAGGTGAATGACGAACTCTCGGCCTTGCCCTGGCGCGGCCGCAGCGAGCGCGTCTGGCCGCAGATCGCGCAGGCGCTCGACGAACTGCGCGCCGGAAACGACGTGGTGGTGATCGAAGGCGCGGGCTCGCCGGCCGAGATCAACCTGATGGCCAGCGACATCGTCAACATGCGCATCGCCCGGCACGCGCAGGCGCGCTGCCTGCTCACGACCGACATCGACCGCGGAGGCGCCTTTGCCCATCTGTACGGCACTTGGGCGCTCCTGCCAGAGGCCGACCGCGTGCTGCTGCGCGGCTTCGTGCTCAACAAGTTCCGCGGCGACGCCTCGCTGCTCGCGCCTGCGCCGCAACAGTTGCAGGAGCTGACCGGCGTGCCCACCGTGGCCACGCTGCCGATGTGGTGGCAGCACGGCTTGCCCGAAGAAGACGGCGTATTCGACGACCGCAGCCGTGCGAGCGGCACCGTGACGCGCACGGTCGCGGTCGTGGCATATCCGCGCATCAGCAACCTCGACGAATTCCAGGCGCTGAAGAACGTGCCCGGCGTGCGGCTGGTCTGGGCTCGTACGCCGGCCGACGTGGCCGGCGCCGACTGGATCGTGCTACCCGGCTCCAAGCACACCAGCGGCGACCTGGCCTGGCTGCGCGCCCAAGGGCTGGACAGCGCCGTGGCCGCGCATGCCGAACGCGGCGGCGCGGTGCTGGGCATCTGCGGCGGGCTGCAGATGCTGGGCGAGGCGCTGGTCGATCCGCACGGCATCGACGGCAATGCGCCGGGGCTGGGCCTGCTGCCGCTGGTGACGGTGTTCGCGCGCGAGAAGACGGTGCGGCACCGCACCGCGGCTTTCGGCGAGCTGAGCGGCGCCTGGGCCGCGCTGTCGGACGTGCCCGTCGCCGGCTACGAGATCCACCATGGCCAGACCGCCGCACACCCGCAGATGGCGCAGCACGGCCAGGCCGTGATGTCCGACGGACTGGCCTGGCAGAACGCGCGTGGCAACGTGCTCGGCATTTATCTTCACGGCCTGTTCGAGGACCCGCGCGCCCTGCACGCGCTCTTCGGCGCCTCCGTGCCCACGCTCGACGCCACCTTCGACGGTCTGGCCGACTTCATCGATACCCACTTCGACGCCGGCGTGCTTGCCGGACTGATTGCATGACCGAAACCATCCCCACCATTTCCGACATCACCGACATCGCGCTCGCCGCCCGCCTGCAGAGCGCGCTCGACAACAAGACCAAGCCGCTCGGCGCGCTGGGCCGGCTCGAGGCGTTGGCCTTGCGCATCGGCACCATCCTCGGCACCGAAAGCCCGGTGCTCGAAGCCCCGCAGATGCTGGTCTGCGCGGGCGATCACGGGCTCGCCGCACGAGGCGTCTCGGCGTACCCGAGCGACGTGACCTGGCAGATGGTCGAGAACTTCCTCGCCGGCGGCGCGGCCGTGAGCGTGCTGGCGCGCCAGCACGGGCTGGCGCTGACGGTGGTCGACTGCGGCGTGCGGCGCGACTTCCAGGCGCGCCCGGGGCTGGTGTCGCGCCGGATCGCCGAAGGTACGGTAGACGCTTCGCAAGGCCCGGCCATGACGGCCGCGCAGTGCGCCCAGGCCATCGCCAACGGGCGCGAGGTGGTGCGCGTGCTGCCGGGCAACGCGTTGCTGCTCGGCGAGATGGGCATCGGCAACAGTTCGTCCGCCGCGCTGCTGCTCTCGCGGCTGGGCGGGTTGGACATCGACGCCTGCACCGGCGCCGGCACCGGCCTCGATGCGGCCGGGCTGGCGCGCAAGCGCGAGGTGCTGCGGCAGGTGCTGGCGCTGCACGCTGGCGCGACCGCGCCTCTGGACGCGCTGGCCGCCTTCGGCGGTTTCGAGGTGGCTACGCTGGTCGGTGCGGTGCTTCAGGCGGCCGAGGAGCGGCGCGTGATCGTGGTCGACGGCTTCATCGCCAGCGCAGCGGTGCTGGTGGCGCAGGCGCTGCAGCCGCACGCGGTGCAGCGCTGCGTGGCCGCGCATTGCTCGGCCGAACCCGGCCACGTGCTGCTGCTGGAGCGGCTGGGGCTGGAGCCGCTGCTCAAGCTCGAACTGCGCCTGGGCGAAGGTTCGGGTGGGGCGCTGGCCTGGCCGCTGCTCGAATCGGCCTGCCGCATCCTGCGCGAGATGGCGAGCTTCGAGTCGGCCGGTGTGTCGCGCAAGGACAGCTGAAGCGGATGAACGGCGTTCGCCATTTCCTGCTCGCGCTGCAATTCTTCACGCGCGTGCCGGTGACGGGGCCGCTGGCTGCGTGGGTCGGCTTCAGTCCGCAGATGCTGCGTTCGAGCGCGGCGCATCTGCCCGGCATCGGATGGCTGGCAGGCGGGGTGGCGGCGCTGGTGTTCGTTGCTGTGGGCATGGGGCTGCCGGGTGTCGCCGGTGCGCTGGCTGCTGCCGTGCTGAGCACCACGGCCACCGTGATGCTGACCGGCGCCTTCCATGAAGACGGCCTGGCCGACGTGGCCGATGGCCTGGGCGGTTCGGCCAACCGCGACCGGGCGCTGGAGATCATGAAGGACTCGCGCATCGGCGCCTTCGGTGCGCTGGCGCTGGTGCTGGCGCTGGGCCTGAAATGCGCGCTGCTCGCAGTGCTGGCGGGGCACGGCTTGCAGGCGGTTGTTGTCGCCATCGTCGGCGCGCATGTGCTGTCGCGGCTGATGCCGCTGTTCCTGATCCGGTGGTTGCCCTATGTGGGCGACAGCGGGGCGAGCAAGGCGAAGCCGCTGGCGGATGCGATCAGCGGTGGCGCGTTGCTGATCGCGGGGGTGTGGGCGCTGCCGGCGGTGGCACTGCTGCTGTATGCACACGATGTGGCGCACAGCGTGGCAGCCGTGCTTGCGGCCGTTGTTGCTGCAGGCTGGATGGCGCGTCTTTTCATGCGCCGGCTGCAGGGCTTCACCGGCGATGGCCTTGGCGCGACCCAGCAGGTCTGCGAGCTGGCGATCTACCTCGCACTGGCGTGGCGCGCATGAGCGACGCCACCCGAAGGACGCTCTGGCTCCAGCGCCACGCGCCCGTGGTGGCCGAGCCCGGCCTGTGCTACGGCGCCACGGACCTCGAAGCCCATGCAGACGCCACGCTCGCCGCTGCGCAGCGCATCGCGCCTTTGCTCCCTGCGGGCATCACCGTGCGCAGTTCGCCGCTGCGGCGATGTGCCGGGCTGGCCGATGCCATCGTCGCGTTGCGCCCCGATCTTCGGGTGCGGCACGATGCACGGCTGGCCGAGATGAACTTCGGCGCCTGGGAAGGGCGGCCGTGGTCCGCCATCGCACGCGAGGAATTCGACGCGTGGACCGGCAATTTCGCCGATGCGCCTGCCGGCGGCCATGGCGAAAGCGTGCGCGCATTCATGCAGCGCGTGGCCGCCGCGCATGACGAATGGCTTGCGGGCGAGGGCGATGCGCTGTGGATCACGCATGCAGGCGTGCTGCGGGCGGTAACGTTGCTGCAGCGCGGCACCCGCTGCCCCGGAGCCGCCGCCGACTGGCCTGCTGGGGAACTGGCCTTCGGCGGTTGGCTGACTTTCGATAATTAGCTGCCGTCGGACAGTGTCGATGCGGCTCAGTTCTTCTGCCGCCACTGTTCGCGCCAGAGCCGCTCCAGCTGCGGCGCCAGCGCAGCCGGCGGCGTGCCCAGGAAGCGGTTGCTGCCGTGGCGCTGCACCAGGCCGTAGAGGCGGCCGGAGCCCTGGTCGTAGAGCGCGATCGCGTTGTTGTCGTAGCAGTCGTGCGGCTTGCAGAAGGCGTGCAGGAGGTAGCGCGTTCCCTCGACCGTCACCCATTGCGGCTCGGGCGCCGGACCTTCGCGGCGCACCAGCCAGCGGTCGTTCTCGCGCGTGCCCAGGGCGACGCGCCAGGCCTTCTCCATGGCCGGGCCCCGCGCCAGCGCCGCTGGGCTGCCCGTGGGCGGGGGAGGCGCCTTGACGGCGGGCTCGACAGGCGGGGCCACGGCCCGCACTGCGCCGTTGCAGCGCCAGTAGCGCAGCTTCATCATGTCGGGGCCGAGCTGGCCGGCGACCGGCTTGTCGGCGTCCAGCGCGATGTACTGGCCGCGCGCTTCGCGGTAGACGAGGAAGGTCATGGAGCCGGACTTGCCCGCGCTGCTCATCAGCGCCACGTCGAAGCCCGCCGGCGGCGGGCGGTTGCCGAAGAAGCTGTGGGCGGTCTGCGGTTCGTTGCCGGTCACGCGGCGCTTGCCGCTTTCGGCGATCAGCATGTCCTGGCGCACCTGCAGCGTCGGTGCGGCCGCGTTGGCGCAGTTCGTCGACCAGCGGCCGCCGTAGAGCGCCATGGCCTCGGGCGGCAGGCCGCCGCCCTGCTGCGACCATGCCGCGGCCGGAAGGAGGGCGGCGAGCAGCGTGGCGACCAGCAGTGCCCGGGAGTCGTTCTTTCGTGTCGTCATTCGTCGTCGGTCTCAGGCCGTCTTCGGCATCGGTGTCTTTGGCTTGTAGGCGCAGAAAGTGGCCACTGCGCACTCCCAGCAGCGCGGCTTGCGCGCCACGCAGATATAGCGGCCATGCAGGATGAGCCAGTGGTGCGCATGCAGCCGGTATTCGGGTGGGACGCGCTTCTCGAGTTTGAGTTCCACCTCCAGCGGCGTCTTGCCCGGCGCAAGCCCGGTGCGGTTGCCGACGCGGAAGATGTGCGTGTCGACCGCCATGGTCGGCTCGCCGAAGGCCACGTTGAGCACCACGTTCGCGGTCTTGCGGCCGACGCCCGGCAGCGCCTCCAGTTCGGCGCGGGTGCGCGGCACCTCGCCGCCGTGCAGCTCCACCAGCATGCGGCAGGCCTCGATCAGGTGCTTCGCTTTGCTGCGGTACAGGCCGATGGTCTTGATGTACTCCTCCAGCCCCTCGACACCCAGATCGAGAATGGCCTGCGGCGTATTCGCCACCGGATACAGCTTGCGCGTGGCCTTGTTCACGCCCACGTCGGTGGCCTGTGCCGACAGCAGCACGGCGGCCAGCAGCTCGAAGGGGGTTGTGTATTCGAGTTCGGTCTCGGGCTCGGGGTTGGCCGCCTGCAGGGTGGCGAAGAAGAGGGGGATGTCGTTTTTTTTCATGGGGCTTCGTGGGGGCGGCACGCGCAATATATCGTTGAAAGGCGATAGCCTTACGCAGCTTTATTGCCCGCCGCTTTCGCGACAATGGCACCCCAGAAAGTGAGACCGACCATGCAATTCGCCTCCCGCCTCGACAACGTCGAGACCTCCGCCATCCGCGAACTCTTCAAGCTGCTGGGCAAGCCCGGCATCATCAGCTTCGCGGGCGGCTTTCCCGAC
>Ga0209257_1000504_pt1 | contig 68999 bp, 60 predicted proteins | sample AraplaCvi_mCL_r2_FD_184277 | JGI IMG/M metagenome (GOLD analysis project Ga0209257, IMG submission 184277) | Arabidopsis root microbial communities from North Carolina, USA - plate scrape MF_Cvi_mCL_r2 (SPAdes) (version 2) | ecosystem: Host-associated > Plants > Roots > Endosphere | place: USA...
GACGGTCGCCGACGTGGACGGCTGGCTCTATCGCCTGGTGCAGTTCGCCATCCGCGCGGCGGTCGCCGAGCGGACCCTGGACGAAGTGCTCTCGGCCAAGAGCGCGCTCGATGCCGAGCTGCGCGCGACTGTCGCGCGGAAGCTCGGCGAGACCGGCATCGAGGTGACGGATCTCGGCGTGAAGGATGTGATCCTGCCGGGCGAGATCCGCGATCTCGTGAACAAGGTGGTGGAGGCGGAGCGGACGGCGAAGGCCAACCTGATCCGCCGGCAGGAGGAGACCGCGGCGACGCGTTCGCTCCTCAACACCGCCAAGCTCATGGAGGAGAACCCGCTCCTCCTCCGCCTGAAGGAGCTCGAGAGCCTCGAACGCCTGGTGGAGAAGGTCGGGCGCATCGACCTCCATGCCGGCGAGGGCCAGGGCTTCGACGCACTTTTGAACCGCCTCGTGCGGCTGAAGGGTGCGGACGCGGCCTGAGCGTCACGGCGGGGGATTCCAGGAATCGGAATCCCCCGTTCGCGCCTGCTACTCGATGAACGCGATGCCGAGCTCGAGGCCGTTGCGGCGGCGCACTTTGCAGTTCCGGATGCGGCCGTCGCTGAAGCGCAGCATGAAAACCTGCGGCACCTGGACCGGCGCACTGAGCTTGATCCGTGCGCCGGTTTCGGAGAGATCGCGGATCACGCAGTCATAGACCGTCATCATGTCGTCGAACACGACCTTGCCGCTCATCAAAGTCTTCTGGCGCGCGGCATGGCGTCGTTGCGTGGCGTCGCCGGCCGGCGGCGCGTGCACGGCGTCCACATCCGGTGGCGACGCCTCAGCATGAGCGACGCCGCCGGGCTCCTCATGGTTCAGGATGCTCCGCGCCCGCTCCCGCCACCGCGCCAGTGCGTCGGGCGACAAGGTGTGGGTCGGAACCGGCGTCGATCTTTTGCCGTACTCGCTCACAGCTCGAACTCCGCTTCAGAACCGCCCACGAACCGGGCGGCGTCATCTCTTCTACGGAGTCATATGGGCACAACATTCTCCATGGACGGTTAAATTCCACCGCTACCCACCGATTCCCACATGGCCATGTAGGCAGCCGGGCGGAAATGCCGCAGCCTCATGCGCGACAGTCCAACGGATGAAATGATTTTGATCAAGTGGCCGGTGCGACGCTTCCGCTCCTCAGCATGCTTTCGTTGACCTGACGCAAGGAGCCTTGCGCCGGCGCCTCCGGCAAGGTCGTCACCGGGCAGGCCCTGCGCACCCGGTCGTGGAAGTCGTGGATGCAGCCCTCATATTGCGAGAGCGGGCCGAACTCGAAGCCGTGCGAGTTCAAGCCGACCTGCACGCGCTCGGAGAGCAGCTTGTCCTCGGCGCTGACCTGGCGGTTGATGCGCGCGTTCAAGTACCGCAGCACCTTCATCTCACGCCGCGCATCGGGCCGCACGAAGATCGGATAGCGCACGGTGCAGGTCTCGGCGCCGAGCGGCAGGAACTGGAACACGTCCATGCTGTCGCCGTAGATGTCGATGCCGATATTGGGCGGCATGGTGAAGAACATCCAGCTCTTGCGCACGTCCTCCGGCAGGTTTCCGTTCAGCTCCGGCGCCATCTGCTGATACAGGCGCTCCGACCATTGCGAGGAGAGCTTGTCGCGCAGGGTGCTTTTCGAGCCGGCGACGCCATGCTCGTTCATGAAGCCACCGAGATCGCTGTCGAGCAGCCGGTCATAGCCCGGATGGCCGACCGGCACGTGGTAGTTCTCGAGATTGTTGTCGACGCCGACTTTCCAGTTGCAGGCCCAGTTCTCGACCCAGGGCTCTTCCAGCGGCACCATCTCTTCGAGGCGATAGGGCTCGAGCAGATGGATGTAGTCCTTCCACATCTCCTTCAAGCTCGGGCCACCGGAGACGACGCGCACGAAGACCAGGCCGCAGAGAATTTCCAGCTCCACCGGCCTGAGGCCGAGCTGTTTCTTGTCGGCACGGGGGAAGGTCTTCTCGGCCGGCATGCCGGCGAGCTCACCGCGCAGATTGTAGGACCAGCCATGATAGGGGCAGGTAACGCGCGCCTTGCAGCTGCCGGCACCATCGAGCAGCTTGGCGCCGCGATGGCGGCAGACATTCATGAAGGCGCGCAATTCGCCATCCTTGCCGCGCAGCACCAGGATGGAATCGCGCAACAGGTCCAGCGTCACGAAATCGCCGACGTTCCTGACCTGGTTCACGTGGCAGGCGAACTGCCAGGAGGGGCGGAACAGCGCCTCGTATTCGAGCGCGTTGAGCTCGGCATTGCGATAGGTCCAGGCCGGCAACACCAGCGGCGCGATCTCGCGCGGGCTCTTGATCGGGCGTTGGTCGGTCATGGTGTCCTCCTGTCGCTGCAGAAAAAAAGCGCGCTCGGCCGCGAATGCGGCTGTTTAGATTCTTCGTCTCGTTGTGCGGTCAGGCCCGCTCGTCGGGGGCAAATTCCTGCGGGAAGATGCTGGCGAGATAGGCCCGCGCGGTCCGTCTTGCCGCCGCGCGGTCGTAGTTGCGGCCGCCGGCCAGAATCTCCTGCCATTGCCATTCGAGCAGACCGGAGAAACCCAGGGCGAGCGCTTCGGCATTAAGATGCTCGTAGCCGCCGCGTCCGATGATTTCGGCGAACAGACGGTCGAGCCCGTCCTGGCTCATCGTGTCGTAGGAGCCGATGCGCTCGAGATAGAGCTTGCGGGCCTTGGCCTCGCCCCAGAACGCGTACCAGACCGCGACATTCGCCGGATCGCTCACCTTGGGATCGAGGCTGACATCGATGATCGCTTCCAGCGCCTTCACCGGGTCGCCGGCCGCGCCTTCGAGCGCCGCGCGCCGCGCGGTCTCGAACTCGCCGGCGATCTGCTCCAAGGCCGCGAGCAGCAGCGCGTCTTTCTTCTGGAAGTGCAGGATCACCGTGCCTGGAGCCACCTTCGCCGCCTCCGCCACCAGTTGGACGGTCGTGCCGGAGAGGCTGTGCCTCGCGATCACGGCGATGGTCGCGCGCAGGATCGCTCCCTTGGTTCGAGAGACGAGCGCCTCGTTCCGCCGTTGTGATATGTCGGTCACAGCCTGCACGATAACGTCCTACCTGATTGAATTTCAACGGCTAATTTATATCAACTGAATGAGCATTCATTTATATCATCAGCCGGCTTTTTGTCAAGGGCACGGGACAGGCAGGAAATCAGCATATCCAGACCTGCGGTTGTAACAATTCCTTCTTTTTTCAAGCCTTGATCCGGCCATTAGGCTCGCGACTTAAACGGGGAAGCTCCGAAAGCCGGGGCGATTCGAGGGGCGGTCATATGAGTGGGACGAGTTCTGTCACGGTGGCGGCGCAGACGCTTCCGGCCTTGGCGCCGGCGGCCGGCGCGGTCGCGCAGATCAAGGCGCAGATCAAGCTGGACGATCGAGCCGAGCTGGTCGAGTACGGCGCCGCCGCGCAGCGCAATGTGGTGGATTATGCCGAGCGGGTTTTGAAGCAGACCAAGAACCGCGAGCTCGGCGATACCGGCGCCTTGCTGACGGACATCATCGCCAAAGCCAAGGGCCTCGACCCGGCGCAGCTCGAGCAGGCTGGCTTCTTCGAACGACTGATGGGTTCGCTCGAGCGCCGGATCCTGAAGTTCCGCGCCCGGTTCGAAGAAGTCTCGGGCCAGATCGAGTCCATCTGCATCGAGCTGGAGAAGCGCAAGGAGGGTCTGCGCCGCGACATCGCGCTGCTCGACCAGCTGCATGACGAGACGGCGACTTCGCTCACCTCCCTTACCGCCTATATCGATGCCGGAAAGGAGTTTGCCGACCAGTTCGAGCGCGACGAATTGCCGAAGCTCAAAGCCGCGGCAGATGCACCGAGCGGCGACAGCAGCCAGGCCATGCTGAACGCGCAAGCTTACCAGGATGCGGTGCAGGCGCTCGACCGGTTGCGCAAGCGTGTCTTCTATTTGCAGCAGGCGCGACAGATCGGCATCCAGCAGCTGCCGCAGATCCGGATCTGCCAGGCGGGCGACGAGACCTTGATCGAGAGCCTGCAGGCCTCGACCTCGCTCACCATTCCGGCCTGGAAGCAGAAGATGATCCTGCTGCTCGGCCTCAACCGGCAGAAGGAAGCGCTGGCGCTGCAAACCGCGGTCAACGAGGCGACCGATCAGATGCTGCGCCAGGCATCGGAGATGATGAAGACCCAGACCATCGAGATCGAGAAACAGTCCCAGGAAGGCCTGGTCAGCATGGAGACGCTAGCCAAGGTCAACCGCGATCTGATCGACACGATCGGCACGGTGGTGCGCGTCCAGGAAGAAGGCCGCGCCAAGCGCGCGCAAGCCGAGGTGCAGATGTCGCAGATGACCGAAGAGCTCAGGAGCGCGCTCGCGCAAGCGGGAAGCCGGGGCTGACAGGCAATCGCATCATGCGCATTCTCGGGATCTCGATCGCAGCCCTGGCGCTGCTCGCATCCGCCTGCACGAAAGAGGCGCCGGTCGACTTCAAGATCGTCGCCGGCTCGGAGAACACCGTCCTGGAGCCGCTGGTCCAGGAATTCTGCCGCGACCACAACATGAACTGCACGTTCGAGTACAAGGGCTCGCTCGATATCGGCGCCGCCTTGGCGCCGGGTGCCACTCTCGAAGCCGATGCGGTCTGGCCGGCGGCTTCGCTCTGGATCGATCTCTTCGACACCGGCCGCAAGGTGAAGAACCTGACTTCGATCAGCCAGTCGCCGGTCATCCTCGGCGTACGGATGGAAAAGGCCAAGACGCTCCGCTGGACCGACCATCCGGTCAGCACCCGCGACATCGTCGCCGCGGTCAAAGACGGCAAGCTGAAGTTCCTGATGACCTCGGCGACCCAGTCGAATTCGGGCGCGTCGGCCTATCTCGCGATGCTCTCGGTGCTGGTCGGGCAGCCGGATGTGATCGCGCCCGGCGATCTCGACGATCCGAAGCTGCAGGAGGACATCAAGCTGCTGCTCTCCGGGGTCGAGCGCTCCTCGGGATCCAGCGGCTGGCTGAAGGACCTCTTCCTCGGCGGCCGCTCGAACGGCACCGAATACGACGCGATGTGGAACTACGAGGGCGTGATCAAGGAGGCGAACGACGCGCTCGCCCAGAAAGGCAAGGAGAAGCTCTGGGCCGTCTACCCGTCGGACGGCGTCTTCGTTGCGGATTCGCCCTTGGGCTTCGTCGATCGCGGCCGCGGGCCCGATGTCGAGCAGCGCTTCACCGAGTTGCAGACGTTCCTGGAAGCGCCGGAGCAGCAGAAGAAGATCGCCGCGCTCGGCCGCCGCGTCGCCTTGAGCGATGCCGCGGCCAAGCCGGAGCCGGACTGGAACTTCAATCCGGCGCAGATGGTGAGCAGCGTCCGCACCCCGGCGCCCGAGGTGATCCGCGCGGCACTGGCGCTCTATCAGGAATCGCTGCGCCGGCCGTCGCTCACCGCCTTCTGCCTTGACTATTCCGGCAGCATGGGCGGCCAGGGCGAGAACCAGCTCCGACAGGCCATGACCTTCCTGCTCTCGCCGCTCGAAGCCAGCCAGGCGCTGATCCAATGGACGCCCAAGGACAAGATCCACATCCTCACTTTCAGCAACACCGTGATGGATGCGCGCGACGGCAACGGCACGGTGCAGAGCCAGGCCGATCTCCTCGACTTCGTCGAGCGGCAGCATGCCAACGGCGGCACCGATATGTATTCCTGCCTGATCGATGCGGTGCGCTGGATCGAGGCGCAGCCCGATCGGGCCAACTATCTGCCGGCGATCCTGGTGATGACCGACGGACGCAGCGAGGGCAACCCGGGCGGCTTCGAGCAGGTGTGGCAGAACGAGGCCGACGGAGTGCCGGTCTTCGGGGTCACGTTCGGAGACGCAGACGCGAGCCAGCTCGACAACGTCGCCAAGCTGACCCGGGCGCGAGTGTTCGACGGACGAAAGGATCTCCAAGGTGCATTCCGCGCCGCCCGTGGTTATAACTGACGGCAGGACCATGGATGTCAGGGGCGACGGCCGCTACGTCATTGCGGGATTGATTGCGGCCGCCGCCTTGCCGGCGGCGGTCTTCCTAGCGGCGATCCCCTATTTCGTCGCGGTGCCGATTTCGATCGTCCTGTTCTTTGCCATCGCCTTTCTGCTTGCGCCACGCCGGCCGCTCGAAGGCATCGATGCCGCCACCGTCGGCCGCGGCCAGATCGAGGCGGCGCAGAATGCGCTCGAAGAAGCGGATCGCGAGCTCGATGCGATCTTCGCCGCGGCAAAAAAGATCCGTACCCGCGACATCGCCGCGGCGCTCCACCATCTGACCACGACGGCGCGGCGCCTGCTTCACCAGGTGGAACAGGATCCGGCCAAGCTCGGCGAGGTGCGGCGGCTGGTGGCGGTCTACCTGCCGCGCACGCGGGAGATCGCGACCGGCTTCGCCGATATCGAAGGCCGCGGCCGGTTGGAGTCGGCGCGCATCGACCGGCTGCGCGACACGCTGAAGAAGATCGACGAGACCTTCCAGCATTTCGGCGAGCGCATGGTCGAAAGCGAGGCTCGAGAGCTCGACGTCGAGCTCAACCTGCTGGAAGATAGCATGAAGCAGGAACTGGGAACCCGGCGATGAGCATGACCCGGCGGCAGATCGGCCTGGGCCTGCTGGGCGGCGCCGTCGCCCTGACCGGCGGAGGGCTCTATCTCCGCGACCACAACCCGTTCCTGAAGCCGGAGCCGACCAAGCTGTTCGGCTTCATCGGCGGCGAGAAGAAGCTGCTCTTGAGCAACGAGAAGATCAAGGCGCTGCTCAGCGACACTTTCGGCTTCGCGCTGGATGCGCGACAGGCCGGCAGTGTCGAGATGGTCCGCGAATCCTCCCTGTTGCAGCAGAACCCGCAATTCCTCTGGCCTTCCTCCGACGTGATGGTGGAGATCGCCAAGCAGTCGCACGTGAAGATCCAGAAGGCGCAGGTGATCGTCAACTCGCCGATCGTGGTCTATAGCTGGGAGCCGGTCGCCGAGGGCCTAATGAAGGCGGGCATCGTGGCGAAGCATCAAGACAACTATTTCATCGTCGATACCCGCAAGCTCCTCGAGGCGCATATCTCCGCGGCATCCTGGGCATCGGTGAATTTGCCCGAGCTCTACGGCAAGGTGCGCATCGTCTCGACCGACCCCAACCGCTCGAACAGCGGCTTCATGTTCGCCGGCCTTGCCGCCGACATTCTTTCGGAGGACGTGGCGACCACGGAGACCGTGCGGCGTGACATCGAGCCCTTGAAGACCATCTTCGCCCGCATGGGCTTCATGGCCTATTCCTCGGGCAAGCTGTTCGAGGATTACCTGGTGGGTGGCATGGGTGCGTATCCGCTGGTGGTCGGTTATGAGAGCCAGTTGCTGGAATGGTCGCTGTCGGATGCCACGCGCTGGCAGCGGATCCGCGACGGCGCCGGGCCGAAGCCGGTCATGCTTTATCCCCAGCCGACGGTCTTTTCGGCACATCCTTTGATTGCGGTCGCGCCGGAATCCCTGCCGCTGATCGACGCCATGCAGGCCGAAGCCTTCCAGACCATCGCCTGGAGCGAGCACGGCTTCCGCGGACCCCTGGGCTCGGCGGAATCCATGACCCATTCCGCCTCCGGATTGGCGGTACCGCAGACCTTAACAGCGATCGTCCCGATGCCCGAAGCGGAGGTCATGCTGGCCTTAACCGGCGATATTGCAGCGCCTTCGCCCTGACCGCATACAAGGCATTTAATCCTTTACGGGTGCTGCCTTTTTTTCGCCTCTTTCTGACTAACACACGTTGATATAAGGAAAAGCACTGGGGCGCGCTTTGCGGCTTAGAACTCAGATCAAGGAGGAGGCTCGGCGCCAACCTATCGTTAATTCTCGATTGTAAAGTTGTCTGACGGCCGCCATATTGACCGCTCGTCGGCTCGCGATGGGTTGGCCAAGTCATCTGCTCCAAGGGAGCTCCGACCCGGTCTCATCCCCTTCGAAGTTTGGCGTCGGTCGCCTGCTCGGCGTTATCGAGGGGCGATGGTTGTGCACCTACTCCAGAGGAAAGCTATGGCTACTGGTACAGTCAAATGGTTCAACACCCAGAAGGGTTACGGCTTCATCCAACCCGATGATGGCTCCAAGGACGTCTTCGTCCATATCTCGGCAGTCGAGCGCTCCGGCATCGGCTCGCTGCGCGATGGTCAGAAGGTGAGCTATGACGTGGTCCAGGACCGCGGCAAGCCGGCGGCCACCAATCTGAAGGGCTGAGAACCAACGCATTCTTCGATTGTGGGCGGCTTCGGCCGCCCTTTTTTTATGCGCATATCGGCTCTGCTCTTCGCATGCATTGCGCATTCGCGGGCGTGGGAGTAGACCGGTGCTCTGCCTGACAGGATCGCCTTGATCAGGGTTCGCTTGATATCGGGAGGAAGCAGGAATGTCGAACGCCGAACACGGTCGGAACCAGCCGCCGTTCCTGCAGCTCAATCCCACCGATCCGCTGATCGTCGCCACCCGCGAGCTCAAAGCCGGCGAGGATCTCGGCCTGGACGTGAAGCCGGTCGAAACCATCGCGCGTGGCCATAAAATGGCGACCCAGCCAATCGCCGACGGCGCGCCGGTCAGGAAGCTGGGACAAGTGATCGGCGTCGCCACGAAATCGATCGCGCCCGGCCAGCACATCCACACGCACAATGTCGAGTTCCGGCCGAGCACGGCGGATCATGCGATCGGCTCCGGCCGCACCAACATGCCGATCCTCGCCGAAGACAAGGCCGCGACCTTCCTTGGCATCGTCCGCCCCGACGGGACGATCGCGACCCGCAACTATATCGGCGTGCTGACCACGGTGAACTGCTCGGCGACCGTCGCGCGGCACATCTCGGATCACTTCCGCATGCATCCGGAAGAGCTGGCGCCCTATCCCAATGTCGACGGCGTCGTCGCGCTCACCCACAAGGACGGCTGCGCCAGCGCGCCAGATAGCGAGGGCACCAAGCTCTTGCGCCGCACCATCGGCGGCTATGCCAAGCACGCGAATTTCGGCGCGGTGGTGATGATCGGCCTGGGCTGCGAGTCCAACCAGCTGCCGCGCCTCGTCACCGAGGAAGGGCTGAAGGCCGGGCAGCGCATCCAGACCCTGGTGATGCAGGAGGTCGGCGGCACGCGCAAGACCGTCGAGGCAGCGATCGCGCATATCCGCGAGCTGCTGCCCATCGTCAACAACGTGAAGCGGCAACGCCTGCCGGCGAAGCACCTGATCCTCGGCATGCAATGCGGTGGCTCCGACGGCTTCTCGGCGATCACCGCCAACCCGGCGCTCGGCGTCGCCGCCGATCTGCTGGTGCAGAACGGCGGCACCGCGATTCTCTCCGAGACGCCGGAGATCTACGGCGCGGAGCACATGCTGCTCTCCCGCGCGGTCAGCCATGAAGTCGGCGACAAGCTGCTCGACCTGCTGAAATGGTGGGAGAGCTATGCCGCGAAGGACAACGGCTCGCTCGACAACAACCCCTCGCCCGGCAACAAGGCCGGCGGCCTCACCACGATTCTCGAGAAGTCGCTGGGGGCCGCGGCCAAAGGCGGGCGCAGCGATCTGGTCGATGTCTATCGCTATGCCGAGCCGGTGACCAAGCGCGGCTTCGTCTTCATGGATACGCCGGGCTACGATCCGGTCTCGGCGACGGGCCAAGTCGCGGGCGGCGCGAATCTCATCGCCTTCACCACCGGCCGCGGGTCCTGCTTCGGCTGCAAGCCGTCACCCAGCATCAAGCTCGCCACCAACACGCCGATGTACAACCGCATGGCGGAAGACATGGACATCAACTGCGGCGAGATCCTCGACGGCGGCGCCAGCGTCGAGGAAATGGGCGAACGGGTCTTCAAGCTGCTGCTCGAGATCGCCTCGGGCAAGCGCTCGAAGAGCGAAGAGCTCGGTTACGGCGAGGACGAGTTCGCGCCCTGGCATCTGGGCGCGACCTTCTAGATTTCTGAACCGGGTTCACGATCGGCGGAACGGGACAGGACGCCCCGCCGATCGCCCATCCCCCTATTTCGTCGCGCGGACGATCGTCGGATGCCGGATGCCCACGTCGGCCGCCGCGGCCGCCTCGGTGGTTGCGCTCGCGTCGAGAATGGTGACCTGCTCACCGTCGGCCCCATCCCCCGCCGACGCATCGGTCTCGGTCGAGGTATCCGCTCCGGCCGCGGCGCTCGCTGAAGTTTCCGTCGAATCTTCATCGCCGTTCTCGCCCGCGGCGGACGACGTCCTGGTTCGCGAGATCGAGATGCCCGTTGCGGCATCGGCGCCGACACCGAGATCGGTGTCGAGCTTGCCGGCATCGGCCGAAGCACCGATCCCGAGCCGGGTGGCACTGTCAAGATCGACGGACCTGGTCGTGGTTTCAGTGCCGTCGTCATTTTCGGACGAGGATCGGCTTGCCGATGCGCTGGTCGAGGAGCCGGTCGCCGCTCCGGCGCCCACATGCGCGCCGCCGATCGAAGCGCCAGCGCCAAGGCCGCCGCCGGCACCGATGCCCAATCCGTTGGCGGCGGCGGGGCTCGCTGTCACCAACAATCCCGCAGCGCCGAGCAGCAGGCTGGCGAAAGCAAAGCGGCCTACAAGTCCGATGGAATTGCGGTTTTCGCACCGAAAGTCAGTCATGCAGCAAGCTCCTCACTCTGGTGGCCGCGCCAGGTCCGCGGCGTTGCAGGGAGAATGAGCGAGGTTGGCCCCGGTTCATGCCGGGCTGCTTATTCGGAGTACGAAAAGAAAAGGGCGAAGCGCAGCGCGCTTCGCCCTTTGATAACCGACGGCAACCGATCAGTTGGTTGCGGTCGTGGTGTCGGTGCCGTCGGTCCCGGTGTCACCGGTGGCGTCATCCGAGGAACCGTCGGTGCTGTCATCCGGAGTCTCGCCCGACTTCGCCGCGTTGGCCGCATCGGCGATGTCCTGGGCCGTCTCGTCATCCATCGAGTCCGCGAGGTCGTTCAACGACGCGTCATCCGGATTGGTCTCCGCGAGCCGGTCCACGATCGCCTTGACCTGGTCTGCGGTCACCGTCTTGTTCGTCGAATCGGCGAGAATGGCACCCAGCTCCTCGGTGGTGGGCCCGCTCGGTGGCGTGGCGTTCGGGTCGGTTGCGTCCGGATTGTTGGGATCGGTGGGCGCGTTCGCTTTCGCGAAGTCGGAGAGCGCGTCCTTGAAGGTATGGCTGATACGGCCGATCGACGAATTCGGCGACGCATTGGCGAGCCCGGTCAGGGACGCGTGGAAAAAGCCGTTCAACTTGCCGAGATTCTGCGCGGACATGGAATCATCCTCGCCGGACTCATCGGCGGACGCATCCTCGGTCGTGGAATCTGCGGTTCCGCTCTTCCCGGCCTTGGCATTGCTGCCGGTGCCGTCATGGCTGCTGGCCTTGCCGCCGCCGCCGTTGCCGCCGCCGCCATTGCCGCCGCCGCCGTGACCGCCGTCATGGCCATGCCCACCACCATTGCCACCGCCGTTGCCGTTCCCGGCGAAGGCGATGTTGCCCAGCGGCAGGGCGACGATCGCCGCTCCACCGAGGCCGATCATGAGTGCGGTCAGAGCCACGCGCCCGAGGCGCTGCGTCTCGTGAAGTGTGGGATGGAAGGGAAGGGTCATATTCCGACTCCTCAATCGTTGCAGGTGAGGCATCCGCCGTGCGCCTTCTCGACGCGAAGCGGAGCGGCCGTAGCGTCCCCCTAGAACGAAGCGAATAACCGATTATTCCCCCGAAACGACCGGCGAGGCCGGCAGACAAACCCTCCTTCCGATCGCAGAACATGCCGCCTGCGAGACTTAACACGGTGATTTTGAGGGAAATCGGCGCGAACGCGCTTCAGTTCGCGGCGGCTGCGCTGAGACAGGCAACCGGCGCCTGCACCAGACCGTGTCCGAACACCGGGTCGGGTCCGGGCGTTCCGAGGTCCAGCGCATCGGCGAGCATCCGCTTCGCATCGTTGCCGTAGCTGGCCAGAGTTGCCGTCACATAGGGCACGGCGAAGGATGTACCTGTCACCAGTCGATCGCGCGCACCGCCGCCGCTCGGCTGTCCGGGGATCAGAAGATTGACGCCCGGCGCCGAGAGCGCCACGAAACTGCCGCGATTGGCATCGCTGAACACCCGGCTCGCCTGGTCGACCGCGGTCACGCCGATCACACCGGAATAGGCTGCCGGAAAACGCGGAATGTCGGTGGTGCCGTCGTTGCCGACGGCGGCAACCAGCGCGGCGCCGCGCTGCTGGGCGCGCTTGACGGCCAGCTCCATCAGGCGATCCGGTGGACCGCTCAAGCTGACATTGATCGTGGTCACCTTGTTGGTGAGCAGCCAGTTGAGCGCCGATGCGAAGCTGGTGGCGGATGCGACCGGTTCGCCATTGCCGTCGAGGCCGAAGATCCCCGCCGAATAAAGCTCGGCGCCCGGCAGCAGGCCGAAGCCCTCCTGGCCGACCAGCAGTGTGGCGATGCCGGTGCCATGTTCCGGCGATGCGCCCGCGATGTCGGTGTCCATGAAACTCGCCGTCTGACCATGCGCGCCGCGCAGGATCGGCAACGACCAGTCCACCGTAGTGTCGATCAAGCCGAGCCGAGCCGCAGCGCCGCAGGTCCGCAGCTTCGGGCTCCAGCGCACCGCTTTGACGGCGTAATCCGGCGCCGGAAGGCTGAGGCTGGTCTGCGGCTCATAGAGATGGTTGAAGTCGACAATCGCGTCGGGGAACTCGCGGGAGATGAGATCGCGCGCCGCAGTCTCGGAAACGCCTTCCGGAGCCTGAAGCCGCGTGACATTGACCCCAAGTGAATCAAGCGATTCCGTGTGTAGGACCTGAAAACCCTTAGCGCGGGCAAAGTCGCTGAGCCCGGCGCTCGCATCGGCCACGACGATTTCTTTCTTGACGACGCGATCGCGTCTGCCCGGGATCGTCTCGTCGGCGATGGCACCCGGCGGCGATCCGAGGCCCGGATTGGAGCCGGCCGGTGCCCCGTCGCCTATCTTTCCCTTCGCCTTGCCGTTGCCGTTCCCATTGGCATTGCCGTTGCCGTTGTTGCCGCCATTGCCATTGCCGTTGTTGCCGCCACCGCCGTGATTCCCGCTGTTGCCGCCGTTGCCGTTGTTGCCGCCGTTCCCGCCACCTTTGCCGTTGCCGCCGGGATCGGCAAAAGCGATCTGATACGGAGCGATCGCCACAGAAAGCAGATACGCCGCCGCGACGATCGCGGCGGCGGTCAACAGGACCGAAAGCGTGGTTGGCCGGCGCGGCTTCATCGTGGCTGTTCGATCACGTCCCATCCGCCGTCGGATTTCCGGCAGGCGATGCCGCCGGCGGTCACCGCACCACCCGTGGACTTGGCAAACTCGGCGCAGCGCAAACCGGCCGCGGTGTCGAACCACCGGGCGACACTGACCGTGCTCTCAGCGCCCGAGGGCGCGGCGAACGTAACGGTGGAGGTTTCCGGATCCTTGGCGAGCGCGCTCATCAAGGCGGGCTGCCAGGATGCATCGGAGGTCTGGCTCACGCTCTGCACGCGATCGGATCCGGCGAGGCGCAGGCCTTGATCATCGCCATGCCGTGCGAGCAGCAGACCGACCGCGCCGATCGCGACGCCAACCAGCAAGGCCGCCGCGATGCGCCAATCGGCCGAAGCCATTCGGGTGCTGCGGATCGGCGTCCGCGCCGACTGCGTCACCCGCCGGGCAAGCTCGAACGGCACCGGGCTGGAATCGAACTTGCTCCAGGCGGTACGCGCCGCATCGGCGCCCGCCGCCATCTCCTGCGCGAGACGCGCCGCCTCCGGGTCACGGGCGATCTCTTCCGCAACCAGGGCCGCCTCGCGCGCCGGCAACACGCCATCGCAATACTGCATGATTCGAATCATGCGTTCCTCCTCGGCGGCATCGACCGCCCCTTCCGTCCGATCTTCATTCTGTCTGTCGTCCGACTGCATCCGATCCTCAAATCATTCAGCTGCGGCGCGTGACGGAAGCCCCGGCTTGCGGCCCGGGAGCCTCGCGCGTCTCGCCGCGCACCTGCCGTGCCACGGCGACCCGCGCCCGCGCCAGCCGGCTCATCACCGTACCCAGCGGCACGCCGAGCACATCGGCCGCAGCCTCATAGGTCAGGCCCTCGACGGTCACCAGCAGCAGCACTTCGCGCTGCGCCTCGGGGAGCGCCGCGATCGCCGTCCGCGCCGAGGCCAGTTCGTCGCGCACCTCGATCTCCCGGCCGAGCGAATGGTCGGGAATTTCGACCAGCGCATCCGGGTCGCTCCGCACCAGACGGTTCCAAGCGGACTTGCCCCGATCGAGCCAAAGGTTGCGGATGATGCGAAACATCCAGCTGTCCAATCGGGTCCCCGGCTCCCACTGGTGGTACCGCTCGAGGGCCCGCAGGCAGGCTGCCTGGACGACGTCGTCTCCGTCATGCACCGACCCGGTCAAGCCGGCCGCGAAGCGGCGCAATCTGGGAAGCAGCGCCACGATGTCGCGCCCCATCCGCGCCCGCTCTTCGGCGCGATCGGAACTGGCGGCATGCGTCTCCGGCTTCTCGCTCATCAAACGACCAGTGTAGACCCTTATTCCCAGCTTGGCGGCGCGGGTCGGATTATTGTCGGTTTTCCTCAAGGAGGGGTAAAGGGTGGTTCGGCGCTCCGCGTGTGATTCGGTCGCGGAGCCGCCTTCCGGACGTTGCCGGCGCAAGGTCATGCCGGCGGCTCAGCGCTTGATCCGGCCGGCGCCGGATCCGAGGGATTTTATGCGAATCATGCGGAAATGCCGTGCTTCCCCAGAGGCTTCGAGGCTTCCCGCAAAGAACGACGGAGCCCGCCCGGTATTCCCTCCGGGAGACGCAGCGAATGACCACCGGCCTTGGCTCAGAGCTGGCGGATCGCCGCCGCAACGGCCTGTCCGAGCTTCCGATGCTCGCTCGCATCGAAATGGATGCCATCAACCTTGCTGCTTTCGATCACCGATCCGGCGTCGAGAAAGCCGGCCCCGAGCCGCGCGGCCACCGCCCGGTAATGGCGGGCGAAAGCCTGCGACTTCGCCGCACCGCCGGCGAACATCTCGGCGAGACAGCCCACTTCCAGGATCGGCGGCGGCGCGATCAGCAACACCTTGGCGCTCTGTCCGAATGCAGCCAGGGTCTTGCCGACGGTCTCGACCAGAATGCCCGCACCGGCGGCGATGTCGCCCGCCGGCATCCCGAAGCGGGCTTTCAGGTCATTGGTGCCGAGCGCAATGGTCACGATGTCCACCGGCCGGTGGCTCTCCAGACAAGGGGTCAGATAGGTGAGGCCGTTCTTGTGAATGCCTTCGATCGGATCGTCGAGCACTGTGGTGCGCCCGGGCAGCCCCTCTTCCACGACCCACCATCCGGCACCGAGCGCCTCGCGCATGACCGCGACCCAGCGCTCATCCTCTATCGTCCCATGAGGGCCGAAGCGGCGATCGTCCTCGAGATGCTGCATCGGCGTCGTGCCATAGGTGTTGGAATCGCCGTAGCAGAGAATCGTGGGCATACATCCCCCTCGCCTGTCAGATCTCGCGACTATAGGCGATCGTCGGCGGCGGCTCTACGGCTGGAACTCGATGCCCCTGGTCTTCTGGGTTTCCGGGGTCGTCGCCTTTCCATGCACGTCGTCCTCGGTCCATGAGACGACCAGCAGGACGCGCTTCTTGATATGCGAGCGGCCGAGCGGCGGCGTGGATTCTGCAATGAACTGGCCGTCCTTGGCGTCATAGGCCGTGGCGGCGAATTTCGCGATGCCTTCCTGTTCCTCGGATTTATAGAGCGCGATCTCCGGCGTGCCCAACTGGCCGGCCAGCGGAATGGGAATATCGAGGCTGGGAATTCCGACCAACAGATCGTGCTTATCGATCGAGAGCGCACCGGAACGGATCTCGATGATCGTGTCGGCATCCTTCTTGTCGCCCACGAAGCGCGTGCCCTGGCGCAACAGGCTGCTGCGGATGGCGGCGATCGCGTACTTGCCGTCGAAGCCTTCGAAATTGGTCGCGTCGAGAAACGCCTTGCGGTTCGGCCCGAGGTCGAGCGCCAGGCTTTCGGCGGCACGGTCCGCTGCGGTAGAGATGAGGAGCTGCTCGGTCGCAGTGCGCTGTGGATCCGTCTGCCGATCGGTCGAGCAACCGGACATGACGAGGGCGAGCAGGGCAGTCAGGAAGACGGTCCAGAACCGATACATCGAACCTCACGGGGGGAGGAGATACGCGATGCTGCGGTAACGGCTCCGGTCCGAATCAGTTCCGGCGATGCGGGTGGTGCCTCTGAAAGCGTCATGGCCGAGAATGGCGATTCAGGCCAGTGGGTCGTTGCCGAGAGCGATCGGCTGGCCGTGCGGTGTCGCCCGCGCCGCGCGGTCCCATTGATCGCGGCGCACCGCCAGTTCGCTTCGGCTGGCGAGCGATTTCTCGGCGACCAGCTTCTCCAACGCAGCGAGCCAGTGCCGATAATAGGTCTCGCCCGTATCCGGATCGCCCGCCGCCTGTGCGGCCTTGATCTCGACGGCGAGCGCCGCCGCCCATTCGGTCCAGGCGAAGGCGCCGCGTTCATGAAGCGCCACCGCCATGGCGAAGGCCTGCGCCTCCCAGGGCTCGCGGAACACCGGCCCTTCGGCGTCGCGCGGGATCTCCGGCAATGCACCGAGAAGATCAGGCCGGTTCAAGATAGGGCTCCCAGAGATCGATGGCGACGCTCAGCATCGGATCGGAATCGGCACCCCAGAGCTCCGTTCCCTTGAACACGACGGAATAGATCCATTGCGGGTCCTCGCCCTTGCCATGCGCGTTGGTGTCGGGAAAGACGAAGCTGCCCTGGCGCGCCTCGATCACACCCAGTTTGTCGCGGGCATAGCGCGGCAGGCGCGTGTGCGTGGTCGGATGGAAATTGATGGTCCGCACGCGGTCGCCGATTTGAAAGCGCGGCGCGCGATCGAGCGGCCGGTCGCAGGGTCCGCCGGCCTTCAGCCGCGCCGGAACATCGGCCACATGCAGGGGCGGCCGCGTCGCTTTGGGCGGAACGAGACTCCGGCCAGCCACGAGCTCTTCCGGGCTGACCAGGCCCCGCGATGCCAGCAGCTTCACCAGCGCCTTGGTCCAGATCTCGTAATAACTGGAAGAGAGATAATCCGCCGGATGCAGGGTTTCGCGCGCGTGGCGGCTCACGTCGATGTTCCATTCACCAAGCGCGCCGCAGCAGAGCGTGATGCCGAGCGCACGCTTCTCCCATTCGGCATGGAAGATCGGCTCGTTCTGCTCCGGCATGACCGGCCCGAAGCCCATCATGCCGCCGAGATCCTGTGCCCCGTTCATGCCGCCTCTCCCGGACGCCGGGCACCTGGGGTGAGCGCGAGTCCGGTGCCGATCATCGAGTCCCGCGTCACCAGATCGGCGAGCCTGTCCTCGCTCCAGCCTTCGGTGCCTGCGGGCCGCAGCGGCAGCACAAGATAGCGAAGCTCCGCTGTGGAATCCCAGACCCGGATCTCCGTCGCCTTCGGCAAGGTGACGCCGAAATCGGCGAGCACGCCGCGCGGATCGATCACCGCCTTGGCGCGATAGGGTGCCGCCTTGTACCAGATCGGCGGCAGCCCGAGCACCGACCAGGGATAGCAGGAGCACAAGGTGCAGACGACGAGGTTGTGCCGCCCAGGCTTGCCGGAAACCGGGGGCGTGTTCTCCACCACGCGCATGTGCTCGCCCTGGCGTCCGGTGAAGCCGAGCTCGGCAATCGCCGCGGTCGCATCGGTGCGCAGCCGCGAGAGATAGGCGGGATCGCTCCAGGCCTTGGCGACGACCCTTGCGCCGTTGCGCGGGCCCACCTTGGTCTCATAAGTCTCGACGATCGCATCGATCGCGGCCGGATCGACATAGCCTTTCTCGACCAGGATCGATTCCAGCGCCTTCACCCGGAGCGCGATCTCCGGGAGCGCCGAACCCTCGGCCTCGTGCCCATGGTGATCGTGGCCATGATGCTGGTGCGGATCCTCGTGCCGGTTCTGCATTCGCTTCTCCTTCATTCCGCCCACTGAGCCTAGACCATGCACAGACGGAATTGAATCGCCGTCTCGCATCGCTTCCATTGCCGACAGTCTGTGATTGAATTATATTATGTCTATTCTATCAGAGACAGCGGCACCGGCCGCCGCACCAAGGGTCGGCTCGGGGGGTCGCATGTCTTTCGCGCAGAAGATTCTCCAGCCGGCTTTGAAGCGGCAAATGGCCGTCGGCAACGACGTATCCACCGCCGCGGTCGCGACCAAGTCCTTTCTGGCCCTGCTGGTGTATGGGGCGGCCTTTGCCGAGGCAGCCCTGCTCGATGCGCCGCTTCTGGCGCTTCCGGCGTCGATCCTCACCGGCCTGATGAGCGCCTATCTCTTCCGGCAGGCGCATGACGCGGCGCATGGCAGCCTTACCGCCGACCGCCGGGTGAACGCGATCCTCGGCCGGCTGTTCATCGCGCCGTCGCTGCACGCATTCGCGGCCTGGGACCTGTTCCACAACCGGCGGCACCATCCCTTCAACAACCTCTCGGTCAAGGATTACATCTGGATCCCGCTCTCGCTCGAGCAGTATCGCCGGCTGCGTCCGGCCGTGCGGGCTTTCCAGCGCGTGACCCGCACACCGCTCGGTTCGGGGCTCGGCTATCTGGTCGCGGTCTGGTGGCGATTCATGGTCTGGCCGGAGGCCGCGGCGATGCGCCAGGCGACCCGCCGCGACTCTGCGATCGCTGCCGGTTTCCTGCTGGTTCAATGCGGCCTTGCCGCCGCGCTGGCCGGTGCGGATGCCGGCGCGGGACGCCTGCTGCAGGCGATCGGCTTCGCCGTCCTGTTGCCCTTCCTGCTGCTTTGCCATCTGCTGGGCTATGTCAGCTTCCTCAACCACACGCATCCCGACTTGCCCTGGTTCGACGATCCGGCCGAGTGGCGGCGACACCGCACGCGTCATCTGCTGGCCGTGCATTATCGGGTTCCGTGGTGGTTGTTCCTGCTGCGCACGGATCTGGCACACCATGCCACGCATCACCTCGCCCCGCGGCTCACCATCGAGCACCTGCCGCGCGCCGAGCAGCGCATGATGCCAGCGTTGCGGCAACGGGCGGTCGTCGAGGATTGGAGCCCGCGGCGCCAGCGCGAGATTTTCGCGCGCTGCAAGCTCTATGATTTCCGCCGCCACCTCTGGATCGGGTTCGACGGCGCCGTCACCGCCCGGCCGGTGCTGACCGGCCGATCCGCAGGCGACATTCCCCAGTGTTCAATGAGGGAACCCTCTCACCCATCCCCGGTTGGTTCAGCAGCCCGGATCGAGGCCCGGGAGTTGGATGGAACCCCTTTTTGATGATTCGGTGGAGGCACCATGCTCGGTACGATTCTTCTCATTGTTTTGATTCTGCTGCTGATCGGCGCGATCCCCGCTTGGCCCTATAGCCGCGGCTGGGGCTTCTACCCGAGCGGCGGCCTCGGACTGGTTCTCATCGTGATCGTCATCCTGTTGGCGACCGGACGGATCTGACGCCAAGCCCCGTGCTCGGCTTCACGCTGGAGAATTTTCTGAGAGGTTCGCAATGACCAGGACTTCGCGCACAGCGCTCCTGGCAACGGCGGCGTTGACGGCCGTCGCCGTGACGGTTGCCGGTTGCGGCAGCCCCAGCCAGTATCCGCGCAGCAAAGACAGCTACGGAGAAACCAAGACAACCACGACCAAGAGCTACGCATCCGCGTCGCCCACCGTCTCATCGACCCTGGCGCCGGCCGGCACGACCACGGTGGTCGTCCCGGCCCAGACCGCGACCACCACGACGGTCCTGGTCCCTGCCAGCCCCAGCGTGAATACCGTTGGATCCACGGTTCTGGTACCGACGACGCAGGTTCCCGCCAGCACGACGATCGTCGGCAACGACGTCGACTTCATGGCGCGGGCCTCGCAGTTCAACGCAACCGAGATCGCCATGTCGCGGATCGCCTATCAGCGGGCGCAATCCTCGGAGGTGCGCGAGTTCGCGCGCAGCATCATCGAAACCCATCGCCGGATGTCGGACGACCTCGACGCCATCGCGCTCCGGCGCAATGTATCGCTGGCCTGGACCCCAAGTCCGGCGGGCAGCCGCGCGGTCGATCGTCTCTCGGGCCTGACCGGCTGGGATTTCGACCGCACCTACCTCGCCCAGATCGTCGCGGATCATGATGCAGCCGCGGCGATGTATGCGGGAGAGGGCATGTCGGCAACGGATGTCACCCTGCGCTCGACCGCCGGCGCCAATGCGGTCGACCTCCGGAACCGCCGCGACGAGGCGATCCGCCTGCAGAATGAGATCGACTGAGGTTCCGATGGTGTGAAATCGGCCCGGGCGAATGATGCCCGGGCCGTTCACCTTCTCTTAACCGCCGGTCGTAGACCGGCGTTTCAATCTGTTACCCGAAACCCGTTGTCCGGCGAGTCCCGACCATGTTACCTGCACCTCTATACTGCAGTGACATGGGCGACCCGTGAATCTCTCGACCTCGTCTCGATGGCTGGCCGCCCTGGGCGTTGCCACCGTCGTCGCATCCTGCCAATGGTTTCCGGGAAGCCTCTCCGGTGCTTCCGCCGAGACTGATCCCACATCGCCCAACCACGAGACCCGGACCATCCAGACCGTGGCCGGCATGCCGCCGGTGATCGATCCCGAAAATCTCTACAGCGAGATCGGCGCCAACCGCTTCAGTCCGGCGGTCAAGGATGCGCTCTATCGGATCTATGTGCCCGATCGTATCGCCGGCGACGTCACCGTCATCGATCCGATGCTGATGAAGGTGGTCGGCCGCTTCCGGACCGGCGTCAACCCACAGCATGTCGTCCCGTCCTGGGACCTGCAGACGCTCTGGGTGGTGAACAATGCCGAGAGCCGCGCGAATGGCAGCGTCACGCCGATCAATCCGAAGACAGCCAAGCCCGGCCGCAGCATTGCGGTCGATGATCCCTACAACATGTATTTCACGCCGGATGGCAGCTCGGCGATCGTGGTGGCCGAGGAGAGCCTCCGCCTCGACTTCCGCGATCCGCATACGATGGCCCTGCAATGGTCCCTGCCCACCCCAGGCTGCGCCGGCATCAACCACGCGGATTTCTCGATCGACGGGCGCTACGCGCTCTTCACCTGCGAATATGGCGGTGGCGTCGCCAAGATCGATCTCCTGAATCGGCAGGTGGTCGGCTATCTCACACTGACCAAGGACAGTCTCGAAAAGGAGACCAAGGCCGCTCCGGCTTCGGTCACCCCCACCGCTTTCACCCCGGCCGCCTTCACCGATGCCGAGACCGGCTTCCCGATCTGCGCCGGCGGCGGCATGCCGCAGGACATCCGCATCTCGCCCGACGGCCGCGTCTTCTACGTCGCCGATATGCTGGCCGACGGCGTCTATCTGGTGGACGGCGACAGCTTCACCGAGATCGGCTTCATCCCGACCGGGCGCGGCGCGCACGGCCTCTATCCCTCGCGCGACGGCACCAAGCTCTATGTCGCCAACCGCGGCTCGCACCGGGTCGAAGGGAAGAAGCATGGGATGGGCAGCGTCTCGGTGATCGACTTCGCCAAGCGCCAGGTGGTCGCGACCTGGCAGATCCCCGGCGGCGGCAGCCCGGACATGGGCAATGTCTCCCCGGATGGGCGCTATCTCTGGCTCTCCGGCCGGTTCGACAATGTGGTCTACCGTTTCGATACCAAGGACGGCGCCGTGGTCAAGATTCCGGTCGGACGCGAGCCGCACGGCCTCGCGGTCTGGCCCCAGCCCGGCCGCTATTCCCTGGGCCATACCGGCAATATGCGGTGAACCGAACCGTCACCTTGTGTTACAGAATGGCGGTGGACAATGCGGCCCCAAAGGCCGCATTTTTCGCGCCGGAAATTTCGCCAGGGAGACTGTCTTGAATCGCCGCCATTTCCTCGCCGGTTCGGCCGCCTTGATCGGCAGCACGGTTGCCGAGCGCGCGCTCGCCAATGTGCCGGTCCCCTATAGCTGGCAGGCGATGCCGCCGACCGACAGCGAGAAGAGCTACATCGACTGGATGACTGCCAATCGCGGCGAGGACCCGGTCTATCTCTCCGAGCACTGGAAGCGCTACCGCGTCCTCATCGACAACAAGGACCTGAAGGACGACCGCAACAAGCGCGCCTTCCTGCTGACGCCGCGCGAGAAGTTCGTGCGGCCCAACAACCTGAAGCGCGCCTATGCCAATGCCTTCCTCGACATCGGCTATGGCGTCACCATTTCCGGCCCGCATCTGGTCGGACGCATGACCACCTCGATCGACGTGCAGATGGGGGAGAAGGTGCTGGAGATCGGCACCGGCTCCGGCTACCAGTCGGCCTATCTCTCGAACCTGACCGACAAGGTCTGGTCGATCGAGATCATCAAGCCGCTGGCCGAGCGCACGCGCCAGACCTATGACGCGCTGATCGCCGACGGCTACAGCGAATACAAGGCGATCAGCAGCAAGAACGCCGACGGCTATTACGGCTGGGAGGAGGCGGCGCCCTTCGACAAGATCATCGTCACCTGCGGCATCGATCACGTGCCGCCGCCGCTGCTCAAGCAGCTGAAGGACGGTGGCATCATGGTGATCCCGGTGGGCCCGCCGGGCGCGCAGCACGTGCTGAAGGTGACCAAGCAGAAGGCCGCCGACGGCACTATCACGGTGGCACGCTCCGACATCTATAACGGCCGCATCGTGCCCTTCGTGCCTTTCACCGCGCTCGCCGGCGACACGATCAAGGGCACGCATAACGGCGACGCCCAGTGACGTCCGGCTGTCTTTGGCTCAATCATCGGCACTGACTCCAGACGACCGGATCCCGCTGCCCGCCTATCTCGCGGTCGGCCTGGTGGCGGGATCGGTGATCGCGCTGCAGATCTGCATCATGCGGATCTTCGCGGTCGGCAACTGGGTGCATTTCGGCTCGCTGGTGGTGAGCCTGGCGCTGCTCGGCTTCGGCTTGACCAGCGCCGTCATGTGCGCCGGCAAGGACTGGTTCGAACGCCATTGGCAAAGAGTCGCCGCGGTCGCGCTGCTGCTGTTCGGGCCGCTGATGGTGGCGGCCAACCTCGCGGCGCAGCAGGTCCCGTTCAACGCCATCTTCCTGATCTCCGATCCGCAGCAGAAGTGGCTGCTGCTGGCCAATTTCCTGCTCTATTTCACGCCGTTCCTGGCCGGCGCCCTGTTCATCGGCACGGTGCTGTTGCGCAGCCGCAAGGCTTTCGCCCGGGTCTATTTCGCCGATCTCGCCGGCTCCGGAGCCTGTGGTCTCTCGCTGCTGGGAGCGATGTATCTGCTGCCGCCGGAGAATCTGATCGCGGCGCCCTTGGCGCTCTGGGCGGTCGGGGCCTTGCTGTGGTTCCTTGCGCAGAACAACAGGCGCTCGATGCTGTTGCTGGGCATCGCGACGCTTGTCGCCTTCGGCGGGCACTTCCTGGTGCCGGACTGGCTCGGCATCCCGAAGCTCGCGACCTCGGATTACAAGGGCGTCGCCTATGCCCGGAAGTTTCCGGACATGGCGCGCGTCTATCACAACATTTCGCCCTTCGGCGATCTCGAGCTCTATTCGAGCTCTTACCTGCATTTCGCGCCGGGCCTGTCGGACAACGCGGCGTTCAATCTCCCGGAAATGCCGGCCAATGCCTATTGGGGTATGTATATCGACGGCGACGGCCCGATTGGCGTCATGCGCAACCTGCCGGAAGCGCAGACGGCCTATTTCCGATTCCTGCCGATGCATTATCCTTATGTGCTGAAGCCGGATGCCGACACCTTCGTCGCGCAGTTCGCCGGCGGCATTTCGACCGTGGTCGCCCTGCGCAGCGGTGCCAAATCGGTGACGGTCGCCGAGCCCAATCCAGCGATCCGCGCCGCTTTCCTCGACGACCCCGAACTGCGCGCTTTCACCGGCGATCTCATGCGCGATCCCAAGGTCACGGTGGTCGATACCGACGGACGGCTCTATCTCGCGGCCAGCGGCGCGCGCTACGACGTGATCGACTTGAGCCTCGCGGATTCCGCCGGCCTCTCCAATCCCGGCGGCTTCGCCATCGTCGAGAAGTACGGCTACACGGAAGAGGCGATGCGCACCTATATGCGCGCCTTGAAACCCGGCGGCATCCTCTCGGTGACGCTTTGGAACAAGGAGGATCCGCCGAAATCGGTACTGCGGCTCTATGCGACCATGGTCGATGCGGCGCGCCGCTCCGACACCACCAACCCTCAGAACGCCTTCTACGCGGTCTCGACCTATCTCTCGACCACCACCGTGCTCTACAAGCGCGGCGGCTTCTCGCCGGAGGAGATCGCCAAGCTCCGCGCGACCACCAAAGGCCTATCCTTCGACGAGATCTACTACCCCGGCATGGATTTCGACGGCAGCGGTAGCGACGCCCTGCTGAGCGAATACCACGAGACCATCTTCGGCGCCGCGGCGCCGAAAGCAGATGCGGCGACCGCGCCCGATTCCGGCGGGGCCGATGCCGCGGATCCGACCTTGGACAATCTCAATGGCGACAGCGCGCCTGAGATTCTGCCCGCGATTGCGCTCGGCCGGCTCGCCTGGCACAGCCTGATCTTCGGCGGCTGGGACGATCTCGCCAAGCGCTATGTCTTCGACATCCATCCGCTGACCAACGATCGGCCTTATTTTGCCGCCTATGAAAAGGCCGGCGATCTCATGACGATCACCGACCGCCTGGAGCTCTTCCAGGACGACTGGGGCTATCTGCTGCTCTGGGCGACGCTCGGCGTCGCGGCGGCGGTTTCGCTGGTGCTGATCCTGCTCCCCGTCCTGCTCGGCTGGCGCTCGATCTTCAGCCGCAATCCGGGGAAGCTCGGCACCATCATCTATTTCGCCTGTCTCGGCCTCGGCTACATCATGGTCGAGGTCGGCCTTATCGCGAAATTCATCGAGGCCCTGGGCAACGCCACCATCTCCGCCGCAGTGCTGATCACCGGCATGCTGATTTTCTCCGGTCTCGGCAGCTTCGCCTCGGAGCGCTTCCTCGACCGCAGCCGGCGCGTGATGCCGGTGGTCTTCGTCGCGATCGGCGTGCTGCTGATCGGCTACGGGACGCAGATCGACCCGGTTCTGGACTGGATCGGCACGCTCGATTACCGCACCAGGCTGCTGCTCTCGATCCTGCTGCTGGCGCCGCCCACCTTCCTGATGGGCTTCCCGATGCCGACCGCCATGACCACGCTCGGCCGCCTGGGCAAGGACCACATGTTCCTCTGGGCCTGGGGCATCAACGGCTGCTTCTCGGTGATCGGCGCCGCCCTGGTGCCGATTATCGCTACCACCTTCGGCCTCAGCATGGTCCTCGGCATCAGCGGCGGCGCCTATCTGATCGCGCTGCCGTCGTTCTTCGCCGTGCTGCGCGCCCCGCTTGCCCGTGGCGGCAAAACGCGTTAGGCCTCGCGCAGGGCCCACGGACATCAGGACAGACCATGTTCGACCATGTCGTCTTCGGCGTGAGCGATTATGAAGCGAGCAAGGCCTTCTACCTCAAGGCGCTCGAGCCGCTCGGCATATCCATCGGCTCGGAAGGGCCGTTGGGCGTCGAGCTCATCGCCAAGGGCACCTCGTCATCCCTGTGCCTGTTTCCAACCCGGGAGAAGCCGGCGCATCTTCACCTGGCATTCGTCGCAGAGAGTCGCAGGCAGGTCGAAGCCTTCCATCGTGCGGCGTTGGAGGCCGGCGGCGAGGACAACGGCGGGCCGGGTCTGCGGCCGCAATACCACGCGCACTACTATGCCGCTTTCGTCATCGGTCCGGACGGGCACAATATCGAAATGGTGTGCCACGATCCGCAGGGCTAGCCTGAGAGACCAGCGATCCGGGAGTCGATGTTGGTGAAAGCGGCATTCGTTCCAAGCAGCGTCATCTACCGCAAGCCGGCGGTCGAAAGCACGGGCGGCGTGGTAGCGGCGCAATCGCGCGACGCAGCCGCCGCCGGCGCGCGGATTCTCGCCGCAGGCGGTCACGCCGTGGATGCCGCGGTGGCGACGAGCTTGGCCTTGGGCGCGACCGAGCCCTGGATGAGCGGGTTGGGCGGCGGGGGCTTTGCCACGATCTGGGACGCCAAGCGCCAGGAGAGCCGCTGCCTCGACTTCGGCATGGTGGCGCCGGCCGCCCTGGACCCGAGCGACTATCCGCTGACCGGCAATGCGACCGACGAGGGCTTCTTCGGCTGGCCGGGCGTGGTGGATGACCGGAACATCATGGGTGCCCATTCCATCGCCGTCCCGGGCCTGGTTGCGGGCCTGGCGCTTGCACATAAGACGTTCGGGCGGTTGCCGTGGTCCGACCTCGCACAGCCGGCCATCGCCTTGGCGGATCGCGGACTCATGCTCGATTGGTATGGCGTGGTTTCGATCGCCAAGGAATCGAAGCTGCTCGCCAAGTTCGATGAGACGGCCAAGACCTATCTTCCCGAAGGCCGCGTGCCGCCGCCCTCCGATGACGGCGCGATGCATTTCCTGAGATTGGGACGCCTGCGTGAGACGCTGCGACGATTGGCAAGCGAGGGACCCGACAGGTTTTACAGTGGAGAGATCGGCCGGGCGCTGGTCGCGGATTTGAGCGCGATGGGCTGCCGCCTTTCGGAATCGGACCTGACCGGCTACCAGGCGCGTTTCATCGATCCGATCGAGATCGCCTATGGTGACGCGCGGGTCTTTGCACCGTCCGGACTGACCGCGGGACCGACTCTCGCGCGCGTGCTCGAGGGCTGGGCCAAGAATCTGCGAGCGACGGCCGGCACGCCGAAAGCGGACCATTATCGCGTCTTCGCCACGGGCTTGGACCAGGCCTATCGCGACCGTCTCGCCAATATGGGCGAGCAGAAACGAGAACCGCGCGAAACCTGCACCAGCCATTTCAACGTCGTGGACAGGGACGGCAACGTCGTCGCCTGGACGCAGACCTTGCTCTCGCGCTTCGGCTCCTTCGTCATGTCGCCGTCCACGGGCATTCTCATGAACAACGGAATCATGTGGTTCGATCCGGTGCCGGGCAAGCCGAACTCGATCCGCGGCGGTGCCAAGCCGCTCAGCAACATGTGCCCAACTGTCGCCCTCTCGGATCGCCTGGGTGCGGTGGGGATCGGCGCTTCCGGCGGACGCAAGATCATGCCCGCCGTGGCGCAGATCCTGTCCTTCCTGGTGGATTTCGGGATGGATCTCGATGCCGCCTTTCACACGCCGCGGATCGACGTCTCGGGGCCAGGCAATGCCCTGGTGGATCGCCGGCTGGGTGACGCGACGCTGCACGGTATCGCCAGCGCCATGACCGCGGCCTTCACCGATCTCGCACCCCTGCCGGCGCAGTTCGCCAATCCGAGCGCCGTGCAGGCTGCGCCTGACCGGACGTTTCGCGGCGCCGCCGATCTCGCTTCCGCCTGGTCCGGCGCCGTGTCGGAGACGGACCTTCCCAAGCTTCCCTGACGGCGAAGTGCGGCTGACCGTCGCGGCGAAGCCATGGCGCAGGCCGGCGTTGTGCGGTAGGAACAGCGAGACAACATTCGGCGAGGACGTGCGATGCCGGTCGCTCCCTATGGATCCTGGGCTTCTCCCATCACATCCGACTTGGTGACGGCCGACGCGATCCGGCTGGACCAGGTCATGCTGGATGGCGCGGACATCTACTGGACCGAATCGCAGCCGGAGAAGAAGGGCCGCATTCTCGTCTACCGGGCGCGGAGCGGCGGTGCGGTCGAAGCCGTGACACCCGACGACGCCGATTCATGGAACGTGCGCACGCGGGTGCATGAATATGGCGGCGGGGCGTTCGCCGTCCGGGATGGCGCGGTCACTTTTTCCAACTACGCCGACCAGCGGCTGTACCGCCAGGAGCCCGACGCGGCGCCGCGGCCGATCACGATGCCCGCGGAAGGACCGGCCGGGGCACTGCGCTATGCCGACGGCGCGATCGACGTCCGGCGGAACTGCATCTTCCTGGTGCGCGAAGATCATACCGCGCCCGGCGCGGTCCGGAACGCACTGGTCTGCGTGGACCTCGACGGCGCGAAGCCAGCCCGCATCGTCGCTTCCGGCCATGACTTCTACGCGGCGCCGCGGCTCAGTCCGGATGGAAGCCAGCTTGCCTGGCTGACCTGGGACCATCCCAACATGCCCTGGGTCACGACCGATCTCTGGGTCGCGGCGGTGAACGAGGATGGCAGCGCCGGAAGCCCCAGGCAGGTCGCGGGTGGGCCAGACGAAGCGCTGTTTCAGCCGCAATGGTCGCCGGCGGGGACGCTCTATTTCGTCTCCGACCGCGGCAGCGGCTGGTGGAATCTCCACCGCGAGCGGAACGGACGGGTCGAACCCGTGCTCGAGATGGAAGCCGAGTTCGGAAAACCGCAGTGGAACTTCAACATGTCCACCTACGGTTTCGCTTCGGAAGACCGGCTCGTCTGCAGTTATGTCAAGGACGGTATCTGGAAGCTCGGCAGCGTCGACACCGGCAGCGGCGAAATCCGGCAGATCGCCACACGGTTCACCGAAATATCCCAGGTTCGCGTCGGCGCCGGCCGGGTCGTCTTCCTCGGCGGGAGCGCATCCGAGCCGGAGGCCCTGGTCGCGCTCGATCTCGAGACCGGCACCGAGCAGGTGATCCGCGCCTCCGCGGTCGTGAGCGATGCGCTGCGCCCTTACATCTCGACGCCCGAGCCGATCGCCTTTCCGACCACGGGCGGAGAGATTGCGCATGCCTTCTACTATCCGCCCGCATCGCCGGCCTACACCGCGCCCGTCGGCGAGAAGGTGCCGATTCTGGTGAAGAGCCATGGCGGGCCGACCGCGAGCACCAGCGGCACGCTCAGCCTCTCGATCCAGTATTGGACCAGCCGTGGATTCGGCCTGCTCGATGTAAACTATCGCGGCAGCACCGGATATGGGCGCGCATACCGGCTGCGCCTGGCGAAGACCTGGGGGATTCTCGACGTCGAAGACTGCGCTTGGGGCGCGCGCCATCTCGTGGCGACGCAGAACGCGGATCCAGAGCGCCTGGCAATCCGCGGCGGCAGCGCCGGCGGCTATACGACGCTGCGGGCGCTGACCGCGACCGAGAAGACCTTCCATGCCGGCGCCAGCCATTACGGGGTCAGCGACCTGGCGGCGCTTGCGCGCGACACGCATAAGTTCGAATCCCGCTATCTCGACTGGCTGATCGGTCCTTATCCTGAGGACGAGAAGATCTATGCCGAGCGGTCTCCCATCAATCACATCGATCGGCTCACGGTGCCGGTCATCTTCTTTCAGGGGGCGGAGGACGAGGTGGTGCCGCCGAACCAGACCCAGATGATGGTCGATGGCCTGAAGAACCGGGGCGTGCCGGTTGCCTATTTTCTGTTTGAAGGCGAGCAGCACGGCTTCCGTAAGGCGGAAAACATCCGTCGGGCCCTCGATGCCGAGCTCTATTTCTACGCTGCCCTGCTCACGCGTTCTGGCCTGCGCTATCTTTGACCTGCCATCCGGGCTTCGCGCCCGCCACGGCGGACATTCGCCCGATTGCATGCTACCTTCGTTGAGGCTGCGGCCGGATTGATGGGGCGCTCCCGTGGAAGGAACAGGTCGTGCATGCCGCGCCCGCTCGGTTGGATCAGATGGATCGGTCTCCTGCTCTTCGTCCTGCGCGCGGCAACGGCACAAGCCGATAGCATGGACCCCGCCCTGAAAGCGCTCGACGGCAAAGCGGTCCTGGTGCCTTTCGAATCCGCACCTTTTCCCTATCGCGGCATCATGCCCGGAGACGAGACGCATGACGACGCGCCATTCCTCGATGCGAAGAACGGATCGCGTCGCGGCCATACCACGCCGCGCGGCGGCATCTACTGGGAGGACGAGACCTACAGCGACCGCCGCAGCCTGCTCTATATCCCTTCCGGATTCGATCGACGCCGCAAGGCTGCGATCGTCGTCTTCCTCCACGGCAATCTGGCGACGCTGAGCCGCGACGTGATCGCGCGCCAGCAGGTGCCGCAGCAGCTCGCGGCCTCCAACCTCAACGCGGTGCTGGTGGCGCCGCAGCTTGCGATCGACGCCTTGGATTCAAGCGCCGGCGGGTTCTGGCAGCCCGGTGCCTTCGCGCGCTATCTCCGCGAAGCCGATGCGAAGCTCGCAGCACTCGCAGGCGACGGTATGAGTGCCCAGGACTTCGCCCGCATGCCGGTGATCCTGGTCGCCTATAGCGGCGGCTATCTCCCGGCCGCCTGGTCGCTGGAAGTCGGCGAGGCGAACCGGCGTATCGCCGGCGTGATCCTGCTCGACGCGATCTATGGCGAGACCGAGAAGTTCTCCGGCTGGATCGAAGATCATCAGTCCTCCGCCTTCTTCTTCAGCGCCTTCACCGCGTCGAGCGCCGAGGGCAACGGCGATCTCCAGGACCAGCTTATGCGCGAGGGCGTGGACTTCGCGCTCGATCTCACACCCTGTCTCGAAGCCGGCGATATCGCCTTTCTCGAGGCCGGACCGAATGTCGTCCACAACGACTTCGTGACCCAGGCCTGGACCGCGGATCCCTTGAAACAGCTGTTCGATCGCCTCCGCGGCTTCCCACGCGACGCCGCCAAGGCCTGCACGCCCTGAGGCACTGAGCCAGGGAACCAACGTTCCCGATTTCACATTGGTCCGAGTGCGGGTCGGGTGGGTCCGCTCTTCAGGAACACTTAGGAGCGTCATGCGGCGCGGATTTTCAGGCTGGCTTTCGGGTGCCGCCCTCGGCCCTGCGCCCCTTGTCGTGCCGCTTGCCGGCGCGCTGATCCTCTTCACCGCCGCCACCGCCTTCGCGGCGGACCAAGCCGGCAAGCCGTCGACACCGCTGTTCGTCGCCGAGGTTCTCGTCCTGGTGATTGCCGGGCGACTGCTCGGCGAGGCGATGCAGCGCCTCGGACAACCATCGGTCATGGGCCATCTGCTGGCCGGGGTCGTGCTCGGCCCATCGGTCTTCGGTGCGCTCTGGCCGGAGGCCCAGCAGGCACTCTTTCCGTCGAACCCGGCACAGAAGAGCATGATCGATGCGGTCGGCCAGGTCGGCGTCCTGATGCTCCTGATGCTCGCCGGCATGGAGACCGATATCGGCCTCGCCCGCCGCACCGGCCGCGCCTCGCTCGCGGTCTCGGTCTGCGGCATCCTGCTGCCCTTCGCCTGCGGTTTCGCGCTCGGCATGTATCTGCCCGATTTCCTGCTGCCGAATCCGGATGAGCGGTTTCCGGCGGCCCTGTTGCTCGGCACCGCACTCTCGATCTCCTCGGTGAAGATCGTCGCGGTCGTGGTCCGCGAGATGAACTTCATGCGCCGGAACATCGGCCAGGTGATCCTGGCATCGGCGGTGATCGACGACACGATCGGATGGATCATCATCGCCGTCACCCTGAGCCTGGTCGAGAACAACCATCTCGATTGGCCGACTCTCGCAAAATCGGTGCTCGGCACGACGGTCTTCCTGGCGGTGAGCTTCACCATCGGGCGCCGCCTGGTGTTCTGGCTGATTCGCTGGACCAATGATCATTTCGACAGCGAACTGCCGGTGATCTCGCTGGTTCTGGCCTTCACTTTCGGCATGGCGCTCATCACCGATGCGATCGGCGTCCATGACGTGCTCGGCGCCTTCGTCGCCGGCATCCTGGTCGGCCAGTCGCCAATCCTAACGCGCCAGATCGACCAGCAGCTGCGCGGCGTGATCACGGCACTTTTCATGCCGATCTTCTTCGGTCTCGCCGGCATCACCGCCGATCTCACGATCCTCGGCAATCCGGAAATCCTGATGCTGACCGCCGGCATCGTCGCCATCGCGACGATCGGCAAATTCTCCGGCGCCTTTGCCGGCGGCCGCTTCGGCGGTTTGAAGTTCCCGGAATCCCTCGCCATCGCCTGCGGCATGAATGCCCGCGGCTCGACCGAAGTGATTGTCGCGACCATTGGGCTTTCCATGGGGGTCCTGAGCCAGGACCTCTTCACCATGATCGTCACCATGGCGGTGCTGACCACGCTCGCCATGCCGCCGACCCTGCGCTGGGCGCTGGCGCGCCTGCCGATGCGCGAGGAAGAACGCCAGCGGATCGAGCGCGAGGAGTTCGAGGCCAAGGGCTTCATGCCCAACGTCGAGCGCCTGCTGCTCGCGGTCGATGACAGTCCCAACGGCAAGTTCACGGCCCACCTGACGGGCCTGCTCGCCGGTCGTCGCGGCACGCCGACCACGCTGGTCCGGATGCGGAAGCCAGAGCCCGAGATCGAGGCCGATGGGGAAGGGCCGGAAGCGGATCTCAAGGCCGGCGCGGAGACGGCACGCGATGCTCATGATGCCGAACAGGCCATCTCGGAAGCCGCGGCGCATGAGGAGATGACCGGCAAGGCCGAGCCCACCGAGAAGACGAACGGCACGAAAAGGGCACCGAAGGCCGTCACCCGGGAAGTCTCCGTTACCAAGGCGGAGGCGGCGGCCGGGACCGCTGAAGAGATCGTGGCGCGGGAATCCCGCAAGGGCTACGACTTGATGATGGTCGGCGTCGACGAGACGGTCGGCCCCGACGGGGCATTGCACCAGGATGTGGCGCGCGTGGTCGGCGATTTCGAGGGACCGCTCGGGATCGCCATCGCCCGCGGCGCACACCGGCGCAATCCGACCCGGCAGTTGAAGATCCTGGTCCCGGTCAGCGGCAACAACGTCTCGCGCCGCGCCGCCGAAGTGGCCGTGATGCTGGCTCGCGCCCAGGACGTGCCGCTCACATTCCTTTATGTTGCAAGCGGCAAGCGCGATCGGCGGCGGCGGAGCGGCGCGTTGCACCAGCACGAGCAGTCGTCGTTGAAGGAGCTGGTAACCTGGGCCGAGCGTTACGACACCCAGGCCCGCATTGCCGTCCATACCGACATCGCGCCGCAGGATGCGATCCTGCGCGAGATCAAGCAGCATCATTTCGACTTGGTCGTGATGGGCGTCAACCGCCGGCCGGGTGAGGCCTTGTTCTTCGGCAATGTCGCCGGCGCCATCATCGAAGACGCCGAAGCCTCGGTGCTGCTGCTCTCGAGCTGATCAAAATAGAGAAGCCGGACCGCGACGGGTGCGGCCCGGCTTCGAGGAGAGACCGACTGCGCAGTCGGCCTCGGTAGAGTCCAGTCTGCGGCGCTACGCGGCGCGGATCTTGGTCAGGAAGTCGTTCACCTGGTTGCGCAAGCGATCGGCCTGCTGTCCGAGACTCTCGGCGGCGGTGCGGACACCGTCCGCCGCCGCACCGGTGGCATTGGCCTCGTCGGTGACGCCGGAGATGTTCTCGGTGACGTCCCGGGTGCGGGTCGCCGCCTCTTGGGTGTTGCGGGTGATCTCCTGGGTCGCGGCACCCTGCTCCTCGACCGCACCGGCGATCGAGGTGGCGATGGTGCTAACTTCGGCGATGGTGCCGCCGATCCGCTTGATCGCATCGACCGCTTCGCGGGTCACGTTCTGCACCGCGGCGATCTGCGCCGAGATATCCTCGGTCGCCTTCGCCGTCTGGTTGGCCAGGGACTTCACTTCCGAGGCCACGACCGCGAAACCCTTGCCCGCCTCGCCGGCGCGCGCCGCCTCGATCGTGGCATTGAGCGCCAGAAGGTTGGTCTGGCCGGCGATGTCGTTGATGAGGCCGATCACCTCGCCGATCTTGCTGGCGATTTCCGCCAGGCTCTGCACCGTGCGGTCGGTCTCGCGGGTCTCTTCGACGGCGCGGCCGGCGATATCGGCGGCGCTGGCCACCTGGCGGCTGATCTCGCCGATCGAGGCAGCAAGCTCCTCCGAAGCCGCCGCCACGGTCTGCACATTGGTCGATGCCTCCTCCGAAGCCCCCGCCACGGCCTTGACCTGGCCCTTGCTGCGCTCGGCAGCCCGGCTCATGTCAGACGAAGTCTCCAGCATCTGCTGCGAAGCGTTGCCCAAAGCATCGAGCGCCTGCTTCACCTCGGCTTCGAAGGTGCGGATGCTGGCGTCGACGGTCTGCTGGCGGGCTTCGGCCTGAGCGGCGCGATCACGCTCCCCAGCCTCGATCCGCGCCTTGTCCTCGGCATTCTGCTTGAAGGTACTGAGCGCGCCCGCCAGCGCACCGATCTCATCGGTGCGACCGGGGAACGACGCCTCCGCACTGAGATCGCCGGCGGCGACTTTCAGCATCGCATCGCGGATCTGGTGCAGCGGCCGGATCACCCGGCGGCCGATCAGCATCATGCTGCCGACCGCCAGCACGATGGCGCCGGCCAGCAGGACCAGCTGGGTGACCAGGTTGAGCTGCGCGGCGCTGCGGGCATTCTTGGCGTGATCCTTGGCACTTTCCAGGGCCGCTTCCGCTACGCCTTGGATCAAGGCAAGGCGCGCCACGGTGAAGTCGGACCATTCAGCCGGCGTCATTTCCGGCTTCTGACCGGCGGCCACGGCATTGAACAGGCCGTCGCGCTTGGCCACGTAGTCCGCGGCGAAGTAGCTCTGGTTGGTTTTTTCGATGGCCTCGCTCAGAGCCGGCGCCAGCGTGACCCCGAAGGCCTCCGCCTGCAACGCGGTCCAAGCCGCATTCGCCTCTGCAACCGCAACCTTGTATTTATCCATGAGCTCCGGCGCGACCTGCCCGGCCGCCATGGCATTGGTCACGTAGAGCGAAGCGTTGCCGCCGGAATTGCGGACCTGCCAGGCGAGCTGGCGCATCGCCAGCATCTGGTCGATGACCGCATCCTGGTGCTTCACCGAGGCGGCGAGCTGCTGCGAGACCTGGTCCAGCGTGGCGATGAGGTCGGTCGCCGTCTTCATGTAGTCATCGCCAAGACCCGCCCGGCGCTCCGCCTTCGGCTTCTTGACCGCCTCGAGGGTCTCGGCCTGCAGCTTCGCGATCGTCTCATTGAGCGCGGTCAGCGCAGGCAGAAGCTTGTCCTTGTTGCCGAAGTCGATCTCCGGCAACAGCGCCAGGGTTTTCTCCATCGCCGGCATTTCGGCACCGCGCGTCCGCGTCATGATCGCTAGGTTGGCCTCGGTGACCGTCTCGTCCGCATTGACGGCACGCGTGGTGGTCGAGCGGTCGGTGCGCAGATTGTGCATGGCGCGGAACGCGGAGGTGGCCGCATCGGCGACCGTGACGATGCGGCCGGCGCTCGTGACTTTCTGCAATGACTGCCAGGCTCCGTAAGCCAGCATCACGACCACGATCGCGGCCAGCACGGCGACAACGGATTTCAACAGCGTGTTCGCCGACAAGCGATTCAACATGGAGGCCCTCCAAATTTGGACCTCCCTCATGCATCATGACGGGTAAAGAATCCGTATATCGATAGAATGAACATTTTCCCATAAATACATCATTACATTTGCATTTTCGCAACCCTGGGTATGGAAGAAGGGCGTATGCACACGCGTCACGCCACGGGATAAGGCCCCTCAGTGAAGCTTTCCGGGTGATAGCCCTTGGCGCCGACGGCCCGGGCGAGCGGGCTACGCCAATCCTCACCAGCGGCGAGCAGCGTGACAATTCGTTGAAAATCGACGCGCGGGCGCCAGCCCAGCGCCTCGATCGCCTTGGCGCTGACATAGACCCGGTCGATGCCGGGCGTCATCCGCCAGCCGCGGCGCGCATATTCCGCCTCATATGCGGGGATGCGGCGAAGCACCACCGCCGCCGCGTCGCGGCGCAGCTCCGCCATATCCTCGGGCCGGAAGGGAGTCTCGGCGGTAATGATATATCGCCCGAAACCGAGGGCAGCGGCCCGATCCATCGCCAGGAGATGGGCGCTGACCACGTCTTCGAGATCGACCCGCCGGTTGAGAAACTCATTGGCCTTCATATTGGCGTCGGCGAAGGCCTCACGCTTTAGCCGGTCGTCGTCCGCCTCCGGGAAGCATCGCGAGGTCCTGAGCACGATGACCGACAGCCGGTGATTGCGGTGAAAGAGCTGGCAAAGCTCCTCGGCCGCCGCTTTGGTCACGCCGTAGATGTTCTTCGGGATCGGCCGCACCTCCTCGGTGATCCAGGCCGCCGGCGCGCCGGGCGGCGGCACCAGCGCATCGCCGAACACGCTGGTCGTGCTGGTGAAGACGAAGGCCTCGACCGATGCCGCCACCGCCTCTTCCAGCAGGTTGAGTGTGCCGGTGACATTGGTGTCGATGAAATCCTGCCGCGTATGGTCGCCACGTGGGGTTTGTGCAGCGTTGCCGTGTGCAGCACAACGTCGATTCCCGCCATACAGCGCCGGACGAAGTCGCGATCGGCAATCGACCCGCATTGGGCCGTGAACGGGCTGGCGATCCGATCGATACAGACGACGGTGCGCGCCTGCGCCCGTAGCGTGCGAACCAGTCCCTCGCCGAGATGACCGGAACTGCCGGTGACCAGAATCCTCATAATATCTTCGCCGCTTCCATTCGGAGGCGGCGAAGATATCGCAGATCGGGCTAGAGGCGCACCTTTGCGTTCTGCTTCTCGTCCTTGACCGGCGTGCGGCCCTGGACATAGGCCTTGGCCTGCTGGAACGCATGCTTGATGCCCTGGACGCCGGCATTGTCCCAATACTCGCCTTCACGCCCATCGACCCGGATCAGGCAAAGCGAAGGATCGTTCTTGCCCTCCGGGAACCAGACCTTCCATGCCTCGGACCAGAGATGGTCGATCAAGTTGCGGTCTCGCACCACTTCGGCACGGCCGGAGACCGCGGCGAACTGCGCGCTGCCCTGGAAGGTGACGATCACTTCGGGGTTGGCGGCGATCTCGGCAATCTTTGGCGAGTCCGTGCTGGTGGCGAAGAAGATGTCGCCGTCCTCGCGGATCTCAGCGACGGCCATCGGTCGCGCGTGGGCACGCCCGTTCGCCGCGGCGGTCACCAGCAATGCGTTGTCGAAATCCTTGATCACGTCATAGAGCCGTTCCTGCTTTGCGGCCATGCCCATGTCTTGCACTCCTTGTTGGCTGATCTCCGGTCAACCAGCGCTCACCCGACCGGTTCCGGACGACCGGATGAAATCTCCGAATCCTTTGAATTGAGGATTTCGCCAGCGTAGCGCAGCCAACCTTGGCTTGCTCCGTTGCCGCACCGAGCCCATGTTTGAAGCGGCATTAATGAGGTGAGCACCGTGCTCTTGCGCTTTCTCGGCGAGGCAGGCATCTATCTTCCCGATCGCGACGCCATCAAGTTCACGGCGCTGTCCGGCGGCGATGCGCTAGACTGCTACGTCACGCGCTCGGCGCTCGAGGTGATCGGTTGTGCGGCGACCGACCGGACCGAAGCGCTGGTCGCGCGATTTCACCAGAACCGTGCCTTGATGGAGCTGGCGGCGACGGTTAAATATCAACGCTCGCCTGCGGGCAGCGTGATCGAGCTCGAGGCCGGCGACCTCCAGGATCTGTCGCAGGACCTCACGCGCCGCCTGACGCCGAGCCGACCGGGAAAGACGTTTGACATGGAGGGCTGATGAACCGGCCTGTGGAGCTCCATGAAACGCGCCAGGATGCCGAGATCGAGAGGGTCGAGGCCCCCGGCGTCGCTGCGCTGAAGAAAGCGATCCAGAAGAAGCTGCTCTACACGGTCGGCAAGGATCCCGAGCATGCCAGCGTGCACGACTGGTACATGGCGACCGCGCTCGCGGTGCGCGACCGCATGGTGGACCGCTGGGTCGAGACCACGCGGCAGACCTACGCGCAGGGTGAGAAGCGGGTCTACTACCTCTCGCTGGAGTTCCTGATCGGCCGGCTGCTGATCGACAGCCTGACCAATCTCGGCCTGATCGCGTCTTGCCGCGCCGCGCTGCACGAGCTCGGCGTCGATTTCGACGCGGTGCGCAATGCAGAGCCCGATGCCGCGCTCGGCAACGGCGGCCTCGGCCGCCTTGCCGCCTGCTTCATGGAGAGCATGGCGAGCGTGGGGCTCGCCGGTTTCGGCTACGGTATCCGCTACGATCATGGCCTATTCCGCCAGATCATCCGCGAAGGGAACCAGATCGAGGTACCGGAGGACTGGCTCGCCTTCGGTAATCCCTGGGAGTTCGAGCGGCCGGAAGTCACCTTCAACATCGGCTTCGGCGGACGCGTCGAACCGAAAGGGCCCGGCGGCCAGCGGTTCGAATGGCGCCCTTCGGAATACGTGGTCGCCGTCGCCTATGACACGCCGGTGGTCGGCTGGGAGGGCAAGCGCGTCAACACGCTTCGGCTCTGGTCCGCAAGGCCCGCTGCGCCGATGCAGTTCACCGATTTCAACCGCGGGCAATATCAGGACGCCTTCGCCGAGCAAGTGCGGGCGACCAGTATCTCGCGCGTGCTCTATCCCGACGATTCGACGCCGGCCGGGCAGGAGTTGCGCCTGAAGCAGGAGTACTTCTTCGTCTCCGCCTCGCTGCAGGACCTGATCCGCCGCCATGCGATGCAGCACGGCACGGTCGCCAACCTGCCGAAGTCGGTGGCGATGCAATTGAACGACACGCACCCCGCCTTGGCCGTTGCGGAGCTGGTGCGGATTCTGGTCGATGAGCACAAGTTCGTCCTGCGCACCGCGCTGGAACTCACCCGCGCCACCATCTCCTACACCAACCATACGCTGCTGCCGGAGGCCCTGGAAACCTGGCCCGTGGGGTTGATGGAGCGCCTGCTGCCGCGGCACATGCAGATCATCTACCAGATCAACGCGCTGCATCTGGCCGATGTCTCCGAGCGCAAGGAGATCGACCAGGAGCGGATCCCCGACCTCTCGTTGATCGACGAGCACGGCGGGAGACGGGTGAAGATGGGCCATCTCGCCTTCGTCGGTTCGCACCGCGTGAACGGCGTCTCCGGCTTGCACGGCAAGCTGATGCGCGACAGCGTGTTCCGCGAGCTGCATCAGCTGCATCCCGAGCGCATTACCCATATCACCAACGGCATCACCTTCCGGCGCTGGCTGCTGGAGTGCAACCGCGGGCTTGCCGATCTGATCAGTGAATCGATCGGCACCGGCTGGATTGGCCGTTCGGAAGAGCTCGAGCGCCTGCTGCCGCTCCGCGACGATGCCGGCTTCCGCGAACGCTTCCTGGAGGTGAAGCGCCGCAACAAGGAGCGCCTGATCGGATCGGTGCTGCGGCACCTGGGCGTGGCCCTCAGCCCGGACAGCCTGTTCGACGTGCAGGTGAAGCGCATGCACGAATACAAGCGCCAGCTCCTCAACATCCTGGAGGCGGTGGCGCACTACAACGAGATCCGCGCCGCACCCCATCGCGACTGGGTGCCGCGGGTCAAGATCTTCGCCGGCAAGGCCGCCGCCAGCTATCACCGCGCCAAGCTGATCATCAAACTGATCAACGACGTCGCGCGCATCGTCAACAACGATCCGATCGCACGCGACAAGCTGCGCATCCTGTTCCTGCCGAACTACAACGTCAGCCTCGCCGAACTAGTGATGCCCGCGGCCGATCTCTCGGAGCAGATCTCGACCGCAGGCATGGAAGCCTCCGGCACGGGCAACATGAAGTTCGCGCTCAACGGCGCCCTCACCATCGGCACTTTCGACGGCGCCAATATCGAGATCCACGACCACGTCGGCGCGGAGAACATCCTGATCTTCGGCCTCCGCGCCGACGAGGTCGCACAGAAGCGCCGGACGGGCTATGCGCCCGGCCAGGTGGTCGCCACCACGCCGGCCCTGGCCGAGACCCTTGCCGCAATCCGCGGCGGCGTGTTCTCGCCGGACGACCCACAGCGCTATGCCGGCCTGGTGGACGACCTGGTCAACAACGATCACTTCCTGGTGACCGCCGATTTCGCCGCCTATGCCGCGAAGCAGCGCGAGGTCGACGCCCTGTTCCGGCAGCAGTCCGTTTGGGCCGCGAAGGCGATCACCAACACCGCCAAGATGGGCTGGTTCAGCGCCGACCGAGCGATCCGCGAATACGCTTCGGAGATCTGGAAGGCGACGGCCGGCTGAACCGATCAGTTCTCAAAGTAGACGGGACGGTCGATATCCGCGATCAGGGTCGGATGCACCGGGCGCCAGCCCAGCTGTTCCCGCGTCCTGGCGCTCGAAGCCGGACTGTTGAGTGCGGCGAAATGCGCGAACCAGCCGAAATGCTCAGCGGCGTCTTCGGGCGATTTTGCGACGACTGGCACGTTGAGGTGCCGGCCGATCACCGCAGCGATGTCGCGGAACGGCACGCCTTCCTCGGCGATCGCGTGGTAGCGCGGCGCCGCGGCGCCCATTTCCAGGACCAGACGATAGAGCCGTGCCGCATCGAAACGGTGCACCGCCGGCCACAGGTTCATCCCCTCGCCGATATAGGCAGAGGCGCCCTTCTGCCGGGCGAGATTGATGAGGAGTGGCACGAACCCATGATCGCCGTCGCCATGCACCGAGGGCGGCAAGCGTATGACCGAGACCCGGACGCCTTCGGCGGCAACGGCGGCCGCCGCCTCCTCAGACGCGACCCGCGGGATCGTGCCGGTCGGCATGTCGTCTTCGTTGGAGAGCCGGCCCTGCGGCAGTAATCCGGTGCCCGATGTGACGATGAACGGCCGCTCGGTACCCGCGAGCGCGGCACCGATTGCCGCGACCACCCGCCGGTCGGTCTCGCAGCTCTCCTTGAACTTGCTGAAGTCGTGGATGAAGGCGGTGTGGATCACCCCGTCTGCCGCGGCGGCGCCCCGGCGCAGGCTCTCCAGGTCTTCTAGGGCGCCGCGATGCACCTCAGCGCCGGCCGCTTCCAACGCGGCGGCGCCGGCATCCGACCGTGCCAGGCCGAGCACCTGATGCCCCGCGCCGATGAGTTCCCGAACGATGGCCGAACCGACGAAGCCGGTGGCGCCAGTGACGAAGACACGCATGGGAAAGTCCCTTCCGTTGATTGCGGGACTGATATCGCGTTACGCTGTGCGATCCTGAAGCCGTGACGTCTTACCGGTATAGCGACTAACAGGCTGAGCCTTGGCCACCACTGACAACGCGATCTCCGACAACTCCATCAGGGATAATCCTTTGGGCAGCTTCCTGAAGGATCGCCGCGCCCGGCTCGACCCAAAGACTTTCGGGTTTTCAGCCAGCCGCCGGCGCACGCCCGGCCTGCGGCGTGAGGAGGTGGCACAGCGCGCCAATGTCAGCGCCACCTGGTACACCTGGCTGGAGCAGGGCCGCGGCGGCGCGCCTTCGGCCGACGTGCTCGATCGCCTGGCCCGCGCGCTCGCACTTAACCCGGTTGAGCGAGAGCATCTCTATATGCTGGCGCAGCAACGGCCGCCGGCGGTCCGCTACCGCGCGGCTCCGGAGGTGACGCCGCGCCTGCAGCGCCTGCTCGACATGCTGGAAGTCAGCCCGGCACAGCTCAGGACCCCGACCTGGGATGTCGTCGCCTGGAACCGCGCCGCCGCCGCGGTGCTGACCGATTTCGGCGCCCTGCCGCAGGAGGAGCGCAATGTCCTGCGCCTGATCTTCTCCAAGGCGCGTCCGCGCTTGCCGAACTGGGAGAGCGATGCCAGGCGGGTGGTCGCTGCGCTCCGCGCCGATGCCGCGCGCGCCGGTGCCGCCGAGGAGATCAGGGCCCTGGTCGCAGACATGAGCGCCCGCAGCCCCGACTTCGCACGCATGTGGCAGGAGAACGACGTCGGCTCGCACGGCGAAGGCACCAAGATCCTGAACCACCCGATCGCCGGCCGCCTGACATTGGAATACTCATCCTTCGCCGTCGACGGCCAGCCGGATCTCACGCTGATCGTCTACAACCCTGCTACGGCTGAGGACGTGGAACGGGTACGGGCGCTGCTGAAGGTGACGGCTTCCACACAGACGCCGTGAAGATCGACGCCGCCCGTTCTGCCTAGGTCACGGCTTCGGATTGGCTTTGCGCCAGGCTTCGTACTCGTCGTTCGCATCCGGATGCAGCGGGTAATAGCGCTGCAGGGGCGCGCCTTCGGTCAGCTTGATGCGGGAGAAGACTTCCCATTCGTGATGCTTCTGCGACTCTTCGATCACCTGCCGCGCCATTGCGACCGGGAGCACGATGGCGCCGTCGTCGTCGGCGATGATGATGTCGCCGGGGATCACCGTGACCCCGCCGCAGGCGATCGGCACGTTGACCGCGTTCGGGTAGATGCTGGTCTGCACGTGGTAGTTCGGCGTCCAGCCGCGCAGCCAGAGCGGCAGGTCGAGCTTCTCGACATTGGGCCGGTCGCGCATGCAGCCGTCGATGACGATGCCTGCGCCGCCCCTGCCCTTGAAATAGGTCGACATCATGTCGCCGAACACACCGGAACTCATGTCGCCGCGCGCATCCACCACGACCACGTCGCCCGGCTGCACATGGTAGAGCACGTGGCGATGGAGCTGGGTCTCCGGATCGGCATATTCGCCTTCGTTGAACAGGTCCGGGCGCTGCGGCAGGAATTGCAGGGTCAGTGCCGGCCCGACGATCGACTTGCCGTGGTTCTGCGCCACCGGGCCGACCATGTGGGGGTTGCGGAAACCCATATGGCCGAGCGTGCCGGCGACGGTGGCGGCGCCGATATCCTTGAGCGCGTCGATCAGGTCCTTGGGCGGCCGGGTGATGTCGGGCGTATGCGTCATCGGGAACTCCAGTCTGAATGCTTCACCAGTTCGTCACAGAGCCGTCGCGGCGCCGGAGATGCGGTGCTTCCCAGAAGCGGAAGCTCTCCCGCTCTATCGCGGCTTCATTGACCTCGACGCCGAGCCCCGGCGCATCACTGACCGGATAATCGGTGCCGTCGAGCCGCGGCTGCACCGGGAAGAACTCTGAATTGTCGAAGCCGAGCTTGGCCTCCGGCGCCCGGGTTTCGAGCCAGGCAAAGTTGGGCGCCGCGGCGCCGAGATGCACGGACGCAGCCGTGCAGACCGGACCCAGCGGATTGTGCGGCATCAGATCGACGTAATGCGCCTCGCTCCAGCCGGCGACCTTCATTGCCTCGGTCAATCCGCCGACGTTGCAAACGTCGAGCCGGTTGAACTGATGGATCCCGCGCTCGATGTAAGGCAGGAACTGCCACTTGCTGGCAAACTCCTCGCCGATCGCAAAAGAGATATCGGTCAGGGTTCGCAGCGATTCATAGGCCTCCGGCGTCTCGTCCCGGATCGGCTCCTCGAGGAAATCGAGCACGCCGCGACCGAGCTTGCTGCAGAAGCTCGCGGCCTCCGCCACCGACAGCCGATGATGGTAATCGACGCCGAGGACGACCTCGTCGCCCAGCGCCTCGCGCGCCTTGTTGAGCATTCTTGCGGTCGGACCGATCGACTCGCGCGGCTCGAAGACATCCCGACTGTCTTGGCCGAGCGGGAAGAAGCGGATCGCCTGCCATCCCTGCGCACGGAGCTCGCGGGCGCGTGCGATGGCGGCATCGCCCGCAGCCTCGTCGCCGGTGGACGCGAAAGTGGGGACGCGGTCGCGCTGTTTGCCGCCCAGCAGGTCATAGACCGGCACGCCCAGCGCCTTGCCCTTGATGTCGTGGAGCGCAATGTCGATGGCGGAAATCGCTGCCTGCAGGACGCGCCCGCCTTCGAAATACTGGCTGCGATAGGTCTCCTGCCAGATCCGGCCGATCTGCATTGCATCCCGGCCAATGAGAAATTCGCGATAGTGCTCGATCGCGCCGGTCACCGCCTTCTCACGGCCGCTCAGGCCGCTCTCGCCCCAACCGAAGATGCCCTGGTCGGTCTCGACCTTGACCAACATCTGATTGCGGATCCCAACCCGCACCGGGTAGGGCTTGATCGCAGTGATCTTAAGCTTCGGCCTCATCAATCCGCTCGGAGCGCCATTTCGGTCTCGCCGTCGAAAAGGTGCATCCGCTCCTGGTCGAACTCGAGCCAGATCTGCTCGTCGGGCGCGACCTCGATGCTCGGCGGGACGCTGATGTTGACGACGGCGCCGGAGAGGAAGGCCTGCACGAAGGTGACGTCTCCGGTGGGTTCGACCGTATAGGCCTTGGCCGGCACAGCATCGGGAACCGGGCTCTTGTGCAGCTTGATGGTCGAGTGCCGCGCGCCGAGCACGATCTTCCGGGTTTTCGCGCGCTCGACCTTGCTAGCATTGGACGGCGTGAGGCTGAGGCTCCAGCCTTCCGCGCCGGTCAGCACGGTGCTGCCGTTCGCCGTGGTGGCTTCGAGCGGGATCAGGCTCATCGCCGGGCTGCCGATGAAGCTCGCGACGAACATGTTCACCGGATGGGCGAAAACCGCCGCCGGCGAATCGTATTGCTGCAGATAACCGCCGTTCATGACCGCCATCTTATCCGCCATGGTCACGGCTTCGAGCTGGTCATGCGTCACATAGATGATCGTCGCCTCGAGGTCATGGTGGAAGCGCTTCAGCTCGGAGCGCATCTGCACGCGCAGCTTGGCGTCGAGATTGGAGAGCGGCTCGTCCATCAGGAAGACAGCTGGATTGCGAACCAGGGCGCGGCCCAGCGCCACGCGCTGCTGCTGTCCGCCGGAGAGCTCGCGTGGCTTGCGCTCGAGGAGATGAGTCATGTCCAGCACCCGCGCCGCCTCCGTGACCCTGCGGTCGATCTCGTCGCGCGGTAATTTCCGCATTTGCAGCGGAAAGGCCAAGTTCTTGTAAACCGACTTCTGCGGATAAAGCGCGTAGTTCTGGAACACCATCGCGATGTCCCGATCCTTGGGGTCGAGATCGTTGACCACCTGGTCGCCGATGACGATGTCGCCGGAGGTGATCGGAATGAGCCCGGCGACCAGGTTGAGCGTAGTCGTCTTGCCGCAGCCCGAGGGCCCCACCAGCGCGACGAACTCGCCGTCGTTGACGGTCAGCGACACATTGTTGACGGCTGTGAAGCTGCCGTAGCTCTTCACCAGATCTTTGAGGACGACGCTGGCCAACGGCAAATCTCCCTAATGCTTGACCGCGCCTTCGGTCAGCGCGCGCACGAAGTATCTTTGCAGGACGAGGAACAGGACCACCACGGGCACGCTCATGATGAAGCTCGCGGCCATCAGGCCCGGAAAGTCGGTGGTATTCTCCGAGAAGAACCGCTGGATGCCGACCGGCAGGGTCAGCTGCTCGTTCCTATTGAGGAACGTGTAGGCGTAGATGTACTCGTTCCAGGCGCCGATGAAGGAATAGATCGCGGTGGCGATGATGCCCGGAACCGAGAGCGGCATCACGATCCGCACGAAGGCCTGGAAGCGCGTCGCCCCGTCGATGCGCGCCGCCTGCTCAAGCTGGATCGGGATATTGTCGAAGAAGCCCTTCAAGAGCCAGATCGCGAGCGGCAGGCCGAAGGTCAGATAGGTGAGGACCAGCGAACCCTGCGTGTTCACGAGACCCAGCCAGCGCATGAGGATGAACAGCGGCACAAGGAAGATGACCGCCGGAAACATGTTGCGAAGCAGCACCGCGAAGAACAGGAAGTTCCGGCCGGGAAAGGTAAAGCGGGAAAAGGCATAGGCCGCCGGCACGGCGACGATCACGCCGAGGATCGTGGTCAGGGTCGAAACGACCAGGCTGTTCCAGAAGAAGTGCAGGAAGTCCCGGCCGACGCTGTTCTGCGGGTCTAGCAGCTTCTGGTAGCTCGCGAGCGTCGGCTCCGCAGGCCACCATTGCGGCGGAAGCTGCATCGCCGCAAACCCGGACTTGATCGATGTGAGCAGCATCCAGATCATCGGCACGGCCGTGTAAAGCAGCATGAAGCCGAGGAATATCCTGCCGCCCCAGCGCCACCAATCCAGGGGCTTGCCGCGGCGGGTCCGGCGGGCGGCGGATTCGGCGGTTGCGCTCATGCGCCCCTTCCCTTCTTCTCGCCACCGGCCAAAGCGCGCACATAGAAGTACCCCAAGGTCATCAGGATAATGAACAGCAGCACCGAATAGGCCGATGCGACGCCCCAGCGCTGCCGGCCGAACGCCAGCTCGTAGATATGGGTGATCCAGATATGCGAGGCGTTGGACGGGCCGCCGCCGGTCATGATCCAGGGGATGATGAAGGAGTTGAAGTTGGCGACCGCCAGCAGGAGCACGGTCACGGTCGAGACGTTCCGGAGATGCGGAAAGGTGACGTGCCAGAAGCGCTGCCAGGCGCTCGCCCCGTCGACCTGGGCGGCGCGCAGCAGCTGATCGGGAACGGTCTGCAGCCCGGCCGTCATCATGATCATGGCGAAGGGAAATTCGCGCCAGATGTTGACCACGATGAGCGACGGCAGGACGGTACCGACGCTGTCGATGAAGTTGGGCGGGCGGTCGGCGATGCCGAGCTCGACCAGGACCGCACCGATAACGCCGAAATCGGAATGGTAGATCCATTTCCAGATGTAGGATGCGGCGACGGCGGAGATCACCCAGGGAATGATCAGGATGGCGCGCAAGGCGCCGCGGCCAATGAAATCGGCGTGGAGCGCGAGGGCGGTGGCAAACCCCAGCGTGAAGGACAGGATCGTGGATGCAAGAGTCCAGATCAGCGTGTTCACGGTCACGCGCCAGAACACGTCGCTCGTCAGGATGGCTTTGTAGTTGTCGAAGCCGACGAAGATCTTGTCCTTGAGCTGCAGGCTGGGGGGCGTCGTGTAGAACGAGAGGTCGATCGTGTAATAGATCGGATACGCAATGACGATCAGCATCACCAGGATCGCCGGCGTTACATAGGCATAGTCGGCGCGATGCTCCCAGACTCTCCGCGCCGTGCCGGAGCGTGCTGGTCCGGATCTGCGTGGAGTTTCAGCCTCGCCGGTTGCGATCGTCATTGCGGCACGTCCCTGCTTTTTCGGGAAGGCACCGGCTGCGCCATCGGCGCAGCCGGTCGGCCGTTCGGCAAGATCGGCTAGAGTCCGCCGCCGCCCATCAGGTCCTCGACCTTCTTGGCCGCATCATCGGCCGCCTGATCGACGGTCATCGCCCCGGTCAATGCGTTCTGCAGCATGTCCGGAACGATGATGTTCATGATTTCCGGCGACTGCGGCAGCGCCGGGAATGGGATGCCGTAGGGCAGCATGGAGGTCGTCACATCGAGGAACTTGATGCTGTCCAGACGCTCTTTCATCCATTTGGTCTTGAAGCCGTTGAGATTGCCGGGATTCGAGCCGGCATAGGCCATCTTCAGCGACCATTCGGGGCTGGTCCAGAAACAGATCAGCGCCTTGGCGGCGGGCTCGTCCACTTTGCCGCCGTCCACGTATTCCGGCTTCAGGATGTGGATGTTGGACCCGCCGAACACCACGGCGCGCTTGCCGTCCGGACCGGTCGGGATCAGGCCGTAGCGCATATTGTCGATGACGGTCTGCGCCTTCTCCTTGTCGGTGCCGGTCGCCTTCTTCTGCAGGTCGAGCATCACGTTGTAGTCGGAAGGATGCGAGATCATCATGCCGAGCTGACCGCCGAGGAACAGCGGCTGGTTGTCCGCCTGCTGGTTGGTGAGTGCAGAGACCGGTACCGATTTGTCGCGGACATACATGTCGTACGACGCCTGCAGGGCCCGCTTGCTGGCTGCGCTGTTGAGCTGGATCTGCTTGTAGGTCGGGTTCGCACTCGCCTCGTCGAACACCCCGCCGCCGTAACCCCAGAGCTGGGGCATGAAGCGGTAGGGCGTGTTGCCGGCGTTCTTGCGGGCCACAAGGCCGTAACCGGCAATGCCGAGCTTGTCGTGAATCTGCTTGGAATACTTGACGACATCGTCCCAGGTCGCCGGAGCCTTGTTCGGGTCGAGGCCGGCGCGCTTGAAGATGTCGGCGTTCCAGATGAAGGCCATCGTCTCGTTATTGGTCGGAATCCCGTAGGTGACACCATCCCAGGTGACGGCTTTCATGGCGCCCGGCCAGAAGTCCTCGGTCGACCAGCCGACGTCCTCGGGCTTGAGCGGCTGCAGATAGCCTTTGGAGGCGAACTCGGTGCCGCCGAGGATCTGCAGGCGCACCGCCATGGGCGCGGCATTGCCGAGCAAAGCAGTGCGGAACTTGTCGAGCAGGTCGTTGTAGGTGAGCGCCTGATCCTCAAGCTGGATGTTGGGATAGGTCTTGCGGAAGGTCTCGAAGAAATCCTTGTAGTACTGGCGCAGCAGGTCCGGATCGCCCTCGAACACGCCCTGATACCAGAAGGTCAGACGCCCCTTGTAGTCGAGCGGCGTGACCTTTCCGCATTCCTTCGCAGTGTCAAATTCTGCTGTGCCGGCGATGGAGCGGACATATTCCGGCGACCATTTGCTCAAGTCGACCGGTGGTTCGGCGCGTGCCGGTGCCGATACCAGTGATGCGATTGAAGCGAAAACGACTGTGCCACGCAGGATGGCACCGCCGCCGAGTGTAAACCTCGTCATCAGTATCCTCCCAGGTTCTTCTCATTTCGCGCCGCGGCGAGGCAGGCGCGTTTTTGGTCGATCGTTCGCGAGCTAGAGCGACTTAATTCTTATGTATTCTTTCGACGGTTTGTACGTTTTCAGATCACAGCTTGTGTGTCAACGCGTTTGGATCGTACATTGTTTAGGGACGCCGTGCGTATATCAGCGTCCCGGCCCCAAATTCGTTCCGTGAATCGTTCCCGTAGCCGAAATGAGCACGTTCAAAGCAAAGCCACCCGCGGGGACTGATCCCATAGCCGCCTCCAGCGAGGGCGCCTCGCTGTACGAATTGATCCGGGAGGACATCATCGAGGGCCGGCTCGCCGCCAACGAGCGGCTGGTCGTCGCCGACCTGGCGCGCCGCCACGGCACCTCGACCAACCCCGTGCGCGAGGCACTGCAACTGCTGCGGGGCGAGGGGTTCGTCGTCTTCAGCCCCAACCGCGGCGCGCGCGTCCGGCCGATCGACCAGGACTTCGTGCGCGATATCTACGAGATCGGCGTTCTGATCGAGCCCGCGCTGACGCGCTGGTTCGTGACCATGGCGACCGCCGAGGACATCGCCGAGCTTGAACGCCTCCAGGGCTTGATCGAGGAGAACAATTTCGCGGACCAGTTCCGGCACAGCGAGCTCGACACCGCGTTCCACATGGTGATGTACGAGCGGCACTATAACCGCCACGCCACCGAGCTCTGGTGGAAGCATCGCGAGGTGCTGCGCGCGGTGAGCCGGCGATTCAACTTCACCCTCGCCCGCCGGGCTGCGGTCATGAACGAGCACCGTGCGCTTATCCTGCTGGTGAAGGCCGGAGAGGCCGAGAAGGCGGCCCAGCTGGTCGCCCGACATGTCGAGGGGTCGGGCCGGCATGTCCTGGAGCACATGCGGGCACGCAATGCCGCGCAGGCCGGTTAGATCGGAGGTCGGCCCAGCCCTCGCTCAGACGATCATTTGGTAAAGGGACAGCAAGAGATGAAAATCACAGGCGTCCGGCCGTGGCTGATCGAATCCAAGGCTTCCTATTGGGGCGAGTTCCTGTTCGTCCAAGTGACGACCGACGAAGGCGTGAGCGGCTGGGGCGAGATCACCACCACCACCAAGCTCGCCAATCGGGCGCTTTGCACCATCCTGCGGCAAATCGGCATCGCCGTCGCCGGCGAAGATCCGGCGCGGATCGAATATCTCTGGCATAAGATCTTCCGCAGCTTCACCTATATGGGCAGCCGCGGCGCTGCGGTCGAAGCCTTGAGCGCCATCGACATCGCGCTTTGGGACATCCGGGGCAAGGTCCTCGGCAAGCCGATCTATGAATTGCTCGGCGGAGCGGTGCGCGACGAGGTGGCACTCTACACCCATCCCGACCAGCGCAAATTCACCAGCAAGGAAGGCGTTATCCGGGAGATCAAGGACATCCTCGAATCCGGACACACGGCGCTGAAGTTCGATCCCTTTCCGCACCAGCGCAAGGCCAAGGGCGAATTGCAGGACGGCTATCTCGACGGCAGCATGGACCGCAAGGACCAGCGCAAGGCCGCCGAGCTCACCGCGCTGATCCGCGAGACCACGGGACCGGATGTCGAAATCCTGATCGACGCGCATGGCCGCTTCGACGTTCCCACCGCCATCCGTCTCTGCAAGAGCCTGGAGGAGGCCGGCCAGATCGACTGGTTCGAGGAGCCCTGTCCGCCCGAAAGCCTCAACGCCCTCGCCCAGGTGCGCGAGAAGATCAGCGCGCCGATCTCCTGGGGCGAGCGCGGGCATACCCGTTGGGATTTCGTGCCGGTGCTCGAGAACAAACTCGCCGACTATATCATGCCGGATGTCACCTGGACCGGCGGCATCAGCGAGCTCAAGAAGATATCTACGCTCTGCGAGGCCTATTACATCCCGGTCTCGCCGCACGACGCGGCGGGGCCGATCAATGTGGTGGCCGGCGCCCAGGTGATGATGACCGTTCCGAATTTCTACAAGCTCGAAACCTCGGAATGGAACCTGAGCAAGTACGATCCGCTTATCGACCGGCCGCTCGACAATTCTAACGGCAGCCTCAAGCTCAATGCGATGCCGGGTCTCGGCATCGAGATGAACCGCGACTACTTGCGCGCCCACGAGATCGCGCTGGGTTAGCACTCGACGCTGAGCCACAGAAACTGTGCCACCAGCGGCAGGCTCGGCCTGCCCCATCGGGACGAGGAGAAGTCATGCCGAAAGATCCCCCGCTCAACCACGTCAACACAAACTCAAAGCCGTCCGAGCTTCGCATCACCGATATGCGGGTGGCCGAGATCGTCGGCGCGCCGTTCACCTCGGCTTTGCTCAAGATCTACACCAACCAGGGGATCGTGGGCTTGGGCGAAGTGCGCGACGGCGCCAGCGCGACCTACGCGCTGATGCTGAAGAGCCGGCTGCTCGGCGAGAATCCCTGCGACATCGACCGCCTGTTCCGCCGCATCAAGCAGTTCGGCGGGCACGGAAGACAGGGCGGGGGTGTGTCGGCGGTCGAGATCGCGCTTTGGGATCTCGCCGGCAAGGCCTATGGCGTGCCGATCTACCAGATGCTCGGCGGCCGCTTCCGCGAGAAGGTGCGCTGCTACTGCGACACCGACGCGACGGTGCCCAGCGGGACCGCGACCGGCAAGCGCCTCAAAGCGCGCATGGAACTGGGCTTCACCTTCCTGAAGATGGATCTCGGCCTGATGCAGATCGCCGATATCCCCGGCTCGGTCGTGGCGCCCGCCGGCTCGCTGGAAGGCTATCGGCTGCGCCCCGAACGCGGGCCAGTCAAGACTCTGGAGGACCGGCGCGCGCGCAACGCGGTCTATGATGTCCACAACGTCATGCACCCTTTCACCGGCCTCCACTTCACCGACAAGGGCCTCGACCTCCTCGAGCAGTACATCGCCGAGGTACGCGAAGTGATCGGCATGGAAATCCCGCTCGCCATCGACCATGTCGGCCATATCTCGCTCCAGAACGGCATTCGCCTCGCGCGCCGGATCGAGAAATACGTGCCCGCCTGGCTGGAAGACGTGATCCCCTGGCAATACACCGACCAGTATCGGCAACTGCAGGAAGCGACGACCGTCCCGATTTGCACCGGCGAGGACATTTACCTCAAGGAGGACTTCGCGACGCTCTTGAAGAACGGCGGCGTCTCGGTGATCCACCCGGACCTGCTCACGTCGGGCGGCATCCTCGAGACCAAGAAGATCGGCGATATGGCGCAGGACCACGGCGTCGCCATGGCCATTCATATGGCGGAAAGCCCGATCGCGGCCATGGCCGCGGCCCATGTCGCAGTCGCCACCGAAAACTTCATGGCACTCGAATATCATTCCGTCGAAGTGCCGTGGTGGGACGACATCGTCACCGGCCTGCCGAAGCCGATCGTCAAGGACGGCTTCATCCACGTACCCGACAAGCCCGGCCTCGGCATCGACGACGTGGTCGATGAGGTGATCGCGCAACACCTGCAGCCGCACGCCACAGGCATCTGGCAATCGACCGAGCAATGGGACAACGAGTACTCCTGGGATCGCACCTGGAGCTGAGACGACAATGAAGATCACCGACCTGCGCTGCGCCGTCATCGGCAAGCATCCCATCGTCCGCGTCGTCACCGACGAGGGAATCTATGGCCTGGGTGAAGTCGAGTACACCAAGACGTATTTGAAGCCCTGGGTCCTGCACTTCAAGGACGCCCTGATTGGCGAGGATCCGACCGACGTCGAGCGGGTCATGCTGAAGATCCGCCAGCGCGGCAGCTTCAAGCCTTACGGTGCCGCGGTCAGCGCCATCGAGCATGCGCTCTGGGATATCGCCGGGAAGGCTCTCGGGGTCCCCGCCTATAAGCTGCTCGGCGGCAAGGTTCGAGACCGGGTGCGCTGCTACAACGGCTCGATTCGGCGGAAACGGTCGGGTGACAAACCCGAGGACTACGCCGCCGATGTGAAATGGATGATGGAGCGGCCCGAGAAATTCTTCATGGTGAAGCAGGGCATCTCCTTCCACTCCAACATGAAGGACACGATCGCGGACTTCCATTACGGCGTCCGGCAGGGCAAGTCGGGCTATCACGGCATGATGGACCAGGGCGTGATTTCCGAGCGCGGTTTCAACCACATGCTCGATTGTGTCGCCGCCATGAAGGAGGTGCTGGGCGACAGGGTGAGCTTGGCGCTCGATTGCGGGCCGGGCTGGATGCTGCCCGACGCCATCAAGTTCGCGCGCGCGGTTGAGAAGTACAACCTCATGTGGCTCGAGGACATGCTGACCGGCGACTACGTGCCCTGGGTCAATCCGCAAGCCTATCGCGAACTCACGCTCTCGACCTCGACGCCGATCCACACCGGCGAGCAGATCTACTCGCGCCACAACTTCAAGGACCTGATCGAGACCCAGGCGGTACGGGTGATCGGCCCCGACCCGGCGGATATCGGCGGCATGGCCGAGCTGAAATGGGTGGCCGAGCATGCCTACATGCATTCGATCCTGATGGCCCCGCACGGCACCGCCAACGGCCTGCTCGGCCTCGGCGCGCTGATCAATGTTTGCGCCACGCTGCCCGCCAACTACATCGCCTTCGAGTACCCGAGCGCATCCGACCCCTGGTGGGACGATATCGTGATTGGCCTGCCCAAGCCGGTGGTGAAGGATTCCATGATCGATCTGCTAGAAGCGCCCGGCCTCGGTCTCGACATCGACCCCGAAGGCGCCAGGAAATATCTGATGGAAGAGGACCAGGGATTCTTCGACTGACCGGGTGCAGGAAGAAGGCCTACGACCGAGCGGCGGCACGCATCGCGCCGGTCGTCCTCACGGTCCGCTCTGAAACGATCGGGCGTATGCGGAACCAGATCGCGTAGAGCGCCGGCAGGAAGAGCAGGATCAGGATCGTGCCGACCGCGGTCCCGCCGATCAGCGTGTAAGCCATCGAGCCCCAGAATACGGACTGCGTTAGCGGCATGAAGGCGAGCACAGCCGCCAACGCCGTCAGGATGACGGGGCGGGCGCGCTGCACGGTGGCCTCGATGACGGCGCGATAAGGGTCGAGCCCCTCGTCGCGGTTGGTCTGGATCTGCCCGATCAGAATCAGCGTGTTGCGCATCAGGATGCCCGACAATCCGATCAGGCCGAGGATGGCATTGAAGCCGAACGGCTGATGGAACAGCACCAGGATCGGCACCGTCCCGATCAAGCCGAGGGGTGCCGTCAGGAAGACCATCATCATCGCGGACAGCGACCGGACCTGTACGACCAGCACGAGCAGGGTCAAGGCGATCATGACGGGGAAGACCGGCGCCAACGCGTTGTTCGCCTTCCCCGCATCCTCGATGTTGCCGCCCATTTCGATTCTGTACCCTGCCGGCAGGCGATCGATGATCGGCTTCAGCGCGGCATCGATCTGCTGCGAGACCTCCGGCGGCTGCAGGCGTTCGTCGATGTCCGATTGCACGGTGATGGTGGGCGTGCGATCCCGCCGCCGCAGGACAGGATCCTCCGGCTGGACCTCGATGCGACCGATCTGGCTCAAGGGCACGATACGCCCGTCCTCGCTGGTCAGGGTCAGGTCGCCGAGCCGGGAGGGATCGAGCCGTTCCGGGCCGGCGCTTCGCGCCACGATCTCGACCGTGCGGATGTCCTCGCGCATCTGGGTGACTGGCACGCCCGTCAGCAGGAATTGCAGCTGCTGAGCCACATCCGCGGAGCTCAAGCCGATCGAGCGCAGCCGATCCTGGTCGAGCACGAAGCGCGCGGTCGGGGCCCGCTCGCCCCAATCCTGATTGACTTGCCGCGTGTTGGGATTGGCACGCATCACCGCCTGCACGGCGTCGGCGATGTCGCGCAGCTTGGCGGGATCCGGTCCCATCACCCGAAAGGTGACCGGAAAGTGCGAATAGGGACCGAACACCAGCTGAGTCACCCGGAGCCGTCCTTCCGGAACCAGACCTTCTGCCTCCGCAGCACGAAGCCGGAGCTTGAGCCGCTCGCGCGCCGCGGCATCGGGTGTCAGCACGATCAGCTTGGCGAACGACGAGTCGGGGAGTTCAGGATTGTAGGAGAAGAAGAAGCGCGGTGCGCCCTGGCCGATATAGGCGGTGACGATCATCGCCTCCGGCTGCTGCTTCAGCCAGTCTTCCACCTTCTTCGCCGCGGTGCTAGTCGCCTCGATGCCGGTCCCCTCGGGCATCTGGACTTCGATCAGCACTTCCGGCCGGTCCGAAGCCGGGAAGAATTGCTGCTTCACAAGCCCCATTCCGGCTCCGGCCGCCATGAACGCCACGATGACCGCCGCGGCGACCCAGAATTTGTGATTGACCGCCCAGGTCACCAGCCGCCGGAGCCGCTGGTACCGGGGCGTCGCGTAGATCGCTTCGTGGCCACCCGCAACCGGCTTGATGTCGGGTAGCAGCTTCACGCCGAGATAGGGTGTGAAGACCACGGCAACGAACCAGGATGTGATCAGGGCGAAGCCGACGATCCAGAAGATGTTTCCGGCGTACTCTCCCGCAGTGGATCGCGCGAAACCGACCGGCAGGAAGCCGACGATGGTGACCAGGGTTCCGGAAAGCATCGGCGCTGCGGTATGGCTCCAGGCATAGGCAGCCGCTTTGATCCGGTCCCAGCCCTCCTCCATTTTCACCACCATCACCTCGATGGCGATGATGGCGTCATCCACCAGGAGTCCGAGCGCAATGATGAGCGCGCCGAGGGTGATGCGGTCGAACACGCGGTCGGTGATCAGCATGATCACGAACACGGCGGCCAGGGTTAGCGGAACGGCGGCGGCCACGACGATGCCGACGCGCCATCCGAGGCTGACCAGGCTCACCACCATGATCACGCCCAAGGCAACGAAGAACTTCACCATGAACTCGTCGACGGCTTCGGTGACGTTCACCGCCTGGTCGCTGATCTTTGTGAACGATAGGCCAGCCGGCAACTCGGCCGCGATCTCGCGCTCCTCAGCGTCCAGCGCCTTGCCGAGGTCGAGGGCATTCCATCCTTCCTTCATGACGATACCGAGCGCCATTGCCGGATCGCCGTCATTTCGAATCAGAAAGGTTGCAGGATCCTCGTAGCCGCGCCGCACCTCGGCGATGTCCGAGAGCTTGAGCGTCCGTCCCGCGGCGACAATCGGTGTTTCGGCGATCTTCTTGAGGTCGTCATAGGCGCCGTCGACACGGATGAACACCTGCGGCCCCCTGGTATCGATCGAGCCTCCCGGGGTCACCAGGTTCTGGCTCTGCAATCCATCGAAGATTTCCCGCGCGCTGATGCCGAGGTTCGCCAGCCGGGCATAGGAGAACTCGACGAAGATCCGCTCCGGCCGCTCGCCGAAGAGATCGACCTTCTTCACGCCCGGAACATGGAGCAGGCGCTGGCGCAGGGATTCCGCTTCGCGGGTCAGCTGCCGCGGCGGCATGCCGCGTGCTTTGAGCGCATAGAGCGCGAACTGCACGTCGGAATATTCGTCGTTGATGAACGGCCCCAGCACGCCGGCCGGCAGATTACGGGCCTCGTCGCCGAGTTTCTTGCGCGCCTGATAGAACTCGCCTTCGACCGCGGCGGGCGGGGTCTTGTCCTGGAGCGAGAGGGTGAGGAAAGCGAGGCCGGGGCGGGTGAAGGTCTCCACCCGATCATACCAGCGCAGTTCCTGGAGGCGTTTTTCCATCGGCTCGGCGACCAGGTTCTGCATCTCTTCGGCAGTGGCACCCGGCCAGGCTGCGGTCACCGTCAGCACCTTGATCGTGAAGGCCGGATCCTCGGCGCGGCCGAGCTGCAGGAAGGCAAAAGCGCCGGCAGCACTGATGGCGAGCAACAGGAACAGCGTGATCGCCCGTTCCCGAACGGCCAGGGCAGAGAGATTAAACCGGCTCACGGCAGGCTCGCCTGAGCTTCGCCAGTCGTAGGGTCGGCACGAACGCGTTGTCCGTCGTGCAGCTGATGCGCACCAAGTGCCACGATCGGTTCGCCAACCGAGAGCCCACTGCCCAGGGTGGCGGTCTCGGCGCCGAGCTGATCGATGCGCACGGGTCGAAAGGTCACCGCGGAAGTCTTCGCATCGAAGATCCAGACACCCGGTCCTTTACCTTCATCGGTCAGAGCGCCCAGCGGCACGGATGTCTCCTGAGCCGACTCGCCGTTGGGAAGAAGGATGGTAATCGTTGCTCCTAAGGGCGCAGCCGCGGCGTCGCCGTCGAGGACGTAGCGCGCCTCGTAGGTTCGGGTTTGTGGATCGGCGGAATCCGAGAGCTGCCGCAGATGCGCGGGCGAGCGCCCCGCGCTGCCGTAGAGCTGAGCTTGCGCCACCGAGCCGAGTACCGGCCGCATGGTTTCAGGGAGGCTGATGGACGCTTCGCGCGGGCCGGTATGCGCGATACGGGCCACGATCTGCCCGGCGCTGACCACCTGGCCAGGCTCGGCCAGCGTCTCCACCAGGGTGCCGTCCGCATCGGCGACGAGGGTGGTATAGCCTTTGTCATCCTGCGCGACCTGGAGCTGCGCTTGCGCCGCATCCAGCAGGGCGCGGGCGCCGTCCATTGCCGCCTTGGCAGCATCGTAATCCGAAGCCGAAACGGCCTTGGTCGGCAACAGATTGCGATAGCGCTTCTCATCCGCCGTCGTCTGAATGAGCCGCGCCTTGGCAGCGGCGACATTGCCGAGCTGGGCGGCGATCGCATGCTCGTAGTCGGTCGGATCGATCCGATAGAGCGGGGTCCCGGCTTGAACCATCTGGCCGGTATCCACCAGACGCGCGATGATCTTGCCGTTGACCCGGAAGCCCAGGTTGCTTTGAACGCGGGCCGCGACTGTTCCGGTGAAGGCCGTTGCCGCGGCCCTCGCCGGGGCTGCCGAGACGATCCGCACCAGTGGTTCCGGCGTCTTCGGCGCCGATGCCGGCTGGTCGCAGCCAACGACCAAGAGGGCGAAGACAGCACCCAGTGCCTTAAGAGCCCGCCCGGCAGATCGGTGCGAGCGCCCGTGCAGCACGATCCGCGCCCTCTCTAAGAGATTGCTCAATCCAGGGTCCTCGGCTGGTTTTTGTCGATCGCGATGCGATTCAGGCTGGCAGGCCCATCTGCTTGCGCAGGCTCTTGTCGAATGCATCGGCCGGCACGAACCGCCGTAACATGCTGACTTTCCGCGCCAGCTTGCCGGCGGTATAGCGCGCTCGAGGCCGCACAGCGGTCGCCGCCAGGACCACCGCCTGCGCCACCACCTCGGGCGGCTCGGCCGTGGCCGCCGCGTTCCGTTCATGCTTGCGAACGCGCGAACGCGCCTGGGCGTAATCCGGCATCGTCGAATCCGGCTCCAGCGCGTTCTGCTCGAACACCCCGCGCGTATAAGCCGGCTCGATGAGCGAGACCCGGACATTGAAGGCGCGGGTCTCGTGGTCGAGCGATTCCGAGTATCCTTCGAGCGCGTGCTTGGTCGCCGAATAATGCGCGGAATAGGGCGCGGGTATGCGTCCGAGGATCGAGCTGATGTTGATGATGCGCCCCTGTCCGCGCTGCCGCATCGACGGCAGTATCGCGTTGGTCATCCGGATGGCGCCGAACAGGTTGACGTCGAATAAGGCCTGAACCTGGCGGATCGAGGATTCTTCGGCGCCGCCCAGGAGTCCCGTGCCGGCATTGTTGACCAGAACGTCGATTTGTCCGGTCCGCGAGAGCACCGTCGCGATCAGGGCAGCGACCGCCGCTTCGTCGGTGACATCGCATTTCAGCATGGAGACTCCGCGGGGGCCGTCCTCCAAGTTCCGACGGCTGGTGCCGAACACAGTGAATCCAGCCCGCACCAGGGCTTCGGCGCTGGCGCGACCGATCCCGCTGGATGCGCCGGTAACGATCGCCGTCTTTTTCGAATGCGCGTTCATGGCTTCTCCAACGTCAGCGCTGCCTGTTAAAATTTTCTGCGATGGAGCCGGTCACAGCCCGGAGGCCACAACCCCTTCCAGCAGAGCGCGAAGTTCCGCGGATCGCTTCTGGCCGAACGCCGCCTCAAACTTGGCTTGTGCCGCGCTCCATCCGGGTGCCGCCGCCCGTAGGCGGTCGGCACCGGCCTTGGTGAGGCGCAATTCCTTCATCCGCCGGTCGGTGGTGCCGGGGACGATCTCGATCAGGCCCTCCCGCTCCAGCGGCAGCATGTTCCGCCCGAGCGTCGTGCGATCCATCACCAGCTCCTTGGCCAGCGCATTGATCGACAGCGGACCGTATCCCCGCAACATGCCGAGAATTGAGAACTGGGTCGCCCGCAGACCCGACGGAGCCAGAAATTGATCATAGAATTGCGTGAGATATCGGGCCGCCTGACGCACCGCCAGGCAATTGCACTGCTGAAACTTCGCTGCGGCTTCCGGTGTCATACCGATGGTTCCATATAAGTGTATATGCGCTCAATATAGGCGTATATACTCTTATGTCAAGGTCGGCGCAGTTCGGACCGCCAACAAGAAATGCGGCGTAGCTTAAAGGAGCCTCTGCAACCTGTATGGCTTCGGATCGACCAACGGACGGGCTCCGGTCAGCAGATCTGCCATCAATTGACCCGCCGCCGGACCGATGCCGAACCCATGACCGGAGAACCCGCTGGAGATGTAGAAGCCTGGCAGCGCATCGACGGCCGAGATCACCGGAACGGCGTCGGGCGTCACGTCCATCAAGCCGCCCCAGGCCTCGACCACTTTCATCTCGGCGAAGTGCGGGAAGGCGCGCTTGAGATTGTACAGGCCTTGCCGAAGCACCGGTTCCGAGGGCTCAGGATCGAGCACCCGGACACGCTCGAACGGAGTCACGCTATCCAGATCCCAACGTCGCGGAATCCGCCATTCCTCGATGAGCCGCCGCCCGATGCGCAGGCGCAACTCATGCCATTGCCTGACCAGGCTCGGCAGGAAGTCGGCAAAGTAGCGGAAGCTGTCCGGGACGATCTGCACGAGATTGGCGTTGCGTTGCGCGATCGTGTATCCGCCGTCGGCCCGCTTGCGGAAGGCGAAGTTGCCGGCGCCGACGGCCGGCGTCGGGCCGGTGAAGGGCGCGGTCCGCATCACCGAGCCCAGGATCTTCAGCTGCGGAAACCGGATGCCGAGATTGCCGCAGAACAGGCTGCTCCATGCGCCCCCGGCCAGGACCACCTGGTTGCAGCGGATCGCGCCCTGCTCGGTCACGACGCCCGAGACCGATCCGCCAGCGGTTTCGATTCCGCGTACGGCACATTGCTCGACGATCGCGGCACCCCGGACGGCGGCGGCATTGGCAATGGCCGTGGTCGCTTTCTCCGGCTCGGCAACGCCGTCGCTGGATGTATAGAGTGCACCGTGCCAGTGCCGCGACGATCCCGGCAGCAGCCGATCGATCTCGGCCGCGCCGATCATGCGGCTGTCGATCTCAAAATCCCTAGCCGCAGCGAGCCAGGCCTCCTGCTGCGCAAGCGATCGCGCGCGTTCGCTGAGATAGACGATGCCGGTCCGGCGAAACCCGGTCTCGGCGCCGGTTCGGGCGTTCATCCCTTCCCAGAGTCGGAGGCTTTCGATCGCCAGCGGGATTTCGGCTAGGTCGCGACCCATCTTGCGACACCAGCCCCAGTTGCGGCTCGATTGCTCGCCGCCGATATGCCCCTTCTCGCAGAGCGCAACCGAGATGCCCCGCTCCGCCAGGCTCAGCGCTGTGCTTGCGCCGACGATGCCGCCGCCGATCACGACGACGTCGGCACGCGAAGGCAGCGGCGCCGGGTGGAGCAGTGGATCGACGCGTGGGCTCACCATGCGACCCGCTCGTAAGAACCGACGCACGGCACGCCGGCGCAGAGGTGAAGCGCCCGGCCGGCGCAATCGAAGATCACCGAGAACAGGGTCGCGGTCGGCTCTTGGGCCGAGGCGATCTTCGCCACAGCATCGGGCTGTCCTTCCGTATCGGAGAGCAGCGTGGCGATGGATTCGACGGTGGCCGAGCCCGGCGCCTTGCGCTGCAGGACCGATTGCCGGTGGCGGCTCGAGGGATAGATGGCTTCGAGCCCGCCACGCGCTTCATCGGCCGCGATCTCCGGGGCGAGAGCGTGGTTGGCGTGCAGCACCGGGCTCGCCGTCTGGTGCACGCGGGCGCCATGCATCGCCGAGACTTCGACACCGGCGACGGCGCCTGTCGCATCGCCGAGCAGGTAGGAACGGCCGGCCCTATGCCGAACCGCCTGCAGCCGGTCGATCGCAGCCGGCACCGATGTCTCTTCGAGAATCAAGCGGCGAACGATCTGGCTGGGCAGGCCGGGACCTGAAGATGAAAGAACGAGGTCGTTGTTGACGAAAGCGAGGCCCTGGCGGTTGCACCCGACCCAGCCGAGGCCGCCGACCGTGCCGATGATGGCGCACTCAAAACCAGCCGGACCGATGTGGAGAAAAAGGGCAAGCCCCGCCTCAGCCGAAGGTGCGGCGTCCCAGTTCTGCGCCACGAGTGCGCCGTTCGGTCCGGCGGCCGCGATCGCCGAGCAGCCGACCGCGCCCGGATGTTCGAAGAACTCAAACCCGCTCAGCAACAAGGCATCGATGAGCGCGAGATGCGTGCCGGCGGCAAGGCCTTCCAGCTCGGCGGCGGCGGCCGGCGCCAGTGCCTGGATCGCGGGCCACGCGCCGAGCGCAAGCGCCGTCGCGCGGCGGTGTTCATCCGGGGCGGACTTCAGCTTTGCAACGGCGGCGCCGATTTCCGGACGAAAGCGGGCGCCGTGCTGAAGCCCCCGCTCGAATGGCGTTCCGTGGAGCGTGACGGTGGGAAGGTTCATGGATTGATCCGCCCCGCTTGCCGCGCCAAGTGCCGCTCGATCCAGCACGCCAGCAGCGACATCGGCCATGCGACGGCGAAGTAGATCGCACCGACCAGCACGAAGACATGCAGCGGCATGAAGGTCTCCGACATGATCACCTTCGAGGTCAGCATCAGTTCGTTGACCGCAATCAGCGCGCAGATTGAGGAATCCTTGAGCAGGGAAATGAAGGTGACCAGCAGCGGTGCCGCCATGACCCGCAGCGCCTGCGGAAGGACGATATAACGAAAGGTCATCAGCGGCGTGAGGCCGCCGGCGGTCGCCGCTTCGCGCTGACCGCGCGGAATCGCCGATACGCCGCCGCGCAGGACCTCGGCGATATAGGTGCTGTAGACCAGCGCCAGGCCCGCGGTGCCGGCAACGAAGGCGGACAGCGTCACGCCGATTCCGGGCAGGCCGAAATAGAGCAGATAGAGAATGGTGAGGATCGGGACGCAACGCACGAAATCGATGAAGCCGCGCACCGCCGCACGCGCTGGCTTGAAGCGGCTCTGCCGGGCAAGCTCCAGTCCGATCGCCAGAGCCGAAGCTGCAACGAAGCTCGCCGCCGTGACGGTCAGGGTCATCAGCAGGGCGGGCCATAGCCGGGCAAGCCAATCCGGTGCGTGCGTGAGCAGGGTGACGATGAAATCGATCATCGCGACACCACCAGCCGGCGCTCGAGCGTCTGGATCAGAACCAGCAGAGGCATGCAGGTCGCGATGTAGATCGCCGCCGTCAGCACGTAGACCAAGGTGGTCTCGAACGAGTTCACCACCAAGTTCCTGGCGGTGAACATGATTTCCGGGGCGCCGATGGCGGCCACCAGCGACGTATCCTTGATCAGCTGTACGCCGTAATTTCCGATCGGCGGCAGGGCGACGCGCCACGCCTGCGGCAGGACGACCAGCCGGAAGGTCATGAAGGGATTCATGCCTTGGGCGAGGCCGGCTTCGACCTGTCCCTGCGGTACCGATTGCAATCCGGCGCGATAGACCTCGCTCAAGGTCGCGGCGCCGATCAGGCCCAGACCGAGGATCGCCGCCGTCATCGATCCCAGCCTGAGGCCGGCATAGGCCAGCCCATAATAGAGGATAAAGAGATGCGTGAGGCTCGGCACATTGCGGAAGATCTCGACATAGATCTGGATGCCGACGCCGACGGCGCGCACCCGGACGAGATGGCGCAGGCTCGCCAGCGTCAGGCCTAAGGTGACCGCAACGACGAAAGCGCCGGCGGAAATCAGGACCGTGTTGACCAAGGCCAGGAGCAGCGGCTCGAGCAGGCCGAGCACGGAATGCGGTGCGTTGATCACCCGGCACCTATGCGTGCATTTGACGGAGGAACTGCTGCAGCCTGGCGGTTTTCGGATTCACGAGGATGTCTTTCGGGCGGCCTTCCTCGACGATTACGCCGCCATCCATGAAGATTACCCGGTCCGCGACTTCGCGGGCGAAGTTGATTTCATGGGTCACCAGCACCATCGACCGTCCTTCCTCCGCGAGCTCGCGGATCACGGTCAGCACCTCGCCGACCAGCTCCGGATCGAGAGCCGAAGTCGGTTCGTCGAACAGCAGCAGCTGCGGTTTCTGCGCCAGCGCTCTGGCGATTGCGACCCGCTGCTGCTGGCCGCCGGACAGCCGGTCGGGAAATTCATCCGCCTTCACCGACATATGCACCTTTTTAAGCACCTCGTCGGCCAGGGCATAGGCCTCACCCTTGGAAAGGCCGCCGACTTTCCGCGGCTGCAGCGCCACATTTTCCCGGACGGAAAGATGCGGCCAGAGATGAAAGAGCTGGAACACCATGCCCATGTGGCTGCGCTGACGGGCCAACTCGTAGTCGCTCATGAGCTTGAAGCTGCCGTCGGTGCGCCGCGCCTGGCCGACCGGCGCACCGGCCAGCTCGATCATGCCGCGGCTCGGCCGCTCGAGGTAGTTGATGGAACGCAGGCAGGTGGACTTTCCGGAACCGCTCGGTCCGATGATCGCGACCTTCTCGCGCGTGCGGACTTCGAAAGAGACGCCCTTCAGCACTTCGAGCGCGCCGAAGGATTTATGCAGATCGGTGACGCGCAGCAGGGGTTCTGACATTGCTTGTTTCCGAAGAGAGGGCACCGGGCCGGCGCCCCCTCTCCATTAATAACTCCAACCCGGAACGACTACTGACAGCGCGGCTGCTTCCAATCGGCCGGACGGTCGACGCCGGCGCGTGGATTGTCTGCACCCGGCTGGAACCAGACGTCGCCGCTCATGCCGTATTTTGCGCCGATTTCCTTCAGCTTGCAGCTCGACCAGAGCTCGGCCAGCACCTTGTTCATGTCGTCGAGCAGCTTCTTGTTGTCCGCGTTCAGGCCGAGGACGAATTGCCGTCCCTTGCCGGTCAGCATCGGGTAGTCGGGATTGTTGTCGGCGAAGGGTGTGAACTCCAGCTTCCAATCGGGATTCTGAGCGATCGCATAACCCATGACCGGCGGGTCGGCCAGGACGGCATCGACCCGGCCGGCCAAGAGATCGCGCAAAGCCGCATCCGACGTGTCGTAGAACGAGAGTTGGATGTCCTTGATCTTCTGCAGCTCGGGGATGAAGGAGAAGCCGGTGATCGTCGCGACACGCTTGCCCTCGAGATCCGCCAGACGCGCCATCGACTGGCCCTGCTTGTGCGTGATCCCGTTGGCGAAATACTGGGTGGGATCGGTCAGGCCCAGGATCTTGGTGCGCTCCGCGGTCCAGGCGACATTGCCGCCGAGCACGTCCATCCGCCCGGCCTGCACCGAGGCGATGACTCCGGACCACTCCATCTTCACCGGATTGAGCTTCAGCCCGAGCTTCTCGGCGATGAGCGCCAGGATCTCGCCGTCATAACCGGCAAGACCGCCGTTATCGGTCGGGACGATGCCCGGCATCTCGGCGGTGGTTGCGATGGTGAGCTTGCCCGGCTCGACCAGATGATAATCCTCAGCGGCGGCCGTCACGAAAGTCAGTGCAACGAAGACCCCGGCTGCCACGGTCTTCAGCAAAATTCGCCCGTACATCTTGCCTCCCTTTCAAAGCTTGTTTCGACGAGCCCGGCACCGGCCTCCGCTTTGACGCATGGGTGCATTCTTGGAAACCGGCGAGTTTCAGCACCACCCACGCCTCTTCTTAGTTTCATAATATGAGAATGACAACCGTTATTTCTCATATTATAGAAATCAGCAGTTTAAACAAAAGTACCGGGTTGAACACGATGACGATCGCGGGCGAGCTCGCCGCCTTTATCAAAGACAGCCGCGTGGTCCCGCCCCCCACTCTCGAACATGCGAAGCTCGCCGTTCTCGATCTCGTCGCCGCAGCGACCGCCGGAGCACGCACGCGGGTCGCGCAAATCTCGCACCGCGCCGCGCGCCGAGTCTGGAAGGCCGGTGCGGCTCCAGTGTGGTTCTGCGGCGATCGGCTGAATGCGCCGGGTGCCGCCCTCGCGAATGCCGCCAGCGCTTCTGCGCTGGATCTCGACGATGGACATCGCGCGGCATCAGGACATCCGGGCGCGGCGATCATTCCGGCGGTGCTGGCGACTGCATCGGCGCATTCCTGCCAGTCGGAGCGAATTCTTCCCGCCATCGTGCTCGGCTATGAGGTCGCGGTTCGGGCGGCGGCGGCGCGGGATTTCGCGGCCCTCACAACACTGGTGTCAGGTCCATGGGTGGGCTATGGCGTGGTGGCGGCAGCGTCCTGGCTGCGCGACCTTCCTTGCGCCGCCATCGAACAGGCTTTGGCGATTGCCGGGGCAACAGCGCCGAACCTCTCCGCCATTGCCTATTCCAAGGTGATGGGCAACCACGTCAAGGAGGGCATCCCTTGGGGCACCGCTTCCGCCTTGGCGGCGGTGGATTTCGCCTTTGAAGGGCTGACCGGGCCAACCGACCTCCTCGACAACGACGCGCTCTTCGACCGCAGGACGCTGTTGAATGGCCTCGACGACGGATGGGCGATCCGCGGAATCTACTTCAAGCCCTATGGATGCTGCCGCTGGGCACATGCGGCGATCGATGCCGTCCTGGCCTTGCAGGCGGAGTTCCGCTTTGCGCCCGCGGATATCCGATCGATCGAGATCGACGCGTTCTCCTGGGCGCTCCGCCTCAACAACGAAGCCGCGCCGAAGACCGCGGAGTCCGCGCAATACAGCGTCCCGTTCTGTGTTGCACTGGCGCTCACAAGGGGCGCCGATTCCCTGGTCGAGATCGGCCTCGACGCGCTCGTCGATTCGGCGACGATCGCCTTGGCCTGCAAGATCGAACTGGCCGTCGATCCGATCTACGATGCGATGTTCCCGCGCCAGGTCCCATCAAGGGTGCGTATCCGAACGGACCAGGGAGTCCTCACCCGGGAGGTGGTCGCCCCGCTCGGCGAACCCAGCAATCCGATGGACTGGGAGCGCCTTTTGCACAAGTTCACGAAGGTTGCCGGGCCACGGCTTGCCGAGCCAGATTTCGCAGACTTCCTGGCGGCTTTCGGCACGCTCCGCGACGGCGACCCGGCGCGACTGATCGAAGCCTTGGGCCGGCCGGTCCTTGCGGCTCAACCGACGGCCATGTAGGACAACTTGGAGACCAGCCAGAACGGACCGAAAGCGCTATGACCGACAACGCCGCGGATGAGAAAGCCACCGGCACGCAGTTGCTCGACCGTGCCGTGGCCATTCTCAATCATCTGGGAGAAGTCGGCCGTGCCGGCGCGCGCGTCTCGGACATCGCCGAGGCGTTCGGATTGAACATGTCCACGGCGCACCGGATCATCACCGGGCTGGAGCGCCATCGCTATGTCGAGCGCGACGAGGCGACCAAGCGATACCGCCTCGGCCTGGCGCTCTTCGCCCTGGGTGCGAAAGCCGCGGACACAACCGGCATGCGCAGGGTCTGTCACCCCGCGCTGATGCGGATCGCCGCCGATACCGGCGACACGGTCTTCCTGATGGCGCGGAACGGCTTCAACACGGTCTGCGTCGATCGCCAGGACGGCGGCTATCGCATCGACAGCCTGACCGGGCAGGTCGGCGGGCAGATCCCGCTCGGCGTGGGCCCGGCGAGCCAGGCGATCCTCGCGATGCTGCCTGCAAAAGAAGCGGAGATCATCCTGTCGGCGAACCGGGCGCTCTACGGCCGCTTCAACGGCCTGACCGTCGATCAGATCAAGCGCGAGCTGCCGCTGATCCGCGAGCGGCGCTTTGCCGTCGATGACGGCAGGCTGGTCGAGGGAATTTCAGCCGTCGCGGTTCCGATCGTCGTCGCCAACGGCGATGTCGCCGGCGCCATTGCGATCAACATGACCAGCGCACGTCTGCAGAACCGGCGTATCGAGGACCTGGTCGGAATCCTCCGCCGCGAAATCGCGGAGATCGAAGAACAGATCAACCCGCACGACGTACCGCTGACCGGATAGCGCGGGATAGCGTGGCTGCCCTTCGTGGATGACTATCGAACTCGGTGTGTGGCTCCAGGTCCATCACTGCGCTTGCAGTTCGAACAGATAGCTCGCCTGAGGCTGGCCATATGGATAGCAAAGCCCGTCGCCGACCTTCCTTCCTCGTAGAACACCCCCAACTTGGCCTCTATGACCTTCCGACAACAGATCGTTGAGGTACGCTTATCTACGACGTCTGCGCCAAGCTTGCGGTATTGATCAGGCATGGCCGCTTCTTGCGCAAAGCGGACTCTGCCAGCCCGGTCCGTCCGCTGCCGCAACCTTCTGGATATGATTGCCCGCGGCAACCGGAGGAGGGAACTGTGCTCTCAAACAAGCATCGACCGCTGGGCGAAGATGCCCGCCATCGCGCCGTGCGATGATGCCGTAGGGGAATGAGGTTGGTGAAGCATGAGGGCGCGGACGGCACGATTTCAAATCAACGCGTCGGCGTCAGATTGTTTGGACGAATCGTGCCGCGAACGTCGTTCGGACTGCAGCCGAACCGCCGACGGAACACTTGATTGAAATAAGAAACATCCGAAAAGCCGCAGTCATAGGCGATAGCGCTGATCGAGATTTTCGCCGAGGCAGAATGGCGGAGCACCTTATAGGCGGCCATAAGCCTCTGCTCCGCGACGTATTGCGTGAAAGTAGATCCGCTGCCCTCGAACGCCCGCTGCACGTGACGGGCGCTGATACCATGCCGCGCAGCCAGGGTATGCACTGAAAAGCCCGCGTCACGGTAGGACTTATGAATATCGGCTTTCATGGCGCTCAGCCTTGCCGCGGGGACGCCGCGCGTCAGGGCCAGCTGGGCGGCGTCGCGCGTCGCACCCAAGGCGAGGACCAAGAGATCGCAGACGTGGCTTGCAAAGGCTGACTGCAACGACGCGTCGCCCAAGATAGCATCCTCTTGCGCGAGATCGATATAGCGCCAAAGCATCTGCAGCGCTGGGTTCGAAGCTGGAACACGACGCACATAGAGTGCGCTGATATCCGGCAGAAGGGTTGCCAGAGCTGATTTTGGCAGCCTGAACGACACGTACCGGCTTTCTTCCGGGAACTCCACACTGCCCACGTCGGCGTTGCTCAAAAGGACACCGTCGCCCGGATGGAGATCCACGCTGCGGCCGAGCTTTAATACCGTCCAGCTCGAGGAAATCGCCCGGCTGAATGTCACGTCGTCGTTCGTGACAAGGTGCCGGGAATTTCCTTGGCCAACCGGGGAGGTCGATGCGCGCAGGACGCTGAGCATCGGCGACCGAAAAATGCTCGCGCTTGCGTGAAACCTGTCCTGGGACTTGGGGAAGATGTCGATGTTCAGCAGGGCGCGGCCGAATGTTTCGCGCCAGGCGTCGACGCGCTCATGCGACCGGAAGGCGTCGGTGGAGAAATGAACCACCTGGGAATTGTTTGAAGCGACTTTCTCGACGCCCGCCATCCCACACCCATGAATAGATCACCGAAGAGGGACTACACCTTACACGCCGAGGTGGGGAGTCGCCACAGCTAAAGCCGAGAGTCGCCCAGTTCCAAGACCAGACGCGGCCCGCGCCGATATCATCGGCGGCATGGAGCGCTGCTCTGGCCGGAAGCACAAAATGCAGGTTGGTGAATGAAAGCGCGGGTCCGAAAGAGGAGGAGCATTTGGAAAACGACCTGATCTTCGCGACCGAAATCAGCGACGGGCGGTGCGACACCGCTCGCGACACAATCCAAGTCGCCGCGACGACGACCCCTTCGGCCGCGCCGCCAGAGACCCGGATCGAGGCCGCGCAGGTGGTGGTCCCGCAAGGCGCGCAGGTGGTCCACGTGACCATCGCTCCCGGCGAAGTCGTTGAACTGCCCTTCGGTCCGGATGCGCATTTCCTGGCGCGGCTCGGCGACGGCAATCTGGCCATCAAGGTCGGCGATGTCGTGGTCATCCTGGAGGGCTATGTCGCCGCCGCCGGCCACGACAATCCGCCGGTGATCGAGACCGCCGACGGCGAGCCGCTGGACATCGCGAGTCTGCTGGCCGCGACCGACCCCAATGTCGAGATCCAGACCGCGGCCGGTCCCGGGGGCAATGCAGGCGGCCAGGGTGCAGACAACACCGGCGGCATCTTCCAGCAATTCGGGGCCGGCGAGGGCGGGCTCGGCGGCTTCACCGGCGCCGGCGGCCAGGGTGGCAGCGAAGGTCCGGCCGCGGGGGCCGGCGTGGATCAGACTGGGACTCTGTTCCGGCAGTTCGGCAGCGTGACCGGTCCTTCGGCGCCGATCGCTCCGGATTTGAAGTTCACCACCGACGAGGATTCGAAGCTCGCCGGCAAGCTGGTCGCGACCGACGCGGACGGTGACACGCTGAAATATTCCGTGGTCGGCGCGACTCCGCCCGGCGTCACCTTCCATTCCGACGGCACCTGGAGCTTCAATCCAACCGGCCTCTTCGACAAGCTTAACACCGGCGGCAGCGACACGGTCTCGTTCAAGTACAAGGCGAATGACG